>Ga0114129_10008974_pt1 | contig 14257 bp, 14 predicted proteins | sample RhiMetdeltSRZDD1_FD_80071 | JGI IMG/M metagenome (GOLD analysis project Ga0114129, IMG submission 80071) | Populus rhizosphere microbial communities from Tennessee, USA - Rhizosphere MetaG P. deltoides SRZDD1 (version 2) (version 2) | ecosystem: Host-associated > Plants > Roots > Rhizosphere >... | reverse complement strand
GGTCTCTCGTGGCAGATCATCCCGAAAGCTCTGGGCGAGCTGATGGGGGACCCGGACCCGGTAAAATCACAGCGCGTCATGCAGGCCATGCTTCAGATGCAAAAAATTATCGTCGCGGATTTGGAACGCGCCCATGACAAGGGATAAAATGAATCATGGAGTGAATGTCGGAAAGCGTAACATTTCGCAGGTTCCGTGTCGTCAAGGAAATAGGTCTAGCTGAGTAAGGTGCAAATGGCTTGACGAAGTAGAACATACATTCTAAAATTGAAGTACATTTCAATCGGTGGGTGGGCAAGGCTTTTGCTCGCCCACCGCATTTTAAAGTTTGCCAGAGCACAAAATTGAGACCATGCAAGGAGTAACAGTGATGACAGAGAACAAAGCTGCCGCTATTGCCTTTCTTGAGCTGGCGTCTCGCGGAAAGGTGAGCGACGCGTATGCAAAGTATGTGGGTGCTGGCTTCAAACACCACAACCCATTTTTTGAAGGGTCGGCTGAGGCACTGAAGGCAGGCATGGCGGAGAATGCACGGCAAAATCCGGACAAGGTTTTGGAAGTGAAACGGGCAATTGCCGAAGGCGATTTTGTGGCTGTCCATTCCCATATATGCCAAAAGCCCGGCGAGTTGGGCGCGGCAGTCGTCCACATCTTCCGGTTCGAGAACGGACGCATCGTCGAGTTGTGGGATCTTGGTCAGCCCGTGCCGGAGAATTCAGAAAACCAATATGGAATGTTCTAGAAAATTACAAACTGCCTGTACCGATCCACGGAAAACTTGAAATAAACTAGGAGAAATATCGTGACCATCAAAAATAATTCAACTCTATCGATTCCAGAACTACGCTCGTCGATTAAAGGGCAAGTGATCCTGCCCGGCGATGCCGAGTATGATGAAGCGCGCACCGTCTTCTACGGTGGGTTTGACCGCCGCCCTGCCATGATTGTTAAAGTCGCGGACACAGCTGACGTTGCCCGTGTGATTGCCCTCGCCCGCGAAACGGGGTTGGAGCTGGCTGTCCGCAGTGGAGGTCACAGCAACGCCGGTCATAGTGTGACCGATGGCGGTATCCTGTTAGACCTTTCAAACCTGCGGGCACTGAACATTGATGTCGAAGGCCGTACTGCCTGGGTTGAGCCAGGCTTGACGGCTGGCGAGTATACAACTGCTGCCTTTACTCATAGCCTTGCCACGGGGTTTGGCGATACTGGTTCGGTCGGAATCGGCGGGCTCACACTGGGTGGCGGTGTTGGCTACCTCGTGCGCAAGTTTGGTCTGACAATTGACGACCTTCTTGCTGCGGATGTTATGACCGCGGATGGTGAACTGCTTCACGTGAATTCCGAATCACACCCAGACCTCTTCTGGGCGATACGCGGGGGTGGAGGCAATTTCGGCGTTGTGACCCGTTTCCACTTCCGATTGCATCCGATCGATTCGGTGGTAGGAGGCATGTTATTCCTGCCAGCCACGCCGGAGGTCGTCGCTTCATTCATCGCGGAGGCTGAGTCTGCTCCGGAGGCGCTATCAACTATCGCCAACGTCATGCCGGCGCCACCGATGCCGTTCTTGCCTGCTGACTATCATGGCAAATTGCTCATAATGGCGATGCTGGTATACGTTGGTGATGTCGAATCGGGTGAGCGTGCCATCGCTCCGTTTCGGGCCCTTGCCACGCCGATTGTGGATATGGTCAAGCCCATGAGCTACCCTGAAATCTATCCTCCTGAAGAAGGCATGTACCATCCAATTGCTGTGGGGCGTACAATGTTTTTAGACCAGATCGATCGTTCTGTTGCTGAAACGATCCTCCACTATCTTCCGACCTCGACCGGGACAATGGCTGTAGCGCAGCTCCGGGTGCTTGGAGGAGCCATGGCGCGTGTGCCTGCGGATGCCACGGCATTTGCTCACCGTTCTTCACGAATCATGGTAAATGTCGCTGCATTGTACGAACAGCTGGATGAGAAAGCCACTCATGAGGCCTGGGTGGAAGATTTCGCAGCTGCACTCCAGCAAGCTGATCAAGGGGCGTACGTTAACTTCCTGAGTAACGAGGGCGAAGCGCGTGTCCGTGCGGCGTATCCGGGCGGAACCTGGGACCGGCTGCGCGCCATCAAAGCCCGCTACGACCCTGATAATTTATTCCGTCTTAACCAGAACATTCCGCCTTTAGAGAATCGCAGCGCTGGCTGAAAAGGAAATTTGTTGTGTCTGGTCAACAATGACCAAAGACAACACTAAAGTATGGTTCGCCAATAATGCAAAGGAGTATATGTGACACCTAAGAACTTCAAGGAGGGCTATGTCTCCGTCAATGGTCTCAATATGTATTATGAAGTTCATGGAAAAGGTCAGCCTCTCGTGTTGCTCCACGGCGCCTTTTCAGCCATTGGCACCTCGTTCGGAAAAATCCTGCCCCAGCTTGCCGGGACGCGGCAAGTGATTGCCTTTGAGTTACAGGCGCATGGGCATACCGCTGACATCGATCGTCCTCTATCTTTAGAAGGAATGGCAGATGATACCGCGTCGGCCATCCGAGAGTTGGGGTTGGAATCGGCTGATATCCTTGGTTACAGTATGGGAGCAGCTGTGGCGTTGCATGTCGCGATCCGGCATCCCCACGTGGTTCGTAAACTAGTTCTTGCCTCCGTCTCGTACACGCTGAGTGGTATCCATCCTGGCCTGATGGAGGGATTGGGAGATATGACGCCTGAGATGATGCATGGGTCTCCCTGGCATGCTGAATATATGAAGATCGCGCCCCATCCTGAACATTTCACCAGGCTATTCGCCAAAAAAATAGAGATGGATCGCCAAACGCAGGATATACCTGCAGAAAACATTAAGGCTATACAGGCACCTACTCTTCTTATCATCGGTGATTCTGATCTGGTCCGCCCTGAGCACGCAGTGGAGATGTTTCGCTTGCTTGGCGGTGGCGTCTTCGGCGATACACCTGCCGGCCTGCCGAATTCACAACTGGCGGTGCTGCCTGGCACTTCGCATGTAACGGTAGTGGATCGCAGCGAATTGTTGGTTCCAATGATCACATCCTTTCTTGCTGTGCCGATCCGAGACAATCACTGACATATTTTTGTACCAGGACAATCAAGAAATTGACTTCGTTTACAGGAAAAACCGCATGGCCAAAAAGAAAGGCACCAATTCAAATCCATCGAGCTCCAAGAATTCAGAGCTACCCAAACCACATCCCGCATTGAAGCGCTTGGAAAGGTTGGTCGGCACATGGAAGCTGACCGGCCGTACATTTGATTCCAGGGCCGATAACATCCGTGGAAAAGTCACGATTGAGTGGCTGCCGGGCGGATTTTTCCTGCAGCTGCGAGTCACGATCCGCATGGAAGGTTTGGAAGTCCAAAGTCTGGAAATCGTGGGTTATGATGCCAAGGCGAAAAACTTCTCGGCAAATGTCTTTTCAAACATGGATGGGGCTCCAGCTAAATATTACTGGCAAGTGAAGGGCGACCGTGTAACCCACTGGACAAAGGGCTCGAGATATACAGGCACTTTTAGCAAAGAAGGGCAGATGCTGTCCGGTGGCTGGCGTCCGGAGAAAGGCCAGAAAGACACGGCTGGATCAGCCTATGACGCAGTGATGACTCGGGTCAAGGTAAATAAAGGATAAGGATTGATAATCAGCGAGGGAGGCTATTGCACAGGGCTCGTGCCTAATCCACGTTGTACGATGCTCACGAAATAATATGTCGGCTGTTGAATAGCGGCCGACGGCTTTAGAGTCTATTTGCTATTGGGAGCAGGTTTTTTTAACGTTATCTCTAATGTGCTATTTATGAAAATCACGCTTGTCATTCAGGATTTCCCTACTGCTCACGAGGAAATACCCGAAACAGGTCTTATATGTATCCCCCATTGATTATTTTTTTAGATGCGCTATCGTTGTCCCGTATGTCGCTCAACGACTACGATACATATTTGATGCACGAAAGGAACAAGAGATGAGAAAGTTCAGTATAGTTTTGTCGATCATAATGGCGGCGATCATGTTGGGTGCATGTGCTGGTAATGTTCCAGGGACGAATGTTCCGAACAGCAGCCCGATTGCAACAAATGTAATTTCAACACCGAGCGTGGAAGCCACTACGACCACCTCTGAAACAACCGTGCCTCAGGAAACGGAAGGTGCAACTGCGGTGGTGCCAGTCACAGGTAAGCCAAACGCCTCGCGCCTCTCTGAACAACTTACCTTCACCGTATTGAATCAGAATGGCCAACAGATTGGTGAAGTCGAGGACATGATCTTGAATCTGGATAACGCGATGGTAGATTATGTGATTGTGCGCACAGCAGAAAAACAAGTCGCAGTACCCTGGGATAAGCTGAGCGTGCAGACTGATGCGGCGGCCGGCCAGCCAGGAACGTTTGCTCTCCAGGTGGACGATAAGACGTTTACAATGGCACCAGCCGTGGACCTTAACACCTTACCTGCCGTTGCTGAACCTGCCAACGACTGGGACGCTCAACTCCGGGCATATTGGAAAGGAAATAATGCAGGCGGGGCTCAGCCGGCACCTGGCTCAGCCAACCAGGGCAAATTGCGAGGCCTGATGCTGGCCAGCCAAGCCCTGGCTGCTGATGTGAGTGTACCAAATCAAACGGTCCTGCAGGCAGCGATAGAGGATTTGATCGTCAACCCTCAATCGGGGAAGATACAATTTGTGGTCGTCAAGACGAACGTCGATACCACAGAGCGTTGGATTCCCGTACCGCTGGCGCTCTTTAACTGGGATTCTACCCTCCAGGGCTTCAATATGAATCTCGACATGTCGGTTCTTCAAGCGGTACTGCCGGCGCTGGAGGCTCAATTTCCAGATACGACCATGGAGGGGTGGGAACAGGAATGGATAAACTTCTGGCAAAGTCACGGCGTTAATATGAACCCATAACGCAAATCCATTTACACAGTGCCGCAGAATTAACTTCTAGGGAAGCGGTCCTGTGGACAAAGCCGTACGAAAAGTTTACTAATTAATGAGACAGGCGGTAAAGTTTCAGGAGCCTGCATAGAGATTTTCTGTGCAGGCTCCTCGCGCAGGAGGGGCGATTCCAATCACTTCTATATCTTCCAGGAGTTTTTCTAATCTTCGACTCAGTTTTTGTTGTGTCCTAACCTAATTTTGGTGTTATGATTATTAGCAGCCTTAGGGGAACCGGGGTACCACCACTGCTCATCAATTTCACCTGCTTCGACCTTCTGGGAGATAGATCGCGATTTTACAGGTATCGGCTATTCGAGAAGAGGAAGGAACATAAGGATGGAAGAGAAATCGGTCATGAGCAAACTCAAAAAGTTAAGCTCAAAGAGGCAAATGCAGGAGATCGTAAGCCTTACGCCAGTAAATTTAGATAAAGAGTCCACGTACACGCATGAAATTTATGATTCAGTACCATTTGGGGTTATTTCGGTAGATTCGCTGGGCAAGATCCAATATATGAACCGAGTCGCAAAACTTTTGCTGGGCGAGCCAGATCAGACCCTGCTGCCTGCGCAATGGCCCCAAAGGTTCGGTCTTTACCGGAAGGATGAGAACATCCTTTACCCGGGAGATAAATTACCCCTGACGCGCGCTTTGTATGGGGAAGCCGTTGAATCCGACGAGATGATCCTTCGAAAGGATGAAACACAGCCAGCGATTTGGATATCCATGTCGACACAGCCTGTCAAAGACGAACAGGGAATGGTGGGAGGGGCGATTGTCTGTATAGAGGATGTTTCACATCGCAAGCAAAGTGAATATTCACGGGAAAAGCATATTCAACGGATTGAAACGCTGTATAACTTCCTTTATACGATTGCAGAAGCGGGAAACGATCTGAACAAGATCATGAGTCTGGCCGCTGAGTTCACTGCCAATGTGATAGGAGATCTAAGCAGCATTGCTTTGTTGAATGCCGATGGCAACAAGCTGCACATAGGCGCCGCTCACGACACCAATCTAGCTGCACAAGCCTCCTTGGGCAAACTCCTGGTTCCTAATTTTGAATATGAACATTCTGAGACGCTAGCGCGTGTCGTAATCCAGTCTGGTGAATCGCTTTTGTTACCTTCGGTCACATCTGAACAATTGCAGGCCGTTACGTTGCCAGTTTTCAATGAATTTGTTCAGGAGTTTGGCATCAAAAGCGTGCTGATTGTTCCGCTGATAGGTAAAACCGGTGTGGTGGGCACAATCAGCTTATATCGTCACCTTGGCAGCAAGCCGTTCAATGCCGAGGATCAGTCCTTCCTGGGGGATATTGCCTATCACGTGGCGCGTGCCATTGAAAAGTATCGGTTGGTCGAGTCGCTGCTTAACGAAGTTACAGAGCGGCTGTCTGCAAAGCAGGCCCTGGAGGTAAGTGAGGAACGCTTCCACACCATTTTTGAATCGGTTACTGTTGGCATTAAGGTTTTGGAACTGAACGGCGACATTTTGCAGACGAATTCTGCCTTCCGCACAATGATTGGATACGAGGAAGAAGAGCTTGTTGGCAGGAGATTTCACGATTTTTTATACCATGAAGATGTTGGTCAGGCCATAAAACTATTTCAGGATGTAAAATTGAAAGGCATTTCCAGTTTTCGCTTTGAACATCGTGCCGTACGTAAAGATGGCTCCATCTTATGGGTAAAGACGAACTTTAGCGTAATCAAGAAGGGGCAGGGTGATACGGCTCCCAGTTTTGTTGCCGGAATCGTTGAGAACATTACGGAACAAAAACGGCTGGAGGCGGAAATGGCGGAATTGAACGGCCGGCTACAGATTAATGTAGAAATGGAACGTCTACGTTTGGCACAGGAACTGCATGATGGTCCAATGCAATCGTTGCATAGTGCTATCTATCGGCTTGAGGAGTTACGCTCAAAGAGTGAGGCTTCGCGTGCAGAGGAATTGAAAGACGTACAGCAGATTATTCGAGACGTGCTACAGGAACTGCGCGCGACGGCCAAAGAACTTCGGCCGCCTACAATTTCTGAATTTGGGCTGGAGAACGCCATTCGTTCTCATGCTACCGACATTGCCGAAAAGTTTCCTGATCTCACGATCCAGCTGTCCTTGGCTCACGATCGGGAGATTTTGCCGGAGAAAGTGCGTTTGGCCTTATTTCGGATTTTCCAGCAGTGCATGGCAAATGTGACCCAGCATTCACAAGCAACCCAGGTGAGGGTGCGCTTCTCCTTCGATGCAGAGGAAGCACTACTTGAAGTTATGGATAATGGCATCGGTTTTGAAGTGCCAATGAACTGGATCGAGTTTGTGCGGCAAGGCCACTATGGGCTGGCAGGGGCTTCTGAAAGAGCAACAGCGCTCGGTGGAGACATGAGCGTTGAATCCAATCCTGATAATTCAACCACTGTGCGCGTGCGGATTCCATGGGACGACACCAGTGAATAAATTGTTCGCAACAGTCAGTTGAATGGAAAAGAGTTGACATGGCAGATATTCACGTTTTGATTGTGGACGATCATCCGATCATTTGTAAAGGGATCCGTGACTTGCTGGAACCGGCGGTGGGGATCAGTGTGCTTGGCGAAGCGCATACAGGCGCTGAAGCCCTGCATATGATTGAGAATATGAAGCCCGATGTTGTTCTGCTGGATATGAAACTGCCAGATATGAATGGCGTCGAGATCATTAAGCGGGCCTACAAGCTGGGCAGTAATGCACGTATTCTGGGGCTTAGCTCCTATAACGACCGAGAATTTATCTCTCAACTGCTCACCTATGGCGCTTCCGGCTATTTATTAAAGGATGAGGTGCCAGAGCAGATCATCGAGGCCGTGCGTGGGGTGGCGCATGGTGAGGTGGGTTGGGTGAGCCGCAAAGTGGCAGCCATGCTGAGCCAGATTCTGCTTAAAGAACAGGAAGGGGATACGGACCTGACTGCGCGGGAATTGGAGGTGCTAAACCTGGTGGTGGAGGGCAAAACCAATAATCAAATTGGAATGACATTGGGCATCAGTGTTAAAACTGTGGAAAAGCATCTCCATGCAATATTTCGCAAAATGGGCGTCGTTTCCCGGGTTGAGGCAGCCATTATGGCAGTACAGGAGAGCCTGGTCAAGAAGGAGCTTAGTACTGGAGTAGGAGATGTTTACGACCATAACTAGGGTAATTCCCCATATGATAATCTGGGCGCGTAAGGTACATTAATACCAATCATGTCTTTGATTCATGAACTAGAGACGCGTACGGAAGGTGCTGACCAAACCGCTTCAATGAGGAATAGCCCCATTAAGGTGTTGATCGTTGACGATCATCCCGGTGTGCGGGCTGGCATCAAAAACCTGATTGGTGGGGCCAAGGATATCGTGGTTATGGGAGAAGGGGCAAATGGGGCGGATGCGATCCATTTGATCGACACCAAAAAAAGTGATATTTTGTTGTTGGATATTGAGCTACCGGATCAGAGGGGAGATCGTGTCATGCACCGGATCCATGAGGTGTGGCCCAAGATGAAGGTGCTGGCTGTGAGTTCGTATAGTGACCGGGAATACATCCTTGGCATGGTGGAAAATGGCGCGGCAGGTTATATTACAAAAGATGAAGCCCCTGTGATGTTGTTGGAAGCCATCCGAATTATCGTCCGGGACGGCAAAGACTGGTTCAGTCCGCGGGCCATCAAGAACAGCAGTTTCGCCCCCCTGGATGAGCAAATCCTCACCGAACGTGAAATTCAAATATTAAAGCAACTGGTAACAGAGCAGTCACGTCCGCAAATTGCTGCCTCCCTAAAAATTGATGAAAAGCAACTCGAGAAATATTTGAAGTTATTGATGAATAAGTTTGAGACGGAATCCATGGACGTGCTCAAACTTACCGCCCAGCGTATTCTCGCGCGGCAGGCGTCCTGAATCGAACAGCGATCATTATTCATGCTCGGGGCTGTGATATTGGTATCACAGCCCTGTTTTTATTCTGTAGGAAACTCCAATAGGGAATCGCCACAGTCAGTAGGTACATCCCCCATTGATATGCGTATGAGTCAATTTTATAGTAAGCATACGCTTTTGAAAAAGCGGCGTGTAGGTCTAAAGCGACCAGTAAGTTTTACTCCTAACCAGAACCAGTATTGGTTCTCAACAACTCGGAGGTAGAAATGACAATCACAGGAATCCTATTACTACTGCTCATCGCCGGTGTGGTTGGCGCATTGGGCCAGGCCCTTTCAGGATATTCCATTGGTGGCTGCGTAGTTTCGATCCTGGTGGGCTTTATCGGAGCCTTTCTGGGCATATGGCTTGCACGACAACTGGGCCTGCCCGAGATTTTTACAATCACAGTCGAAGGCGAACCCTTCCCAGTGGTGTGGGGCATCATCGGTTCAGCATTATTATCGTTGATCCTGGGTGCGTTCACCAGACGTTCCATCGCCTAGTTGCGATTATTGCAGAGGAGGTGTCAGATGACACTCGACAGAGATCAAATTGATCGTAGCAAAAAGGTGGTCGTTCAGCAACACGGCGATCACGTTCATGAGGAACACGTGGTTCGAGATATGAATCTTGAATACCGAGAGTCTGTGTACAAGATTGTCCAGTTTGTCTGGCTGCTGTTCGGTGGATTGGAAGGCCTCCTAGGCATTCGCATGGCCCTCAAGCTCATTGGAGCAAACCCGGGCAGTTGGTTTGCAGCGCTGGTGTACCAATTATCAGACCTGTTCCTTTGGCCTTTCCAGAATCTCACGGTAAATCCCGCCTTTGGGAATTTTGTTCTGGAAATTACGTCGCTCATCGCCATGCTTGTGTATGCCTTGATTGGTTGGGCGATCGTACGGCTGATCTGGGTCCTCTTTTACCGGAGACCCAGCACCCATGTGACCACGTATGACCGTGAGGAAAACTGATCGGTCTTTCCGTGACTGACGACGAAAACTATGTGTAGACCGTTCCGTCTACACATAGTTAGGTCGTCTGAAAATTTATAAATAGGAAAGAAATAGGAGACACATAATGAACGAGAATATTTTAGAAGGAAAATGGAAACAGCTGCGCGGTTACCTGCGTGAGCGCTGGGGAGAATTGACCGATGACGAACTGGACCAGATCGCCGGGAAGCGTGATCGCCTGGCGGGCCTGCTTCAGGAACGATACGGTTACACCCAAATGGAAGCAGAACAGCAAATTGACGACTTTGTTTCCGAATGGGAAGTAAAAGCTCGGGAGCTTTGAAATAACGAAAATTTGAAACTTTTCCGGAGGGGAATAACATCCCCTCCGGAAATTGAAGGAATATATTTAGAAAGGAGAAAAGTCATGAGTACCATTTTACTTATTGTCCTCGTACTGTTGCTGTTGGGAGCCTTGCCCGTGTGGCCTTACAGCCGAAGTTGGGGATATGGTGGCAGCGGAATCCTCGGATTCCTCCTGTTGCTGGTCCTCCTAGGTTTGCTCTTCCGCTGGTTCTAGTCTCGTTGTCCGTGCATGGTTGTCTGGGAAAATTAGGCCCAGAGTGGAAATTAGCCAGAGGCAGGACAACCATTCATTACACACCATGAAGTCAGCAACCTCTTCTTCTCCAGAAGAAGTAACAACGTGGACCACAAATCAGGTTGTTTTCGCAACCGTATTTGTGGTCTGCGTTTTTTTAATTTTCTGGCTGCTCTATCGCTTACAAACGGTTCTTTTACTCTTTTTTGTGGCCATAGTACTGGGAACCGCGATTCGCCCGGCCGTAGAATGGTTATATCGTCGTGGTGTATCTCGTACCAACGGGGTAATTCTGGTTTATATCCTGATTGCCAGTCTGTTCACTGCCTTTCTGGCTATCATCGTGCCACTGCTGGCTGAACAGACGACCCAGCTCTCACAAAATCTTCCTGAATTTTATATATCAGTTCGCAACTGGCTGCTTGATTCAGATAACCGCTTTCTGCGGAATATCGGTGCGCGCGTTCCTGCCCAGCTTGGGCTCTTGCTTAATAGCAACCCGACCACAGAGGAAGTACTTGACCAGGTAACCAAAACCATCCTATATGTGAACGTGTTGATCAAGGGACTCCTAAGTACGCTGGCAATTTTTCTATTGGCCTATTATTGGAATCAAGAGGGCCAGAGTGTTATTCGAACGATGTTGCGCCTGATCCCCCCGAATCGGAAGAAGGAATTTCTTGAATTCATTGATCATGTCGAAATGAAGATGGGAGCTTATATCCGGGGCCAGGCGATTCTCTGTTTGATCATTGGCGTGTTAGCATTTCTGGCTTACATATTGATCGGATTGCCCTTCGCATTGGCATTGGGTATTTTCGCGGGTGTGATGGAAATGATCCCTGTGTTTGGCCCTGCGATCGGTGCAATTCCTGCCCTATTGGTTGCCTTATCTATTAGCCCCGAAAAGGCCATCTGGGTGGTGATCGCGACTGTCCTGATTCAGACAGCTGAGAATATATATCTGCTGCCCCGTGTGATGAACAAGTCCATGGGGGTGAATCCTATTATTATTTTATTGTCCATGGTGGCGTTTGGCTCGGTGTTTGGTTTTGCAGGCGTGCTGCTGGCCCTGCCCCTGGCGGCCATCCTCCAGTTTGTCATTAATCGCATTGTAACTTCGCCGGACGACCTGAACAGTGATGCGCAACCGCAGGAAGGGGATATCCAGCCTCTGGTTTATGAAAGTGAAAAACTGGTACGGTCACTGCAGGGTAAGTCATCCAATGGCAGTAATGCTTTCCAGGAGTTGCCTGAAGAGGCCCAACTGGAAATCCAAACCGTTGTGCAGGAACTACATGAATTCATTACGAAGTTGAAGGATGAGGATGAAATGCTATGATGATCAGAGTGATCCGCTATGCCGTGGTCGTGGTCACCACCCTGGCTGTGTTGCTCCTAATATGGCAATTCGCGACCGCCATCGTATTATTCATTTTATCCCTGGCTGTCGCGGCAATCCTTAGGCCGTTCGTTACCAGCCTGACCAACAGACTGATGTCCAAACGCCTGGCGTTGGGCATTGTATATGGCATCGTCACCCTTTCACTGATTTCTTTTTTTCTGCTGATTGGCCCACTCTTATTACAAGACCTGCAGGATGCGACCAATGACTTTATCACCAATTATGATCGTGCGAAGCTAAAGTGGGCTGAATCAGGTTCCTTGTTTCAAAAGACCTTAGCGGAGCAGCTCCCTCCCTCGGCTGATCTTTTTCAGGCCGTAACAAGTATGGAAGGAGGAGTCCCGGTTCTGACCGGAGCATTCGCGGTAGTCCAAGACTTTTTCTCGGGCCTGGGCAATCTCGCTATCGTTATCATTCTCAGCCTTTACTGGAGTGCTGACCAATTAAGATTCGAGCGCCTGGGTCTCTCTCTCCTGCCCGATGAGTATCACTCAAAAGCTCTTCAGGTCTGGCGGTCGGTTGAGACCAGAGTGGGTGCTTACCTACGGGGCGAACTCATTCAAAGTATCCTTACCGGGCTGATCGTCTGGCTGGGATATGCAACAATGGGGATCAGATATGCAGTTCTGCTGGCGCTATGGGTGGCTGTCGTGAGGCTTATCCCGTGGTTTGGAGCGCTGATTGCCGTGATTCCCGCGTTGATCATCGGGATCGGAACCTCATCCATATTAGGTCTGATGGCTGCTTTATTCACCATCTTCCTTTTGCTGGTCGCAAAACTGGTCGTCGAGCCGCGCTTCTTCCGCAGAGAGCGTTACAGTGCATTGCTGATCGTTCTATTTGTAATAGCCATGGCGGGAGCCGTTGGCTTTATCGGCATGGTGTTGGCGCCCCCACTGGCCGTTGCCATTCAAATTCTTTTTGAGCAGCTCTATCCGTTCCCCGAGCAACGGTACTCACCCGATGCAATGGAAAAAGCACGGGAAATAAGAAAACGGCTCGCGGAAGTGCGGAGCCGTCTGCCAGATCCTGTAAACCGGAAGAATCTAATTCTAATGAACCGGATCCAGCGCCTGGTGAGAAGAGCTGTGGATCATGTTGAGGAGTATTGAACTTCGATGTTCTTCCTCAAGATCAGCCAATCAATGAAGAAAAGTGCCACGCCAATGAGCGCTATGCCCCCAAATATCAACAGCGGGATGGGTGCTCCGCGCAACATGATGTCCTGCAACATGCGAATGCCATAGGTCGCTGGCAGCGACCACGCGATGGCCGTGATCGGCTTCCACATCAGGCGCAGATCCAGAAGAAATCCACTAAAGAAGATGCTGGCCAGCAGCAGCAGCATGGAATACTGAACAGCTTGTGTGTCTGTCTTGGAGATGAGTGAAATCAGGAAGCCCAATCCCAGGGAGGTGAAAAGCACGATGAATACGGCTAGTGCATAATGCCACCAATTTCCCAACATCGGAATTCCCAGTCCCCAAACAATCAGTGCGCTGAGAATGGCCGCCAGAATCATTTCAAATACAAGATAGGTAAGGAACTTACCTAGCAGGATCTCAAAGGCTGTAAGGGGCGAGACCCGGAAGAGTTCCATTATGCCGGAGCGGCGCTCTCGTACAATGGATAAAGACGCGAATGTGATGGAGAAATGCTGCAGAAGCAGGACGATGACGGCCGGGGCGAAAAAATCAGTTGGGCTGAATTGTTCAGGAGTGATCCCAGAGACATCTGAGGTGAAGGGGTTAACCAGAACGCTGGAACTCATCGAGCGAAATTGGCGCAATTTATCATGTGCATCGTTGAGGGTCGTTAGCAGCTCGTCCACTTGAGTCGCCGTGCTTGCATCACCCAGCGGAACGGTCTGCCGCAAAGCCTGTGTTTTCGCGATGGCTTCTTCGAGGCTGGTCTGCAGTTCACCCGCGCTCCCCTGTCCTTGTTCGGTCGCCGATTCCAGAACGCGGCGATTGATTTCATCTACGTAGATGCTGCTTACTGAGTAAATATACGCGATTTGAAAGGGGTCAACCTCATTATGGTAAATAATGAAACTGGCTTTCTGATTGCTTTGAATGGTTTCAACGGCATCGGTGGGAACAACGATCACCAGGTCAGCCTGGTTCCGGGCAAGCTTGGCCAGCGCGTTGGCCTGGTTTTGCTCTACCTGCGTTTCGGCAATGGATGGATTGATGGACTCCGTGAATAAATTCAATTGCTCCGGAGGAACGTTTTGATCCTCCAGCACGAATATTGTCCTGAGCGTGCGGTTCTCATCCGGATATCCCAGTCCAAACAGGAACATGAGCAGGAAAGGGCCTAACACTAGCAAAAGGATAAGCGCAGGCTGACGAAAAATCTCAGCCAGTTCCTTGTTCAGGAAGGAAAAGATGCGGGT
>Ga0114129_10008973_pt1 | contig 14257 bp, 6 predicted proteins | sample RhiMetdeltSRZDD1_FD_80071 | JGI IMG/M metagenome (GOLD analysis project Ga0114129, IMG submission 80071) | Populus rhizosphere microbial communities from Tennessee, USA - Rhizosphere MetaG P. deltoides SRZDD1 (version 2) (version 2) | ecosystem: Host-associated > Plants > Roots > Rhizosphere >... | reverse complement strand
TAGGTAGGTCTGGTGGGTCTGGTGGGACAGATGGACTGTCGAACCCACCAGCCCCACCCGGCCTACCTGACTCACGGCTGCGATCGCGTGCCGCTTCCATGCTTGCCGAGCTCGCCCAGCGCGGCCTTGACTCCGTTCGCCAGCTTCTCCGACGGACCCACGCCCCAATAGTGCAGGAAGATGATCATCGGTCGATCGCTGGTCATGTGATGGTGGATGGCGACGACGTCGAGGCCATTCTTGCGCAGGGCCTTGAGCACGGGCGTCACTTCCGATTCGAGCATCGCGACGTCACCGGCAATCGCCGCCTTCGCGTCGGTGCCGGTGAACGCGGCCCACGTGTTCAGGCCCATGCGTGCGTTGATCGTCGCGCCCATCTCCTTCACGTTCAGATCGCTCCGGCCGATCGTGATCTTGTAGACGGCGCCCGTCTGTTCGCCGGGCGTGCCGACGATCTGCGCGAGCTTCGCGGTGCTGAGCGCGGGGGGCGTCGCGGCGGGCGCGGGTGCGGTCGGCGCGGCAGTCGACTTCGACGCCTGCTTCCCGATCAGGTCGACGGCGGGCTTGAGTTTCCGTGCGAGATCCGCCGCGCTGCCGTGACCGTGCACGTGCATGTAGAAGACGCGCGGCTCGTCCCAGAAGAAATGATTGTGCAGCGCCGTCACGTCGAGGCCGTTGTCGAGAATCGCCGTCATCACGGGGTTGACCTCGTCCTCCAGCAGCACGAGATCGCCCATCAGCACCTGATGACCGCCGTCACCTTTTGTCATCGCGACCCAGCCGCCGAAGCCGAACGGCGTCGGCGTCGCCACGCCGGCGACGGTGACCTTGAGATCGTTGCGGGGAATGTTGACCTTGAGGACGTTGTCCTTGAAATCGCCGGTCTTGCCCAGCGTCGTCAGGACCTGCTGATATTCCGCAGGGATCTCCTGCGCGGTCGCGACGCCGATCGAAGACAAGACGATCAGCACGGATAATAGTGGGCGGCAATGCGCTCTCATCGTGACGACTCCTTGTTCCGACTGTACTCCATCATCGTCGGCGCGTGCGTCATCTTGACCGCGCCGATCGTTCGGACGCAAGAGCTGACTCCTCGCGAGCTTCGAGCCGCGTCGCTCGGCGCCGACCTCATCGTCGACGGCGCGCTCGCCGAGCCCGTCTGGGAGACGGCAGAGGTAGCGACCGACTTTCACCAGACCGATCCCGCCGAGGGCGCGCCGCCGAGCGCCGCGACGCGCGTGCGCGTGCTCGCCGGACCGAAGGCGGTCGTGATCGGCATCGAGTGCGACGACGCCGATCCCGCCGGCATCGTCAGCTTCAGCAAGCAGCGCGACGCCGCGCTGCGGTCGGAGGATCACGTCAGCGTCGTGCTCGGCACGTTCCTCGACGGACGATCGGGCTACGTGTTCGCCGTGAATCCGGGCGGCGCGCGGTACGACGCGCTCGTCGATCCGGGCGGCGAAGATGCGAACGAGAACTGGGACGGCATCTGGGAAGCCGCGACGAGACGAACCGCGGACGGATGGACGGTCGAAATCCGCATTCCGATCGAGACTCTCGCCTTCAATCCGGCGCTGCGCGAGTGGCACTTCAACGTCGAGCGGCGCGTGCAGCGGCTGCTCGAAACCGATCGCTGGGCGTCGGCCGAGCGGCAGTTTCAGGTGACGCAGACGAGCCGCGCCGGCCGCCTGACCGGGCTTCCCGCATTTGCGCTCGGACTGGGTCTCAGCGTCCGGCCGTCCGTGACGAGCGGCGGCGGCATTCCCGAGCCGTCGGCGCGCCCCATGGGGGGGTTTGACGGCAAGTTTCATCCCAGCCTCGACGTCACGCAGCGCATCGGCGCGAACGTGCTGTCGTCGGTCACCGTCAACACCGATTTCGCCGAGACCGAAGTCGATACGCGCCGCACGAACCTCACGCGCTTCCCGCTGTTCTTTCCGGAGAAGCGGACGTTCTTCCTCGAAGGCTCGGATATTTTCTCGTTCGGCCTCGGCCTCCAGGAAGACGTGCTGCCGTATTTCAGCCGGCGCGTTGGGCTCGTCTCGGGGACGGAGGTGCCGATTCTTGCCGGCGCGAAACTGAACGGCCGCCTCGACCAGACGAATTTCGGCGCGCTCGTCGTCGGCGCCAACGATCGCCCTGGCGTCGTCGAGGACAACGCGGTGATGGCGGTGGGGCGCGTCAAGCAGAACCTGTGGCGCGAGTCGTGGGTCGGCGCGATCGCGACGGTCGGCGATCCGCTCGGCCGATCCGGCAGTTGGCTCGGCGGCGGCGACTTCACCTACGCCACGTCGCACTTTCGCGGCGACAAGAACTTCCTGGTCGGCGTCTGGGGTCTGACGATGGACCGCGACGGTCTTGGCGGCGATCGCACGGCGCACGGCTTCAAGATCGATTACCCGAACGATCTCTGGGACATCGCGTTGACGTACAAGCGAATCGGACGCGATTTCGATCCGTCCATCGGATTCGTGCCGCGTCCCGCCGTGCAGCTGTACAACCTGGGCGTCGACAACAGCACACGGATCGCACGCGGACCGATTCAACGCCTGGAGCACGAGTTCCGGACGTCGGTGGCGACCGACTTGAGCGGCCGCTGGGAAAGCTATCGAGTGTTCATCGCGCCGATCAACTGGCGCTTCCGCTCGGGCGATCGCGTCGAGCTGAACGTGAATCCCACCGGCGAGCGTCTGGTGGCGCCCTTCGAGATCGCCGACGGCATCGTCATCGAGCCGGGCGCGTACCACTGGCGGCGCTATCGTCTGGAGGCCGGCACCGCGCAGAAGCGGCGGCTCTCCTCGCAGGTGACGTGGTGGTTCGGCCGCTTCTATGACGGCGCGCTCGATCAGATCGAGTGGGAAGGGACGTGGAATCCGACGCCGCTGCTGACGCTGGAACTGTCGGGCGAGCACAACATCGGCCGGCTGAAGGGCGGCGATTTCACCGAGACGATCGTCGGCACTCGCGCCCGCATCAACCTCTCGCCGGATCTGACGGTGGCGAGCTACCTGCAGTACGACACGACGACGAAATCGGTCGGCGTCAACAATCGACTGCGCTGGACGTTCACGCCCGTCGGCGACGTGTTCGTCGTCTACAACCACAACGTCCGGAACATCCTCGATCGGTGGCAGCTCGAGTCGAATCAATTGCTCGTGAAGCTGCAGTACGCGTTCAGATACTGATAATCACGGCCTTTCATCATGGGTGTCCCCCGGCTGGCGAGAAAATCTCGCATCAGGGCTGCGTGGCGGGTGTAGGATTCGCCGAGGTTGGGTCAAATAGAAATGTCGGCTCAATCACCTTCACCACGACGGCGCGCCTCGGATCACCAGAACGAAAATCCCAGCTTGATTGGGCCGCGATGCATTTCAGCGTCGCGCGGAGGCGGATGTGCATCAACCAGAATCGATTCTCGGCATCTTCGTTGCCTCGCTGGTGACGCTCGTGAACGCGCAGGCGCCGGCCCAGCCGACGGGCCGATCTCCGGTGACATTCGCGAATGACATTCGGCCCATTTTGGAGAACCAGTGCTGGTCGTGTCATGGCGATGCGATGCAGATGTCGAAGCTCGATTTACGCACGCGCGACGCCGCGATGACCGGCGGCGCCAACGGCACCGTGTTGGTGCCGGGAAATGCCGAACAGAGCCGTCTGTATCGGCGGATCGCGGGCCTCGAACAACCGGCCATGCCGATGGATGGCACGCCGCTGACGCCGGCGCAGGTGGCCCTCGTCAAGGCCTGGATCGATCAGGGCGCCGTGTGGGATGTCGCGGCGACTTCAGAAATGAAGAGGCCTGCGACCAGTGCGCTGGCGGCGCTGGAGCGGATGGAGATCACGCCCGAACAGCGGAACTACTGGGCCTTCAAATTGCCGGTGCAAGCGCCGGTCCCGTCACACCCGATACTCGAGAATCCTGTCGATCGATTCGTGGAAGCCATGCGTCAGAGAAAAGGACTCGAGACGGCGCCGCGCGCCGATCGCCTGACGCTGGTACGACGCGCCTACCTCGACCTCCTGGGCCTGCCGCCGACCCGTGCCGAAGTCGCCGAGTTCATGGCCGACACGTCACCGTCCGCGTGGCCGCGTCTCATCGACAAGCTCCTCGCCTCGCCGCACTATGGCGAACGCTACGGCCGCCACTGGCTGGATGCGGCGCGCTATGCCGACACGGCCGGCTACGAGTTCGACACCGATCGGACGAACGCGTGGCGCTATCGCGACTATGTGATCCGTTCGTTCAACGACGACAAGCCGTACAGCGTCTTCTTGCGGGAACAGATCGCCGGCGACGAACTGGATTGGAAGACCGACGACACCCTCGTCGCCACGGGGTTCCTGCGCGCCGGACCGCGGGTCCTGTTTCGCGAGAAGGACAATCCTGAGCGCCGCTATGACTATCTGGACGATATCGTGTCGACGATCGGCCGGGGCGTGCTGGGTCTGACCGTCGGTTGCGCGAGGTGTCATAACCACAAATTCGATCCGATCTCACAAAAGGACTACTACACGCTGGTGACCGACGTGTTCGGGTACGTCGAGATCGACGTGCCCCTGGCACCGCGCGCCGAAGCCGAGGCCTATACCAAGGCCAACGTCGAGATCGACGCCAAGCGGCAGGTGTTGCAGGATGCAGTCAAGAAGATCGAACAACCCTACCGCACGACGTTGCAGATGGATCAGATCAGGAAGGAGTTTCCTGAGAACGTTCAGAAGGCGATTCTCAAACCGGAAGTCGAGCGCACGCCGGGCGAAAAACTGCTTGCCGCCCAGGTGCTGTCAGGATCCGGCGGTGTCCGTCAGGCCGAACTCGACAAGGTGATGACGCCGGAAGATCTCGCGCGAAGGAATTCGCTGACCGCGCAGATCGCCGCGCTGGAGAAGCAGCGGCCGAAGCCGTTGCCGCTGGCCGAGGTCGCGACGGATGGCGACTACCGGTTCGCGCCGAACGGCAAAGGCGACGATGTGGTGAGTTGTCCGAAGTGCCGGCTTCCGCCGGCCGACAAGCCGAATGGCCACTGGTTGCCCGCTGCCGGAGAAAAATACGAAGCGCCGCCCTCCCATTTCCTGATCAAGGGCGATCCTGCGAGCCGCGGTTCACTGATGAGTCCCGGTTTTGTCGACGTCATCACGTTCGGGAATCCGCCCACTGAGATTCCGCCATCAGACGGACGCACATCGGGACGCCGGCGGGCGCTCGCGGAATGGCTCGCCTCGTCGCAGAATCCTCTGACTGCCCGCGTGATCGTCAACCGCATGTGGCAGGCCCATTTTGGACGTGGCATTGTCGCCACGCTCGATAACTTCGGGAAGATGGGCGATCCGCCGACTCACCAAGAGCTTCTGGACTGGCTGGCGGTCGACTTCATGAACAGCGGCTGGAGCGTGAAGCGCTTGCATCGACTGATCATGAGCTCCGAGGCGTATCAGATGGCTTCGGCCTACGAGGACGCCGGCAATATGCAGAAGGATCCGGAAAACAAATATCTCTGGCGATTCCGTCCGCAGCGGCTCGATGCCGAGATCGTGCGCGATTCCATGCTGGCCGTGGGCGGAAACCTGAACGAGCAGATGTTTGGCGAACCGATTTTCCCCTATGTCCCGAAGGAAGTGCTCACATCACAACTCAATGGCAAGTGGAACAACATGCCGGATGGTCCGGCCGTGTGGCGGCGAAGCGTTTACGTCTATCGCCGGCGGTCGCTGCCGTACCCGATGTTCGACACCTTCGACCACCCCAACATGAATGTCACGGCTGGCGCTCGGGACGTGACGACGGTGCCAACCCAGGCGCTGACGCTGCTGAATAATCCGTTCGTGCTGGACCAGGCGAAGAAACTCGCGGACCTCGTCTGCCAGCAGGCATCGGATCCGGCCACACAGATCAATTTGTTGTACGAGACCGCGCTCGCGCGGCCAGCGACAGACAGTGAAACCGCCACAGGCTTGGGTCTCGTCAAGACCTATTCCGTCGTCGATCTCGCTCACGTCGTCCTCAACCTGAACGAGTTCATGTATATGAGGTAAGCGCTCATGTCCCACCAATGCACGAAGCACTTCTGGAATCGGCGCGAATTTCTGTTTCGGTCCAGTGGCGGCATCGGTGGCCTGGCGCTCGCCGCGCTGCTCGATCGACACGGTCTGTTGAGCGCCGCCGGGCCCGACCGAGGCTGCGCCGCCGTTCCGATCGGCGCGAACCCGTATGCACCGCGGACGCCCCATTTCAAGCCGCGGGCGACCGCTGTCATTTCGCTGTTCATGACCGGGGCGCCCAGTCAGGTCGACACGTTCGACCCCAAGCCGGCCCTGACGAAATATGCGGGCGAGCCGATCGACGGGAAAGTGACCGGCGACGTCATCGTGCGGCAAGGGTTCCCCGGGCCGCTGATGCCGAGCCCGTTCACGTTCAAGAAGTACGGACAGAGCGGCATTGACGTGTCGGAGATTTTTCCGCACGTTGCCCGGCATGTGGACGAGATGGCGATCGTGCGATCGGTGTTCGGGCGATCCAATGACCACGTTCAGGCCACCTATGAAATGCAGACGGGGCAGATTCGCACCGGGTTTCCGACGCTCGGCGCGTGGGTCACGTACGGGCTCGGCTCGGAGAATTCGAGCCTGCCTGCCTACGTGGTGCTGACCGACCATCGCGGCGGGCCCTATGGCGGACCGGCGGACTGGGGCGCCGGCTTCATGCCGGCGGCGCATCAGGGGACGACGTTCCGTTCCACCGGGGATCCGATTGTCGATCTCAAACCGCCGGTCGGAATGACGCAGGAGCAACAGCGCGCCCGGCTCGATGTCCTGGCGAAGCTGAACGAGCGGGACATGGAGAAATATCCGAGCAGCTCGGACCTCGCGGCGCGGATCTCCTCGTACGAGCTGGCGTATCGGATGCAAGCCTGCGCGCCCGAAGCGGTGGACACGGCCAACGAATCGGAAGCCACCAAAAAGTTGTACGGTCTCGACAACGCCATCACCGAACCGTTCGGGCGGCAGTGCCTGATGGCGCGCCGGTTGGTGGAGCGCGGCGTCCGGTTCGTGCAGCTCTTTCAGGGCGGCGTCGGTAACGCGAACGTCGATTCGTGGGACGCTCACGCCGACGTCAAATCGAATCACTCACAGCACGCCGCCGAATCGGATCTGCCAATCGCCGGCCTGCTCACCGATCTCAAAGCGCGCGGGCTGCTCGATTCAACGCTGGTCATCTGGCACGGCGAGTTCGGCCGCATGCCGATCTCTCAGCGCGGCGTCGGGCGCGACCATAACCCGGGCACGATGTCGATTTGGATGGCGGGCGCCCGCATCAAAGGCGGGCAGGTGATTGGCTCGAGCGATGAGTGGGGCTACAAGGCACAGGACCAGCCGATCTCATATCACGACCTGCATGCGACGATCTTGCACTTGCTCGGTATGGACCATACGAAGCTCACCTATCGGTACAACGGGCGCGACATGCGGCTGACCGACGTCTATGGCACGTTGATTCCCCAAATTTCGAATACGTGAACGTTGAACGCAGGTTTCTCGAGGAGAGTCACCATGCGCGCGACAATCTCGCTGGCCAGAGCGCTCTTCACTCTGTGGATACTGGTCGGTTCGGTCTTGCCGGCGATGGCGCAGGGCGTCGGCACGATCGGAGGCACGGTGACCGACTCTTCCGGAGCGGTGCTGCCGGGCGCCATCGTGACGCTCACGAGCTTGCAAGGAACGGTCGGAGGCAACCAGGAGACGGTGAGCGACGCGCGGGGCGCCTATCAGTTCCTTCGTCTCGTGCCGGGCACCTACACGGTGAAGGCGGCGATTCAGGGGTTTCGAACCGTCGAACAGCGGAACATCGTCGTGAATGCCGACGCGACGGCGCGCGCCGACCTCCAGTTGCCGATCGGCCAATTGGAGGAATCCGTCCTCGTCTCGGGCGAGTCGCCGCTGCTCGACACCACGTCGGCGTTGAAGCAGACCGTCCTGAGCCAGGAAGTCTTGCAGAACCTACCGAATCGCATCGACGTGTGGTCCATCACGCGCGTCATTCCGAGCGTGCTGGCGAACAAGGTCGACGTCGGCGGCTCGGAGTCGTTCCAGCAGTCGGGCATCACCGTGCACGGCACCAGCAACGAGAACGGCTACTACATCGACGGCATGAATGTCTCGAGCACGCAGAGCAGCGGCAGCATCGCGACGTTCTATCTCGATCCGTACGCGTTTGAAGAAGCCAACTTCCGCTCCGGCAACAGCCCGGCCGAGGCATCCACCGGCGGCCTCGTGTTCAACATGATCTCCCGCACCGGCACCAATCGGCTGCACGGCGGGATGATGTTCAACGGCACCAACAACCATCTGGCGTTCGACAACGTGTCGGGGACGTTGAAAACGCAGTTGTTGCGCAACGTGCCGGCGTCGGTCCTCGGGAAGCGGCCGGATCTGAAACCGACAGCGGACATTCGCTACCTCTTTGACTATGGCGGCTGGCTCGCCGGGCCGGTGAAGCAGGACAAGCTGTGGTTCTCGACCTCCTTCCACCATCAGCAAATCCTGCAGTACCTCGTGGGCAGCTACAACCCCGACGGCTCATCGGTGCCGGACGACAACATGCTGTGGAACTTCTCCGGCAAGTTGTCGTGGCAGATGACCCCGAAGAGCCAGCTGTCGTGGTTCTACATTCTCCAATACAAGAAGAACGGCCATCGCGCCAGCACGACGATGTTCGTCGAGACAGGCGCGACGACGGCGAACACGAAGTACCCGCAACTGCATCAGGTGAAGTGGACGTCGACGCGATCGTCGCGGATGGTGCTCGACGTGTCGGGGAGCCTGAATCGCGTCGACGATTACCAGCCGTGGCCGAAGGAAGGCAAGGACGGCATGATTGCGGGGTTCGACCAGGTCACCAACACGCTGTTGCGGATCTTGCCCACCTACCGCGATTTGCCGAACACTCGCGTGTTCCTGCAGGGCAGCGCGAACTATTTCATGGCCGCTCACGACATCAAGGCCGGGTATCAGTTCGATTACGCCTGGAATGAAGTGCTCTACTTCTCCTCGTCGGGAATGCGTGCGGTCTATCGGAATGGCGTCCCCGATTCCGTGAACACGTACAACACTCCAGCGAGGTCCATCCCCGAAAACATTCAGCAGGGACTGTATGTTCAGGATAAGTGGCGGCCGTCGCGGAAGCTGACCGTGAACCTGGGCGTGCGGCTGGATACCAACCGCGGCTGGATGCGCGCGCTGTGTCAGGAGAAGACTCCATTTGTCGACGCGCGCTGTTTCGACAAGATGTCGGGGATCCCTGACTGGAAGGTTGTGAGTCCGCGCGTCTCAGCGGTCTACGATCTGGCTGGCGACGGCCGGACCGCGCTGAAGTTCTCGGCGAATCGCTACACCATTCCGGTCGGCAGCAGCGTGCTCGATCGGATCAATCCCATCTTCCTGGCGAACGATACGCGCCCCTGGACCAGGTGCGCGGCTGGCCAGACGACCGGCTGCGATCTCAACGGCGATCTGCTCCCGCAGATCGACGAATTGGGTCCGTCCTCCGGGTTCACGTTCGGATTCTTCGACCGGTACGAAAAGGGATACACGTGGCCGTGGGCCCGCGAGTACTCGCTCGAGTTCCAGCGTCAGCTTCCGGGAAATATGGTTGTGACGGCAGGGTATACCCGTCGCGACAAGCGGGGGAATTTCGGATTCCGGAACATCCTGGTGCCGACGTCCGTGTATGTCCCTCTGACCGTCACCGAAGTCAACAGCGGCAAGGCGGTGACCGTCTACAATCGGCCGGCGTCTCTCCGCGGAGTGCAGGACAACCTCTGGACGAACGCCAAAGAGCTCGACAGCAACTACCACGGCACCGACATCACGCTCGACAAGCGGATGAACCGAGGCTGGATGATGACGGGCGGGATCAGCCTCGGCAAGAACACCGGCTACAACGGGCTCGGCGCAGCCTGCGCCACGTCGAATGGGTGCAATACCGACTTGAACAACCCGAACGCCAACGAGTTCACGCGCGGCATCTACGGCAACGACACACCGTTCTCACTGCGGCTGTCGGGCATCTACGATCTGCCCCTGGGCATCTCGATGAGCGGCACCCTGCAGCACCAGAGAGGATTCCCCGAGGCCACGCTCGTGTCGGTGGGGAACAACACGGTCGCGCTGACGCAGGGCACGACGACCATCCTGGTGGAGCCGCGAGGGACGACACGCCTGCCGGATCTCGATCAGTTGGATATGAGCGTCCGGAAAGTCTTCAGATCCGGAAGCCGGACGTTCCAGCCGCGCCTCGACGTCTATAACCTGTTGAATTCGGCGACGGTGATCGCGCGCGTCACGACGTTGGGATCGAGCTACGGCGCCGTCAACGGCATTCAGCGCGGCCGCCTGATCAAGCTGGGCGTGCACGTGGACTTCTAGCCGAGTTGAGGATCGCAATGAATGAAACACACCAACTCACGGCGCGACGACAACCGTTGGCGCACGCGCCGTGGTTGTTCGCCCGACTCCGCTTCGCTTCGTCGAGGCTCGCCGAAGCCTTCGCGAAGGCGGCCGTTGTGGCGCTCCTCGTCATTGCGGCGCCGGCAGCGGCGCAGGTCACGACGGCCGATGTCGTCGGCGTCGTGATGGACAACACCGGCGGGCGGCTGCCCGGTGTCGCGATCACGGCTCGCAACGTCGCGACCGGACAACAGCAAACGGCGGCGACCGATTCGCAAGGCAACTTTCAGATCCTGCGACTTGCGCCCGGTCGCTATCAGATCACGGCGGCCCTCGACGGGTTCCGTACTATCGTGAACGATGTCGAGCTGGCGATTGGCGACCGGTACCGTTTCGACCCCCGGATGGAAATTGGCGTCATCTCAGAGCAGATTCTGGTGACCGGCGAAAGCCCCGTGCTTCAAACGGAGCGCGCCTCGGTTGCGGTGCTGGTCGACTCGAGAGCCATGCAGGATCTTCCGCTCAACGGTCGAAATTTCGTACGGCTCGCGCAGATCGCACCCGGGGCGAACGAGGGGCCGCCCAATTCGCTGAGCAGCGGCAACCGGCCGGACGATCGGCGGGCCTCGTCGTCGGTCTCGATCAACGGGCAGGACACGTCGCTGAACAACTTCTTGATCGACGGGCTCGACAACAACGAGCGTTTTATCGGCACCGTCATCGTTCGCCCGTCGGTGGACGCGATCCAGGAGATGCGCGTGGAAACCAACGCGTTCTCGGCGGAACTGGGACGCGCGGCGGGCGGCGTGATCAACGTCGTCACCAAGAGCGGATCGAATCAGCTGCATGGATCGGCCTTCGAGTTCTACCGCAACGAGGCGCTCGATTCGCGTAATTTCTTTGCCGCGAGTGGACCGAAGCCGGAGTACAAACAGCATCAGTTCGGCGGAAGTCTCGGCGGCCGAATCGTCGTCGACAAGTCGTTCTTCTTTGCTGATTACGCAGGCCTGCGGCTTCGCCAGGGCAACACCTACACGTCGACGATTCCCACGCTGGCGATGCGCCAGGGAGATTTCTCCGGTCTTGCTCCCATCTTCGATCCACTCACCGGTGCGCAGTTTCCAAACAACCAGATCCCAGCCGGTCGCATGGATTCAGCCGCGGTCGCACTGACCAGGTTGTATCCGGCTCCCACCAACGGCGCGCTGGCCAACAACTTCGTGTACAGCCCGACCAAGACCCAGGACGACGACAGCTTTGACGTTCGAATCGATCATCGATTCAACGCGAACAACCTGCTGTTCGCTCGGTACTCCTACAACAACACGACAACCGTTCTTCCGGATTCACTCCCTCCCGTCGATGGCATCACGCCCGGCGGACTCGGTAATACGATTTTTCCCGGCTCGTCTCGCCAGAAGCCGCAGGCGGCTCAGGTCAACTTCGACCATGTGCTGTCTTCGAGTGTGGTGCTGGAAGCCAAGAGCGGGTTTTCGCGCTACGACGCAGCGACGGTCACCCCGAATTACGGTCTCGACGCGTCCCAGCGAGTGGGCATCCCCGGCATCAACATCCCGGGCGACCTCGATAGCTCCGGGCTGTCGCAGATCACGATCGCGGGGTTTCCACAGTTTGGCGACGCGGGTTTCATTCCGCTGATCATCGCCAACGATCTCTGGCAAGGACTCTCTACGCTCACCTTCCTCAGAGGCGCTCATACCTTCAAGGTCGGAGTGGACGTCAAACACCGCGCGGTGGTCGCCCAGCAGAGCACCTCGGCGCGCGGCCTCTTTGCGTTCAATGCCAACTTCACCAGCAACGCCGGCGCTGCCGGGACGGGACATCCGTTCGCGTCATTTCTGCTGGGCTATCCGGCGTCGACGTCACGCAATAAGTACCTCGTGAAGCCCACATACCTCAGCGTCGAGATGTCATCCTTCGCTCAATACGACTGGCGCGCGCGGCCGTGGCTGACGCTCAATCTCGGCGTCCGGTACGACTATTTCAGCCAGTTATCCGAAACAGACAATCAGATTTCGAATGTGGATCTCGCCGCCGCCAAGGTCATCGTGGCGGGATCGGAAACGTCATCAACCGCTGGACTCGCCGCCGACCTCAACAACGTCGCCCCGCGCATCGGCGTCGCCGTGACGATCGACCCCAAAACAGTGGTACGCGGCGGGTACGGCATCAGCTACACGCCGCCGGTACAAGGGACTGGAGGCGCGCTCAGGAATCCTCCATTTGTGAGCCTCCTGGACATCACCCCGAGCGCGTTCGTCCCGATCAATCGCTTGTCGAACGGGCTTCCGGCGCCAGCCCCGACAAGCACCACAGCCCCAACCGGAGCTCTCGCGCCGATTGATTTCAACATCGCGATGCCGTGGGTGCACCAGTTCAATGTCGCCGTCCAGCGCGAGTTGCCGGGGCGGATGGCGGCAACAGTCGGTTATGTCGGTGTGCTCGGCCGCGATGTCGTCGTGGCTGTACCCGTCAATACACCTCCTCCTGGACCAGGCGCGGTTCAAGCGCGACGGCCGCTCGTGAATGTCTTCCCACTCGTGGCGGGCATCGGATATCGGACCAATGCCCAGACCTCGAACTACCGAGCCACGTACCTCGTACTGGAGAAGCGCTTTTCAGCCGGGTGGGGAGGGCGAATTGGCTACACCTGGGCGCACCAGCGCGTCACAGCGCCCGATAGTCAGTATCCATTTGCTTCGATTCCCGCTGGCGCGAATCCATTCCCGGCGATGCTGAACAACATCAGATACGAAACGGCTGACGCCGGGCAGGACATCCGTCATCGGTTGACGGTCGGCATGAATTACGAGCTGGGAGTGGCCCGAAGCGCGACAGGCCTGATGGGTTTTCTGGCCAAGGGCTGGCAGGTGAATGCGATTGCCTTGTTCCAATCCGGCACGCCATTCAACATCACCAATGGGTCGGCGCGATCGAACACCGGCAGCGGCGATCGACCCAACCAGATCAAGGATCCGAATCTGCCTTCGAACCAGCGAACGCTGACTCGCTGGTTCGATACCTCAGCGTTCGAGCCGCAGCCGTTGTTCACGTTCGGCAACACGCCGCTGAACTTGATGCATGGACCCGGCGTTGCGACCCTCGACCTCTCGGTGTTCAAGGACTTCGTCCCACGGAACGGCACGCGAATCCAGTTTCGCATCGAAGCGTTCAACATCACCGACCGCGTGAACTACGGCAATCCTGGGAGTGCGCTGGGAACCGCGAGTTTTGGAGTGATCAGCAGCGCCGGCCCGGCGCGAAACGTGCAGCTCGCGGTCAAGTTCTTGTTCTGAGCAATCGCGGTAGAGGACGCCGCAGTCCAAGAGCGTCTGCTCGTGCGTGATCGCTTCGTAGAAGAATCGATCGCCGGCGACCTCCGCCACCATGAAATGATGCTCGGACACCGCGACCTCGTCGAAGTCGGTCTTGCCAGATGAGCGGAACGCAAGCGGCATACGCGGCATGACATGGACGTAAAGACCTACAGCGATCGCAGGACGATGAGCCGGGCAGCGGCGCGGCATGCGGCGCATTCGCTCAGCGAGGTCATCGCGTCGCGCGGAGGCGCGAGGATCATCGCCGCGACCGGCGCCTCGCAGTTCGATTTTCTCGACGCGCTCACTGCGGCGCCTGAGGTCGACTGGACGCGCGTGGAGATGTTTCATCTCGACGAATACGTCGGTCTCCCCGTCGATCATCCCGCGAGCTTCCGCAAGTACCTCCTCGAGCGCCTCATCAGCCGAACCGGCATCGCGCGGTATCACCTGCTCGACGGCGAGAGCGACGCGGCGGG
>Ga0114129_10008972_pt1 | contig 14258 bp, 15 predicted proteins | sample RhiMetdeltSRZDD1_FD_80071 | JGI IMG/M metagenome (GOLD analysis project Ga0114129, IMG submission 80071) | Populus rhizosphere microbial communities from Tennessee, USA - Rhizosphere MetaG P. deltoides SRZDD1 (version 2) (version 2) | ecosystem: Host-associated > Plants > Roots > Rhizosphere >... | reverse complement strand
GTTCAGGCAAGATTGGGCTGTATCGCCTGGATGACAAAGGCCTAGCGGATGTCGGTCTTGCGAGGCCCGACGTCGGACGAGCCCGCCGCAGTCTTTTCACCATCCGCCTTGGTGAGAGGCAGAGAGTTTTGCCAGCCGGCAATCTTCGGGGACTGGTGTCGAGTGTCGCTGTCGCCCTGCTTCTGGTTCTCGCTCTCTCCACAGCCGAGAGCCGGCCAACCGATCACCTGGCGCTTGTATCCTGTCCGTTGTTCCACCCCGGGATCATGGGCAGCGCTTCACGCAACGACTCCGTTTCAAATTCGTGGATCCGCTGCCAAATCAGAACTCGTTGAGATTGCGCTTCAGCGCCGTCCACGAAAAAACTCTCCGGGCGTCGTGCAGAATCTCACAATCGGTCCATTCAACGTCATTCATTCGCCACAAGCGCAGGCTTGATCTGCTCATGCGCAAGTCACCTGCAAACCGAGGAGATCCATTATGGCCTATATTGATGGTTTTGTAATTGCAGTGCCCACCTCCAACAGGCAAAAGTTCGTTGAGCATGCGAAGAAGGCCAATGGCGTATTTCTTGAACTCGGAGCGACACGGGTTCTCGAATGCTGGGGGGATGACGTGCCTAATGGCAAGGTTACTGACTTCCGGCGCGCCGTCGACGCGAAAAAGGACGAGACGGTTGTTTTCTCGTGGATCGAGTGGCCAGACAAAGCCACCCGTGATGCGGCGATGGGCCGAATGAATGAATTGATGAAGACGGACGATCGCATGAATCCGGAAAAGAACCCCATGCCCTTCGATGGGCAGCGCATGATTTACGGCGGTTTCATGCCTGTCGTGGAGCTTGGCGGTTCAAAGCGGAGCTAAGGGTTCGTCGGCAAGCTATTGTGCCGTCGCTTCAATTTTTTCTGCATATGTCGGAAATTCACCGTGTTTTTTGTAGCTCTCGTGGAAGCGCATGAGCTTGTCTTCGTTCACCTCGACGCCAAGACCGGGCTTGCTGATGCGCCCCCATGCTGGCTTATCGGTGATCGGAATGGACTCCGTTAGGATGTCATCTTCCATAATCTGCGCGGTTTGCTGATTGCCCAGAGCAGCGTTCGGTGCTGCCATCATCACATGCTGACCGGCGGCCGCGGTGAGACCGAGTTCGCCATGGGTATGCTTCACGACCTGCCAACCCTCCATATGGCTGACCTGATTGAGCGCATGCCACCGGGTGATGGAGCCGACCCAGTAGGAGCTGTAGCAGAGATAGTCGCCGCAGCGACTCTTGATGAGTCTGTAAGCATCAGCTTCGCGCCACAAGCCTTCATTGACGCAAATCGGCACCTCGATGCGGCTGCGAAGGTCGAGATAGTTCTCCATCGGATCGATCGGCACAGGCGCCTCGACGAAGTCGATGTCATAACGTTCATGCCAGCGCTTGAGTATGCGAACCGCCTGAGGCCTGGTCCAAGCCTGGTTGACGTCGATCCTGATTTTGCCCTCGCCGCCAATTCCGCTGCGCAAGGCCTCGAGCATCGCCTCTTCCTTCCGCTCGTCCACCCCGACCTTGATGTAGTAGGCGCGATAGCCCCGCTTTGCGCCGTCCCGTCCCTGCCGTTCAACCTCCTCAGGTGCCCCCCATTCCATGTAGTAGTAGTAGTCGACCTGTTCTCGCATCGCCCCGCCGAGCATCCTGTAGAGCGGCTGGCCGCATTCCCTGCCGCACAGATCCCACAGAGCCATGTCTATTCCGGCGAAAGCGAAATTGCCAGTCATCGGCTGAAAGGCCCAAATGGCATACAATCCAAGATCGCGGTGCAGGGCCTCCTTGTCCCAGGGGCTGCGGCCGATGACGAGGGGCGCCATCGCCCGAACTGCACTTTCGATTCCCCTTGTGTCGGCCGCGCGTGTGCATTCGCCCCAACCGATCAGGCCGTTGTCAGCGGTGATTTTGACGATAACCTCGGTGATGCCGCGGCGGTTGATGATCGAACTGGACTCGACGCGCTTGTATGGCACACGGACGGTGATTGCCTCGACCTTGGCCACTTTCATCGACGCAAACTCCTCTTTGTGACCTTATCGGCCAATCGTTTGACTCCAGCATCCCGTGCGCTTTACTACTATAAGCAAATGAATAACGGGAGGATACAATGACCAATTCAGGTTTGATGCGCGTGCGGACACTATCCAGCGTGTCGCGCCGCGACGTAATGAAGGGCGCTGTGGCGCTGGGTGGCCTGGCGGCTACCGGCCTGACATCGCGCCATGCGCAGGCAGCGGGCGCGGTTTCGATGTTCGGATGGCAGGACTATGACGCGGGCCTGCGCGTTGGCGATTTCCTGCAGCGGGAAGGTATTGAAGTCGCGTTCACGCCCATCGGCAACAATGACGAAATCATCAGCCGCCTCTCGGCAGGGGGCGCGGGTCAAATCGATATCGTGACGCCCTATATGGGCTATATCCCGTTCATGGTGGCGGCTGACCTGCTTGAGCCAGTCGATGAGTCGAAAGTTCCGAATCTCGCCAAGGTGCCGGAAGTCTTCCGCAATGATTCGAACGTGATCGTGAACGGCACGCGCTATTCGGTGCCCTTCACCTGGGGATCGGGGCCCATGGCCTATGATCCCGCGGCCATCCCCACCGCGCCTGAATCCTGGATGGATATTTTCAAACCCGAGTACAAGGGCAAGGTTGGAATGATGGACGATCCGATCGGCAACCAGATGCTGGCCGCGATCCTGGCCACGGACGCCGAGGTGCCAACGATGCTGACCCAGGATCAGCTCGCCCAGGCGACGGATTTCCTCATCAAGCTGAAGAAAGAGCAGGTGCGCCAACTTGCCGTGAGCTGGGGAGAGCTCGCCAACGCTCTTGCCCGCAACGAGGTGGTGATCACCTTCAGCGGTGGCGAATTCCTCAAGAAGTTCGCAGGGGATGCCGGCAAGAAGATCGAATTTACCTATCCCAAGGAAGGCACCTTTGCGTGGCTCGACAGCTATTGCTTCGCCAAGGGAGCACCCAATCTCGAAGCGGCACACAAATGTGCCAACCAGGCGCTCGACGTCGAGGGCCAGGTGGCTTTCGGGGAAAAGACTTTCCAGGCGATCGTCATTCCAGAGGCGATCGAGAAGCTGAAACCCGAAACCCGTTCGCTCTATCCCTATGACAACCTGGGCGAGTTCGAGCAGAAGGCGAAGTTCTTCCCGATGCCGCCGCTCGAGCCGGACGGCAAGCATGCGAGCTATGCCGATTGGCAGGCGGCCTATCAGAAGTTCAAGGCTGCCTAATTCTGCATTCCGGGAGCGGGCGTGCGCTCGCTCCCGACTTCGCAGATGGCTCTACTCGACGGCAAGATTATCATCGTCACCGGAGGCGCATCCGGCATCGGGCGTGCGGGCGCTCACGCCTTCACGGATGAGGGCGCAAGCGTGGTGATCGCCGATATCGATGAGGCCCGGGGCAAGGATGTCGAAAAAGAGCTGGGCGGTCAGGCCGTTTTCTTGCCACTCGACGTTCGCGACTGGCGCGCCGTCGAGGAGGCGGCTTCGCTTACGGTCGGGAGATTCGGACGCATCGACGGCCTTTTTCACAATGCGATGAACGTGCCGCTCATCAATCGCCGGGACACGCGCGCCACGGAACTTTCAGAGGAGACATGGCAGGAGATCATCAATCTCGTCCTGAATGGGACCTTCTACTGCTGCAAATATGTTGGCCGGCAGATGCTGCGGCAAGGTTCCGGCTCTATTCTGCTAACGGCGACCACGGATGCCCTCATCGGCCAGGCTGGCATTGACGGCTACACGGCCGCAAAAGGAGGCGTCGTTGCCATGACGCGTTCTTTTGCGGCGGGAGTGTCGCCCGAAGGCGTGCGCGTGAACGCGATTTGTCCCGGTTTCGTCGAGACGCCGCATCAAGCGCCTTTCATGAGCGATCCTGGCGAACGAAAGAAAATTGAGGACCTCCATCTCATGGGCATCCTTCAGCCGGAGGATATCGCCGCTTTTGCCACCTTTCTCCTCTCCGACAAAGCAAGACGCATCACGGGCGGGGTCTTTCCTGCCGATTCGGGCTACACCGCGTTCAAGGGACTGATGTCACTCAAAGATACGATAGCGCGCTAGCATGCGCGATCGAGCCGCCACCTATCTGCTGCTGGCTCCTGCCGCCCTGGTGTTCGGGGCACTCTTCGTCCTGCCGCTGGCCTATTTCCTGGTTATAAGCTTCTGGCGGGTTCGGCTGTTCAAGCTCCAGCCGGACTTCACGTTGTTCAATTATGGTCAGGTGTTCGATCTTCATCTGCCCACTCTGGTATTCACCCTGTCTCTCGCCCTGCTCGTTGCGGCTCTCACGACGATCCTGGGTTTCGCCTATGCCTATCTCATTCGCTTCAAGGCGGGGCAATGGGGGCCGACGCTGCTGTTCGTGGCTCTAATCACGCTTTTCGGCGGCTATTTGATGAAGATCTATTCCTGGATGACCATTCTTGGCATCACTGGTGTGCTCAATACGGCGCTGCTCGCACTCGGTTTGATCGAGGAACCCCTGCCCTGGCTGTTCTATAATGTCGGCGCTGTCGTCGTGACTCTCATCAACTTCCTCATCCCCCTCGCCGTTCTGCCGATCTATGCTTCGATGCGCGGCATCACCGATATCGAACTCGAAGCCGCGCGGGATCTCGGCGCGGGCGGATGGCGGCGGTTTTCAGATATCGTCGTGCCGCGCTCACAACCTGGCATCATGGCGGCATTTGCACTCTGCTTCCTCCTCGCCGCGGGCGACTACCTCACCCCGCAGCTCGTCGGGGGAAAGGTCAACATGATCGGAGTTCAGATCGCTCCGCAGTTCGGTGGTCTTGGAAACTGGCCCATGGGTGCCGCCATGTCCTTCGTGACGCTCGGCTCCTCGCTGGCCGTGATCCTCGCGGCCCTCTTCATCCTGGCGCAATGGCGACCTCGATGAACAAGACTGCCAATTTTCTGTGGACAGCTGCAGGTGTTCTTTTCGTCGTCTTTCTCGTCTCTCCTCTCCTGCTTGTGGTGCTGTTCGCTTTCACCAGCCGGCCGCAGTCGGCCTTTCCCATCGAGGCACTCTCATTCCGCTGGTGGCAGGCGATGGTAGCAAATCCGAACTTCCTTCCCGCCTTCCGCAACAGTCTTGTCATTAGCGGCACGGTTGGCGTCCTGTCGGCCATCATCGGTACGATGGCGGCCCTGGGATTGACCCAGCTCGATGCCTGGCGCGCTAGGCTTGCGGCCGCCATGCTCTGTCTTCCTCTCATGCTGCCGCCGCTTGTGCTGGGCGTGGCTCTGCTCATCTTCTATTCGCGGACGCATATTCCCATGGGGCCACAGACAGTGGTGATGAGCCATCTGCTCTTCGCGCTGCCTTTCGTCGTGCTCGTGGTCTATGCGAGGTTGCGCAACTTCGACTTCCGGGTCGTCGAGAGCGCACGCGATCTAGGCGCATCGCCGCTGCGAGCCTTCTTTACGGTCACGTTGCCGATCATCAGCCCCACCGTAATCGGGGCGGCGCTCATCGCCACCGCCTTGTCGCTCGATGATTTTGTCATCACCTTCTTCACCATCGGAAAGGGCATGACCCTACCGACTTTCGTCTTCGCCATGATCCGCACCACCGTCACGCCTGCCGCCAATGCCGTTGGCACGCTCATCCTGATGATGACCATCGGCGCGACCCTCGCAGCCCTGTGGCTCACGCGCTATCGGGGCTAGCCTTCCACCACGCGCTGATCTTCCGCGCTCCACCCTATCTTCACGGGGTCGTTCAAAGAGAGAGAACGCCGCAGTGCTCCGCTCGAATTGTGCACCGCGACGCGCTGGCCAGACCGCAGGGCTACGATATATTTTACGAAGCCGCCCAGATAGATGATGTCCACGAGCGTGCCGTCAAGCTCGACGTCAGCGGCAAGCGAACCGCGGGAGATCTGCATCGCTTCGGGACGCACCACGACGGTGATCGGCCCATCCGGGCCGGCAGCTTCGATGATCGCGCCAGTGTCGAGGTGAACTCGACCCTCTCTGCGACTGCCGATGAAAATATTGGCTTCGCCAATAAAAGTGGACACGAAGCGTGTCTTGGGAGCCGAATAGATTTCCTCAGGTCCTCCTTCCTGAATGATCTCGCCCTCGTCCATGACGGCGATACGATTGGCCAGCCCCAACGCCTCACCCTGATCGTGCGTCACGAAGACGAAGGTACCGCCGATCTGGCGATGGATTCGCCTGAGCTCTTCCTGCATGGCCTGACGCAGCTTGAGGTCGAGCGCCGCCAGCGGCTCATCCAGCAGCAAAACCTGAGGTTCCATGACCAGCGCGCGTGCGAGCGACACCCGTTGCTGCTGCCCGCCCGACAGCTGGTCGATCGAGCGATCGACGAACTCCTCTAGCCTGACGAGGGCAATGGCGCGTTCGACCCGTTGCTGAATTTCGGGCTTCGGTCGCCGCGCTGTCTTGAGCCCATAGGCAATGTTCTGCCGTACGCTCATATGTGGAAACAGCCCATAGCCCTGAAACACTGTGTTTGTCGGCCGCTTCTCCGGCCCCCAGCGGGTAACGTTTTTTCCGTCGATCTCAACCGTTCCACTTGTTGGCGCGACGAATCCGCCGATGATTCGCAACAGCGTGGTTTTTCCACAGCCGGAGGGGCCCAGAATGGCCAGAAAATCGCTGCGGTAGATGTCCAGGTCGAGATGCTTTACGGCGCTAATATCGCCGTAGCGCTTGCTGATGCCGCGCAGGCGGACGAGCGGGTGTTTGGCTGTCGCTGCGGCCAGCGAGTTGCGCAGGGGAACATCTTTCATTGGCGCGTCCATCGAACCTGATGATCGTGGACCGGCCGGCATTTGTCCAGCCGCAGCACAGCGACCGGCTTGACACAGCTCGCAACGCGATGATCACTAAGCATGACGGAGCGATCCATGGCTCACCCTCAATGCGTTTTTGAAGCAAAAGACTCCCTGGGCGAAGGGCCGTGCTGGCATCCAGCCGAGCAGGCACTTTACTGGACCGACGTGCCTTCCAGAAAAATTCGCCGATGGAATCCCCGCACCAGCCAGCATAAAAGCTGGTCGATGCCGGAGATGGTCACGGCGATTGCGGTACGGCGTTCGGGCGGACTGATCATAGCTTCTCATCGGGGCATCGATTTTTTCGATCCCGCTACCGGCAAGAAGACACGCTTCGTCTCGCCTGAGCGAGACAGGCCGCAGAATCGATCGAACGACGGCAAGTGTGACCGCCAGGGACGCTTTTGGTATGGAACCATGATGAACAATTTTGCCGAGGACATGAGCGAGTTACCCATCACGGCCAATACGGGTGGTCTCTATCGGGTGGATGCCGACGGCACGGTGCATGACTTCGAACAGGGACTCGGCATCGCCAATACCTTCGCCTGGAGTCCCGACGAACGCACGATGTATTTCGCCGATACGCTCGACGCGATATACGCTTATGATTTCGACGCTCCCACAGGCGAAATTTCCAACCGTCGCACATTCGCCAGGGTTGATACCGGCAAATACGGCTTGCCCGATGGCTCCACGATCGACTCCGAGGGTTTTCTGTGGAATTGCCGCTGGGACGGCGGCTGCATCATTCGATGGGCGCCCGACGGCACGATCGACCGGATCGTCGAATTTCCCTGCCGGCGGGTAACGAGCTGCATTTTCGGCGAAGCGGACCTCGATACTCTCTATGTAACGACGGTGCGCTATGGCTTGAGCGAGTCGGAGCTCGCCGAGCAGCCTCTAGCTGGATCGATATTCGCTCTTGATCCTGGCGTGAAAGGGTTGCCGGACGGACAGTTCGCCGGATAGACCGTAAGCCATTCCTCACATCGGCGGACCCGGGTGCTCCCTGATCCACCGAGTCCGCAGCATGACTACAAGCTTGCTCTCACCGGCAATGGGTAGAAGCGATATGCGTCGCCGGCGCGCCCGATGTGTCCCAGTCCAGGCCAGGGGAAGTGGAAGGAGAGAACTGGCATGCGCGTGCTGGCCAGCATGTCCAGCGTCCTTAAGCGCGTTTCGATTCCGAGGTTGGCATCGGTGTCGAAGCCAAAGGCAAATTTCGGGCGCTCCGTTGATATGATGCTGTGATGCACGACATCGCCAATGAGCAGCATGCTCTGATTGCCGGCCGTCAAGACATAGCTCGTATGGCCGACGGTGTGGCCAGGTGTCGCCATCGCCTGTATGCCCGGTATCACCTCCTTGCCGTCTTGAACAAACGTGATTTGCTCCTTGAGCGGAAGCAGAACTTTCCTCGTGCCTTCGATAAAACCCTTGATGGCATCGTTGCTGAGCTTGCCCTCGTCAGTCCAGAAGGCGAAATCCGCCTCGGTCATGAAAATCTGTGCATTGGGGAAATTGGGCGCGCTTGCTTCGCCGACCAGTTGCCAGCAATGATCCGGGTGAGCATGGGTGAGGACCACCGTGTTAATGGCATTGGGGTCAATGCCGGCGGCCTTGAGATTCTGAAGAAGCTGGCCGCTGTTGGGACCAAAAAAATGGGATGTTCCGACGCCGGTATCGAATAGAACGAGTCGGTCGCCAGCCTTCAGCACCAGAATATTCTGCTCGAACATGAGTTGATCATCGGCAAATGCATTGGCAAGCACTTGTTGAAGATCGTCCTTGGGAGCTTGCGCATAAATGGCGCTCGCTTTGCCGACCGGGCCTACCGGGCCGTCCGATACGACGGTCCCCTCAAGATCGCCAAGCTTGAAACTGTAGAAGAAGGGCGCCCGGCCCGTAGACGGTGCGGATTGTGCGAAGGAAAACCGCGGCAATACTCCACCGGCTGAAACAGCCGCGGCGGCGGCGATGAGCGAGCGGCGCGACAGACTGATCTTCGTCATAAAGGTCTCCATCAAATTTCAGGGGTAAGGAAGTTTACGAAAGTTTAGCCGGGCTTGCAGCCGTTTGATGATCACAAATGAATGATTGCCGGCCTTCGCGAGCTTCAGCCTAGATCCCCTCCCCGATGACACGGTCCGTCACAACGTGCTTACACCCCTTCGGTGTTTTCTGCGCCCACGCCCAGCAGTTGCTCTGCACGATGAAATTGGAATAGCTCGGATGCTGGCGTACAAGGAGATTGAAGATCTGCTCGATCTGTGCCTCGACCAGTTGGTCTGGTCCGAGTTCGCGCAGGCTGATTCCATCGAGAACCTGCCTGCGTTTCAAATACTTCTCATAAGTGAAATTGTAGTCGTCGAACAGGATCCAACCGTTGTCCTTGAGCAGCTTGTCGACCAGGAAAAAGGCGAGACCATCCATGGTCCAATTCTTGGCCCCGTCGATGAAACAAAAGTCGTAGCAGGGCTGACAATTTCCGCCCATCGATTGTAAGGCGATCTTCTTTTTCAGGAACCACGTATAAGAATTCATCTCGCGATGAATAGTCACTGTTTGGCTGAGACTCAATTCGGACAGCAGGGCCTCGAGGTTTGGCTTGCGCTCGGCCGCGCTGACGAGATCGACCGTATCAAGATGCCCGCCGAACTCATCCAGTGCCGCCGCAATGAAAGCGCTTGAAGCGCCGTGCGCATGACCCAGCTCAAGGCAGCTCCTCGGCTTTTGGCGCAGCACGAAATGGTAAAGCTCACGGGCCTGTTCCTCGCCGATGTGCGGAATGCCCTTGAGAGTCTTGTTCGCCTCCTCAAACCTCATGCTTCCCTCAGCGCACGTCGAGCAGACGTCCCTGCTCGAGCTTTAGGACCCTGCTCATTCGACGCGCAAGCTCCAGGTTATGAGTGGCAACAAGGGCGCCAAGCCCTTCTTCGAATATGAGACGCGAGAACTCCGAATGAACGTGTTCAGCAGTCTTGGGATCGAGATTGCCGGTCGGCTCGTCCGCGAGAAGCAGCAGCGGCTTGTTGGCGAGTGCTCTTGCAATTGCCACGCGTTGCTGCTCGCCACCGGACAGCTCGGCGGGACGATGATCGAGGCGCTGAGCAAGTCCCAAGCGGGTGAGCAAATCCTTCGCCCGGGCTACCGCCTGCTTGCGCTCAACATTGGCAATGAGCTGCGGAATCATGACGTTCTCCAGCGCATCGAACTCGCCCAGGAGATGATGGAATTGATAAATGAATCCAATACCGACACGGCGAATCTTGGTCCGTGCACTGTCGTCGAGATCGGTGCAGTTCTGGTTGGCGATCCGGACCTCGCCCGAGGTGGGTTTCTCCAGGAGACCGGCAATGTGCAGAAGCGACGACTTTCCCGCTCCCGAAGGACCCACCAGCGCTACAATCTCACCGGCAGCAACGGTGAGGCTCACGTTCTTGAAAACGTCGAGCCTTCCTCCGGCCTCCGGATAGCTTCGCGAAACGTCCTTCAGCTCAAGTGCCGGCGCTATGCCCTTGACCATCACTCGTACCTCAGGGCCTCGACCGGATCGAGGCTTGCGGCGCGCCAAGCTGGATAGAGCGTTGCCACCACGGACAGCACGAGTGCCATCAGCACGATCATGATCGTCTGATGCACGTCCATTTCCGCCGGCAGTTTCGACAGATAGTAGATTTCGGGGGAGAACACCTCGGTGTTCGTCATCCAGCTGATGAACTGGCGAATGTGCTCGATGTTCAGGCACACTATGATGCCGAGAATCAATCCCGCCAATGTGCCGACCACGCCAATGGATGCGCCAGTGATCAGAAAGACCCGCTGTATTGAACCGCGAGTCGCGCCCATTGTGCGCAGGATGGCAATATCATGGCCCTTGTCCTTCACCAGCATGATCAACCCCGAAATGATGTTCAAGGCAGCAACCAGGATGATCAGCGTGAGAATCAGGAACATCACGTTTCGCTCAACTGCAAGCGCGGAAAAGAAGGCTTCGTTGCGTTGGATCCAAGTGTTGAAGTCATAGCCCGGTCCGGAAATCACATTGAGTGGTTCGAGATAGCGATTGGCGTCATCCGGATCGGCGACGCGAAGTTCGATTCCCGTTGCGGCGTCATCGAGGAGGAAAAACTCCTGCGCGGTGGCAAGCGGCATATAGATGACATTCTCGTCGTAGTCCGACATGCCGATCTCGAAGAGAGCGACGATAGGATAGTTCCGAATCCTCGGGGCGTTGCCGAAGGGCGTATCGGGGCCCTCAGGCGCGATGAGGGTTATATCCTGTCCAAGTCCGATATTATGCCTCCACGCCATTCGGTAGCCGATCGCCACGCCGTTGGAACTGTCGAAGCCTTCGATGGTGCCGCGCAGCTTGTTGTTGTTCACGCCCGGAATCTTCTTGAGGTCGGCTTCACGGATGCCGCGCACGAGCGCACCCGTTGCTTGGCGCTCGGAAGAGACCATTACCTGACCTTCTACATAAGGCACTGCACTGGAGACCCCCGGCACTTTAAGGAAACCTTGCGCGAGCTCGTCGTAATTGCTGACCGGCGCGGCGCCATTGGCATACACGTTGATGTGGCCGGTGAATCCCAGAATCTTGTTCAGAAGCTCTGTACGAAAGCCATTCATCACCGCCATGACGATGATCAGCGTCGCCACGCCGAGCATGATGCCGATGAAGGAGAAGCCCGCAATAACTGAAATAAATCCTTCTTTGCGCCTGGCCCTCAGATAGCGCCCTGCAATCAGCCATTCGAATCCGGCGAACGGCCTCGTTTCGGACGCCTGGGGCATCATACCGGTGCTCCGCCGCTATTCATGAAGGCTGCGATCTTGTCGAGAGGCACATTCTGCCGTTCGCCCGTCGCCCGGCGCTTCACTTCGGCTATCCCCTGCTTTAGTCCCCTTGGGCCGATTATCACCTGCCATGGTAGACCAATGAGATCCATCACGGTGAATTTGGCCCCGGGGCGCTCATCAGTGTCGTCGTAGAGAGTTTCGACATTGCGGCTCTTAAGAGCTGCATAGACGGTGTCACAAGCTAAGTCCGTCTCCGCGTCGCCTGATTTTAGATTGATCAGCCCGACGCGATAGGGCGCCACGGGTTCCGGCCAGATGATGCCCGCCTCGTCATGACTCGCCTCGATAATGGCGCCGGCAAGGCGCGATACACCGATGCCGTAAGAGCCCGACTCGACTGCAATCTGCTCGCCCTTCGGTCCCTGTACGAAGCAACCTAAAGGCTTGGAATACTTCGTGCCAAAGAAAAAGACGTGTCCCACCTCGATGCCGCGGCCCGAAAGCCTGCGTGCCTCGGGCACACGGCGGGCAAATTCGCTCTCGTCGTGCTTATCTTCGGTAGCGGCGTATTTGTTGGTGAAATTGGTGACGACTGTAGACACTGTTTCCACATCGTCATAGTCAATTTCGAAAGCCGTCCAGTCCATGTCGTAGAAATCGCGGTCGAAGAAGACACCGCTCTCCCCCGTCTTGGCCAGAATGAGGAACTCGTGGCTGAGATCACCACCAATGGGCCCCGTTTCCGCTCGCATCGGAATGGCCTTGAGCCCCATCCTGGCAAAGGTCCGCAGGTAGGATACGAACATTTTGTTGTAGGAGTGTCGCCCGGTTTCGGCGCTAATGTCGAAGGAGTAGGCATCCTTCATCAGGAACTCGCGTCCGCGCATGACTCCGAAGCGCGGCCTGACCTCGTCTCGGAACTTCCACTGGATGTGGTAGAGATTGCGCGGCAGGTCTCGATAGGATTTCACCCCTTGGCGGAAGATGTCGGTAATCATCTCTTCGTTGGTCGGCCCGTAGAGCATCTCGCGCTCATGCCGGTCCTTGAAACGCAGCATCTCCTTGCCGTAGGCCTCGTAGCGTCCAGATTTCCGCCAGAGCTCGGCCGACTGAAGGGTGGGCATCAGCACCTCCAGCGCCCCTGCCCGGTCTTGTTCCTCCCGGACGATCCTCTCGATTTTCTTGAGAACCCGGAGCCCCAACGGCAACCAGGAATAGCTCCCTGCCGCTTCCTGCCGGATCATGCCGGAGCGAAGCATGAGCCGGTGGGAAACAATCTCTGCTTCCTTGGGTTCTTCCCTGAGAATGGGCAGGAAATAACGGGAAAGACGCATGGCGACCTGAGTGTTGCGGATTCCCGGGCAATGCGCGAAGTGAGGAATCGCGACCCGGCGTGAATGCACCTTTTAGGCGAACTTGCCTTGAAAACAAAGCCGTTAACTTGAGCGGAAGCCTTTCGGTTCGAGGCTGCCGTTCCGCTCAAATTTGGAGATGACAGGCGCGCGCCGCACGGTTATGGTCCCTTCCATCGCAGGCTGAGTGAAAGAGCGTGCGACTATCCGCGAGTGGATAGGCCAACGGGTCCAAGTCTAGGGAGGATGCATCTCCGCCGCCGTCAGGTCAAAAGCTGGCACCATCATTGAGCGGCGCGAGAGCGAGTTAATTTTCAAGCAAGGCCAAGAGCCTTGCTTTTCTTTTGGGCGGTCACCGCCTCGGGTCGGGCAGAAAGGGGAAATTGTCGAGGCTTAGAGTACCGGAGGCGATAAGCCACACGCCCGTCGCCATGACGGCTGCCGAGATCAAAGTCGTGGCGATGATTTTTCGAAGGATCAGCGGTCTCATCGGAGCGCTGGGCGCATGTCCTGCCTCAATTTCCCTTCCCAATTCATGGGCGCTGGAGGCGCCCCAGGGCAGGACCGCAAATAACACCATCCACCAAATGAGAAAGTAAATGGCAAGAAGCGTGAGAACGCTCATGATTGTTCGAGCTCGATGAGCGTGCCGCAGAAGTCCTTAGGATGGAGGAACAGCACGGGTTTTCCATGTGCTCCGATCTTTGGCGCTCCATCGCCGAGGATGCGGGCCCCCGCCTTTCTCAACTGCTCTGCAGCTTGAGCGATGTCCGCGACTTCATAGCATAGATGGTGAATTCCGCCGTTCGGATTGCGTTGGAGAAAACCACCGATTGGCGAGTTGTCGCCCAATGGTTCCAGCAGCTCAATCCTCGTGTTTTCGAGTTCGACGAAAATCACTGTCACGCCATGTTCCGGCTGCGGCACGGCCTCGGAAACTTTGGCGCCTAGCATGCCGCAGTAAACCTCGCGCGCCCTGGCGAGGACCGGAACGGCGATGGCGACGTGGTTGAGACGGCCGAGCATTCAGCCTCCTGTTGCGTGAGCCGAGGCCTAGACCAAGCTGTTCCACGGCGCAATCAACTCATTGCCCGTTACGTGAAAGCCGTTCCACCAGAATGTCCCGCGATCCCGGCGCGCTCATGCCGCGCGGCCGCAGAAGGTGGCGTTCGAGAAAATGGCCGGTGAGTCTGAGGCCATCGGCGACATCGGATGCCTCTGCGTGACCTCCAGTCTGAGTTAGG
>Ga0114129_10008970_pt1 | contig 14259 bp, 10 predicted proteins | sample RhiMetdeltSRZDD1_FD_80071 | JGI IMG/M metagenome (GOLD analysis project Ga0114129, IMG submission 80071) | Populus rhizosphere microbial communities from Tennessee, USA - Rhizosphere MetaG P. deltoides SRZDD1 (version 2) (version 2) | ecosystem: Host-associated > Plants > Roots > Rhizosphere >... | reverse complement strand
GCTGTGGGGCCGGTCTTTAGACCCGCCTGCGAGAAACGCGATTGGTGTAGGGCGGGTCTTTAGACCCGCCGCCAAGGAACCTTATGCGTCATCAGATCTCCGGCCGCACGGTCGTTGCGCTCCTGGTTTGCGCGGTATTCGCATACGAGTGGTCGCCGGCCGCACAGACGAAACGTCCTTCCCGCGCCCGGACTGGATGGACAAAGGCGTGTCGTACCTGGACCGCGGAAAGCGCGATGTCGCGCCGCTCTTCAAGAAGGCCGGCGCAGCTACGACGAATCAGGACAAGTAACTACCGGACGCTGAACATCACCGACGCGGACTGCAGCTTCACCGTCGTGCTCTCGACGCGCGCGTAGATCGCGTACTCACCCGGCGCGACCTGGAAAGGGTCCTTCTCTGTCGTGACGCGGACAGCCTGCGTATGCGATTCGGATGGCGCGAGCGTGAGATTCGTAATCACCGTCGCACATCCCCATCCGCCGCCGGGTGGCAGAACGATCTGTCCCGACTTGCGATCGACGACGTACGGCATCACCTGACAGGAGCTTGGAAACACCAGCGCGACCGGGTCGGAACCGACGTTCTGCAATCGAATGCTGAACTCGGCCGTCGATGGGGAGCCTGCGAGCGTCTGAAGCGGGGCGACCGTCAGTCTCAGAGACTCCGTGGGAGACGGGGCGGTCGACGAACCGCCGCAGCCTGAAAGAGCGACAACGACGAGGAATGAGCCGGTAAGGTATCTCCGCATAGGTGCCGGGAAAGTCCCTTCCTCTTATATAATCCGCCCCGCTCATCCAGGCAACCCAAGGAGGGATCGCGATGAAACGAGGTCTTGCCCTACTCACGCTTCTGGTGATGCTGCTTCCGGCTGCGCGGCTCGAGGCGGCGTCGAATCCAGTCATCAACGTCAACACGGTTGGTCTCGAGTTGTGTCCCCAGTCCATCTGCGGCGCCGCAATATTCACTGGTTTTCTGTTCGGCCAGGTGGGGACCAACCCCGCGGCAATCGGGACGTTCGCGGTCGCGGTGACGCACGAAAGTCCGTTGCCGGGTCCGTTGCAGACGAAGCTGATCACGGGCGGCCTGTTCGAGTTCCGCGTTGGCCTTCGCCGGATCAGGGGCGTGGTCGCCGAGGGGACGCTCTTCAACAACGGGGACAATACCTTCGACGTCGACGCGGTGCTGGTGATTACGTCCGGAGGCAGCGGCACGCTCAATTACCACGGGCTGCTGGATCACAACGTATTTCCGCCGACGGTTGTCGGGCCGGTCACGCAGTGACGGAAGGGGCGCCGGAGGAGCGCCCCTCACGAACGCCAGTCACGACTCGAGCCGCTCGGCCACTTCCTTCATGCCGCGCCGTCGGGCCCAATCCGCGGCGGTGCTGCCGTCTTTGCTTTTCACTGACGGATCGGCGCCCGACGCGAGCAGCAGCTCCACGATCTGCATCGCCTTTCCGTCATCGTCGGGCAGCCACCACAGCGGAGTGATGCCCTCTTCGCCGACCTGCCTCGCGAGCTTTGGATCCTCCTTCAGGATCGTGCGCACGCGGTCGACGTACCCGCGGAAACAGAGCGTCCAGATGTTGCGGCTGTATCGACTCAGAAAGTCGATCATCTCGATCTTGTCGCCGTGGGACGCCCAGCCGATCGGGGTTCCGCCGTAGGTCATTTCGCGTGGATCGATTTCGGCGCCGCGCTCGACGAGAAATGAAGCCGCGCGAAGTGCATTATGCGCGGCGGCCTCATGCAGTGCCCGTTTGCCGGTTCTGTCCTGGATCTCCAAGGGGACGCCAAGGTCCAGGAGCAGCGCAAGGACGTCGGACCGGTCGCGTTTCGCCGCCTCGAACATTGCGAGCGGTGACTCCAGGTATTCAGGGTGCGTGCGCAATAGCCGCCGCGCTTCATCGCGATCGAGGCGGAAACATGCGTCGATGAAGCGTTCTTCGTCATTGAGCGTGGGGCTCGAACGCGAGGCGCCATACCGCGCCAGAAGCTCCGCCATCTCAGGAAACTGTTCGAACAGCGCGAGCTCGTACAGACTGCGCTTCGGGAACCGCCTGTCGCGCGCGGAGGCCGCATTTGGATTTGCGCCGCGAGCGAGTACCCATTCGGCGAGCCGGATGTCTCGCTTCTCGATCGCCGTCTCGAGGAGAAAGCGCGCGCCCGATCCGTACCCGCCCATATCGAACATTCGCCACTCGGGATCGTTCCAGGCAGCCGCGCGCGGCGTGTCGATCGTGTGTTTGTAGACCAGCTCGAGCCACCACAAGATATCGCCGCTGAAATGCGTGTCGTAGAGGACCTGGATCGAGAAGGGATCGGCGCCCCGCTCCAGCAGCAGCTCGAAGAGCGCGGCGGCGTAAGGCTGGCGAGGCGCGTCCTGCTCACCTTCGCCGGCGGCGCCGACGAGAGCGCTGTAGGGCGCGTCACCTGCCATGTAGAAGTCGTTCGGATCCGCGCCATGGTCGAGCAGGAGACGTGCGATCGTCAGAGCGTTCTCGATTGTCGGCTGATGGGTGAACCGGGTGAATGAAAGGTAGAGGATCGGCGTCCAGCCGCGGGGACCGCCGCGTTCGCGCGCCGCTTCAGGACGCGCAGCCAGGATCCGCCGGACTTCCTGCAGATCGCCGCACACGACGGCGGTATAGATGCTGTCGCGCGAGATCGACGGATCCTCGGCGAGGAGACGCTGCGCCGCCCGGTCGTACATCCGGTGGTCAGCCTTGCCGTGGACGTGATGGTCCCAGCACGCGGACTGCAGAAACCTGACGACCCGCTCGGCGCGCTGAATCTCCTCTGGCGTTCGCGCGCCGGCACCGCGCTCGGTCAGGACTCTGAGGGCGTTCGCCTTCTGCTGGCGTTTCGCCCACTCGAGCGGCGTGCACTCCGGATCCGGCCACCACTGACCTTCCCTCGCGGCGCACGACGCATACGTCCCGAACGGACGATCGATCGCGCCAGGATCGCGATCGAGAATCCGACCGACTCGATCGGCGCGGTCGGCGTCGATCGCGTCGAAGAGATCGACGTCCGCGTCGAGGATCAGGTCCGCGGTGGCGGTGTGGCCGGCATACCTGGCCCAGCCCGCCGGCGTGCCGCAGTACTTGCGGTCGCGCGCCCTCGGATCGGCGCCAGCTTTCAGGAGCACGGCTACCACTTCGTCGTTGCCATGGAATGCGGCCGCGTGGAGGGGCGTATATCCGGACGCCTGGTCGACCGCCGTCACCTCATCGTCCTGCAGGTTGACCACCGACAGTCCCGCGCTGTGTCGCATCACGGTGCGAATGAGAACCTCCATCACGCGTGCTGACGCGCCGCCGCTCGCGTGGACGACAAGCCGCGCCCAGCGCCGGTTGCTGATCGCCTCCGGATTCTCACGGATCAACCGCTCGACCCGATCCTGCTGGTCGAGCGCGATGGCTGCGGGCAGCGTGATCGCGGCGCCGGCATCGATCAGCAACTGCGCCAGGTCGTCGTCGCCGTTCAACGCCGCCTGATCCAGCGGTGTGAGTCCCACGGCGTCCTCGAGATTCAGGTTGGCCCCGAGATCGATCAGCGCAGCCAGCGCTGCTCGTTGCTTCTTGACGACGGCGAGATGCAGCGCCGTGCGGTGGTAATTCGTGCGATCCATGCGCTGGTTCAGATCGGCGCCCGACTTCGCCAACTCGCGAATCACAGCGGCTTCGCCCAGCGCGGCCGCTGAAAAGAGCGTGTACTTCGCGCCGTGTGCGAGGAGATAACGAGCGACCTCCAGGTGAGTTGCGGAATCGAAGCACACCGCCCAGCCCAGGACATCCAGCTCGTGGCCGGTGCCCGCCCCGATTGGATCGGCGCCGTGTTCGATCAGGAGTCTGACGATAGCGAGATCGCCGCGCTCGGCGGCAAAATGAATCGGATACGCGTTGTCTCCCTCGTCTCGCACGTTCGGGTCGGCGCCCCGCTCGAGCAGCGTCCTGACAACGGCTTCGTGCCTCACGCCAAAGTGCAGTGCCGTTCGGAGTCCTGTATGGCCGGCGAGCAGTCCGCGTTCGTTGATGGCATCGGGGTGCGCATCGAGGATCGCCGCCACGCCAGCTACGTCTCCTCGGTTCGCCGCCGCGAGCAACTCTGTGAGTGGGCTTTCGGAAGATGCGCCTTTGGCGGCCGCCGTCTTGAGAGCCATCCAGCTCTCGTGGCCGCGCTCACGCGCGAGCGCGTGCTGCACGTCACGAAGGGTCGGCCGTTCGGGCGCAGCTGGGTACGCGCGCCCGAATCGTGCGCGCGCATCAACGTCGCCGTCGCGCAGCGCCTTCAGCCAGCGCTTCGCGGTCTTTCGCAGATTGTCGAGGGTGGTCACGAGAAGCCTCCTTCCGTTCGATGCCTGGCGTCCGCTTAGGTCAGGCCGGAAGAAGGTTCGGGTGTGAAATCGAACCGGATGGGTGGGAGGTGACTCCCTTGCCGCGGACAGGAGGCGCCCCACTGCGCGCTCCGGTCAGTTTGCGCAAAGGGACATCCGTTGTCAAACTTACCGGACGAACAGAAGCCGCTCCCGCTGTTTGATGCTCGTGGGATCGTAGTAGCGCTTCCACCACTTTTCTTTGTCGCGCCTCAGACGAAGCGGTCTGACTTTCGTGGCGGTCTTCAACGCGGCCCTGAACGCGTAGTGATCGACGAGGCGAATGGCTTCGATGGCGAACGCAGAAACCGTCTCTCGATCGTAGATCGCAATCAGGTTGTCGCCGTTCTTCTCCTCACCTGTCGCGGCGAGGTTGGACGAGCCCGTGAAGAGCACCGGATCCGTATCGTTGAAGTCGATGACCACAAACTTGTGGTGGACCTTGTGTGCGAGCCCTTCCTGATACTCCTTGGAGAAAGGAGGCGGCACCAACCTGTTCAGCGTGGCAGTGGGCACCAGGACGCCCGCCGGCTTGTCGGGCAAGAAAACCGTGAAGTGTCCCGGCTGATCCTCCTTGACCTGATCGTCGGTGACGCCGTAGGAAAAGACACGCGGATCTTTGTGAATCGTGCGCAGCGTCTTCAACACATCACCGGATCCCGTCAGGCCCATCATCGCGAAGAGCACCGAGCTGTCGGCTTTTTGCAGTTCGTCCACGAGACGGTTGAGCGAGAACGTCGGACTTTCGTGCGGCGAAAAACAAAAGAGCGTTCGGGGCATGCCCACCCCTTCGACCTTCCATTCCTTGCCGGCAATCGTGGCGGCGGCGAATGCATCGTGATCGAGATTGTCGGCGAACGCCGTGTCGAACGCGCGCCCGTACAACGTGGCGACCCGCAGATCCTTGTAAATCAGAATGTTGTTCGCGTTGACGTAGAGCCCATTCACTGAAAAATTCGTGGAACCGGTGAGCACTTTCACGGGAAGCCCGGCGACCCGTTTGATGATGACCTTGTTGTGCTGGTAGCGCCCGAAGCGTCCTCGCTTGACCCGCGCCGCGCCGGCTGACGTCTGCAACCGCTCGAACGCCGACGGTTCCAGCGCACCCGGCTTGGTGTGCAGGGTGGCGTTATCGAGCAGCAGGCGGAGACGCCCCTTGAACTTCTGAAGCTCGCGAACGATGTCGGGCTCGTCGAGGTCGTACGCAAACACATCGATCGTCGCAAGAGGATTCTTGCGGCACTCCTCCAGAAAACGGAACAGCGCTTCGCGCGCGTGCGCGCCGAGCCATCGGTACTTCTCCTCGAACGGCGCCGTGTCGTAGTCGAGCGTCTTGGGCTTCGGACGGATCGAGAGGTTCTTCTTGAACTTGTCGACGTAAGCCTGCGAGGACAGGTACCCGCGGGTGAAACCCATCTCGAGGTTTCCGGTTTCGAACGGGCCGATCCAGATCGTCAGCGTCGCGCGCTGATCGTCCGTCATCGCCATCCCAGTCGGCGTCTTGAACCGGCGGACGACGACCTCGTACGTGTAGTTGCCGATAGCGTCCACGGGCGGGAAGTCGACCCACCAGAACTTCTGAAACGGAGCACGGTTGCTCGGCGTCCACCGCCGCTGGGCCGCGGTCGTCTTGCTGGTGTACTTCCTCGTGAAATTCAGACGATTCAGCAGCCACTCAAACTTCTGCTGCCCGGGCGCCTTGCGTCTGATGGCAAAGCCCGCCAGGTGATCGACCAGCTGATCTTCCAGGTTGAACGCCAGCAGCACACATCGATCGCCGCTGTAGGCCTTGACGGTCAAGCCGTCAGCGGCAGTAATCGTGCTGAGTACGCGCGACATGCGGCCCCCTACCCCACTACAACGATCAAATCGCCGTCAGCGAACATCGGGTTTACCCGATCGCGAGCGCACTTGCGACAGACGCTCTTGCCGCCGCCGCTCGGCGTCCTTGCTCCCGACGTTCATCAGCAGCAGCCTCCCGCCTGCAATCAACAGGTTGATGCCGAGGAACATGGGCAGGATGAAGACTCCTTCGGTGTCACCCCAGTATTGAAACGCGAAGAGCGGCAGCGAACCAAGAATCAGCGCATAGCCAAGACGCGCGCGGCGCCGCATTGCTCGAGGGTTGTCATCGAGCCTATCGGCCCGGAGAGGATTGACGATGGTGAGGAGTGGAGGGTTGACGCGGCCGGTGGAGTCGAAGATATCGAAACGGATCGACGGGTTGTGCTGCGTTCGCTCTTCGCAGAATCGCCGTGCATCTTCCAGCGAGTCGAACAGGACGCAGGTCGCGTCGGTCACGGCAGCGACCGGATGCCCGTCGTGATCGGAGGGAGCTTCCGTGTCGAGATTCTTCGCAAATGCCGCGAACTCGCCGTCCCTGATGATGTCGGTCCAGCTCGGCGGATGCCTCGACGGATCGTACAAGCGGAGCACTTGCACGCGTCTGCTCAAGGCGCAACGAGCGCGGCCCGCACCCTTCCCAGCGTGAACATGAGCGACTCCCTGGGGACTTCCGTCACGAAGGGCTTGATCAGCCATCCGAGGCCAAACGGCATGTCGCGCGAGAGCGTAATGGACTCACACTGAATGTAGGTTCCGCCATCGCGCTCGAGGAATCGCCAATACGTGTTCAGGCGCCACATGAAGCCGTGACCCTGTCCCGGCCGCTCCTCATGTTCCGATGGCGTCCCGGCGTCGACGACTTCCGCGACGCGCGTGCTTCGGATGTAGCTGTACACGCGCTCCGGCGCCGCGGTGGTGAATTGTGCCTCGTGCTCGGAATTCAGCGTGACGCCAATCACCTTTTTCATGTAGAAGCGCAGGAAGAATTTGAAGGTGTCGCCGCGCCGTTCGATCGTCCTGGATTGCACGACGTTCGGCTGAAAGATGACGGAGTGACGGTTGTAGTCCTGCATCAGCGCGACCGCGTCGCCGACATGCCTGCCTGCGACGAACACGGTGCCGACCCAGTGATGGAGGAGACCGTCGGGGACGTCGGTGCTGCCGTCGGCCCGCATCCTCTCCACGATGACTTCCCCACGCTGCAGTCGTGCGAGAACATCGGCCTTTCGCGGACCGAGAGTATCGGCCCAGAGGAATGACTGCGGCTGCCGCACTTCCTGGCCGATCCGGCGCTCGGCTACCTGCACGTACCTGTCGAACGCTGCGACGGTCTTCGGGCTCAGGTCCGCTGCGTCCGCGCCGGCGCCGATCGTCAGCGCACAGCTCGATATCAATACCAGGCGGACGACCCGGCCGCTTACTCCCATCGGAACACCCTCGTGGACAGCGCCATGCAAACGGCAAAGACCGCTGCGAGAACTGCGACGTCGCTGATGTGCGCCAGCCACGACTCTCCCTGCAGGACCCCTTTGAGCAGCGACACGGCGTAGGTCAACGGAGACAGCCGCGCGAGAATCTTCAGCATCGGCGGCAGCATCTCAACGGGCACGAACAGTCCGGACAGCGCGATCATCGGATAGAGAATCACGGTACCGATCGGCTGCGCAAACCGCGCCGTTGGAACGAGGCTGGCAAGCACGAAGCCGATCGACAGGATGCTGACGGTTGTGAAGAGCAGCGCCAGCGGAAATGCCACTGCAGGCAGCCGGAGACCCGCGGGGTAATAGCGTTTGCCCGCAAGCACCAGCAGCCCGAGCGTGATCGCCGTGAACACCAGTTTAACGAGAACGTGAGCCGTCAGGATCGTCGCCGGGCGCAGCGGAGTGGCGCGAAGCCGCTTGAGGATGCCTCCTTCTCTATAGATGGCAATGATGGTCACCAGGGACATCACCGCGCTCAGGCTGATCAGAATCGATGCGAACACCGGCAGGTCGAAGCGGACCAAGCTCGACGAGTCGACTGGCGGCCGATTCGCGCGCCCGCCGAGCAGCCGGCCGAGTACGATGAACACCACGACGGGCATGCCCACCGTGCCGATGAGCCCGAGCGGCTCGCGCACGAAGATCTTGATTTCGATCCAGGTCAACTGCCATAGCCCGCGCATCGCTACCACCTACTCTCGAATCGAATGACCGGTCAGCTTGAGGAACACGTCCTCGAGCCGCGGCAGAACCGTGCGGAAATCGGTGACCCGAATTCCATTCTCGGACAAGCAGTGAATCACATTCGTGATCAGGTCGTCTCCGGTGCCGCGAATGATGAGCCGGCCGTTGCTGGACGAGACGGCCTGCACGTGTGGGATGCGCTCGAAGCGCTCTCTCGCCAGCGGATCGTCGGTCGCCAGCAGGACCTCGCGTTCGGGACAATGACGGCTGACCAGTCCCGACGGCGTGTCGATGTCGATGATGCGGCCGTGGTCGATGATCGCCACGCGATCGCACAAGCGCTCCGCCTCCTCCATGAGATGAGTCGTGAGGAGGACGGTCTTGCCGCGGTCGCGAATCCCGCGCACGAGCTCCCAGATCGCCTGGCGCGCCTGCGGATCCAGTCCGGTCGTGAGCTCATCCAGGAATACCAGCTCGGGATCGTTGATGAGCGCGAGCGCGATGAACAGCCGCTGCTTCTGTCCTCCCGACAGCGTCATGAACCACGCGTCGCGCTTTTCGGAGAGTCCGAGCTGATCGAGCAGCCGGTCGCCGCGCACGGGATTCGCGTAGAGCGATCCCCAGAGTGCGATGGCCTCGCGCACCTTGATTCGTTTCTGGAGCTGAGCCTCCTGAAGCTGCACGCCAATCCGCTTCTGCAGCGCGCGGGCATCGCGAAACGGATTCAGTCCGAGCACGGAGATCGTGCCACGGTCGGGTACGCGAAACCCCTCCACGCACTCCAGCGTCGTCGTCTTACCCGCGCCGTTTGGTCCGATCAGACCGAAGATCTCACCTTCGCGGACGGTCAGCGACACCTCGTCGACGGCAACGACCCATCCGTAAGTCTTGCGAATCGAGGAAACGTCGACGACAGGAACGTCGGTCACGGGCAGAGGCTGCTCACAAAGCTGACGGCCGTCGCTCCAGTCCCGCTTTCGTGGACCTGAGGATGCTTTCCATTCCGTCGCGGCTGCGCCGCTGGACGATCGCGCGCACGAGTCCGCGCGTGAAGCTCATGAGCGAGCGAGTCCGCGCGCGGTTCACGCAGACCATGTAGAACCCCGAACGCCCGTCGTCGAGCGCGATTGTCAGGCCCAGCGCTGCATCGAAGTAGTGAGTGGCGTAGATCTGTTTGGTCGCGACGAACGCCGGAGGCCGCGCCAGCGCCGACTCCGCGACCGGCGCATACAGCGTCAGGTGGGTCAGGCTGATGACCGGACGCAGGCCGAAGCTGTCCTTGCTCCAGTAAAGAATGTCTTGGGATCCGTCGAGGTGCGCACGCGGATATTCCTGGAGATAACGAAAGAAATCCGGCGCCAGCCCGCTGAAGTACTTCGATTCCTCGAAGAGCGCGCCAAATTCCTCGGCGACGGAGAGCGGCACCTGCTTGTTGCGGTACACGGCGAGCGCGCCGCTGCCGTTCGCGAGGTAATCGACTGCGTACTGCGCGAGGACGCGTCGCCAGACCGTTCCTGCCTGGCGCCGCCAATCCTCCGCCCGCCAGTTCACGCCCTGCTTGAAACGCTGCATCTCTTCGGCGGAAAGACGCACGCCGCAATCCCCCGGCTCGCAATCGCGGAGGGTCTGGAGGTCGTAATCCTCGAACGTCAGGCCGCGCAGATCCTCGGCGCTGGGCACGGCGCTGAACGTGCCCACCTGCAGGACGATGTCGCTGTTGCGAAGGCTCGACACGTCGCGATAGCGATCGAGAAGCCGCTCGCGCGGTGCGACAATTCTGACGGCGCCGACGACCGCCACTTCACGTTTGTCGGTGTCGAGAATCCTCGCAACCGCCTCGCCGCGTTCGAGGCCGGCAAAGTCGCCCGCCGAGAATCCGCCGACCGTGCGGAGAAACCGGTATGGTTCTCCCATCCCGGACGGCAGATCGGGGCTTCCAAGGATCGCAGCAGCGGCGATCGCGCTTCCCAGAGAGGACACAGACCTCGTCATGATTGGGGCTGCAAGGGGAACATCGTGATCCTAGGACCTCGTCGCGCGGCATTCAAGCCTTGACGAAGGTCGAGGTAAACTCCTTGCGCCTTCGAGGAGGACGTCCGTGATGGCCCGATGCATTCGGCTGATTGTTCCCGCGGTGATGCTCGCGGTGTGCGGCGCGTGGGCGCCGGGGATTCGCGCGTCACGCGAGCCAGAGCCACAGCCACAGCCACGGATTCGCTCCGATGGTCGGACGATCGATCCCGCCATCCTGAAGGTGCTGCAGTGGCGCAGCATCGGGCCGCCGCGTGCCGGACGCTCCATCGCAGCGTCCGGCGTGAAAGGACGTCCGAAGGAAGCGTACGCCGGGCAGACGGGCGGCGGGTTGTGGAAGACGACGGATGGCGGCGCAACCTGGACGCCCATCACCGACGGTCAGATCCACAGCTCCTCGGTCGGCGCGGTTGCCGTGTCCGAGTCGAACACCGACGTCGTCTACATCGGAATGGGAGAAGCCTGCATTCGCGGCAACATCCAGCCCGGCGACGGCGTGTACAAATCCACCGACGCCGGCAAGACGTGGACGCACGTCGGCTTCTCGAATTCAGATGCAATCTCGCGCATTCGAATTCATCCCACGAACCCTGACATCGTTTTCGTTGCCGATTTCGGAAAGTACGGAACGCCCAGCGACGAGCGCGGCGTGTACAAGAGCACGGACGGCGGAAAAACCTGGCAGCGAAAGCTGTTCCGCGACAACAAGACGGGCGCCGTCGATATCGCGATCGACCCGCACAACCCGAACGTGATGTTTGCCGCACTATGGGAGGCGTACCGCGTCGAGTACCAGATGTCGAGCGGCGGTCCTGGGAGCGGCCTCTTCAAGTCGACCGACGGCGGCGACACCTGGACGGAGATTACGCGCACCCCGGGATTGCCCGCGGGCATCGACGGCAAGATCGGCGTGGCCGTGTCAGGCGCCGACTCGAATCGCGTCTACGCGATTGTGGAAAACCTCAACGGCGGCCTTTTCAGCTCGGACGATGCCGGCGCGACGTGGAAGCTGGCGAACGAGGGACGCAACATCCGTCAGCGGGCGTTCTACTACACGCACGTCGCCGCGGATCCGCGCAACAAGGACATCGTATTCGCGTTGAACGTCGGAACGTTCTGGTCCAAGGACGGCGGCAAGACGATGGTCAACTTCGCCGCTGGCGACTCGCACGATCTGTGGATCGATCCCGACGACCCGAATCACATGGTCCACGCGAACGACAGCGGGGTCGCGGTTTCGTTCAACGCAGAGGCGCAGCAACGCACGTGGACGGCGCGGGATTATCCGACGGGGCAGTTCTACCACGTCGCGACAACGAAGCACGTGCCGTATCACGTCTGCGGCGCGCAGCAGGACAGCAGCACTATCTGCGTTCCCAGCGATACGGGACTCGGCGGCGGTCGATTCGGCGGCGGGGGTGGACGCGGCGCAGCGCCGGCGACCTACGGCGCCGGCGGCTCCGAGCCCGGCTACATCGCGCCGGATCCCAGGGATCCCGACATCTTCTTCGCGGGCGGCAACAACGGATCGTTTCTCACGCGGCTCAACCGGCGAAGCGGCGAAATCCGCGAGGTTGGTCCATACCCGCGGATGTTCTCGGGAGAGCCCTCGAACGCACTCGTCGAGCGATGGCAGTGGACGTATCCCATCATCTTCTCTCCCGTCGATCCGAACGTGCTCTACACCTCGTCGCAGCACGTCTGGAAAACGACGAACGGCGGACAAAGCTGGGACAAGATCAGCGGCGACCTGACACGTCACGATCCAAAGACGATGGGCGATTCGGGCGGGCCGATCACGCACGACATGAACAGCCCCGAGGTCTACGCAACAGTCTTCGCCTTAGGCCCCGGCAAGAGCGACGCAAACATTCTGTGGGCAGGTTCCGACGATGGCCTCGTTCACGTGACGAAGGACGGTGGCAGGACGTGGACGAACGTCACGCCGAGAGATATGCCTGAATTCGGGCGCGTCAGCCAGATCGATGCGTCCGCATTCGATCCCGGTGCCGCATACGTCGCGGTCAAGAAGCCGCTGTTGAACGACTTCTCACCCTACATCTTCCGCACGCACGACATGGGCAAGAGCTGGGCGAAAATCGTGTCCGGCATTCCGTCGAACGATTACGTCCATGCCGTTCGCGAAGATCGGGTCCGCAAGGGTCTCTTGTACGCGGGCACACAGCACGGCTTCTATGTGTCGTTTGACGACGGGGATCGATGGGAGCCACTGTCGTTGAATCTGCCGGACACACAGGTCTCGGATATCTGGGTCGAGGCAAACTCGGTCGCGATTGCCACGCATGGCCGCGGGTTCTACATCCTTGACGACGTCGCGCCGCTACGACAGCAGTCGGACGTCACGTCGACGCAAGACTTCTACCTTTTCAAACCCGCGGATGCGACACGGGGGGCCGGCGGCGCGCCAATCTCCTACCTGCTGAAAAAGCCCGCGCAGAAGCTGACGATCGAGATTCTCGACGGTTTCGGCAAAGTCGTGCAGACCATCCCCGGCGCGGCGCAGCCTGCCGGTCGCGGCGGACGTGGCGGAGGTCGCGGCACGGGCGCCGATGCGAACGCGCAACAGCCGGGCGCGGCGGATACCGCGCAGGCGGAGGAAGCCGGCGGCGGCCGAGGACGCGGCGGCCCTCCGACGGCGTCGATGGCGTCCGGCGTGAACCGCATCACGTGGAACCTCGAGCACACAGGTCCGACGACGTTTCCCGGCATGGTCCTCTGGGGCGCAACGACGAGCGGACCGGCGGCGCTGCCGGGCACGTATCAGGTGCGTCTCACTGTCGACGGAAAGTCGCAGACCCAGACGTTCGCGCTGCGCAAGCATCCATTTCATGAAGCCACCGACGCCGAACTCCGCGAACAATTCGATCTGGCGATGCAGATTCGCGACAAGGTGAGCGAAGCGAACAACGCCGTCATTCAGATCAGGAAGATCAAGGAACAGGTCAAGGAGCGACTCGCAAAAGCCTCCGACGAAGCTCTGAAAGCAGCGGGCGGCCGGTTGACGGCAAACCTGAGCGCCGTCGAGGAGGAGATCTACCAGGTCAGAAACCAAAGCAATCAGGATCCGCTGAACTTCCCGATCAAGATCAACAACCGCCTGGCGTCGCTGATGTCGGTCGTGCAGCGCGGCGACGGGAAGCCGACCGCGAGCGTGTATCCGATCTTCAAGGATCTCACGGCTGAACTGAAGGTCCAGACCGATCGGCTGCAGCAGGTCCTTGCCGAGGATCTGGTAGCCTTTAACGTGGAGGCAAAGCGTGCCGGGCTCGACGCGGTCAGCCCGGGAACCTGAACGCCGCATGCGACAGACGCTCGTGTCGATCGCTGTCTTGTTGGCGACGGCCTGCGGCGGTCCTTCCCCGGCTCCCTCCATGCCGCTTCCCTTCTCGGGTCGCGTCGCGCTGGGCGACGGCCGGCGATCGTTGACGCTGCTGGGTGATTCCCTCAAGTGCGGCGACGTTCGACAGGTCCAGGCTGGCACGAGCGTCAGCGTAGACGTCATGGTATCGAGCGACAGCCGCGGATGGACGGTGCATGCGCTCGATTCGAACGGCGGCAGCTTCGAAATCCGAATCGAGCGCATGCTGGGGAGCGGAATGTTCGGCAGCGTGCCGCTCTCCGGCTCGGCCCAAGGCTACGCCATCGACTCGAGCACCGAATTCTTCAACACGCCGACCGGCACCGTCCTCACGTTCGCGCCACCGGGCGGCGTGCCGGTTCCGCTCAGCGGGCAGATGCCCTTCGCGTCGCTGGCCACCGGTGAATTCCGCGGAGCGATCGCCTTCAGCCGCAACGACGTCGTCGCCACCTGCCCTGC
>Ga0114129_10008969_pt1 | contig 14262 bp, 8 predicted proteins | sample RhiMetdeltSRZDD1_FD_80071 | JGI IMG/M metagenome (GOLD analysis project Ga0114129, IMG submission 80071) | Populus rhizosphere microbial communities from Tennessee, USA - Rhizosphere MetaG P. deltoides SRZDD1 (version 2) (version 2) | ecosystem: Host-associated > Plants > Roots > Rhizosphere >... | reverse complement strand
CGCGAGCCCGCGATCCTGAACGCCATACCAGAACGCCCCCTGCTGTGTGAGCAGCGCGACGTCGATGCCGTCGCGATCCATCCACGCGATTCGCTCGGGGCCGATGATGCCGTCACCGGTTGCGACCGCCTGCCGCTCGAACGGCGTGCCTTTCACGACCCTGGCGACGTCGCCGATGTTGAGATGATGGTGAGAGTCAATCACCTTGATGCGCTTGCGGCCGATGGAGACCTCGCGCCGCTTCGGCGCCGCGCCTTGCTGCGCCCACGCGAAACCGCGCTGCGCCACGAAGCCACCGGCTGTCGCCGCCGCAAGAGTTTTGACGAAATCACGACGATTGCGCATGGCAATTCTCCTCGTCTGGCGCCGCGTGAAGCGGCGCCCTACACACCACAATCTCTCCGCGCATCGATGGTGTGGGGCGGGGCTTTACGCCCCGCCATATCACCTCGTCGACGTGCCCGTCGGGATCGTGAACACCATCAACGTCTCCGACGTTCCACCGCCACAGTTCGGACTACCACCCGCGACGTACACTGCCTGGCCATCCGACACGGCGTAGAACCCGTGTCGGCCGGAGGGCATCGGCGCCAGAGCCGTCCACTTCATCGTCTTCAGGTCGTACGCTTCGTTCTGCGCGAACGGCTTTCCGCCATTGCACTCGCCGCCCATCAGCAGAATCCGATCGTGATACAACACTGCGGCGCCGCCGCTGCGCGGCTCCGGCAGAAAGGGCGCAGACGACCACGCATTGGTCGCCGGATCGTAAACGGAGTGCACGTCTGTGTTGTCTGCGGTCGCGTCGAAGCGGCCGCCGAGGACGTGAATCCTGCCCTCCGCGGCGACCGTCGGCGCATGATCGCGCGCCTGTGGCAACGGCGCGGCTTCCGTCCACTTGTTGGTCGCCGGGTCGAAGACCTCGTGCGTACCAACCGTCACGCGATCGATGGCGCGTCCGCCGATGACGTGGAGCTTGCCGGCGAGGGCCGCGACGCCCACCGATCCGCGCGCGGCTTTCATCCAGGGCAGCGCGCGCCACGCGTTTCGTGCCGGGTCGAATTCGAACGCGTAGGGCTGCGCGTAAAGATGAACGTTTTTCAGGAACCCGCCGACCGCGTACACCTTTCCGTTCAACGCCGCAACGCCGACGTGGCTCAACGGCATCGGCAGCGGCGCGCGCTCACGCCAGCGATCGGTTTTCAGGTCGTATTCCTGAACGAGCGCCGAAGACTCCGACGTCGTCAGACCGCCAGCGACGACGTACAGCTTGCCGCCGGCGAATGCGGCGCCGACTTCCGTTCGCAGGGCCCCGAGCGGGGCTTTGGAGGACCAGCCGTCCTGCGCGCCGGTCTGCGCGAAGGTCGAGGCGACAAGTCCCAGACAGGCGGCTGCGGTTGCAAATCGCGCAAGCCCTTGCATGGCCGGGAATTCTACGCTACAACTCCGAATCTTCACGTGTAAATGAAACCGCGTTTCCAAGCTGTATTTACACGAGATCCGGTTTCTTGTTCAGAGGAGCACGTATGCGCATGCGCATTTCGATGATTGCTGCAGTGGCCGTCGCGCTCGCAATCGGCATCGCGGTCGGGTATCATGCGACCCCGCTGCAGGGACAGGCGCGGAGCACGTTCGCTGCGGTACCCGGCGAAAAAGGTGGCCAGGATCCGTTCGGCGCCTACGACATCGTTCCCAACTGGCCGAAGCCAATCAGCTCGCTGCCCGAGCTGGCCAACTGGACGTGGGGCGCGGGGGAGTTCGTCTTCGCGGAGACGCCGAACCGCGTATTCATCCTGCAACGCGGCCTCCTGCCGAATATTCAGCGGCCGAAGGCGATCAAGTTGCCGCAGCTCGGTCCGAACATCGAGTTCCCAATCGGTCGTCTCCCGTGGCGTGACGCGACGTCTGCGAGCCCGCCCGGAGCGCTCGAGGTCAACGGCAAAGTCGGTGACGACTCCGATGTCGGCGTCGCCGGCACCGATTTCCTCTGGTCACACATCATCACGGTTGCCGACGCGCAAGGGAACATCACCGAATCCTGGACGCAATGGGACAAGATGTTCCGCCGGCCGCATGCGATCTACATCAGCCCCTACGATCCGCAGAAGCGCGTGTTCGTCGTCGATGACTACCGCCACGCGGTGTTCATCTTCTCGCACGACGGCAAACAGCTGCTGAAAACGCTTGGCGAGCCGAACGTGCACGCGTCGGATCCGAAGCACTTCTACCGGCCGACATTCATCGCGTGGGATCCGGACGGCACCTACTTCATCGCCGACGGCTACGCGAACACGCGTGTCGTCAAGTACGACAAGAACGACAACTACGTGACGGCGTGGGGCGAGAAGGGCGAAGGGACGGCTCAGAAGCCTGAAACGCGTCCCGGGTACTTCAACAGCGTCCACGGCATCGCGGTCGATCCGGTCGCGCGTGAGGTGTTTGTCAACGATCGCAACAACCGGCGTATCCAGGTGTTCGATGAAAACGGCAAGTTCCTGCGCATGTGGAGCATCGGCAACCCGCCGTCCGACGTGCACCTGATCATCATGGACGGCTCCAGAATGATCTGGGGCGCGGACCGTGGGACCTCGAAAATGGTGAAGTGGGATCGCGAGGGGAACCTCCAGTACACGTGGGGCACGTGGGGCGACTTCCCGGGTGGCATGTGGGGCGTGCATGGCATGAGCATCGACTCCGAAGGGAACTTCTACACGGCGGAAGTCGACAGCGGCCGCGCTCAGAAGTACAAGCCGCGCGCCGGCGCGAGGCCGGAATATCTGCTGACGAAGCTCCCCGCAGCGCCCAGCGGCACCCGCTAGTTCAGGCACGGGCCTCAGAGACGCAGAGCCTCAGAGAAAAATTTGACTCTGCGTCTCTGAGTCTCTGCGGCTCGTGGCTTATCCTTAGTTTTTGCTCTACCTTCTCTTTTTCTTATCCGGCATCAGCGGGCTGATCTACCAGGTCGTCTGGGTTCGCGTCTTCGGCAACGTCTTCGGCAACACAATCTATTCGGCGTCGCTCATCGTCGCCGTCTTCATGCTGGGTCTTGGCGCGGGCAGTTACCTCGCCGGCCGCTGGGCGGATCGACGGTACGCGACCGAACCTTCGACGCCGCTGCGCTTTTATGGCTACTTCGAGCTGGTGATCGCAGCGATGGGAGCCGCCATTGCGTTGGTGCTGCCGCACCTCGATCGCCTCTCCGTGCTGGTGACCTCGTATCAAGTCGACGCAAACGGGTGGCATGTGCTCACGCCCGGTTCGTATGCGGCACGCGTGGCGATTGCGCTGACGCTCCTCACGCCGATCACGCTGCTGATGGGCGCCACGCTGACGCTGCTGATTCGGTATCTGGTGCGTTCGGAGGTTGAAGTGGAATCGCGCCGCATCGCCGTGCTGTATGCGGTGAATACCGCTGGCGCTGCGGCCGGTTGTTTTCTCACGGACTTTGCGCTCGTGCCTGCGTGGGGCCTCTTGAAGACGCAAGTGCTTGCCGTCGGCCTGAATGCGATTGCGGGAATCGGAGCAATCGTGCTGGTCCGCCTGAAGGCGGACCCCACCGCTACAAAGAGGCCGGATGCAGGCCGGGGTCGAGGGCGGAAATCTGTACAGGCCAGCATCCGGCGGGGTGCCGCCGGTGGGGTCCGCCTTCAGGCGGACCTCCCGCTCGTTGCCATCGCACTCGCACTCTCAGGATTTGCGGGCCTTGGCATGGAGATCCTTTGGTTCCGGCATTTCTCCATCATGCTCGGCGCGTTTCGCGCGGTGTTCTCGCTGCTGCTGACCGTCATCCTCGTCGGCATAGGCGCTGGTTCGCTCGCCGCTGCCGCACTGCAACGCCACGTCAGGAGCGCGGGAGCCGCGCTCATTGGAATCCAGTCGCTGTTCATCGCGTTCACGCTGGCGGGCATGTGGTCCTCCGATTCGAGTGTCATCGATCGGACGGTCTCTGACGCCCTACGCACCTTCGGGGCCGCAACGGCCATCGACCAGCTCGCCTCGCCCGGGGCGTTCAACGAGCTCTGGTTCAACCTGCGGCCGATGCTGCTCGAAGTCGCCGTTCCTGCGTTGTTGATCGGCTTCAGTTTTCCGCTCGCGAATGCAGTCATCCAGCACGCGGAGCAGTCTGTGGGCCGCCGCGCCGGAGCCCTGTATCTCGCCAACACTGCAGGCGCCGTAGGCGGCAGCCTCGTTGCCGGGTTTGTACTGCTGCCACGCTTCGGCCTGCAGACCAGCACGACTGTCTTAATGCTCGTGGCGGCCGCGGGTCTTGTGCCGCTGTGCCAGGTGGTCCGGCTGAAGCCGGACCCCACTGGTGATCCTCGCCGGATACAGGCTGGGACAGGCAGAGAGACCATGGGCAGCCCATCTGCTGCGGCCAGCATCCGTCCTGCATCATCGGTGGGGTCCGCCTTTAGGCGGACCTTCCGGCCCGAATCATCAGTAGGGTCCGGCTTCAGCCGGACCTTCTGGGTTGGTCCGATAATCGCGACCGCATCGCTGGTGGCCTGGCTTCTCCTACCGTCCGATTTCATTCGGGCACGCGCGTTGCCGACACCGGAGCGGAACGAGCGCGTGCTCAGTCAGAGCGAAGGCGTCAACGAGATCGTCACGATTACGGAGACCTCCGGCAAGGGACGCCGTCTGATGACGAACGGCCACGCGATGTCGGCGACGTGGCCGCTGTCGCAGCGCTACATGCGCGCGCTCGCGCACGTGCCGCTGCTGATGATCGACGCTCCCACGCGCGCGCTCGTGATTGGATTCGGCGTCGGGAACACCACTGCGGCCGCGACACTGCATCCGTCGATTCAGGAGGTCGAGGTGGCCGACCTCTCGCGCAACGTCCTCGACCACGCGTCCTGGTTCAGCGCGACCAATGGCGACATCATCCACGAACGCCGCGTGTCGGTGTTCGTCAACGACGGACGACATCACCTCTTGATGGGTGGGTCTCCCTACGACCTCATCGCGCTCGAGCCTCCGCCAATCGGTTACGCAGGTGTCGCGGCGCTCTACTCGAAGGAGTTCTACGCCCTTGCGAAAACGCGACTCAAACCGAACGGGTACGTCAGCCAGTGGCTTCCCGCCTACCAGGTGCCGACGGCGACGGCGCTGTCGATGATCAAGTCGTTCGTCGACGTGTTTCCGCAATCGGTGCTGCTGTCGGGCGCGCAAGCCGACCTGATTCTCATCGGCGGAAACGATCGGATAGAGGTCGATCCGAACCGGCTGTTCACCGCGCTCTCGCAGCGTCCCGCCGTCCGCGCCGACCTCGCGAAAGTCGACCTGGGCACACCGCGCGAAATTGTCGGCATGTTCGTCGGATCGTCAACGACGCTCGCCGAGGCGACTCGCGATGCGACGCCGGTGACCGATGACCGGCCTGTGCAGGAATTCGGCGTCCGGTCGTTGCTCAATCTCGGCGAATCGGTCCCGGGATCCGTCGTCGATCTCACTCGGGTTGCCGAGTGGTGTCCGAAATGTTTCGAAAACGGCATGCCCGTGCGCGTCGTCGAGGGCCTCGATCTCTACCTGGCGCTCCTTGGTCACGCGTACGGTGCCTCTCCGGAAGAGGGTGCTCGCATCCGCACCGCGGCGGACAACGGCCGCCGCGTCGTTGGCAGCGCGTATCTCGGAGCCGTTGTTCCGGAGACCTCGGAGGTGCACAACGATCTGGGAATCGCCTACGCCGAGCGAGGGCTTCTTGAAGCAGCGATCGCCGAGTTCCGACGCGCGCTGGAGCTTGATCCCGATTCGGCCGATACGCATTGGCATCTCGGCGCAGCGCTTGCCGAACGCGGTGCACTGGACGAAGCAGAATTGCACCTGCGAACATCCGTGGAGCGCGATCCGACAAATGTTGATGCGAGACACGATCTTGAAAGCGTCGTCGCGCTGCGACGGAAATAGATACTCCTCTCTTGACTTAACCCATTGTGAGGCGGTAGTTTCGGGGCGCTCCATTTTTGCCAGCGTCGGCGCAGTGTCTGCATCGATGGGGCGAGTCTGCAACGTAGGAAGGAGATTTCATGGCTTGGAGTTTGACCAGGCGGGTAGTTCTGATCGGCGTAATCCTTCTGCTCCCTGTCGCGGCGTTCGCGCAGGACGCGGTGCTCACGGGCACCGTAGTTGATTCCACCGGCGCAGTCCTGCCGGGCGTGACCGTTACCGCATCGAATGATGCGACAGGAAACAAGTTCGTCGGCGTCACCGACGAGCGTGGGATTTACCGGATGCCGGTTCGCGTCGGCACTTATCAGGTCACCGCAGAACTCCAGGGGTTCTCGACCGTCTCGCAGATGGGCGTCAACCTGCTCGTCGGGCAGACCGCGACGCTCAACATGCAGATGGCACCTTCCACCGTTCAGGAGACGGTGACAGTCACCGGCGAGACGCCGCTGATCGATCTGAAGAACTCGAGCATCGGCGGCAACGTCGATCCACGTCAGGTCCAGGAGCTGCCGGTGAACGGCCGCAACTGGATGGCGCTGGCGCTGGTCGCGCCCGGCAGTCGCACGGATCCGTTCGCCACCGGCACTGCGGCGCAGATACCGTTGCCAGATCGGAACGGTGGCGAAGCGCGCGAGTTCCAGTTGAACATGGACGGCCAGCAGGTCTCGGCGGACATCGGCACAGGCGGCCAGCCGAAATACAGCCAGGACTCGATCGCCGAGTTCCAGTTCGTCGCCAACCGGTTCGACGCGACAATGGGCCGCTCGACGGGTGTGCAGGTGAACGCCATCACCAAGTCTGGCACGAACCTGCTGCAGGGTCTGGTGCGCGGCAACTTCCGCGACGATCGTTTCAATGCGAAAAATCCGGTGCTCGATCGCGTCGAGCCGATCAAGAACCAGCAGTACAGCTTCACGCTGGGCGGGCCGATCATGAGAGACCGGCTCCACTTTTTCGGCAACTACGAATACGAGCGGCAGCCGCAGACCATCATCTTCAACACGGCATACCCAGCGTTCAACAAGGACGTATCGAACACCGACAAGACGAACAAAGGTGGTGGGCGTGTCGACTATCAGATTTCGACCAGTGCGCGTTTGATGGGGAAGATCTCGCGAGGCGTCTACAATCAGCCCGCGATGGCCGGCGGCAGTCTGCAGAACTATCCTTCACAGGTTGCCACCAATCGCGAATACAACGACGAGCGGCTTCTCAGCTATACGCAGGTCATCAGCAACAAGGCGGTCAACGAAATCAAGGGCGGCGAAGCGGTGTTCGGCCTGGCCAACCGCAACCAAACGACGTGGTCCAATCACTGGCTGAAGTCCGAGGGGATCAATACGGGATCCCCGCGTATCACGTTCCGCGGGTTCACCGTTGGCGGCAACCAGAACTATCCGCGCCACCAGGATCAGTGGGTGTGGAACGTGCGCGACGACTTCACCTACTCCTACGACGCGAAAGGCCGTCACGACCTGCGCCTTGGCGGGGAGTTCCTGCATCGTCATCAGATCCAGGACAACTGCCGCCAGTGCATGGGCACGGTCCAGGCCAACCCGGCTTCGATGCCGGCACCGACCGCCGCGCAGTTCCAGGCCTGGTTTCCCGATCCGTTCAACGCCGATACCTGGAATCTCGCCGCAATCTCGCCATGGGTTACGAACTACAGCATCGGGATCGGCGATTTCAACGTCCACCTCCGCTCCAAGAAGTTCGCGAGCTGGCTGCAGGACGACTGGAACGTCGCCGATCGCCTGACGTTGAACCTCGGTGTGCGGTACGACCTCGAAATGAACGTGTTCGCAAACAACGTGACGGTCGAGCCGTTTCAGCAAGCCGGCCGCCCGAACGACACGAAGAACATCCAGCCGCGCCTCGGGTTCAACTTCAAGGTTGACGAAAATACGGTGGTGCGCGGCGGCGCCGGTCTCTACTACGGCGACGCAATTGGTGCCGACCAGTCGTTCGCCACCGGCAATGCGCAGATTGTCGTTATCAGTTATCCGAATCTGAACCCCGGGCAGCCGTCGGACTTTGCGCTCAACCCAACTGGCACTGGCGGCCTACCGACGTTTGCGCAAGCGCTGCAGCGCTTCTGCTACGCCAATGGGAACGCGCCAGGGTGCCTGATCCGGGACTTGCAGGAGTTCGTCGCGCTTCCGCAATACGTTCACCTGCCACGCACGTTCCAGACTTCGATCGGATTCCAGCGCCAATTCGGGGCGACCACGGCGCTCGCGTCCGATTTCGTCTGGTTCCGCGGGACACACGAGAAGGATGTGGTCGACAACATCAATCTCAAGTTCGATCCGGCCACGGGGAACCCGCTTCCGTGGGCGAATCGTGCAAACCGGCCCTTCCCGGACTGGGGCATCGTGTCGATGAACGCGCACCTCGGCAGGTCGGAGTATCGCGGTCTGCAGTCGTCGCTGACGAAGCGCTTCAGCCACAACTGGCAGGGTTCGGCCACTTACACACTCTCGTGGCTGTACAACGCCGACACGAAGCCGTTCAGCGGCTTGACGCAGACAGCGTTTCCAACTAATCCGGCATTCGGCGGCGAGTGGGGCCTTTCAGCCGACGACCAGCGTCATCGTCTTGTCCTGAACGGCATCTGGAGCGTCTACAAGGGATTCCAGGTGAGCGGCCTGCACTACCTCGGAGCTGGCATCCGCGACCAGATCATCTACGGTGCGGACCCGTACGGCGTGAACGCGAATTTCAGCCAGCGGGTGCGGCCCGACTTCTCGATCATTCCGCGCAACGCGTTCATCGCGCCAGCGCAGAACCGCACCGACCTGCGTCTGCAGCAGAAGATCAGCATCGGTAGCCGCCGCTCGTTCGATCTGATTGCCGACGTGTTCAACGTGTTCAATCGGCCGAATTGGACGGTGGGCGAGAACGAGGCTCAGCCCGCGCAGTTCTTGCAGCATACGAACGCGACGTTCCGATCGATGCAGTTCGGCTTCCGGTTGACTTACTAGGCGCAGGTCGAAGGCCATCCGAACCCCAAATCCCAACAGCTGTTGGGGTTTGGGGTTTGTTTTTTGGGAGATTTCCGCACTCCCATACAGACCATCTAAATCACAATGCGACACGGCATTCAGAGTTACGGGCCGCAGCGACTCTGAGACACAGAGTGACAAGAATTCCTCTGAGTCTCTGTGTCTCTGTGGCTCGTGATTGGGCTTTGGGGTTTGGGGTTTGGGGTTTGGGATTTTCCCAAGTAAGATTCCGGACCCCATGGCAGCAACCCCCGCGACCGCTGTGCCACGTCCGGCAACCCGGACCAGGCTGAATTCAAATCAGATCAAAGGCTTCTGGGCGGCGTGGGGCGGGTGGTGTCTCGACGGGATGGATGCCTTCATCTACTCGCTGGTGCTCGTCCCCGCGTTGACGGAGCTGCTGCCGAAATCGGGCATCGCGGCGACGCCGGGCAACATCGGGTACTACGGCAGCATCCTGTTCGCGCTGTTTCTCGCCGGATGGGGCATGTCGATGGTGTGGGGACCGATCGCGGATCGCTTCGGACGCGTGAAGGCCCTGATGATGACGATTCTGATGTACTCCTTCTTCACGTTCGCATGCGGCATGGTGCAGAACGTGTGGCAACTCGCCGTGCTTCGCGTGTTTTGCGGCATCGGACTCGGTGGTGAGCAGCCAATAGGTGGCACCTTCATCGCCGAGGAGTGGCCGGAGGATCGTCGCAAGATGGGTGCGGGGTACATGCACACTGGCTACTACTTCGGGTTCTTCCTCGCCGCACTGGCCAATTACTTCATCGGCGCGAACTTCGGATGGCGGTGGATGTTCATGCTCGGCGGCACGCCGGCGTTGCTCGTTGGCTGGATTCAGAGCGGCGTGCACGAATCCGCCGCGTGGAAGGCAAAGTTCGATAACCCCGCGGCGCGCCCGCGCATGCGCGATTCGTTTGCCGCGCTCTTCAGCACACGGTTCTCGAAACGAACGATCACGATGTCGCTGCTGTTCACGGTCTCGATCATCGGCCTGTGGGCCGGATCGATCTACGTGCCGACCGCGGTCACGCAAATCGCGGCGCGCCAGGGGCACACGGCCGCCGAAGCGGCGAGGTTTGCGTCGTACGCGGGCGCGGTCCTTTCGGTCGGCACGATCATCGGATGTCTGCTTGCCCCCGTGCTCGCGGAACGCGTGGGTCGTCGTCCGGCGATGGCGATCTACTACGTCCTGATGTTCATCGGCATCGGGTTCGGATTCGGCCGCGTGTTCTACCTGCAGAACGCGTTGATGCCGTTCTTCTTCCTGATCTTCGTCCTGGGCCTTGGCGGCGCGAACTTCGCGCTCTACACACTCTGGATTCCGGAGCAGTACACGACCGAATGCCGCGGCAGTGCGATCGGCTTCACCAGCTCGGTCGGACGGTTTGTCGGCGTGGCGATGGTGTTTCTCGTCGGCGCCGGCATTCAGCGCTATGGCTCGGTGGGCGTACCCGTAGCGCTGACGGCTGCGGCGTTCGTCATTGGCCTGTTCGTGCTGCCGGCGGCGAAAGAAACCAAAGGCGAGCCGCTCCCGGCGTGACCCCTGTTTTAGAGCTGCGCGACGCGACCGTCGTCAAGAACGACCGGCGCATCCTCGATAGCCTGACGCTTACCATTGCCGAGGGAGAGCACACCGCCATCATCGGTCCGAACGGCGCGGGGAAGTCGGCGCTCGTCAGCCTTTTGACGCACGACGATCGGCCGCTGCGCCACGAAGACAACTCGCCCTCGGTGCTCGTGTTCGGTGAAAGCCGGTGGAACGTCTTCGACCTGCGGGCTCAGCTCGGGATCATCTCCGCCGACCTGCATCATCGATTCGTCCTGGGCAACAACGAAGGCCGTGTCACCGGCGAAGCGGCCGTGCTGTCAGGGTTTCTCGCGACGCAGGGCATTCTTCGCTACGGCGCCGTGACGTCCGAGATGCGAAGTCACGCGACCGACGCATTGACGCGCATGGGGGTCGCCCATCTGGCAAAGCGCCGCCTGGACGAAATGTCGACCGGCGAGGCGCGGCGTGTGCTCCTGGCACGGGCGCTCGTCACCGCTCCACGCGCGTTGGTTCTCGATGAACCAACCACCGGACTCGACATGGTAGCGCGGCACGATTTCACCGAGCGCGTGAGGCAGGTCGCACGGGCCGGAACCACGATCATCCTCATCACGCATCACATCGAAGAAATCGTCCCGGAGATTCAGCGGATGGTTCTGGTCAGCCACGGCCGGATTGCCGCGGCCGGGCCGAAACGCGAGATGCTCACCTCGGATCACGTCAGCGCGGTGTTCAACGCACGCATTGCCCTCGAGGAAGACGATGGCTACTTCTACGCGCGCCCGACGCTTGCCGCCCAAAAGTAAGAAGACCAGGCGCGAGCCCCTTGGCGTCATCGGTCTCGGCATCATGGGGTCGGCGATGGCCGCCAATTTGGTCCGCGCCGGCTATCGAGTCATCGGGTACGACGTATTGCCTGACGCCGCGCGCCGTCTGCGGCGTGAGGGCGGAGAGCCGGTCAACGAGGTCCGCAGCGTGGCGGATCTGGCGACGACCATCATCACCTCGCTTCCGTCGGCGACTGCGCTGCTTCAGGTTGCCACCGAGCTCGCGCAATTCGGCCGCAAGGTGGTGGTGATCGAGACGAGCACACTGCCGATCGACGTCAAGGAGCAGGCACGAGCGGCGCTCGCACGGCGCGGCGCGACCCTGCTCGACTGTCCGCTGAGCGGTACGGGCGCGCAGGCACGTACGAAGGACATCGCGGTCTATGCGAGCGGCGACGCGGGCATCTGTCGCTCCATCGTGCCCATCCTCGAAGGATTTTCCCGCGTCAACTACTACGTCGGGCCGTTCGGCAACGGATCGAAGATGAAGTTCGCGGCGAACCTGCTCGTTGCGATTCACAACGTCGCGGCGGCGGAGGCGATGGTGCTCGCGATGAAGTCGGGACTCGACCCGGCGCTGTCGTACAAGGTGCTTACCGACGGCGCGGGGAACTCGCGCATGTTTCAGGTTCGCGGCCCCATGATGGTCAAGGGTGACTATTCGTCGGATGTGACGATGAAGCTTGGGGTGTGGCAGAAAGACATGAACGTCATCGCGGACTTCGCGAAGGCGAACGGCTGTCCGACGCCGGTCTTCGCCGCGACCGCACCGCTCTATCTCGCCGCGACGGCCAACGATCCGATGGAAGACACGGGCGCGGTGTGCGCCGTCATTGAGAAGCTCGCAAATTACCGGCGGAAGAAACGCTAATCCCTCACTTCGTCTCGATCGGCGTGCGATCGGCCGCATATTCACTCCGCGCCTCCAGTTCGACGCCGTGGAAAAACGAGTTCTCCGCCAGGTCTCGATCTATCCGCGCAGCTCCGTGAGCTGCGCGGCAGTCAGGCTTCGAACTCGTTTTATCGTCTTCGGCGTCAGAGGACAAAACGCGGCGGCGGCCTCACAGGCGCAGTCCGTCGAGCATCGAAAGGTTGCATCTTCGCTCACGACGTCGTAGACCGACGAGCCGGCGCCTGCGTTTTGCCGCGTCGTCGACCTTGGAGCCGGAAGTGAACGTTCGACCGAGCGGCGACGGCAGCCGGCGGGCACTCGTATACGCCATTACCACCGACATCAGCAATTCGACGTCAACCGCTGTAACGTGACGAACGACTGATGTTGTCGCGATCGAGCTTGACGGTCGCCGAACGGGTGGCGGGCTGCCTCAAAGGAATCGCCATTGGCGATGCAGTCGGAAAACAGACCGAACTGCTGTCGCACGCCGATGTATTGCGTTGGTATCCCTACGGCATCAGAGGTTTCGAAGGGCTACCCGGGTCCGTCATTCCCCGATATGTCGGCAATCGGAAACGCGAATGGCGAGTCGGAGAAACGACAGACGACACCGAGCGGACGATAGCCGTCGCGCGCGCCATCATCGCCCACCAGGGCCGGATTGACCACACAAGCATCGGCCGTGAAATGCTGCAGTGTCGGAAATCCGTTCATCCCGGCGTCAAGTCTCTCTGGGAATTTCATCAGGCAGGCGATCCCGCTCGGATCGCGACGCGCCACGATGGATGTGGGGCTGCTATTCGCGTCGGCCCGGTTGGCATTGTTGTTCGTCCCGATCGTCTGGACGATCTCGTCAACGGTGCACGTGAGGCATCGATTCCGACACACGGCGGTTTGATCGCGATCGCGGCCGCCGCAGCTACTGCCGCAGCCGTATCAGCCGCGATCGAAGAGTGGCCGGCCGACGAAATCATCACGTTGGCGGAATCGGCAGCCGCGGAGGCCGAGCGCCGGTGGCCAGGCGACGATTCCACACGCTTTGCTCGAAGCATACGAAGCACGTACGACGATTTGAAGCGGCTGCCGCAACTCTGGCCCGCCGAAATAACGGCCCGCTGCTTTCCTGATCGTCCGATGACTATCGTGCCGTTGGCGCTCAGCCTTGCAGCCGTCATGGATTCCGCGGAGCAAGCAATCCTTGTGGCCGCCAACGTTGGTGGAGACAGCGATTCGGTTGCCTCAATCGCCGGAGGTGTTCTGGGTGCTCGATATCCGGAGACCGTGAATCATGTCTGGTACGACACCGTCGAGGCCGTGAACCGACACGAGTTGCTTACACTGGTCGGCGATTTGGTCGATGTGCGCCATTGATGCGCGTCGACGGCCTGCGACGTACCTGCAGCCGGAAGTCTGAAGCCTGGAGCCGCTCGAGTTGATCAGCGTCCGACGTTGACGCGGATGGAACCGCTGCGTGTGGACAGCCGAACCGGCGGTCCGCCGCTGCCAATCGCACCGTTGACCGCGCGTTTCGAGACGGTACCGTTGACATTGGCTCCCGTTACCTGGACCGAGCCCGATCCCGTCGTCGCGTCGAGCGTAACGGGTGGGCTCGCAACAGCGACGTCGATGGCGCTCGAGCCTGTCGATATAGCCCACTGACGATTAGGCTGGCCTTCGACGCTAATACGCCCGCTTCGTGTTGCGGCGGTCAGTGCACCACGTACGCCGCGCAGTTGAATCGCGCTGGAGCCCGTCTCGATGTCGACGTCACCGGCTCCCTCAAAACCGGCGTTGACCGCTCCGCTCATGGTCCGGACGTGGAGGTGACCCCCAAGTGCCCTCGCCGTGAAAGCGCTGCTGCTCGTGGTGACCGTGAGTGGCCCATTCGTGCCTTCCACGAGCACGGCACCCGAGCCAGTTGAAATGGTGGCGGCGCCTCCGATGCGCTGCAACCCGATCGCCCCGGACTGGGTCTGGACGTTGACTGAACCGGTGACACCCGCGATGGTGGTTTCGCCGGAATCG
>Ga0114129_10008967_pt1 | contig 14262 bp, 11 predicted proteins | sample RhiMetdeltSRZDD1_FD_80071 | JGI IMG/M metagenome (GOLD analysis project Ga0114129, IMG submission 80071) | Populus rhizosphere microbial communities from Tennessee, USA - Rhizosphere MetaG P. deltoides SRZDD1 (version 2) (version 2) | ecosystem: Host-associated > Plants > Roots > Rhizosphere >... | reverse complement strand
TGGCGCTGCTCGAGCAGGATCTCCTCGGCGGTGGCCCCGCGGCGCGGCAGCGAGAGCTGATCGCGCACCCGCGAGCCCTCCGCGCGCACGTTCAGCGACAGCCCCTGGAACAGCCGCAACGCCGCCTCGAGCCGCAGCTCCGCCCGGTACTTCCCCACGTCGTGCAGGTAGTGGGACAGCTCCAGCTCGCCCTCCAGGGACCCCCACGGCTCGCGGCGCACGAGGGTGATTTCCAGCTCCTGCCGGCCGAGCGTCTCGTCGGTCTCCTCGAAGAGCGTCTCCTCGAGGTACTGCATGTCCCGCAGCTCGAGGCGGTACGTGAAGCGGAGCTCGCGGCGCGTCGACTGGTCGTACGGGAAGAGGTTGTATTCGAGCATGGGGCCGAAGCCGAACGCGCGGCGCGTGTTCTCGAACGTGTTCTTCCAGGCCGCCGCCTGCCCACCCACCGACCAATGCGGACCGAGGCTCCTGATCGCGAAGCCGTTCAGGAGGCGGGACACCTTCGTGCTGACCACATCGCGGCCGTCGACGTCGTAGCGCTCCTCTTCATGGCTCGCCGAGGCCGCCAGGCTGATCTTCCAGTCCGCCGTGATCCGGTCCGCACCCACGCGGACCTCTCCCGTACCCTTGCGCTTCGACTCTTCGCCCTCGAGCTCGCCCTCGCCGCGCAAGGAGAACACCCAGCTGTTCCACGGGTCCCTCGTCGCCGCGCCCGCCGGCGCCGCCTCCGTCGAGGACAGCTCGAGATGCGACACGTGACCCGTCTCCACGACATAACGCACCAGACCGAGCTTCAAGCGATGGACGAGGCCGCGCTGCGTGCGCTCCTCCGGCTCGTCCTTCTCGGCGGCGTAGCGTAGCGTCTGATCCATCGACGCGAAGCGACGCAGGCCGATGAGGGCCACGGTAAACTCGCGGCCGCCCGCGCCCGTCGGCTGCATCGTGACGAGGACGTGCACGTCGGCCTCGCCGCGATCGCGGACGTAGTCGACGAACGTGATTTCCGTCCGCAAGTGGTCCTGGAAGCAGCCCTCCGCGCAGTCGAGGAAGACCTTCGGACGATCGCCGCCGTCGCCGAAGCTCGCGGCGGCGGCGAGGCCGAGGAGGGCCGCCGCCCACGCGGAAACCGAAGCCCTCATCGCGACAGCATCTGCCACACGACCCAGCGCAGGTACAGCAAGCTGAGCGCCGCGTAGGCGGCGATGGAGACGCCGAGGCCGACCTTCTCCCATCGGCGGAGGATCGCCCACGCCGGCATGACCCCCTGCATCGCGCGGGACGCGAGCACGTACAGCGCGACGGAATACACGGTGATGCCGAACAGGTTCACGACGCCGCTCACCGCCATGATCGTCCCGGGGTCGCCGAGGGGCATGGTGACCGCCGTCGCCACCGCCATGAAGAAGACGAACGCGTAGTACCAGAACCGCACGCCCTGGGCGCGCGCCCGCGGCGACAGCTCGCACACCATGTGGGCGTGCACGCGGCTCACGGCGTCGACACCGCCCAGCCACGTGTCGATCAGGAAGAAGCCGGCCACGAACAGGAAGATCGCGCGCGCGGGGGCCCAGTAGGCCCCGAAGAAGTCGGCCTGCACCACCGCGATGTCCCAACGCTCGGGGACCTTGCCCGTCGGGTGCAGCACCGCCCATGCGAGCAGGCAGGTGAGGGTCGTCGTCACGAGGTTTCCAATCAAGCCTACGAGCGAGTCGACACGCAGGCCACTCATCCATCGGCGGAACTGCGTCTCGTTTTCCGGCGTGTCCTCGATGCGGAAGCCGTCGAGGCGTACGACCTCGGCCTCCCCCCGCAGCGGGCTGGTGACCCGGCCCACGTAGTGGGCCATGCCGTAGCCCTTCTCCTTGATCCAGTACGAGTAGAACAGCGTCCAGAACCCGCCGAGGCCGGCGAAGCAGATCGCGGTCAAGAAGAAGTTCCAGTCGCGCGCGCTCCAGCTCGCGCTGATCGGCAGCTCTCGCAATGGCACCGCCGGGACCAGCAGCCCACCGAAAAATTCGGGGGCTGCCTTCATGACCACCGGGTTGGTGCAGGCCCACAGCAAGCCGACCATGGTGCCGATGGCCACTACCGTCATGAACCTCTCGACGAGCGCGTAGACGACCTTCCCCAGCAACAGTGCGGCCAGGAAGACGACCATGAGCGCGTAGCCCCAGAAGAGCGTGCGCGAGGGGTGCGACCAGGCGGCCGGGAATCCCGACAGCTCGGCGAGCGCGGTGCCGCCGGCGGAGGCCCAGCTCCCGATCCACAGGAAGACGACGAGCATCCAGAGCCAGAGCATCACGCCGAACCAGCGGCTGAGGCGGAGGAAGCCCTTGAAGATCGGCTCGCCGGTGAGGACGGTGTAGCGGCCGATGGCGAGGTTGACCGGATACTGCAGCAAGTGCGACGGGACGATCAGGAACGCGAAGGCGAGGCCGAACTTCGCGATGAGATACGGCCAGAAGATCAGCTCGCCGCTGCCTTGCGCCAGCGCCAGCCAGACGAGGCCCGGTCCCACCATGGCCCAGAAGCCGGGGAACACGGGGAACGACCCGGGCTGAAGATCCTGGAATCGCCCCTTGGACATGAGCCGCTAAGGATAGCAGCGATGAGCGCCTATCATGCGGGCCATGAGCCCGTCCGCGGACACCGGCGGCCGCACCTGGTCGAGCGCCGACCTCGCCCTCGGCCTCGCCCTCGCCTCGCTGTGCTGCTGTCCTTGCGCGAGCGTGCCCGCCCTGCTCGTGGCCGGGGGCACCGCCATTCAATCGCGGTCGCGGGGCGAGCGGATACCCGCGAAGGCGCTCGCCGCGATGGCCGCTTCCGCGCTCACGCTGGCGGCTTCTATCGTGGGGACGGCCCACACGCTGCTGACCAATCACGCGCGGTCGGCCGCGGTGCACGAGCGCGCCGACGCCGCGCGCGGGGCCGCGGAGATGACGACCGACGATGCCTGCGCGCTCGTGCACGAGCTCCTGCTGGAGCGGCGTTACGAGCCGAGCCTCGGGCTGCATGGAGAGCCGGCCTGTACCGGATCGTTGGAGGTCGACGGCCGGCTCGCCCGCCTCGGCCCGATCGACGTCGACCTGGCGCTGGTCGACACTGTTTCTCATCGCTTGCGGCTGACCGCCTGCCTCGCGCGTGGGCATCGCTGGTTCGTCTATCGGATCACCGAGGCGGCCGACTGCGCGCTGCACGGCGTGGCCGAGCCGCTGGCGTCATTGGCGGCGATCGACGACGACGCGACGGAAGCGGCATTCACCCAGGCGCAGGAGAAGGCCGACGAGGAGGCCCGTGTGCAGCGGTTTCGCTCGAGTCTGGCGCAGCTCGATGCGGCCCTGCGCGCCGCACCTCGCGCCGAGGCGTCTTGCCCCCTCGTCGAGTGGCCACCCTACCAGCGCGCACCCGCGGCGGGTGAGAAGCTGGAAGTCGGATCGGTGGATCGACGCATCCTCAACGCGCGCACCGGCGTCGCGTCAGCAGCGGAGCCGCCCTGGTGGTTCTTGACCTCCCACCGCGTGCGCGTCGCGCTCGACACGACCGCCTCGCGCGCCGGGCGCGCCTCCGCCGTGCGCCAGCTCGCGCTGGCCGGCGGACCGTACCTGTTGGTCTACGACATGGAGGCCGGCGCCTGGCCCACCGTCAGCGCGCCGGAGGGGCTGCTGGTCAGCCGGTACGACGTGACCTACACGCCGGGTTCTTTCGAGGGGTGGGTCAGCCTCGTCGACCTCGAGCGCGGCTCCTCGCTCTGTGCGGCGCACCTGGCGTTCGCGAGCACGAAGGACCTGAACGTACACCGGCGGAAGCTCGGTCCCGGCGACTGGAAGGACGTGATCCGCGACCGCGTGTTGAACGATCTGGAGGGCCGGTTCGAGGACGAGGCCACGACTGTCATCGGTCAGATGACACACGGCCGCGTCTGGCCGGGATACAAGATCTTCGATGCGATCCGGTGGGGCGACGACCGGACGCCGCCGCCGGCGTCTAGTCCGCCGGCTCGCCCTCGATGAGCATGTCACGGAAGGCCGCGGGGTCGTCGAACGAGCCGACGCCGACGCGGCCCTTCTTCAGCTCCTTGTCCTTCGCGGTGAGGAACGGCGTCTTCTCACCGCCGAAGTAGACCTCGATCGTGCCCTTGTCGGCGTCGCGCACGAGGGTGACCTCGTGCCAGTCGGCGTCCATCAACTTCGGCTCGCCCGTGGGCTCGTCGAGTCGCTTCCGGTCGGCGTCCTTCACCAGGAATATGCCGTTGTGGGCCGCCGTGGTCTCGTTGGAGAGGTGCACGTAGTAGAAGCGGGTCGGGGATTGATATCCAAAAAACAATAGAACGTCCCGGCCCTTGCGCTCGACGGGCGCGTCGGCCCGTACGCGCACCCGCATCGTGACGTCGGCCCAAGCCTCGCTCTTGAAGATGGCCCAGCGCGACGGCTTGCGGATGGGACCCTCGGGCTTCCCCGCCACCTTGAGCACGAGGGCGCCGTCTTCGATCGCCCACGCCTCCGGCTCCTGGAGGTCGAACTGCTCGATCGCCGCGGGGCTGCGCAGCTCGACCGGCATCCGATGGCGGCCGAGGGCCGACAAAGAAACGGCCGCGGACACGAGGACCGCGGCCAGAACGGTGGCGGGACGGACTACACGCATTCGTCGCGGTAGCCGGGCTGCATCCAGCACGCCTGCGCGTTGAGCGGACCGAGCGAGGCCGCCTTCACCGCGCCCGGCGTGTACGTCGTGGCGGCGCGCACGTTCTCGTCAAGCTGCTCCACGCCTTCCATGCCGACGATGGCCACGGCGACGCCGGGATGGTCCCACGTGCTCGCGAGCAGATCGCCGATCTTCGCTTGTCCGGCGCCGGCGCCCACGATGTCGCGGGCGATCTTCATGGCGATCACGCCCATGCCCTTCTTCACCGCCGCCGGCAGCGCGATCTCGCCGAACTGCTGGTGCTTCGCGGCGTTCAGCGCCATGAGCACGGTGTCGAAGTCGAAGCTCTCGATGACCCGGCGGTGCGTCTCCGCCTGCGTGTGGCCGCTGAAGCCGATGAAACGCGTCGCCTTCTGCTCCCGCAGCTTCCGGAACGCGGTGAGGGCTCCCGTCGGCTTCTCCCAGGCGATGAGATCGTCCGAGGGCACGGCGCTGTGCATCTGGAAGAGATCGAGGCTGTCGACCTTCAGCTTCTTGACGCTTTCCTCGAACGAGCGCATGGCCCCGTCGTATGTGCGGTCGTCGGTCTTGGTGGCGAGGAAGATCGACGCGCGGTGCTTCGGCAGGACCATGCCGTAGATCTGCTCGGAGCGGCGGTCGCGGCCGTAGCTGGAGGCGGTGTCGAAATACGTCACCCCCGACGCGATCGCGCGCTCGAGAAGCGCGGCGGCATCTTCGTCCTTCGACATCAGGAATTTCGATCCGCCGCCGAAGCCGAGGATCGAGACCTCGACGCCCGTCTTGCCGAGGACGCGGCGCGGGATCTTGGCGGCTTTGTCGGTCTTGTCGTCGGCGGCGCCCGTCATGCGCGTGAGGCCCAGCGCAGCGGTGCCGGCGGCGGCGGTCAGGAGGAACTCACGGCGGCTGGTGTCGGTCCGCTTCCGGTTCATCAGGTCCACCTCCGAGGATTCGCTCCCCCCAACATATATCAAAGGCCGGGTCCTGGCGATTTGAGCAAAGCGCGGGCGGCTTCGTTGCCGGGATCCCCCTTCAAGACCTTCTCCGCCTCCGCCCGCGCCTCCGCGCTGCGTCCGAGATCGGCCAATAGCCGCGCGAGCTGGAGGCGCACGGCGGCATCGTCGCGGCACCACAGCGACATCTGCAGCTCGCCCAGCGCGCGCTCCTTCTCCCCGCGCTGCAGGTGCGCACGGGCGAGGAGCTCGTGGGCGCGGGCGGAGTAGGGATCGAGGTACGCCGCGCGTGTGAGCTCGCGCAGAGCGCCGTCGGTGTCGTTGGCCTTGAGCAGCGCATCGGCGCGGCCGACGTGGGCGACGGCCAACTCGACGTCGCTGCGCTCGATCAGCATCGGGCGCTCGGCCCGCATGACGCGCCCCAGCCGCCGGGAGAGATCCGGCGTTTCCGTGAGCCGGTCGGGCGCGCCCGTCATGGCCACCCCGCGCCATTCCTCCGCCGCCTCGTCGGTGTGGCCCGCCTGGCGCAGCGCCCACGAGAGCACCACGTGCGCCAGGACGTCGCGCGGGGCCTGCCGCGTCACGCCGCGCAGCCAGAAGACGGCGGCCTCGGCGTCGCCGTCGAGCAGCAGGGCCCAGCCCAGGTTGAAGGCCACGTCGGTGACGCCGGGGGCCTTGTCCACCGCCTGCCGCAGCAGCTCCGACCCGCGGCCCTTCTCCCGGGCCCGCAGCGCGGCCAGGCCGTGATTCGACAACACGCCTGCGCTGGCCTCGCTCTCCGCGAGGCGCGCATAGAGCGCGCCCGCCTCGTCGTAGCGCGCCATCTCGAGCAGAGCCACGCCCTGGAAGAAGAGCGCATCGCGAGCAAGGGGGGACGACGCGCCCACCGCGGCCAGGGTGTCGTACGCCGCCGCGTACTCCCGCGCATCGATCTGCTCCTGCGCCAGCGCCAGGCGCGCCTCGTCGTAGGCGGGATGACGCTCGATGGCGCGGCGCAGGTGGTCCTTCCGGTGGCCCGCCTTCGCCGCCGCCAGCCCCATCCCGTGCGCCTCGAAGGCCGGAAACGGCAGCGCGCGCATCGAGGCGAGGAAGGCGTCGCGTGTGCCCGGCGGCTTCCACGGGCCGGCGAGGGCGATGTCCCACGCCAGTCCGTGGATCAGGGTAGCGGCGTGGTCGAAGGAGGCGGACGAATTGAACGGCGGGCTCAGCGTCCCGCGCTCGACGTCGAGCCAGCGCACGGAGACGGTCAGATCCGACCCGCGCCGTTCGAACGTCCCGCTGACGATGCGCGACACGCCGAGGGCTTCCGCCATCCGGATCGACGTCGCGCGGCTGAGCGTCACCACCGGGATATCCATGGCGTCGTGGGCGGCCAGACGATCCGCGCGGGTCACGGCAAAGACGCCGAGACGCGCGAGATCGCGCGGCAGCAGGTCGGCGAACGCCTCGCTGATCCATCCCGCCGCGCCCACGTCGCCCACCGGCTCGAGCGGAAGGACGAGCACCTTCGGCGCGGCGGTGGCCGCGAGCAGGGCCAGGGAGAGGACGACGCTCATCTACGCGGGGAGCTCGAGGAGCGCCGGCGGCCGCACCCACGCGTGGGCGGCGAACTCCTTGCGCACACCGAAGGCGAGGCGCAGGTACAGATCGTAGGCGCGATGGTTCTCCACGGTGACGGACAGGCTCGCCGTCTGCAGGCCCTGGTCGCGGAACGCGCGCAGCGCGGCCGTCATGAGCGCGCTGCCCAGGCCTTGCCCCTGCGCTTCCGGCGCCACCGAGACCTGGCAGATATGGCCGTTGCTGGGAGAGAGATGGCTCGCCAGCAACACGCCGATCGGCCCGCGCGGCCCGTCGACGATGAACGACGCCTCGGGATCGAAGCGGCCGCAGCCGGCGCGCAGCACCAGCGTCTCGACGAAACCCCGGCAGTAGGCGGGGGTGGCATAGGTGAGATTGAGGGCGGCATCGAGGCTGCCGTGATGGCTGCGGTAGATGACCTCGGCCACCGTCCACAGATCCTCGCGGCGCACGGGCCGCAGCTTCATCGCCGGCGGGCCGACCTCGATGGGCCGATCCAGGGTGCGGACGAGGTAGTGGCGGCGGCGGCTCTTGAAGCCGGCCTTCAGGAAGCGGCGATCGGCGTCGGGGGCGGTGGAGAAGAGCGTCTGGCACTCCACGCGCTCGTTGCCAGGGGCGCCTTGCGCGTCGGCGATCACGTCCTCGAGAAGCTGCTCCTCGAAGCCGCGGCCGCGGAAGTCCCGGCTCGCGAAGAGCGCGCCGACGATGGCGCGGCCGCCGTCGAGCATGTAGTAGCAGTAGGCGACCGGCCGGCTGGCCTCGAGCACCACGCGGCCGATGAGCGTGCGCCGCTCGAGACCGCCCGCGACCGCCTGCGAGACCTCCGCGTAGTCCCAGAGCAACTCCTCGCCCCAGTACTCGACCTCCTCCTGGAGGAGCGTCCGCAGGTCGCGAACGGGGATGTCCTTGAGGGACCGCGTGACGATCACGCTCTCATGCTACTAGGAGTCCGTCTCGGAAACGAGACACGAGGACGGGACTCTACGCGTGGTTGTGCGGGGGCCGGCGGCGCGCCTCTTCTTCGAGGAAGACGCGCAGATCGGTCTGCTCGCGCACGGGCAGCCCGAGGAACTCGAGGCCGACGAGATAGCGGCACGGTCCCGGCAGCGCCTCGCCGTCCATCGCGGCATCGACGACGCGCGCCTTGGCGGCGAGAAGCCGTGCGCCCATCTCGAGGTTCACGTCGACGATCGCACCGGGGTCGAGGTCGCCCGGGCACTGCAGCAGGCACCCGGTCAGGCTGAGATCCTGCACCGTGACGTCCCAGGAAACGCCGTGGCGCAACGAGCCCCGCAGATCCACCGGAACGCGTGTCGCCCGACGGGCGCTGACGTCCTTCTTGACGGTGACCATTTCTCCTGCCGTTAGTGACATCATTTTAGCGGTGGTCGACAAGCCCTCTCAAGAAAATTCGCTCCCGCCACCGGGCGTGTGGCTGCCCGCCGTCTTTTTTATCGCGGCGGGATTGCTCGACTTCGGCCTGACTGTCTTCGCCTCGGACCGGCCAGCCGACTTCGACGCCGCGTGGAGAGCCGGCGGCCGCACATTGATGAATGTACTTCTCGGCATAGGCCTGTGGCAGCGACTGTGGCTGTGTCGATCGATTGCCCTGACGTATTGCCTGGGGGCGATCGGCGCCTACTCGGTCGCCATACTGTTGGCCCTCACCCACCAGCCGTTGTCGTACTCGAACGCCCTGATCGGCGGCAGCGCCTTCGAGGTGCCGCTGTGCGTCCTGGTGTTCCGCCACCTGCGTTCGCCCGAAGCGGCGGGCCTTTTCGTCAAACCCCTGTTCTAGCCGTAAATGCCCGCTTGTCGCGGGCTTGCGGCGGCCCTATACTCCTCTAGGCCTCATGCCGCCCACACCGCGCGGAGCCAACCCGCACGTCCTTTCCGAGCCCGCCTCCGAGCGTCCGGCGCCGACAGCCCAGGAACCTCAGAAGTCCGACGGGGTGTCGAGCCAGGTCCACAAACTCCGCCAGATTCGACAGTCTCTCGGCCGCTACCAGGACATCGATCGCGCGGTGAGCGCGGTGCCCGGGGCGGGGTTGCGGCGCGCCCTGTATCGGCGTCTCGGCGTGGAGGGCGCGCGACATCTCGACCCCCAGGCCGGGCTGGGAACGCGGGCGACGTCGGATGTCGGCGCGAAAACGGCGCCGCGCCGCCGTCCGATGCCGGTGCTCGGCGCGCTGCTCGTGCTGGGCGTCGTGGCGGGGGCGCTCGCCCTCGTCTACGACCGCACGCGGCCGCGCGAGACGACGACCGGCGGCTCGCCGTCCATCGCCCCGGCCGTACTCGCCGCCGCACCCGCCCCCGGGGCCGCAGGCAACGCATCGGCGGAGACCCTGCCGATCCTGCCGAAGGCGGCGCAGCCGGAGAGTGTCTGGCTCGTGGAGAAGGCGAACGGCTGGGAGCAATACAGCAACGGCCTGCGCATCGAGACCTCGTTCCAGACACCGGGCGACGCGCGCCGGTATCGCACGTTCAAGATGCCGGGCGGAGAGATGGGCGAGGTGCGCACGGAGCCCGTCGGCATCCTGTATCACACGTCGGAGAGCGACATCTGGCCGCTGGACGAGTCGAACAGCGAGCAGCTCCGCGTGAGCAGCCAGCGCCTGCTTTCCTACGTGCGCCGGCAGCGCTCGTACCACTACATGATCGACCGCTTCGGCCGCGTGTTCCGCGTGGTCGAGGAGGGGGCCAAGGCCAACCACGCCGGCCATTCGATCTGGACGCGCGGGGACGAGGCCTTCCTCAACCTCAACCACGCGTTCATCGGCATCTGCTTCGAGACGCGCTGGGAGGAGGGCGAGGCGCTGCCCATCACCCAGGCCCAGCTCCTCGCCGGGCGGACGCTCACCGAGTACCTGCGCCACCGCTACAAGGTGGTGCCGGAGATGTGCGTGACCCACGGGCTCACGAGCGTCAATCCGAAGAAGCACCTCATCGGGCATCACGTCGACTGGGCGCGGGGTTTCCCGTTCGACGCCTTCGGCCTGCCCGACCAGTACAAGCTGCCCGCCCCCAGCGTCGGGGTCTTCGGCTTCGGCTACGACCGCAAGGACCTGCGCCAGCGCGTGGGCGAGCCGTGGGAGGGCGTCTTCACCGCGGAGCGCGCCCTCGAAGAGGAAGCGCGCAAGGCCGGCCGCACCGTCGACGAGGTGCGACGCGAGAAACGAGCCGTGTTCGATCGATGGCTCGCCGAACAGGTCAAGGACACGGATTCAGCCGCCCCCCCGGGGGCCTAGGAGGCAACGACGATGGACCGAAAGGATCACCTCTGGAAGGTCGCGCAGGAGGCCGAGGATCGCATCGACGATCTCGTCACGACCAACCCCTACGGCGTAGACGTGGGCACGAGCAAGATCGTGGCCGCGCGGCGTAAGGGGAAGGACATCGAGACGGCGGCCCAGTTGAACGCCTTCATCCCTGTCCCCTTCTCGCGCTTCACCGAGAACACCCTCGGCCAGAACGACATTTCGTACTATCGCGAGGGCAGCGAGCTGATCGTCTACGGCACCGCCACCGAGAAGTTCGCCAACATGTTCAACGCCGAGCTGCGCCGGCCCATGGCGGACGGCATGGTCAACCCGAAGGAGAAGATGGCGATGCCGGTCCTGGAGGCGATCCTCCAGAGCCTGGTGCCGAAGGCGCGGGTGCAGAACGAGGTGATGGCGTTCTCGGTGCCGGCTCCGCCCTTGAACGGCGAGGCGCAGCTCACGTACCACGAGGGCACGCTCCGGCGGTACTTCGAGTCGATCGGGTACAAGCCGATCGCCATCAACGAAGGCCTGGCCGTCGTGTTCTCCGAGCTCGAGGACCACAACTTCACCGGCATCGGCATCTCCTGCGGCGGCGGCATGTGCAACGTGACGCTCGCCTACTTGTCGATCCCGTCGATCATGTTCAGCATCACCAAGGGCGGCGACTACATCGACCGCTCGGCGGCCACCGTGGTCAACGAAGCCGCCACCCGCGTACGCGTCCTCAAGGAAGAAGGGCTCGACCTGTCCCGGAGCCCGAAGGACAAGTACGAGAAGGCGCTGCAGATCTACTACGAGGACCTCGTCGAGTCGCTGATCGAGGCGCTGCGCCGGTCGATCTCGAGCGCGGAGAAGCTGCCCAAGGCCGACCGGCCGATTCCGATCGTGCTCGCCGGCGGGACGGCGAAGCCCAAGGGCTTCAAGCAGCTCTTCGAGAAGACGCTGCGAGCGCGCGGAGTGCCCATCGACGTCTCCGAGGTGCGCATGGCGGCCGACCCGCTGTCCGCCACCGCCAAAGGCGCGTTGATCGCCGCCCTGTACGAGAAGTAAGCTGATACGTTTGCCCCTGCCTGCCCAAGGCGGGCAGGGGCCTCGTGCTCAGCTTTCGGCCGCCCTCATGACGCTTCGCCTCGCCATTGCCGCCGTGTTGCTCACCGCTGCCCCCGCCTGGGCGGTGAAGGATTGGTCCGACTATTACACGCGCGGCCTGCAGCTCCAGGCGGCCGGGAAGTATCGCGAGGCGATCAAGGAGTTCGAGAGCGCCTGGCGCATGAAGCCGGAGCCCGGCACCAAGCAGCGGCTGTACAGCCTCGAGTTCATCGACTACTTCCCGTACTACCAGGAAGCCATCTGCTATCAGGCGCTCGGCGAGCAGGAAAATGCCCTCCGGTATTTCAACATCGAGGAGGACAAGAGGAAGATCCAGGAGAACGACGACGCGTATCGTGACCTGAAAAGACGCCGGGACGCGGTGAAGTTGAAGCTGGATCAAGTCAACCAGGACCGCATCCGGAACATGCGCAACAACGTGCAACAGACCGAGACCAAAGCCAAGCTCGCACGAGAGGCCCAGAAGTACGACGACGCTCTGACCGCCTACGCCGAAGCGATCACGATGGCCGCGGTGTTCGACGAGCCGTGGAAGCGGCGGCTCGAACGCGAGCGCGACCAGACGATCCTCGAAAAGAAGAAGGCGGAAGACGCCGCCGAGCTCCGCCGGCGGATCGAGCAGGCGCTCGCCGAAGGGCGGCGATCGTTGTCGGAGGACAGAGACACGGAGGCGGCCAAACAGTTCCTCAGCGTCCTCGAGCTCGATCCGCAGAATGCGGCGGCGCTCGAAGGCAAGCGCCAGGCCGACGAGAGTATCCGCGCCCGCAATACCCGTGAAGACCTCCGCCGCCGCCTGACCGAGGGGCGGGCGCTCGCGAACGAGGGCAAATACTCCGAAGCGATCAACCCGCTGACAGAGGCGGCGGCCGGCGGCGACCCCGAGGCGCAGACGGAGCTGGAACGCGTCCGCGGCATCGTGGAGCGGACCGAGGCGGAGCGGGCGCGCAATCAACGGGTGCAGCGCCTGGAGATGGATGCCGAGCGGCTGTTCGCCGAGAAGAAATACGGCGAGGCCCTCGTACAGTTCGAGAGCGCGCTCACCCGCGATCCGGGGAATGTGCGCCTGCAGGATCGCCGCACGCAGACCGAGCGACGGCTGAACGAGCTCATCCTCGACAAGTTCTTCCCGCCGCTCGCGCCCGAGCTCATCTTCACCGAGCCCGTCGGCATCGCCGTGGACATCAAGGGCGAGACGGTGACCCTCGATGGCTTCGCCATCGACGACCGCCGCATCGAGAAGATCGAGTTCGTGGTGGACGGCAAGGTCGTGAAGCAGGTGGAGCCGGGGCAGAAGAACTTTCCGATCCACGAGCCGATCGCCCTGGCGCTGGGCGGCCACGACGTCGTGGTGCGGGTCTTCGACAGCCAGGGCAAACAGTTCGAGACGTCGTTCCGCGTCACGCGCCATCGGCAGCTCCACGAGCAGCCGTGGTTCTATCCGGCGGCGGTCGGCACCTCGCTCGGGCTCGTGGGCCTGGGCTTCGGATTCCAGCGTCTCCGGCGGCGCGATGCGATCCGGAGGCGCTTCAACCCCTACATCGCCGGGGCGCCGATCCTGAACCAGGAGATGTTCTACGGCCGCCAGAAGCTGCTCGCCCGGATCCTGAACGTGCTCCACCACAACAGCCTGATGATCACCGGCGAGCGCCGCATCGGGAAGACGACACTGCTGTACCAGCTCAAGAAGGCCTTGGAGGCCGACGACACCACGGAGTACCGCTTCTTCCCCGTCTTCATCGACCTCCAGGGCGTGGACGAGAACGTGTTCTTCCACAGCGTCATGGCCGACGTCATCGAGACGCTGCAGCCGGCCGCCGACACCATGCCGGCCTTGCGCTACCGCGCCGAGGAAGAGGCCGGCTACGAAGGCCGGGAGTTCAGCCACGACCTGCAGCGCATCGTCGAGGACCTGAAGCGCCGCACGCCGAAGAAGGTGAAGCTGGCCCTGCTCATCGACGAGGTCGACGTCTTGAACGCGTTCTCCGAGCGCATCAACCAGCGCCTGCGCAGCATCTTCATGAAGACGTTCTCGGAGCACCTCGTGGCCATCATGAGCGGCGTCGGCGTGAAGCGGATTTGGACGAGCGAGGGCAGTCCCTGGTACAACTTCTTCGACGAGATCGAGCTCACTCCGTTCTCGCGCGAAGAGGCGGAGTCGCTCATCCGCCAACCCGTCGAAGGCTACTTCCGCTGGGACGCCGACGCCGTCGACGCCGTTCTCCGCTGGAGCGGCGGCAAGCCGTATCTCGTCCAGAAAGTCTGCATCCATGCCGTCAATCACATGCTCGAGGAGGGCCGCACCACTGTGACCGCCGCCGACGTCGAAGCCGCCCGTGAGATGGCCCGCACGTTTACCGAAGACGAGGAACCGGCAGAGAAGGTCCTGGCGTGAGGAATCCCTTCATCGCCGGGAGCTGGGTGCGAGGTGCGAACTTCATCGGCCGATCGGATGTCCTTCGAGACGTCCTCGAAGGCGAGCGCGATTGCCTGTGGGCGGTCGGCGCCCGCCGCATGGGCAAGACGAGCCTGCTGAAGGAGCTCGAGCACCGCGTGCAGCAGAACGCCCACAGCCCGTTCGTGCCGCTGTACTGGGACCTGCAGGGCAGCGCCGACGCCCGCGGGCTCGCGGAGAGCCTCATGGGCAGCGTGGAGGACTCCGAGCCCTATCGCCGCGCCACCAACATTTCGGTGGAGGACCT
>Ga0114129_10008966_pt1 | contig 14262 bp, 16 predicted proteins | sample RhiMetdeltSRZDD1_FD_80071 | JGI IMG/M metagenome (GOLD analysis project Ga0114129, IMG submission 80071) | Populus rhizosphere microbial communities from Tennessee, USA - Rhizosphere MetaG P. deltoides SRZDD1 (version 2) (version 2) | ecosystem: Host-associated > Plants > Roots > Rhizosphere >... | reverse complement strand
TGCTCGGGGGCGCGCTGGCGGCCCTGCTCGTCGGGCCGTGGGTCGGCGCCCTGTGCGTGTCGATCGTGCTCGTCGTGCAGTCCCTCGTGTTCGCCGACGGCGGCCTCACCGCGCTCGGCCTCAACATCACGAACATGGCCATCATCGGCACCGCGGCCGGCTACCTGCTGATCGCGCTGCTGCTGCGCGTGCTTCCGCGTACCCCCGTGGGGCTTGGCGTGACGGCTCTTGTGGCCTCGGTCGTGAGCGTCGTCGTGGCCTCGCAGGGCTTCGTGCTGGAGTTCTGGCTCGGCGGCGAGGTCAAGCTCGACATGAGCCTGGCCCACATCTCGGCCGTGATGGCCGGCGTCCACACGCTGATCGGCATCGGCGAGGGCCTGATCGCGGCCGTCACCGTGACGACCGTGGCGCGCATCCGGCCCGATCTCGTGTACGCGTTGCGCGGCATCCGCCGGCGCGAGGCGGCGGAGCGCGACCTGGTGGCCGTGGGGGGTGCGGTGTGAAACGGCGCAATGTCGCGTTCCTGGTCGGCGGGATGCTCGTCGCGCTGCTGCTCGCCGGCGTCGTGAGCAACTTCGCCTCGTCCGCACCGGACGGCCTCGACGCGACCGCCAAGCGCGGCTGCACCACGGACTCGCAGGGCAACATCACCGGGGGTACGTGCATGGCGCAGTCCGAGAAGGACACCCCGACCAAGGACAGCCCCTTCGCGGGGTACGGGGAGTCGGCCGGATCCCGTGCGGTGGCAGGTGCGGTCGGGGTGCTGTTGACGTTCGCGATCGGCGGCGGGGTGTTCTGGCTGGCACGGCGGCGCACCCACGCGACCGCGGACAGGGACTGACGGTGGGCGCGGGGCACGTCCATCCGCTGTACCTCGACCGGCGTTCGCCCGTGCACGCGCTGGCGCCGGAGACCAAGATCGTGGCGACCGTTCTGTTCACGGTCGCCGTCGTCGCCACGCCGCGCGAGGCGTTCTGGGCATTCGGCGGCTACGCGGTCCTGATCGCGGCGATCGCGGCCGTGGCGGGCGTACGCGCCGGCTGGCTGCTCAAGCGCAGCCTCATCGAGGTGCCGTTCGTGGTCCTCGCCCTGCTGCTGCCGTTCCTCGCGACCGGTGCGGAGACCACGGTCGCGGGCATGCACCTCTCGGTCGACGGCCTGTACGCCGGCTGGAACATCCTCGCGAAGGGCACCCTGGGCGTGCTCGCCTCGCTGCTGCTCGCGGCGACGACGACCATGCGCGACCTGATCCTCGGCCTCGACCGGCTGCGGTGCCCGCACATCATCACGCAGATCGCGACGTTCATGCTGCGCTACCTCGACGTGCTGGCCGACGAGTCGCGGCGCATGCGCATCGCGCGGATCTCCCGCGGGGACGACCCGCGGTTCCTGTGGCAGCTGCGCGGCTACGCGGCCGGGATCGGCTCGCTGTTCCTGCGCGCGTTCGAGCGCGGCGAACGGGTCTACCTGGCCATGGTCTCGCGCGGGTACACCGGCCGCATGCCCGCGGCGTTCCGCGCGGACGGCGCCGCGACCGCGGGGCAGTGGGCGGCGGCACTGGTGATCCCGGTCGTGGCGGCCGGGGTGTGGCTCATCGCGTGGCGAGGATGGTGGCACCCATGAGCGATGTGGCTCTGCACGTCGAGGGCGTACGGTTCGCGTACCCGGACGGGCACGCGGCGTTGGCGGGCGTCACGCTCGCGGTCCCGCGCGGCGAGCGGGTGGCGCTGCTCGGGCCGAACGGCGCCGGGAAGACCACGTTCGTCCTGCACCTCAACGGGATCCTGCCCGGCCCGGGGGCGGACACCGCACGGGGCCGGGTGACCGTCGGCGGGATGCCCGTCGAACACGGCAACCGCGCCTGCCTCGCCGAGATCCGCCGCCGGGTGGGCATCGTGTTCCAGGACCCGGACGACCAGCTGTTCCTGCCGACGGTCGCTGAAGACGTCGCGTTCGGCCCGGCCAACCTCGGGCTGCGCGGCGCCGAGCTCGCCGAACGCGTCGAGGAGGCCCTGGAGGCCGTCGGCATGTCCGCACACCGCGACCGGGCACCGCACCACCTGTCGTTCGGGCAGCGGCGGCGGGTCGCGGTGGCCACCGTACTCGCCATGCGACCCGAGATCCTCGTCCTCGACGAGCCATCGTCCAACCTGGACCCGGCCGCCCGACGGGAGCTGGCCGACATCCTGCGTACGCTGCCCGTCACGCTGCTGATGGTCACGCACGACCTGCCGTACGCGCTGGAGCTGTGCGACCGCGCCGTCATCCTCGACAGTGGACAGATCGTGGCCGACGGGCCGACGCTGGACGTACTGTGCGACGACGAGCTGCTGGCGAAGCACCGGCTGGAGCTCCCGTTCGGCTTCGACCCCCGGCTCGCGGCGAGCCAGCTGCGCCGATCGGTACCGGCGGCGGCCGGCTGACGGGGCCGCGCGCGGGTTGATCGCCGTTGGCGGTGCGTTTGCGCAGTCGCACTGAAGATCTGCACCGCAAACAGTGATCAAGCCTGGGTTCGTCTACCGGTTAGACGCGACACGCCGGAAGAGCGTCGCCCCTACGCCCGGTCGTCCGGCGCCCGCTCGAGCGGGCCCGGCTCGACCGGGGCGGTCGCCAGCGCCAGGACCGCCGTACGGGTCGTCGCCCGCAGGTACAGCCCGGCCGCGACGGCGAGCCCGGCCCCGCCGGCCAGCACGAGTACGGTCGCCAACCGCGCCCAGAGCGGGGGCCAGGGTACGGGCACCACGCTGCGCGAGAACACGGCCACGTTCGCGAGCCCCGCGATCAGTGCCAGGCAGGCGCCGGCGAGCCCGACGGCGAGGTCGGACGCGGGTCGGCGCAGGAGTGCGTACACCCCCGCGACGACCGTGGCCAGGGCGGTGAGTACCGGCCAGATCTGGCTGCGCAGCAGCCCGAGGAGGATCGCGCCGGCTCCGTGGGAGCCCGCGTCCAGCTCCCGGGCCACCGCGTAGACGAGCGCGGTGCCGCCCGCCGCGATCGCGAGCCCGGCGATCGCCGGCAGCGCCCGGTCCCACACCAGACCCAGCAGGGCCAGAGCCGCGGCGACGAGCAGGGTCAGCCCCCACCAGACCCAGGAGACCGGAGGCGGGATCCAGTCGAGGGTGCCGCGTACCTCCACTGTGGACGTCTCGTCGCGCAGCGGGACGACCCAGTCGCGGATCCGGTGTGTACGGCCGGGATCGCTCGACACCTGCGGCGGCGCGACGGCGTCCATCCAGTGCGTACGGTGGTCGTGCCAGCGGGCCACGGCCGTACCCGATGCCTTGCGCCAGGACGGGGGTTGCGCGGGATCCGCGAACGGCGGGACGGCCGAGTTGCCGGTGAGCGTCGCGTTGAGGTACGTGGCCGGCGAGTACACGTTCTCGTACACCCCGTCCGGTCGCACCTCCAGGTAGGGCTCGCCCTGGTACCCGAGCACCTCGATCGTCCGTCCACTGTGGTTGGTCAGCTCCAGCCGCGCACCGGCTTCGACGGCCCGTACGGTCATGCCGGTCGTCGCGGGCGCGACCGCCGTCACCAGGGTGCGGAAGTTGGTGCCGTCGGGCGCGTCCCCGCCATGGGCGAAAGCGGGCGTCGCCGGCACCACGATCGCCGCCCACACGACGATCGTCGCCACCGGGACCCGCCCCGCCCATTTCATCGAGACGCCGCCTCCACCGCCGCCGAGATGGCCGCCGAACTCGCCTGGATCGGGTGACCGGCCACATAAACGGTCGGGGTACCCGTCACGCCCCGGGCGCCCGCGGTGTCGGTGACGTGCCGGGTCCACGAGTCGTACGAGCCGTCGCGTACGCAGCGGGCGAACGCCGGGTTGATCAGCCCGACCGAGCCGCCGATCTGGATCAGCTCGTCGTCGCTGAGCCCGGCGCTGCCCTCGGCCGGCTGCTTGGCGAACAGCGCGTCGGCGTACTCGGCGAACTTGTCGCCGTCCGCCGCGCACGCCGAGGATGCCGACGACCGGGTCGAGTACCGCGTCGTCGATGCGCCGTCGAGGAAGGCCACCGGGTGGTTGACGACCGTCACCTTGTTGTCGGCGACCAGCTTCTTCAGCGTCGGGCCGGCCTCGTCCTCGAACGCCTTGCAGTGCGGGCACATGAAGTCCAGGTACACGTCGACGACCACCGGCCCGGTACCGACGGCGATCCCGGACGCGTTGCCGGCCGCGTGCTTCGGCGTCGCGTACGACGTCGGTTTCTGGTTCGCGTAGATGCCCCACCCGACGAGCCCGGCGATGACGAGGACGGCCACCGCGCCGATCGCCACCCACATCCTGCGCTTGCGCCGGCGCTCCTTCGCGAGCTGCTCGCGTACCAACCGGTTGGTCTGCTTGTTCCGCTTGCTCATTCTTCCTCCGATGGATCACCCAGGACGAACGCGTCGAGCGAGAACCTGGTCCGGGGGAAGACGATCAGGTATCCGGCGACGATCAGGAGCCCGAGGTCGCGGGCGATCTCGGGCGTGTAGCTCGGGGTCTGCCCGGCGGCGAGCGTTCCGCCCCCGCCGAAGCAGCCGCAGTCGATGGCGAGCCCCCGCGCCCAGGCCGACGCGATGCCCGCGACGAAGACGGTCAGCAGCGCGGCCGACGCGATCGCGACCAGGCGGGTCGCGAGCCCCGCGAGGAGCAGCAGACCCAGCGCCAGCTCCACGAACGGCAGCGCGGCCCCGACCACGTTGGCCGCCTCGAAGGGCATCAGCTGGTACGCGTTGACCGCCCGACCCGACGCGGCGAGATCGCCGACCTTGGCGCCGCCGGCGGCGAAGAACACGCCGGCCAGGATCAGGCGGGCGATGAGACCCATCCACGGCCGTACGGTGGCCGGCGTCGCGGTCGTCATCGTGCGCACACTCATTAGTCGCGGGGTCCCGTTCCTCGGTTCCTGTGAGTTAGCTGGCCATCGCGCGCGCCACCGCGTCGACGAGGTCGGCGCGCGCCCGGGCCACCCGCGAGCGGATCGTCCCGACCGGTACGCCCTCGGCGTCGGCCGCCTCCGCGTACGACAGGCCGAGCACCTGGGTCAGCGCGAACGCGGCCCGGCGGTCGGGCGGGAGAATCCCCAGCAGCTCGGCGGCCCCGAACTCGGCGGCCGGGTCGGGTACGGGCGCCGTCCGCTCGCCGGCGAGCTTCGCGTCGAGCCGGCGGCGGCGTACCAGCGTCCGGATGTGGTCCGCGCAGGCCCGCCGGGCGATGCCGAGCAGCCACGTACGGATGCCCGCCCGGCCGGCGTACCCGGGAAGGGCCCGGAACGCCCGCAGGTACGTCTCCTGGGTGAGGTCGTCGGCGGTGTCCGGATCGACGAGGGCGGCGACGAACCGCCAGACGTCGGCCTGGGTGGCGCGGACGAAAGCGGCCGCGGCGACCGGATCCCCGTCCCGTGCGGCGAGCGCCCATGACGTGGCGTCGTCACCGTGTGCCTCCGCGGCATCACGTTGGGCTGGGATCACAGGAACTTAGCGTACTGGCCGCGACCGGGACACGCCCGGCGACCTCGATCCGTCTTTCCCCTAGCGGGAACTTCTCAGCGCTCGCGGTCGACTACCCGTCATGACCTGCGACGAGGCCCGGGTGGCGCTGTCCGCGCGGTTGGACGGCGAAGAGGGTACGGGCGCCGAGCCGGACGGCCACGTGGCCGCCTGCGCCGCCTGCCGGGACTGGCTCGCCAGCGCCCAGTACGTGACCCGCCTGGTGCGCGTGCAGGCGGTGGAGGTCCCGGACCTCACCGAGCGGGTGCTCGCCGCGGTCGCCGCCGACCGGCCCGCCCGTGAACCTGCCGCGCCCACGGTCCCCGTGGCGGCGGCCGAAGCGCACGGCCGCCGGCAGATCCTCCGGCTCGCCGTCGGCCTGGCGGCCGTGGCACAGCTGGTGCTCGCGGTACCCGTGCTGCTCGGTATGGCCGGTGTGGTGCCCAGCGCGCACGCGAGCCGGGAGATGGCCTCGTTCGACGTGGCCCTGGCCGTCGGCTTCGCGCTGGCCGCGTACCGGCCGCAGCGTGCCCGCGCGTTCCTGCCCGTCGCCCTCGTCCTGGCCGCGTGTCTCGGGCTGACCTCGGCGATCGACCTCGCGCAGGGGCACACGTTCGTCGTGCACGAGGTCGGGCACCTGGCCGCCGTCGTACAGGCCGGCCTGCTCTGGGCCCTGGGTCGCACGTCCGAGCCACCGCACCGTCCGGGGATGGCGGCCGCCGGGCCAGCTACGCAAGCATGACCGGCATGATCGGTACCCCCCGGCGCGTCGCCGCGCTCGTCGGTGTCCTCTGTGGACTTTTCCTCGCCCTGCTGCCGCTCACGCCGGCCGGCGCGCACGCCGTCCTCCTCCGGATGAGCCCGGCCCAGGGCGCGATCGTCGCCGCCGCGCCCGCCGAGGTCGTGCTCACCTTCAGCGAACAGGTCTCGGTGGTACCCGGGAAGACCCGGGTCATCGCCCCCGACGGAACCCAGGCCGACAGCGGACCCGCGGTGGTCCGGAACGGGACGGTGGCGATCCCGCTGCGCTCCGGCGGCGGCCGCGGCACGTACCTGGTGACCTACCGGATCATCTCGGCGGACAGCCACCCGGTGGGGGGCACGTTCACGTACTCGGTCGGGGCCCCGTCCGCCACACCCCCGTCCGTACCCGACGAGAGCAGCGGTACCAGCCCGCTCGTCCGTACGCTGGTGGCGATCGCGAAGTACGTCGGGTACGCGGGCCTGGTCCTCGTCGCCGGCCCCGCGCTCGTCCTCATCGCGCTGTGGCCGCAGCGCCTGCCCCGGCAGAAGCCGACCCGGATCGCCTGGGCCGGGTTGGGGCTGATCGCCCTCGGTACGGTGCTGGAGCTGATCATGCAGGCGCCGTACGAGACGGGGGTTTCGCTGGCCGGCATCACCGGGACGAGCCTGCGCGACGTACTCGGCAGCTCGTTCGGCACGCTGCACCTCGTCCGGCTGGCCGTGGCCGGTGCCGCGGCCATCCTGCTGCGCCCGGTGCTGCGCGGCGAGGGTGGCCCGACCGACCGGGCGCTGCTCGCCATGCTGGCGATCGTCGGGCTCGGTACGTGGCCGCTGAGCGGGCATCCGGCCGCGTCCCCGGTGCCGGCGGTGACCGTACTCGCCGATGCCGCCCACCTCGCCGGCATGGCGTTGTGGATGGGCGGCCTGCTGATGCTCTTCGGTTTCCTGCTGCGCCTGGCCGACGAGCGGGAGCTGTCGGCGATCCTGCCGATCTGGGCGCGCTGGGCGGCGCTGTCGGCCGGTGGCCTGCTCCTGGCCGGCGTCCTGCAGGCGCTCGTCGAGGTCGGTACGGTGTCCGCCCTGTTCCGTACGGCCTACGGCCAGCTGGTGGTCGCGAAGACCGTCCTGTTCGGCGGTGTCCTCGCGGTCGCGTGGTTCTCGCGCCGGCTCGTGCTCGGCAAGGCCGCCGTCACCGCGCCCGGCCGGTTGCGCCGCTTCGTCGCCGTCGAGCTCGGCGGTACGGTCGTCATCCTCGCGCTCGCGTCCGCTCTCGTGCAGCAGACACCGGCCCGCAACGCCATCGACGCCGTGACCACCGGCGGCGGCGGGCAGCTGTACACGACGACGCTGACGAGCAAGCTCTACTCGCTGCAGGTGGAGATCGAGCCGACCGAGACGGGCAACAACTCCGTGCACCTGTACGCGTACACGCCCGACGGCAAGCCTCAGCCGGTGGCCGAGTGGAAGGGTACGGCCGCGCTGTCGTCGGCCGGTCTCGAACCGATCGTCATACCGCTTCTCACGATCACCGAGAACCACTCGATCGGCACCGTCTCCCTGCCCACCGCGGGGAGTTGGGAGTTCAGCTTCACGCTACGAGTGTCCGATGTGGACCGTGCCACCGTGTCCACCACCGTCCAAGTCAAGTAGAGGGGTCGAGAACATGCTGGCTCACCCGCGTACGGTCCGGCGGGCCGCGTACGTCGCGTTGGGATCCGCGTTCGTGGCGGCGTTCGCGTTCGCCGCGCCCGCCTCCGCCCACGTGACCGTGAACCCGAACACCGCCGTCCAGGGCGGCTTCGCCCGGGTCGCGTTCCGGGTGCCGACCGAGAGCGACACCGCCTCGACCACCAAGCTCGAGGTGCGCCTGCCGGACGACGCGCCGATCCCCTCGGTGTCGACGCAGCCCGTGGCCGGGTGGACGGTCGACGTGCAGCGCCGGACGCTGCCCCAGCCGCTCACGAACGACGAGGGTGCCCAGATCACCGAGGTCGTCTCGGTGATCACCTGGACCGCCACGGCGGACGCGGCCATCAAGCCGGGCCAGTTCCAGGAGTTCCCGGTGTCGATGGGCCCGCTGCCCAAGGTGGACCGGATCGTCTTCAAGGCACTGCAGACGTACTCCGACGGCACGATCGTGCGCTGGATCGACGAACCGGCGGACGGGGCCAAGGAGCCGGAGAACCCGGCGCCGACGCTGAAGCTGACGGCGGCGGCCCAGTCGGCGCCGTTCGCCGGCAGTTCGGACGACGACTCAGGCGGCGGGGCCGCGCTAGGGCTCGCGATCGCCGCCCTGGTACTCGGGCTCGGCGGTCTCGCGCTCGGCGGGCTCGCCTTCCTGCGTACCCGCTCCGGTTCGCGCTGACCGGAGGCTCGCCATCCCGCCGGATATCGGCAACACCGCGAGCAGCACCAGGCACAGCAACACCTCCGCGTTGCGGCCGAGGAACTCGATCACGCTGTCGGTGGGTACGGGGGCCGCCCCCCAATGGGTGAACGAGACCACGCCCAGCACGGCGACCGCGTACGTCCCGAGGGCGAGCCACCGCCACCGGCCCCCATGGTCGACGAGCACGACGATCGCGGGTACGAACCAGTACAGGTGGTGCGGCCATGTGATCGGGCTGACCACCGCGCCGACGAGGCCGGTGATCGTGAGGCCGGCCACGGGGTCGGTCGCGCGTGCCGCCCGCCACATCCCGTACGCCCCGATCGCCAGGGCCAGCACGAGCCACAGCGCCCGGCTCGGCTGGTCCGGCGCGACCAGCCGGCTCAGCAGGCCGAGCAGGGACTGGTTGCCGGTGTAGTCCGTACGGCCGACCCGCTCGGTCGACCAGAACGCGCCCGTCCAGAAGTCCCACGAGTCGCGGGGCGCCACCGCGGCCGCCACGAGCGTCGCGGCCACCGCGGTCGCCGCCGCCGTCGCCGCCGCGCGCCACCGCCGGGTCACCAGCAGGTACACGATGAAGATGCCGGGGAACAGCTTGATCGCCGTCGCCAGCCCGATCCCCACGCCGGCCCAGCGCGACGTCGCGGGTAGGGCGAACAGCAGGTCGGCCAGTACGAGCACCACGAGCAGCATGTTCAACTGCCCGAACGTGATCGTCTCCCGGGTCATCTCCAGCGCGAAGACGAGCGGCACCGCGAGACCGACGGCGAACCCGCGCGACCAGCCGTGCCGCCGCGCCACGGGCGCGACGAGCCACCAGGTGGTGACGGCGAGTGCGACGACCGTACCCACCGTGAAGATCGTGATCGTCGCACCCAGCGGGAGGAACCCGAAGGGCCACAGCAGCAGCGCGGCAAAGGGTGGATAGGTGAAGTACAACCGGCCTTGTACGGTGTCTGCCTGCGAGTAGTCGTACAGCGGGTTCCCGTCCTGCCACGACCGCATCGCGCTGACATAGATCTTCAGGTCGAAGAAGTCGTGCTTGTTCCCGTACCACCAGAGAAAGAGCCCGACCGCGACGGCGACCGCGCTGACCGCGGCCGTGCGGCGGAGCGTGATGACCACGGTTGGCCACCCTACCGGGCGTGGCCGAGGACATAGTCTTATCACCGTGACGGATCTCCTCGTATGGGTCGACTGCGAGATGACCGGGCTCGATCTCGGCAAGGACGCCTTGATCGAGGTCGCCGCGCTGGTCACCGACCCCGACCTGACCGTGCTCGGCGACGGCGTCGACGTGGTGATCCACACGGACGCCGCGATCCTGGACGGGATGGCCGACGTGGTACGCGACATGCACGCGCGCTCCGGACTGACCGAGGCTGTCCGCGCGTCCGCCGTCACGCTGGCCGAGGCCGAGGAGAAGATCCTGGAGTACGTGACGGCCTGGGTGCCCGAGCCCCGCAACGCCCCGCTGTGCGGCAACTCGATCGCGACCGACCGCAGCTTCCTCGCCCGCGACATGCCCCGGCTGGACGCGCACCTGCACTACCGCATGATCGACGTGTCGTCGATCAAGGAGCTGTGCCGGCGGTGGTACCCGCGGGTCTACTTCGGCCAGCCGGCCAAGGGCCTGGAGCACCGCGCCCTGGCCGACATCAAGGAGAGCATCCGGGAGCTGGAGTACTACCGCCGGACCGTCTTCGTACCCCTGCCGGGGCCGGACGTCGACACGGCCCGGGAGATCGCCGCCCGGCTCTGAGACGGGCGGCCGGAGTCCGCTACGATGGTGCGGCACCCGCCCCTCGACGGCGGGTCATGGTGGCTGTAGCTCAGCTGGTAGAGCACCGGGTTGTGGTCCCGGGTGTCGGGGGTTCGAGTCCCCTCAGTCACCCCATTCGTGGTGCCGATCAGGCCCGGTCATCGACCGGGCCTGATTTCTTGTGGCGTACCTGCCGAGCGGAGCGTCCCTCTTTGGTATAGCTTCAGCCCGTGGCCATCCTCGGCACCGGCCTGCGCCGGCTCGCTGACGGTACCGCTGTCCTGGACCTCGCCGGCGAGCTCGACATGTCGACCAGCGCGAAGTTCCGCGGTGCCGTCGACCGTGCGCTGCACGGTGGTGTGGTGAGCCGGCTGCGCCTCGACGTCGCCCGGCTCACCTTCGTCGACAGCACCGGCCTCGGCGAGCTGGTCGCCGCGCGCCGGGCCGCCGAGGCGGCGGACGCCGTCGTGGTGGTCGCCAACCCCGGCCCGTTCGTGCTGCACCTGCTGCGGATCAGCGGCCTGGCCGACATGCTCGTCGGGCCCAGTGGCGTGGCGCCGATCGAGCGGATGCGTGCCGCGGAGCGCAAGGCGTCCCGGCACGGCCACGGACGGCCCCGCGCCACCCCGCAGCGGTAACCTGCTACCGGACGCGCGCGCCCGGCCCTAGTCCCCGGTCGGCGGCGGCGTCACGGCGGCCAGGGAGGCTCGAATGGCACTACTCATCTCCATGGCCGTGCGCCCCGGCGGGGTGGCCTGGCTCTCGGTCAGCGGCGACATCGACCTGGCCACGGGCGACGAGCTCACGACGGCGATCACCGACGCGACCAAGACTCCCGAGGTGGACTGCGTCGTGGTCGACCTCGACCAGGTGACGTTCCTGGACTCCAGCGGCATCGCCGTCCTCGTCGACGGCCGCCGCACGGCCGAAGCCAACGCGTGCGGGTACCGCGTGGTCAACCCGCACGGAGTCGTGCGGCGCGTCCTGGACGTGACCGGGGTCCGCGCCTTCCTCGAGGGCGACGCCTAGTCTCAGTTTCCGGGGCTGGTGCCGGCGCTCGGTGCCGTCGACGGCGCCGCGGCCACCGGCGGGGCGTACGGGATCGCCGAGCCCTTGACGTACTCGTCCCAGGTCATCGACCAGTCGGTCCAGCCGTTGCCGTACTGCAGCTCCCGCCCGGTGCCCTTGGTCGTGACCGGGTCCCCGACCTTGGTGTTGTTGAACAGCCACTCGGCGTTCGCCATCGACACGTTGACGCAGCCGTGGGACACGTTCGTGTGGCCCTGCTGCCCCTCCGACCAGGGCGCCGCGTGGATGTACTCGCCGCCCCACGTGATGCGCTGGGCGAAGTCGATCGGGGTGATGTACCGGTTGGCCGGGTTCGGGTCGGTCATCGTGTTGAAGACCGTCTTGCGCTCCTTGAACATGATCACCGTCGTGCCGCTGGAGGACGGCATGCTCGGCCGGCCCAGGCTGACCGGGATCGTCCTCACGACCTGGCCGTTCTTGGTCACGGTCATCATGTGCGTGGCGTTGTCGATGGTCATCACGAACGCGTCGGTCGTACTCGCGACGACGGTCAGATCGGCGCGGCCGTAGTACCCGCCGCCGAGGGGCAGGCCGCCGAAGCCGATCCGGAAGTTCATCTTGGTGTTGGCCGCCCAGAAGTTCTTCGGCCGGTAGTGCACCTCTTTGTCGCTGAACCAGTGCCAGATGCCCTCCTGCGGCGGGGTCGTCGTCACCCACATCCGCTTCTGCACGTCGTCGCGTACGTCCTTCGGGATGGCCCGGTCGAAGTTGACCACCATGGGCATCCCGACCCCGACCACCATGTCGTCGCCGACGTTGGTCTGCGCCCGCACCGTGTTCTGCGGCTTCGCCATTGTGGTGAAGTTGCTGGTCGTCTTGGCGCTCTTGCCCTCGGCCCCGGTCGCGGTCACGGTGACCGTGTACGTGGTGGCATAGGCGAGCGCGCTCGCGGGTACCCACGTGGTGGTCCCCGGTCGAAGCTCACCGGTCACGGCCTTGCCGCTCGCGTCGGCGACGGCGACCGTCGCGGACGTCGCGTTCTGGGTCGTGTACTCGATCTCCTGCGAGGCCGGGACGTCCTTGGCGTCGGCGGCCGGCGCGCTCACGGTGGCGGTGATCTTCGGGCCCTTGTCCTGCGGGCCCTGATCGCCATCGTTCTTCCACAGGGGGTCCTTGCCGCTGCACGCGGTGGTGACGCCCAACACGCCGGCTAGCAACACGCCGACCACAGCACGCCTGCTCATGCGCTTCACCTGGTCCGACCCCCTCACCGGCCGTTCGCTCCCGCACCCATGGTGCCTTAGAGACGCAGGACGGCGTATCCCGGTTGCGTGCCGTGACGAGGTACACCCGACCAAACCGGATAAGGCGGGTGGTTAGGGGGTTTTCTGGGCGTCGCCGCGGTTGGGATCGGTGGTGACGGCGCCCACGAGTTCGGGGTGCGGCAGCGCGCTGAGCGCGAGGAACGCCGGCCAGGCCACGTCCCACGCCGTCCAGCCGTTGCCCGACTCGAGCTTCTCCTCGGTGCCCCGGACGGTCACCGGATCGCCGACGCGGGTGAGCCCGTACAGCCACGACGCGTTCGCGGCCGAGACGTTCACGCAGCCGTGCGAGACGTTCCGGCGCCCCTGGTCACCGACCGACCACGGCGCTGAGTGGATGTACTCGCCACCCCAGGTGAGCCGCTGGGCGAACTCGATGTCGACGACGTACCGGTTCGCCGGGTCCGGATCGCTGCGGGTATCGAAGACGGTCTTCTCCTGCTTATCCATGATCACCATCGTGCCGCTGGACGACGGCGTGCTCTTCTTGCCCAGGCTCACCGGCAGCTTCTTGAGTACCTGGCCGTTCTGCGTCACGGTCATCTGTTTCGTCGTGTTGTCCACGTCGATGATCAGCTGGTCGTTCCGGATGGTGCCGGTGGCCCGCCGGTCCGTGTCGCCGTACCGGTTGCCGATCGGCAGCCCCTCCAGCGCGGTCCGGACGGTCAACTTCGTACCGGGCTGCCAGTACGTGGGCCCCCGGTACATCACCTGACGGTCGCCGAACCAGCCCCACGCCCCTGGCTGCGGCGGCACGGTCGTCACGAACATCCGCCGCTCGACCGCCGCGCGGGCCGACTGCGGGATCGGCTCGTCGAACTCGACCACGACCGGCATGGCCACGCCGTACGTGATCCCGTCGAACAGGTACAGCCCGCTGCCGACCCGCCCGCCACCCGGCTCCGCCATCGTCGAGAACGTGGTCGCCTGCGTGGCCTTCGTACCGTCCTGGCCTGTCGCCGTCACCGTCGCGGTGTAGGTGCGCCTGTACTTGAGCGGCCGGTCCGGCACCCAGGCGGAGCCGTCCGGGCGCATCGCCCCACCGACCGTCGCCTTCTGGTCGTCGACGACGGCGACGCTGGTGACCGTACCGTGCTGGACGGCCGTGGTGATCTCCGTGCTGACGGGGAGGTTCTTCGTACTGGACGCTGGGGTGATCGCCAGCGTGACGGGTCCCGCCTGGGCCTGCGCCGCGGGCGTGGCGCTGGGCTCGCCCGACCAGCGCGCCGTGGGCCCCTCGTGCGAGCACGCCGCCAGCACCAGCGTCAGGGGTACGGCGAACACCGCCGTCACGATCCGCCGAGCGGTCATGCCTCACCTTCCCCGTACGCCACCACCTGCGCATATGGTGACTCATGGCCGCCCCGTCGTGTGGCCGGTTGGGCGGGTTCGTGGGTGACCTGCTATGGTTTCCGACGTTGTCAGCGAGCGCCGCTAGCTCAACTGGCAGAGCAGCGGACTCTTAATCCGCGGGTTCGGGGTTCGAGTCCCTGGCGGCGCACCCATGATCAAGGCTCTGACCTGGTAAGCCTCCCCAG
>Ga0114129_10008965_pt1 | contig 14263 bp, 14 predicted proteins | sample RhiMetdeltSRZDD1_FD_80071 | JGI IMG/M metagenome (GOLD analysis project Ga0114129, IMG submission 80071) | Populus rhizosphere microbial communities from Tennessee, USA - Rhizosphere MetaG P. deltoides SRZDD1 (version 2) (version 2) | ecosystem: Host-associated > Plants > Roots > Rhizosphere >... | reverse complement strand
GCGATGGCCCCCATGGCCAGCTCCTCGTGGCCGGGCAGGCCGAGCTTGCGCACGACGAAGACGTCCAGAGGGGCCTGGAGGCGTCGGGCGACCTCGTAGGCGACCGGCACCCCGCCCCGAGGAAGGGCGAGCACGACGACCTCGTTTCGTCCAGCATAGGCCGCCAGCTCCTCCGCCAGCGCCCGGCCGGCCTCCCTGCGGTCGCGAAACCGTGTGACCATGGGGCCCTCCCCAGGATGCTCTACGGCAAAAAAGCTCCGATTCCGACAATTGCAAATCGGATGCCGAACCTCGCTTCTGCCGCTCCTCCTTTTGCGGGACAGGGTAGGGTGAGGGGGGTGGTCACCCGATAGAATCGGCGTGGGTGTCGACGGGTTGAGCATCTCGATCGCCGTGCACGCGCCCCGGGCCGCGATCCTGCCCGGCCCCTGGACTTCGCCATTGCAGAAGTGGGTTGCGGCGGGCATCGCGGTCGTCCTCCTCGCGCTCGGGCTGACCGTGGCCGCGCGGCGCTCGCCGCTGCGCCGACGCGAACCGGCGCCCCTGCCCGGCTCCGCGCCGGCCCAGGCCCCGGCGCCCGAGATCGGCCGGCTTCCGGTCGAGCTGTGGACCGCGCGCTTCATCGAGCTGGAGCGGGCGGGGGAATGGAAGACGCTCGCCGTCCAGCTCGACGGCGTGCGGGACACGCAGCCCGACCTCTACCGGGCGTGGCGACTGGGCTATCTGCACGGGCGGGCCCTGCTCGAGGCGGCGCGGCTGGGCGAGGCGGCGAAGGCGCTCGAGCCGTTCCTGGCTCCCGGCCATCCCCTCCGCGACCTGGCCCTCCACTACCGCGCCCAGGTCGCCGAGGAGCAGGGCCGTGGCGACGAGGCGGCCGGCCTGCGCGAGGAGCTGGCCTTCGAGTACCCGCAGGCGACCTGGCGGGACGGCGCCGTCACCGACCTCGCCGCCCACATCCAGGCCAAGGGGACGGCCGCGCAGATGGAGGCGCTCGCGAAGCGCCTGGCCCCGACCATCGACGCCGCGCGCCGTCGCGACCTGGAAGCGCGCCGGGTCGAGATGCTGCGGGCGGCGGGCGATGCGGCGTCGGCGGTGACCCTCGGCGTCCGGCTCCTGAGGGAGGAGCTGGCCGACGATCCCGCCGAGCGCGTGGCGCGGGCCCTCGACCATCCCGAGCTGGTCCGGCGCATGAAGCCCGAGGAGTGGATGCTGCTCGGCGAGAGCCTGCGCAGCCACCGCCATTACGACCGCGCCGTCGAGGTGCTCACCAAGGCGCTCGACCGGCTTCCCTCGCGGCGCGAGGACCTGCTCTTCGCCGCCGGCCGGGCCCACTTCGGCGCCGAGCGCTACGCCGAGGCCGAGAAGCGGTACGTGCAGGGCGCCGCCGTCGCGCGCTCGGGCGAGACGAAGGCGACCTTCTACTACCACGCTTCTCGGGCCGCGCAACTGCTCGGCGACGACGCGCGAGCCGAGCAGGAGATGACCCAGGCGATCAAGGCCGCCGGGCCGGGACGGCCCGCGCGCAAGACGGGACGGAAGCCGGGGAGGAAACGCCCGGCGCTGCTCTCCCCGGAGCCCGCCGCTCCCGAGCCGCGCATCGTCTCGGCCTCGCTCGCTCCGCGAAAGAGAACCACGCGGCGCGCGAGAGCACGGCCGGCCGCGCGGGCGGGTCCCCCCAGCCCGATGAAGAGCGCGTCGGGCGGGGCGGCCGCGCTCGTCCAGCGCCTGCGCACGCGGCTGGCGCAGAGGCGGTACGCCGAGGCCGAGGCCGACCTGCGCTACGCGTTCCAGCGCTTCCCCCGGGAGGCCGCCGCCGAAGCCACCCTCGCGTACGGCGCGGCCCTCGTCGCCGCCGGCCGCGGCGCCGACGCGCTCGCCGCGCTCCGGGCGCTGGCGCCGCCGTCCGACCGCTACGTCGCCTCCGAGGTGGACTACTGGCAGGCGCGGGCGCACGAAGACGACGATCCCGCCCAGGCCCTCGGCGACTACCTGCAGGTGCTGCGCTCGCCCGTGCCGACGCACTTCGCCTATTTCGCGCGGCGGCGCGTCGCCGGTCCCGCGCTGGCCGCGCGGCTCGGGGAGGACCTGAAGGCGCGGGGGGCCGAGGTCGACCGCCGGCTCGCCGCCGGGGACCTCGAGCGCGCCCGGGAGACCCAGACCGACCTCGTCCTCCTCTCGCCCTCGCCCGACCGCGCGCGCGAGGTCGAGAAGCTGGTGGGGATCTACGAGAAGCTGCCGCGCTACCGGGAGGTCCTGGAGCTGAAGCCGTACGAGTTCCCCCGCTTCCCGCTGCCGACGCCTCCCGGGCCCGAGAACGCGCCTCCGAGCTCCCCCCCGCCCACGGCCGAGCCGCAGCGGCTGGACCTGCTGCTGGCGATGGGCCTCTTCGACGACGCGGTCGACCTCGTGCCCGTCCGCTGGGGCCTCACCCCTCCCGCGGCCGCCCTCACCCGCTCGCTGGCATTGCATCTCGGCGCCGCGCCCCGCGGCTCGATCTACGCCGCGGAGGTCCTGATGCGCTCGGTGCCCGACGACTTCGTCCCGGAGCTGCTGCCCCGCAGGCTCCGCGAGCTGCTCTACCCGCGCTACTTCTACGGCCTCATCGTGGCCGAGGCGAAGAAGCACGGCGCGGACCCGCGCCTGGTGCTCTCGGTGATGCGGGAGGAGTCGCGGTTCGACCCGCGGGCGAAGTCGGCGGCCGCCGCGCGGGGCCTCCTCCAGTTCATCATCGCGACCGCCCGCGACGTCGGCCGCACCCTCGGCCTCGTCGATCTCGACGCGGAGGACCTCTACGATCCGGCCGTCGTGATCCGGCTCGGCGCGAAGTACCTGGCCGACCTGTCCCGGCAGTTCGAAGGCGATTCCTATCGCACCGCCGCGGCCTACAACGCCGGCCCCAACCAGGTGAGGCTGTGGTGGCGCCTGTCGCCGGAGCCGCGGCCGGACGCGTTCTTCTCGTCGATCAGCTTCGACGAGACGAAGAACTACGTCCGCAAGGTGCTCAACAGCTACGAGCGCTACGGCGAGATCTACGAGCAGGCCGGGCCCGCGGGCGGGCTCCGCATCGAGCCCTGATAGGATGGACGTGACCGGCCATGGGCATGATCAAGATCCTGATCAGCGCGTGCCTCCTCGGGGAGAGGGTCCGCTACCACGGCGGTGACGCGGCGCTGTCCGACCGGGTCCTCGATCGCTGGCGGCGCGAGGGACGCCTGGTGCCGTTCTGCCCGGAGGTCGCGGGCGGCCTGTCCGTGCCGCGGCCGGCGGCGGAGATCCGGGGCGCCGGAGGCGGCGCGGTCCTCGAAGGGACGGCGCGGGTGGTAACGTCGGAGGGAGCCGACGTGACCGAGGCGTTCCTCGCCGGTGCCCGCGCCGCTCTGGACGCGGCGCTGCGACAGGGCGCGCGGGTCGCGATCCTCAAGGATGGGAGCCCGTCCTGCGCGACGGCGCAGGTCTACGACGGCACCTTCACCGGGCGTCGGAGGCCGGGATCGGGCGTCACCGCGGCGCTCCTGGCGAAAAAACAGGTTCGGGTCTTCAACGAGCACGAGCTGGAGGCGGCCCAGCGCTACGTCGCTGAGCTGGAGAGCGGGCGGTGATCGGAGAGCGAGGTTCAAATGACGACGGTTGCGGACGGTGGATATCGGGAGCGCATCCTGGGGCTCATCGGCGACCGCAATCCCCTGGAGGCCATGGAGGCCAATTCCAGGCGCGTCGAGGCGCTGGCGCGGCGGCTGGGCGAGGCGGGCCTCTCGCGCAGCTACGGTCCGGGCAAGTGGACGGGCAAGCAGATCCTCGCCCATCTCGCCGACGCGGAGATCGGGGTCGGGTTCCGGATCCGGCAGGTCCTCTCCCAGGACGACCACAGGATCCAGTCCTTCGACGAGGGAGCGTGGGCGCGGCGGTACACCGACGTCGACGTGGAGAGCGCCCTTGCGTCCTACCTCGCGCTGCGGCGCTGGAACCTCTCCCTCCTGCGAGGCCTGAGTCCCGCGGACCTCGAGCGGGAGGCCTTCCACCCCGAGCGCGGGCCCGAGACGCTGGGGACGATCGTCCGCTTGCTGGCGGGCCACGACCTCAACCATCTGGCCCAACTGGAGCGGCTGTGACGATCGAGGCGGGCGAGTATTGGGGAACCGCTGGGACCGCATGAGACGTTGGGTCGCGGTTGGGGTCTTCTTGCTCGGCGTGGCCGCCGCGGCGCGGGCCCACGACGCCGCCCCGGCCACGGCGGCCCCCGACTCGGCGGCGGCGGTGCGGGCCGTGCTCGACAAGCAGGTCGAGGCGTGGAACCGCGGCGACCTCGAGGCGTTCATGGCCGGCTACTGGAACTCGCCCGACCTCGTCTTCCAGTCCGGCTCGACGGTGACGCGCGGCTGGCAGGCCACGCGGGAGCGCTACCGCCGTCGTTATCAGGCAGAGGGCAAGGAGATGGGGCGGCTCCGCTTCGAAGAGCTGGACGTCCAGGCGCTGAGCCCTGACGCGGCCTTCATACGCGGGCGATGGCACTTGACGATGAAGGACGACTCGGAGCCCAACGGCCTCTTCACGCTCCTCGCCCGCCGCATCGACGGCGAGTGGAAGATCGTCCACGACCACACGAGCTAGAGCAGCTCCACGTGCTACAAGAACTTGTGCATGACGTAGGCGTCGACCACGCCCCGCGTGGGATGGTCGAACACCTTCGGGAGCGTCCCCACGATGCGGAAGCCCAGGGTGCGCCACAGCGTCACCGCCCGCTCGTTCGTGCTCACCACCAGGTTGAACTGCATGGCCTGGAAGCCGAGGTCTTTCGCCTTCTCCAGCGAGTGCTCGGCCATCGTGCGGCCGATGCCGCGGCGCATGAAGCTGCGGCCGACGGCGTAGGAGGCGTTGGCCACGTGGCGCCCGCGCCCGGGGTAGTTGGACCGCAGGACGTAGCAGCCGACGGTCCTCCCGTCGAGCACCGCGACGAACGTGCGGCCGGCGGGCGAGAGCCAGTAGGCCATGAGCTCGTCGTCGGTGGTGGTGGGGGAGAAGACGTACGTGTCGCCGTCCTCCACCAGCTCCCGGCCGATGGCGACGATGGCTTGCGTGTCGTCGGGGGTCGCGTCGCGGATGACGAGATCGCCGGCCATGGAGCGGCACGCTAGCAGCGCTTTGGCCCGCGCGCAACCCGGGCGGTGCCGCGCAGCCGTTATGATGCCACCGGGGTTCAGGGGGGAGAGCGACACGCCCGGGGAGCGCGAGCCGCCGCGCCTGGCCGACGAGGCGCGATGGCACACGGAGCACACCGAAGCCTTGAGCTATGCTTCCCGTCCAGGGGAGGACGCCATGGAGCTGAGGGCCCATCTCCGCCGGCTGCTGGCGTGGGACGAATGGGCCAATCGGGAGGCCATCGCGTCGTTGCGCGCCGCCGGCACGCCTCCGCCGCGCGCGGTGCGCTTCATGGCGCACGTTCCCGCGGCCGAGCGGCTCTGGCTCGGGCGCCTCCGGCAGGACCCGGCGCCGGTCGTCGTCTGGCCCGAGCTGACGCTCGACCAGTGCGCGGCGGACGCGGAAGAGGTGGCGCGGGCGTGGCCGCGCCTGCTCGACGGCCCACCGCCGGCGGACCTCGAGCGCCCGGTCGGCTATCGCAACTCCCGGGGCGAGCCCTGGACGAGCAGGGTGGGTGACGTCCTCACCCACGTCGTGACGCACTCGGCCTACCACCGGGGCCAGGTTGCGAGCGAGCTGCGCGCGGCGGGCCACGAGCCCGCCTACACGGACTTCATCCACGCCGTGCGGCAGGGCTTCCTCCGGTCGCCCTGACCGCATGCGTTACCCCCTTCTGCACGCGACCGGCATAGCGGCGACGCTGCTCTACGGGGGCTTCGTGGTCTGGGTGTACGCCACGCAGCCCCGCACGCTCGAGGACGTGACCCGGGGCGCGCGGGTCGCGGCGGGCGCGTACGCGGTCGACGCCGCGCGCTACGACACCGCGCTGTCGCTCTTCCATCGCGGCGCGTTCCGGGCCGCCCGCGAGGAATGGGAGCGCGCCGACCCGGCGCGTGCCGACGCCCGCACGCAGTTCTACATCGCGTACGCCTTCTACCGCGAGGGCTGGGGCCGCCTCTACCACGACGACGCGCTCTACGGCCAGGGGCTGCAGGCCGTCGACCGCGCGCTGGCGCTCACGCCGGCGGGCAGCCTGATCGTGGACGACCCCGACCTGAAGATGCACACCGCGGCCGAGCTGAAGGCGGAGCTGGAGAAGGGCCGGGAGAAGACGTGGAGCGACCTCAACCCGATGCGCGTCCTGGAGGAGAGAAAGTGACGCGGGGAGGGAGGGCAAGAGACAAGGGCAAGAAGCAACAGAACGCGGGGCGACCCGCGGGAACAGCATTTCCCTCCCCCTACGTGGGGAGGGATAGGGTTGGGGGGGCATTGAATGAAAGATGATCCCGCGCGCCGGCGGGCGGTGGCCCGGGTCCTGCTCCTGCCCCTGCTGTTCCTCACCGTGACCTTGCTCGGCGGCATGCGGGTGGCCGTCGACCGCTCGTTCGTCTTCCTGCCCCCGCCGCTCATCACCCTCGTGATGGCGGCGCTGCTCGCGTCGCTGTTCATGCGGGGGCGCCTCGTGCGGCTCGAAGCGTGGCTCGGGAGCCGCCACGGCGTGCTGACCAACGTGTCGCACGCGCTGACCCTCCTCGCGCTCTTCTTCGCTTCCGCCCAGGCCTTCAACTCGGTGCTGCCCGAGCAGGGCCTGCTCCACTGGATGTTCGCGTTCTTCTTCCTGTGGACGCTCTGGAACGATCAGTTCTCTCCCTTCGACCCGTTCCGGCTGCTGCGCAGCCTCGGCGTGCTCTTCGGCACCGCCTTCGTCCTCAAGCACATGATCCTCGCCGGGCTCTCCGCGCCCGGCGCGAGCTGGACGCGGCGCATCGCCACGATGATCTTCGAAGGGCTGTCGCTGGGGACGCTCGACGTGCCGGCGGTGGCGCCCGCGACCGGCTACATCTCCTTCTTCACGCTCGCCCTCTACGTGATCGGCCTGGCCCTTCTGGCGCCGACGCCGGACGAGCCGGGCGACCTGCGCCCGCTCCTGCGGGAGGCCAGGCTGCTCACGCCGGGCGAGCGCCGGGCGCTCGTGAAGGAGCTGGAGGAAGAGTAGGGTGAGGGGGTTGCCTCACTTCTTCTCTTTCTTCTCCTCGCGAATCCGACGCGCTTCCTCCAGCCGTTGCGCGACGCCCGGCTCCTCGCCGCGCGCCGTCGGCTCGTAGTAGCGCTTGCCGGCCAGCGCCTGCGGGAGGCAGTCCATGCCCGCCACTCCCTCCTCCTCGTCGTGGGCGTAGCGGTAGCCCCGGCCGTAGCCGAGCTGCTTCATGAGCGGCGTGGGCGCGTTGCGGATCCACAGCGGCACCGGCTCCGCGCGGGTCTCCAGCGCGTCGTGCGCGGCGGCGCTGTAGGCCGCGTAGAGCGCATTGCTCTTGGGGGCGGCGGCCAGGTACACGACGGCCTGCGCGAGGGCGAGGCTGCCCTCCGGCAGGCCGACGAAGTGGACGGCCTGCTGCGCGGCCATGGCCTGCACGAGCGCCTGCGGGTCGGCCAGGCCCACGTCCTCGGAGGCGAAGCGGACGAGCCGCCGCGCGACGTAGAGCGGGTCCTCGCCGGCCTCCAGCATCCGGGCCAGCCAGTAGAGGCCGGCGTCGGCGTCGGAGTTGCGGATCGACTTGTGCAGCGCGCTGATGATGTTGTAGTGCTCTTCCCCGGCGCGGTCGTAGAGGAGGGACTTGCGCGCGAAGGCCTGGCGCATCGCCTTCAGGTCGACCTGCCGCCGTCCGTCCTGCGGGGGCGCGGTCATGACCGCCATCTCGAGGACGTTGAGGGCGGTGCGGGCGTCGCCGTCGGAGGCCTGGGCCAGGAACTCCAGCGCGTCGTCGGCGACGTCGGCCCCGGTCGCGCCGAGGCCGCGCTCGGCGTCGGTGAGGGCCCGCCGCAGCACGTCGATGAGCTGCGGGGCGCCGAGCGGCTTCAGCACCACCACGCGGCAGCGCGACAAGAGGGCGGCGTTCACCTCGAACGACGGGTTCTCGGTGGTGGCCCCGATGAGCACCACGTCCCCCGACTCCACGTGCGAGAGCAGCGCGTCCTGCTGCGCCTTGTTGTAGCGGTGGATCTCGTCGATGAAGACGATCGTGCGGCGCTGGTCCCGCTTGCGCCGGATCTCGGCCTCCTTCAGCACCTCCTTCAGCTCCTTCACGCCGGTGAGGACCGCGCTCATCGACTCGAAGTGGTGGCGGGTGCGCAGGCGGATGACGAAGGCGAGCGTCGTCTTGCCCGATCCCGGGGGGCCCCACAGGATCAGCGAGCGGAGGTAATCCGATTCGATGGCCCGCCGCAGGGGCTTGCCCGGCCCGAGGACCTCGTCCTGGCCCAGGATCTCCTCGAGCGTGCGCGGCCGGATCCGGTCGGCCAGGGGCGCGTCGGGGCGGGGCGCGTCGGGCACGGCCGGCGCCGCCGGGAAGAGCAGCCGGGAGGAATCGTCCCTGGAGACCGGCATGGTGAGAGACTAACCCGAAACCAACGGCGAAGCACGAGCATCACGCCCGGCGCTGGCGCGCCGCTTCGAAGAGCAGGATCCCGGCCGCGACGGCCACGTTGAGGCTCTCGACCCCGCGCGCCATCGGGATCGCGACGGAGGCCGACGCCCGTGCGCGCGCAGCGGGCGTCAGGCCCGCCCCCTCCGGGCCCACCAGCAGCGCCACCGGGCCGCGCAGGTCCGCTTCGTCGTAGCGCCGCGCGCTCCCGGGATCGGCGGCCACCACCCTCACCCCGCGCGCCTCGAGCCGCGCGAGCGCGTCGGCGGTCGCGAGCCGCCGCCGGTGGGGCAGACGGAACGCGCTGCCCATGGAGCCGCGAAGGGCCTTCCCCGAGAACGGGTCGGCGGCGCCGTCGGTGAGATAGGCGCCGGTGGCGCCGGCCGCCTCCGCCGTCCGCAGCAGGGCCCCGAGGTTCCCCGGGTTCTGGATGCCCGCCGCCACGAGCACGAGCGGCGTGCCCACGTACATCTCTTCCTCGTCGAAGGCGGGGCGGCGGGCGAGGGCGAGGATGCCCTGGCTCGTCTCCACCTCGGACAGCGACGCGAGCACGCCTTCGTCCACCAGCCGGACGGGCACGCCGCGCTCGCGCAGCGCCTCCGTCAGGCCGGCGCGATCGCCCGAGCGCAGGCGCGGGGACGCCGCCGCCTCGACGAGGTCGATGCCGGAGGCAAGCGCCTCGGCGACGAGCTTGGGACCCTCGAGCAGCATCAGCTCGCCGGCCCCCTTCTCCTTCAGCGCGCGCAGGCGGCGGAGGAGAGGGTTGCGGCGGCTGCGGATGAGGCCGGAATCCATCGCGGGGCCGTGATACTATCGCGAAATTGACAATGATCGACATCAAGAAGCGCCTCGAAGACGAGATCCGGACGCTCGATCACGAGTTGAAGATCCAGCTTCCGCGGGAGATCCAGAGGGCGCGGGAGCACGGAGACCTTCGCGAGAACGCCGAGTACAAGGCGGCCAAGGAGCGGCAGAGCTTCCTCCAGGCCCGGATCGGCCAGCTCCGGACCCGCCTGGCCGCGCTGTCGATGGTCAACCTCGACCGGATCCCGAAGGACAAGGTCGGCCTCGGGTCGACGGTGACCCTGCGCGAGACCGCCAGCGGCGACGAGATCGTCTACGACCTGGTCACGCCCGAGGAAGCCGACCCGTCGCAGGGGCGGATCTCACCCTCGTCCCCCATCGGCAAGAGCCTGCTGAACCACGAGGAGGGGGACGTCGTCGAGGTCCGCGTGCCTTCCGGCAAGAAGGAGTACGAGATCACCCGCCTGGTCACGATCCACGACCAGGCCGAGGACTCGACGGCGGAGGCCTGACGCCCCCCGAGCCGGCCGTGGCCGCCCCGCCGCTCGCCCTCACCCTCCTCGAGCCGGACCTGACGGCCGCGCTGTCCGCGCTGCCCGCGCGGCCGGGCGTGGGCCAGATCCTGGGCCCCGAAGGCAAGAACCTCGTGATCGGCCGGGCGGCCAACCTGCGCCGGTGGGCCGCGGGTCACCTGGGCCAGGGACGCCCGGCACCGAAGGGGCGGCGGCCGCGCACCGACCTGCGCCCGGTGGCGAAGGAGGTGAGGTGGGCGGCCACCACGTCCGCGTTCCACCAGCGCCTCGTGTACGAGCGGCTGATGGCCGTGCACGTGAGGCCGGAGGCGCGTCGCGACCTGAAGCCCCCGGCCTACATCCACCTCGACACCGCCGAGCGGTTCCCGCGCCTGTCGGTGCGCGGCCCCGACGCATCCCCCCGCAACCTCTATGGCCCGTTCCGAGACCGGCGGGCGGCCGCCCGCGCGGTGGACGCGCTGCACAAGCTCATCCCCCTCCGGCCGTGCGACTTCACGTTCGAGCCCGCCGCCGACCTCGCGCTGGGCCTGGGCTGCATCTACGCCCAGGTCCGCACGTGCGCCGCGCCCTGCCTGGTGCGAACGAGCGAGGACGACTATCGCGCGCTCGCCGTGCGGGCGGCGGCGCTGCTCGCGCGACCGGGAGGACGGCCGGAGGAAGCCGCGTCGTGGGCGCCGCCGTGGGTGGCGGCCGCATCGGAGGGCCGCGGCCTCGTCGTCGAGAAGGCGAAGGGCGCGATCGAGCTGTATCCGGTGCGCGAGGGGGCGGTCCTCGAGGAAGCGAGCCTGAGGGTGGAGGAGGGCGGGCTCGCCGGCGCCGTGGAGCGCCTGCGCTGGCCCGCGCCCGATCCCGCGCGCGACGACCGCCGCTGGCTCTCGGCCTGGCTCCACGCGCCCCGGCGCACCGGCCGCTACATCGTGCTGGACGAGAGCGACGACGCGCGCGCTCTGGCGCGGAAGATCGCCGGCGCGACCGATGTGATAACGTAGAAAGCCTCGCGCGCCCATGAGGGACTACTCGCCCAAGCGCCGCACGGCCCTCGTCCTCACCGGCAGCGGCGCGTCGGGGGCCTATCACGCGGGGGTGATGCGCGCCCTCGACGAGAGCGGCGTGAAGCTCGACCTCGTGGTGGGCTCGGGCGTGGGAAACGTGGCCGCCGCGTTCGCGGCGATCGCCGGCGGGAGCAAGCTCTACGGCAGCGGCGGACTCTGGGACGGCGCCGGATGGAGCTCGTTCTACCGCATCCAGCCCGCGCTGCGCATCGCGCTCCTCCTGCTCGCGACGGCCTTCGGAGTCTTCCTGTTCCCGGTGGGCCTGGCGCTCCTCGCGGGCCTGCTCTTCCCGCTGGTCCTGATCGTCGACGTGGTGGCGCCGGGCCTCCCCTCGCGGCTCGTGGAGGGCCTCTGGGCCGCGCCGGCCGTGCTGCGCGCGCCCTATCTGGCCGCGCTCGCCGTGCCGGTCTTCGCGCTCTCGGTGCTGGCGGTGGTGTATCTGCTCCTCGGCTGGCTGAGGACCGGCCGCCGGCTGGCGGAGGCTTTCGAGACGCCGCTGGACGCGCGGCCGGCGCGCAAGCGCCTCTCGGAGGCGCTGTGGGAGGTGGCGCGGGGCTCGGCGATCTCCGCGGACCCGCCCTCCGAGCCGGAGCTGGGCAAGCGCTTCGTGGCCCTCCTCGCCGAGAACCTGGGCCAGCCCGGCTTCCGCGAGCTGATCCTGCGCGTGGCCGACCTCGAGACGGGCGACGTCCTGCCCTTCGTGCTCCTCCACGACAGCGCCCGCGCCGCCTTCGCCTCCACTCGGGCGCGGCGCCCGCGGTCGCGGCTGGAGGGCATCCCGGGCGCGGTCGACCTGCGCGAGCCGGGCCACGACGCGTTGTTGTTCGACGCGGTGATCGCGGGCCTGCTGCCCCCGCTCGTCGCTCCCGTCCGCCGCGTCTCGTTCCCGAGGGGCGGGATCTTCGCGGGGGAGACGCACCGGCTGGCCGACGCGACGCTGGCCGCGGGCTGCGGCATCTCGGAGGCGATCGCGGCGGGAGCCGAGCAGGTGATCGTGGCCTCGGGCTCACCGCACTCGGCCAGCCCGCCGCCGCGCCGCCGCGGCCCGCGCGCCGCCGCCGACGGGATGCTGGCCGCGCTCGAGCGCCAGGCCCTGGAGGGGGACGTGAGGGGGGCCGAGCGCACGAGCCGCATGGTGGAGACCCTCGGCCACCGCATGGACGACGGGAGCCGGGCCTGGCAGGACCCGGCCACCGGCCGGGTCTATCGCGACGTGCCCGTCTACGTCATCCGCCCCGACCGGCGCGCCTTCGGCCCCCTCGAGCTGGACGGCGCGCGGGACCCCGCCACCGAGGTGCTGGAGACGCCGGAGGACCTGCTGGAGCAGGGCTATCGCGACGCGTACCGGATGTTCGTGGAGCCGGTGGTGGGCGCGGTGCCGGAGCCGCGGCGGCGCGGGGCGCCGGAGACGGCCGAGACGCAGGCGGTGGAGCTGTGAGCAAGCGCGGGATCGGCACGCGGGCCGTCCACGGGGCCAAGGACCCGCGCCCGGGGCCGCTCACGACGCCCATCGTGCAGTCTTCCACGTTCGTCTTCGCCTCGTCGGCGGAGATGCGGCGCTACCTGGAAGGCGACGAGGAGCTCTACCTCTACACGCGGTACGAGAACCCGACGCTGCGGGAGCTGGAGCACACCCTCGCCGCGCTGGAGGAGGGAGAAGCGGCCCTGGTCCTGTCCTCGGGCATGGCGGCCTCGACGACGGGGTTGCTGTCGCTCGTCAAGGCGGGGGACGAGGTGATCGCCAGCGCGTCGCTCTATGGAGGGACCACGCGTCTCGTCCGCGAGGTGCTGCCGTCGCTCGGCGTGGCGTCGCGCATCGTGCCTCCCGCCGAGCTGGCCCGCCTCGGCTCGCTCGCCGGCCCGCGCACGAAGGCGCTCGTGGTCGAGAGCCCGACCAATCCCTCGCTCGACGTGGTGGACCTGGGGGCGGTGTGCGCCGCCGCCCACGACCGCGGCGTCGCGGTCATGGTCGACAACACGTTCGCCACGCCGATCCTGCAGCGGCCGCTGGGCCTCGGCGCCGACCTCGTGATGCACAGCCTGACCAAGGCGCTCGGCGGGCACAGCGACCTCATCGGGGGCGCGCTCGTCGGCTCGCGGGAGCGGATCGACCGGGCGCGGTCGCTGTTGAAGGTGCTCGGCGGCTGCCTGGACCCGCACTCCGCGTTCCTCGCCCTGCGCGGCCTGAAGACGCTCCACCTGCGCGTGCATCGGCAGGGCGAGAACGCGCTGGCCCTCGCGCTCGCGCTCGAGAGCCATCCGAAGGTCGCGCGCGTGCTCTACCCGGGCCTGCGCTCGCACCCGGGCCACGAGGTGGCCCGCCTGCAGATGAGCGGCTTCGGCGGGGTGCTGGCGTTCGTGCTCCGCGGCGGGCTTCCCGCGGCCGAGCGCTTCTACGACGGCCTGAGGCTGATGGCGCGGGCGGCGAGCCTGGGCGGCGTGGAGACGCTGGTGAGCCTGCCCGTGCACACCTCCCACCACGGCTACACCGACGAGCAGTTGAAGGCCGCGGGCGTCGACCCGGGGACCGTACGGGTGGCGCTCGGCGTCGAGGACGCCGCCGACCTCGTGGAGGACGCCGAGCGCGCGCTGGAGGCCGTCTGAGCGTCTCCAACGACACGGTCCTCACCCTCGGCCTCCTTGCGCTCGCCATCTACTTCTCGGTGCTGATCGCGAGGGGCCTGGCCGGCTACCGGCTGTTCCTCAAGGTGCGGCCGACGGCGCTGCTGACGTGGCGGGTGCGCCGGCCCGCGCACTTCCCGTTCCTGTTCGCGATGGGGGTGGTCGCCGCCGCGCTCGCGGTCATCAACGGCACCATGAACCGGCCCTTCCACCACGTCTACAGCCAGGGAGTGATGGCCGTCTACTTCATGGTGATGGTGCCGCTATCGGCGCGGATCCAGCTCGGGCTCTACCGCGACGGCGTCTGGGCCGACGCCGGCTTCCTGCCCTACGAGAAGATCGCGCGCATGGCCTTCCGGGAGGCGCCGGAGATCGTCCTCATCATGGTCCCGCGGGGACACTCGGGCCCGTTCCGCCTTCCCGTGCCGTCGTCCGAGTACGGCGCGGTGCGCAAGATCCTGGAGGAGAAGATCCGCGCCCGCGTCGTCAACGTAGAGAAGGCAATTCTGGGGCTTTAGGCGCGCCGGTCGCCCGGAGCGGGGCGCGCCTACTCCATCTGGGCCAGAAAGACCAGTACCAGCACCAGACCGGTGGCGAGCAGCGTCATCAGCCGCAGCCCCGCGAAGAGCCGCCGCAGCGCGTCGTGCTTCGCCCTCACCTTCAGCGCGAGGCTGTGCCCCTGGGCGGCCAGCTC
>Ga0114129_10008964_pt1 | contig 14263 bp, 12 predicted proteins | sample RhiMetdeltSRZDD1_FD_80071 | JGI IMG/M metagenome (GOLD analysis project Ga0114129, IMG submission 80071) | Populus rhizosphere microbial communities from Tennessee, USA - Rhizosphere MetaG P. deltoides SRZDD1 (version 2) (version 2) | ecosystem: Host-associated > Plants > Roots > Rhizosphere >... | reverse complement strand
TTCATCCGTGCAATCCGTGGCAAAACTAAATCCGCCTTCGGCGGATGCATTTGGAATACTGCATTAAAATTTTTAGATTTGTCTAAATTTTATTTTAGGTAAATCATTTAAAAAGCGGATATGTTAACTATGGGTCCAAAATATTCGAGCAGCAAAGAAAATTACCTGAAAGCAATTTTTCACCTGCAGGAAATACACGGAACCGTAACCACCAACGACGTTGCCAATGAAATGCAAACCCGCCCCGCCTCGGTTACCGATATGCTTAAAAAGCTGAAGGCGCAAAAACTGTTATTGTACGAAAAATACCAGGGGTTTAAGCTGAGCAACGAAGGACGAAAAGTGGCCCTGCAGATCATTCGCAAACACCGGCTGTGGGAATTTTTTCTGGTTGAAAAACTTCGTTTTGGCTGGGATGAAGTACACGAAATGGCGGAAGAGCTGGAGCATATCAGCAGTAAAAAACTGATCGACCGGTTGGATGAATTTTTAGGGTTTCCCAAAACCGATCCACACGGCGATCCGATACCCGACAGCCAGGGGCGCTGGACGATTTTGCGCCAGGTCGACCTGCTGAATTTACCGGTAAATACAATGGCTGAAGTAAGCAGCATCGGCGATCAGTCGGCCGAAATTCTTGAATTGTTAAGTCATAAACATATCGCCCTTGGTACCAGGCTCGAAGTGAAGAAAAAATTCGCTTTTGATAATTCAATCGAGCTGAAGATCAAAAACCAATCATCTGTAACTATTAGTGAACACGTAGCTAAAAATGTATTTGTGAAATATGATGAATAGAATAAAAGGGGAAGCCTCATTAAGTGATGTACATGAATCCGTTGATATCGCTACCAAAAAGATAGGCTGGAAAAAAGCATTTGCATTTTTTGGTCCCGCATATCTTGTAAGCGTAGGTTATATGGATCCCGGCAACTGGGCAACCGACCTGGCCGGAGGAAGCAAGTTTGGATATACATTAATATGGGTATTGCTCATGAGTAACCTCATGGCATTGCTGTTGCAGGGATTGTCGGCCCGCTTAGGTATTGTGCGGCGTCGCGATCTGGCGCAGGCCAATCGCGAAGCCTACCCGCGTACGGTTAACTTTATGTTGTACGTATTGGCCGAAATAGCCATTGCAGCCTGCGACCTGGCCGAAGTGCTGGGTATGGCCATTGGTATTCAGCTGCTCACCGGGTTGCCATTGGTTTGGGGCGTTGCCATTACCGTTTTCGATACCCTGCTATTGTTATTTTTAGGGCAATTAGGCATTCGCAAAATGGAAGCCTTTATTATCGGCCTTATTGCGGTGATCGGGTTGTCGTTCCTTACCGAGATCATATTGGCCAAACCACACCCGTCGGCTGTGGCATCGGGTTTTATTCCCTACTTTCCCAACAACGAGGCTTTATATATTGCCATTGGTATCATAGGCGCTACAGTAATGCCGCACAATTTATACCTGCACTCGGCGCTGGTGCAAACGCGCAAAATTCAAAAGACCCACGAAGGCATTAAACAGGCATTGAAATGGAATTTTATCGATAGCACCATTGCCCTTAACCTTGCCTTTCTGGTAAATGCAGCCATATTAATTCTGGCAGCCAAAGTATTTTTCGAAAGCGGATTAAAAGATGTAGCCGAAATAAAAGACGCTTACCGTTTGCTGGCGCCTTTGTTAGGCACCAAAGTAGCATCGGTATTATTTGCGGTGGCGCTGATCGCCGCAGGACAAAGCTCTACAGTAACCGGTACGTTGGCCGGACAGATCATCATGGAAGGCTATCTTCGGTTACGTATCAATCCTTTTATGCGCCGGCTGATAACCCGTTTGCTGGCCATCATACCTGCAATATTGGTAATTTCAATTGCGGGCGAACAGGAAGTTGATGGTTTGCTGGTGTTGAGCCAGGTGATACTGAGCATGCAATTAGGGTTTGCCATCATTCCGCTCATACATTTTGTGAGCGACAAAACAACAATGGGCGATTTTGCCATCAAACCCTATATACAGGTACTTGCGTGGATCGTTACATCGATATTGGTTTACCTGAACATTCGCATGGTGATCAGTGAAGCCAGCGATTTCTTTGCTACGTCGCACAACATTTTCTGGGATGTACTTATAATTGCCGGAGGAGCCGTGTTTATCGGGTTGTTAGGGTATATTGTATTTTATCCTTTCTTCAAAAAACCCAAAGCGGTACCTATACAAATACATCCGCAAACCGAAGCGTTGCAACAGCTCAATATACCTGATTATAAAAAAATTGCAGTAGCGCTCGATTTCGGGCAGCATGATGATGTATTGATTGCCCATGCACTTGGCCAGGGAAAGAACAGTGCCGAATATGTGCTGATACATGTGGTAGAAAGCGCCAGCGCCCGGGCATTGGGAAAAGAAAGCGACGATTTTGAAACCGGCGATGATGAAATGCGGCTGCAATCGTATGTAAAGCAATTGCAGAATAAAGGGTTAATTGCCAGCGGACAGCTTGGCTTCAGAAACCCTTCGGCCGAAATTGTTCGCATCGTCAAAGAATCAAAGGCCGATATGCTGGTTATCGGTGCGCATCGCCACAGCGGCGTTAAAGACCTGATCTATGGCGAAACCATTAATTCGGTTAGACATGGTGTTACGATACCGATATTAGTAGTTAATTTATAGACTATCTTTTTTGAAGAAGATGCTTCAACCTGCTAAACGTTTCGGGTTTAATATTCAGGTACGAAGCCAGAATTTTTTGCGGAACGCGTTGCAGCATGTCCTGGTGATTGTTGATATATTCCAGAAAGCGCTGCCTGGTAGGAATTTTCAACTGGTCAAAATAGCGGGCATCTTTTTTAATGAACATCTGCATTACAATGGCGCGGCCCAGTGCTTCGGCTGCCGGAAACGTATTGAAGGCGTCATTCATGCGGTCGTATTGCATCGAAACCAGAATAACCGGCTCCAGCGTTTCGAGGATCACTTCAGAGGGCTCGCGGCGATGGAATGAAACCTCTGATTGTATAAAATGGCCTTCGGTAGCCAGTTGCAGCGTTACTTCGCCTTTTGGCGAGGGCGCATACTTGCGAACGATCCCTTTTATCACAATGTTCAGGTAATTATCGATCTCTCCCTGGTTTACAAGGATCTTTTTTTTATCGAACCGGCGAATCTCCAGGTAAGGTAAAAGCGGTTGCAACCCTTCGCGGCTTATATGGGCAAAGCGCTGCAGGTACACCAGTAGCTGATCATAGCATTCCCTGGCTACAAGATTTTTATCCCCCATAAAAAAGTATCATTTAAGATAAGGCGCATCTGATTTTTTGTTTCTTAACAAATGCTTTAGCCGGCTAAACGTTTCGGGCTTAATATTCAGATAAGAGGCGAGATACTTTTGCGGAACACGTTGAAACAACTCCGGGTTATCGGTCATAAAACGTAAAAAACGTTCTTTGGTATTATACCGGATGCGCTCCAGTTCCCACACTTCTTTCTGTAAAAACAATTCAGTAATGATCAGCCGGCTTAGTCTTTCCAATTTAGGGTAGCGGTTATATAGTAGCTCTGCTTTGTCTTTGTGTAACGAATAAAAAGTGGTCGGTTCAATGGTTTCAATAACATAACCCGAAGGCAGGCCTGAAAAATACGATACCGAAGAGGATATCAGTTCACCTTCTTTGGCTATTTGGGTTATTATCTCCTCCTTGCCTTTATAAAAAAACTTACGGGCCAGTCCTTTTATTACGAAATATAAATACTTCTCGTTTTCATTCACATCGGTAAGCCGTACTTTTTTATCAACGGACCTTACTTCAATAGCATTTATGAGGGACTCCAGTTCTTCGGCAGGAAGATCAATAAACTGGTCTATATACTTTTGTAATATAGCAACCATACTGCAATTTATAATTTATCAACTATTATTACCTGTTGTTTCTCAATCACTCCAATTTTTTAAGTACAATCATGTATTACTTTGCCGCCTAAGCACTCAGTAATACCCCTTTGCAGTGAGCAGCTGTTAGTGAGGCAGATAAAAGAACCATGATGCTGCTCCTGCTATCAACTTAAAATGCCTTTTGTGCATTTGGCCTTTCTGCTGTAGGTTTGCACCCTTTATTGAAGGCTAAAACCACGCATTTATGGCACAAAAAATCAATGTACAGAATCCTGTTGTAGAACTGGATGGCGATGAAATGACACGCATCATCTGGAAATTTATCAAGGACAAACTCATCCTTCCCTACCTGAACCTCGACATTAAGTATTTTGACCTGGGTATCGAGTATCGCGACGAAACCAAAGACCAGGTTACTATCGATGCCGCCAATGCCATTAAACTGCATGGTGTGGGAATCAAATGTGCTACAATTACACCTGATGAGGCCCGGGTAAAAGAATTTAGCCTCACTCAAATGTGGAAGAGCCCTAATGGCACGATCCGTAATATATTGGATGGTACAGTATTCCGTGAACCAATCGTAATTAATAATATCCCCCGCCTGGTTACCAATTGGACAGCCCCTATCATTGTTGGCCGTCACGCATTTGGCGATCAGTACAGGGCTACCGATACCGTGATCAAAGGAAAAGGCAAACTCACCATGACCTTTACTCCCGAAGGTGGCGGAGAACCGCAAACTTTTGAAGTATTCAATTTTAAAGGTGATGGCGTTGCCCTTGCTATGTACAATACCGACGAAAGCATCCGCGGATTTGCCCGCAGCTGCTTTAACATGGCGCTGAATAAAAAGTGGCCTTTGTATTTAAGTACCAAAAACACCATTCTTAAAAAATACGATGGCCGTTTTAAAGATATTTTTGCCGAAATCTTTGAAAATGAATTCAAACAAGCCTTTCAACAGGCCGGTATCGTGTACGAACATCGCCTGATCGACGACATGGTTGCCAGCGCCCTGAAATGGAATGGCAATTTTGTTTGGGCCTGTAAGAACTATGATGGCGACGTTCAGAGCGACACAGTTGCCCAGGGTTTTGGCTCTTTGGGTTTAATGACTTCGGTTTTAATTACCCCCGATGGCAAAACCATGGAAGCTGAAGCTGCTCACGGTACAGTAACACGCCACTATCGCGACCACCAGGCCGGTAAACCTACCAGCACCAACCCCATTGCTTCTATCTTTGCCTGGACCAGAGGACTGGCCTTCCGTGGTAAGCTCGATGGCAACCAGCCCCTGATCGATTTCTGCAATGCACTGGAGGCCGTTTGTATAGAAACAGTTGAAAGTGGTAAAATGACTAAAGATTTGGCCGTATGTATCCACGGAAATAAAGTAGAACATGCTAAACACTACCTGTATACCGAAGAATTCCTGGATGCCATCGATGCCAACCTGAAAAAGAAAATGGGACTCTAAAGTTCTAAGTTTTAAGTTCTTAGTTCTAAGTACCCCAAAAGCTGCAGAAGCAAATAAAATTGAAATTTCGATACAAAAGCGTTCCCGGTTTACCGGGGCGCTTTTTTTGTTTTATAACCCCATGTCTTATAATCGATTTGTAGTTAAAAAGCTACCAAACGTTTGTAAATATGAAGTATATTTAATATTTATAATCAACTCCCTATTGAGACATTCACTAATCAATTAACCAACTGCAAGAATGAGGGCACTGCTTGATACCAATATAATAATACACAGAGAAGCCAACCGTGTTATTAATCAAGATATCGGCATTTTATTCAATTGGCTTGACAAACTTCATTACACTAAATGTGTGCATCCATTAACCATTACTGAACTTCATCGGAATATTAATCAGGATACGGTTAAAACAATGCAGGTTAAACTCACTAATTATCACCTGTTAAAAACAGTTGCACCAATTAACGATAAGGTTAAGCAAGTAAATTTAGCTGTTGATACTGAACCAAATGACGTGGATGATACTAACCTTCTCAATGAAGTTTTTTGCGACCGGGTTGATTTATTAATTTCTGAAGATAAAAAGGTCCATACTAAAGCAGAGATGCTTGGAATTGGTGACAGAGTTTTTCGGATTAACAGTTTTCTCGAAAAAGTAATTGCCGAAAATCCTGAGTTCGTTAATTACAAAGTCTTGGCGGTAAAAAGAGAATATTTTGGTAAAATTAATCTGCAAGACAGCTTTTTTGACAGTTTTAGAACCGATTATCCTGGTTTTGACAAATGGTATAATGGTAAAGCAGGGGACAATGAAAAAGCGTATGTATGTTACGAGGCAGAGGTTTTGAAAGCTTTTCTTTATTTAAAAGTTGAAACTGAAAACGAAAATTATTCAAATATTCATCCGGCACTTAGCCCAAAAAAGCGATTAAAAATTGGCACATTGAAGGTAGTCAGCAATGGTTTAAGGCTCGGTGAACGTTTTTTAAAGATTGTGTTTGACAATGCTCGTCTGTACCAGGTTGATGAAATTTATGTAACTATATTTGATTTTCGCCCCGAACTTTTAAACCTTATTTCACTCCTTGAGCAGTTTGGTTTCAAACACTATGGAATAAAACAATCAACAGCTGGTGAAGAAAAAGTATATGTTCGGGGCTTCAGCAAAATTGCCAATGAACAATTTCCCAAATTAACTTTCCCATGGCTTTCAAAAACAAGTGATGTTTACATTATTCCCATCAAACCCGAATATCATACTGAACTTTTCCCTGATTCTATATTAAGGACTGAATCGCCGGATAATTTCATTGAAAACCAGCCACATCGTAATGCTATAAGTAAATCCTATATTTCTCATTCTTATAATCGAAATCTTAAATCCGGTGATATTATTGTCTTTTATCGCAGTGGAGGTATGTACAAAGGCGTTGCTACTACAATTGGAATTGTTGAAAATGTAATGACAAACATTAAAGACCTACATGAATTAATACAAATTTGCAAAAAGAGAACAGTATTATCAGAAAAGGAACTACAAGAATATTGGGAATGGAAACCAAATAATAGGCCATTTATAATCAACTTTCTATACGCTTTTTCATTTAAAAAAAGAATTACATTAAAACAGATGCTTGACGAAAACATACTACCTTCAATGGAGGCTGTTAAAACAATTAATAAGATGGATAGGAATTCATTCGCACAACTAATAACTTTGTCAGGAATATGAAAGTAGTCTTATCTATTAAACCGGAATTTGCCAATAAAATATTTGAAGGCACAAAAAAATATGAATTTCGACGAACCATCTTTAAAAACCCGGAAATAAAAAAAGTAATAGTTTATGTATCAGCACCCGTTCAAAAAATAATTGGTGAATTTGAAATTGAACGAATAATAAATTGCGATCTTGATACACTTTGGAATAAAACAAAAAAATATTCCGGGATTACAAAAGACTATTTTTTTGAATATTTCGGCAACAAAGAACATGGCTATGCAATCAAAATAAAAAACACAACTCTTTATAAAACACCAAAATGCATTCGTGAAGACTTCAATCTTCTGCCACCACAATCATTTTTGTATTTAGCATCAAGTTAATTATAAAGCCCCTAAATAATTAAAAAGGCCTCTGCCGAAGCAAAGGCCTTGTGATGATAAATACCCCTTAACTTACCTTCCAATCATTAACATTATTTGTGCCTGACAGGCTTATTGCTCCGGATTTCCTGTTAAGAAAATTGTAAAGACCAGGGGTATTTTACCGGCAGCAGCACCCGTTCAACAGGGTGAGACTTTTTTTCTACAATACAACAGAAGGGATTCTTTTCAGAAGACAGATAAATAACAGCATGATAATAAAAAACAACTTTTCATGTACAAATCAGAGATAGAAAGAACTTATATAAAAACACACCATTGTCACTTCTTTAAATATTACTTTAAAATAAATTCAAGTACATACAGCAAAAACAACACTTGTAATTTGCACTTTTAATTTTCGCACGTATTTTGCCTGTGAAACCTACGATCATCTTAATCTACCCTATGAATAAAACATCCGTACTGCTTATAGCAGGTATACAAACCCCCAACCGCATCACGATTGCCAAAACATCGTTCATCTACCAATAAATAATCATTAGTAAATATTTCCACTTGCCAGGGAACGCCCATGTACTGTGAAGGATTAAATTAGTACAGGCGTTCCTTTTTTTATTTCGGGAAAACCGAAGTCGGAGGTCTGATGTCAGAAGTCAGAAGAACCCGCTGTTTGATTCTGTTAAGTATTTTCAAAATACGGGGTCTTCCGACATCAGACTTCTGACTTCAGATTTCGTTCTTCTTATTTCTTCTTCTCAGTCCTCTTCCGCAATTCCGCCACCGGCATAACAATCATGCGGCCGATGGGCTCTTTGCCTTTGTAAGTAATCACTTTTAAGTTCACCGCATCTTTCGGTACCATCAGCGGTTGTGTATACCGGGGATAAAACCGGTCGGGGAAAGAATTATCAAAGCTGTAATAAATATCAAGACCTTCTACTTCGGTACTCATTTCTACTTTCAACTGTTCGCCATCTTTTGTTGCCGTAAAAATGGGATCGTACATGCTGGGCGCATATTTAATTTCGGCTACATCAAAACGCTGAAAATGATTTTCGACCCTGCGCACAAAATCATTCCAGTTCTTTTTTGCTGCGGGCGACCATACACTTTCTGCTACTGCAAATGCACGGGGCCAGGTCATGTACTGCGCATGCCGCATGTTATAAACCTGCTCCGTCCATAAGTTCGCCTGCCCGCCTTTTATATATTTAGGATCGGCGCCATCGGGAATGGGTTCGAACTGATACGATGTTTTTAACCGGACACTTTTATAAACCGGTGGTTCTATTACACCATCGCCCTGCATCAGATCGATATAGGTATTCGAATTGGGACTCATCACCACATCGTGCTTCATGGCGGCGGCCTCGGCCCCTCCTTTCGATCCGCGCCAGCTCATTACAGCTGCGTTTGGCGCCAGTCCGCCTTCGAGAATTTCGTCCCACCCTATCAGTTTTTTTCCTTTCGATTCAATGATCTTCTCAACCTTTTTCACAAAATAACTTTGCACTTCATGCAGGTCTTTCAATCCTTCGCGTTGCATCAACTGTTTTATAGCATCGCTTTTTTCCCAGAAATTTTTAGCGCACTCATCGCCGCCCATGTGTATATATTCAAATGGAAAAAGCTGCGCCACTTCGGTAAACACTTTATCCAAAAAATCGTACACTTTATCATTGGCGGGGCAAAGGGTGTTATCTACCAGGGCATAAAAACCGGTATCGCTCCACTGCATAAATTTTTCGCCTGAGTTAACACGGTATGTGCCGGGCGTACATGAAAGTTCGGGATACGAAGCCACGGCTGCCATACTATGGCCGGGCACATCAATTTCGGGCAGAATATTTACAAACCGGTCGGCCGCATATTGAATCAGTTCTTTTATATCGGTTTGTGTATAAAATCCGCCATAGGTGCGGGGTTCGTTATCGGCAGGTGGCGAAAAAGTGCCGAAAGAACCTGTTTTATCAACCCGCCAGGCGCCCACTTCGGTTAATTTGGGCAGGGCCTTAATTTCTACGCGCCAGCCCTGGTCGTCGGTCAAATGCAAATGCAACAGGTTGTATTTATATTTAACCATTTCATCAATATATTGCTTTACCTGCTCTTTGGTAAAAAAGTGGCGAACCACATCGAACATCAGTCCCCGCCAGGCAAAGCGTGGATAATCGCTGATATGTACCCCGGGAACGATCCACGAAGTTTTTTTAACAACCGATCCGCTTTCTATTTCTTTAGGAAGCAGTTGCAACAGGGTTTGGGTGGCATAAAATAACCCGGCCACGTCGTTGGCCTGAACTTTGATGCCTGTGGCGGTAACATCAATGGTGTACCCTTCTTTTCCCAATGCCGCATCGGCTTTATGGTTCAGCGAAAAACCAATAACATTACTTTTTGCCGGTGTGGCCGGTTGTGTTGCCAGTGCAAACCCGGTAGCCTGGCGAACCTGGGCGGTAAAAAAACCAACCACCCGTTGTATATCGGCATTTTTATCGGCCGCAATACGGGTTTGATTATTCAATATAAACCGGGTGCTCTTTTTTTCGAGCGAAACCGGTTCGGGTATAATGGCAATATCAGAAGCAGTTTGTGCCGTACATATTACAGTAATCCATACAGTGGTAAATAACAGGCTGATCGATTTCATGTTGGTATATTGCATTAAATGGTACGTTTGAGGTTTCACGCTTGCCGTTTTCACGCTTTTAAAATTAGGGAATTTATTTACACCGGTTCCCTGAAAAAATTGCAACAGATTGATACTCTTATTGAAATTATATCCTTATTTTGTAAACCACCATAAAACCAGCGTTAAATGAAAAAATTGCTCGTTCCAACTGACTTTTCCGATACATCGAAAAATGCAGCCCGTTTTGCTGTGCAAATGGCCGCCGATATTAATAATGTAAAAATTATTTTAATACATGTGTCAGACAAGATAACAGGTGGATCTGATGGTTCTCCGCTTACCGAAGACGATGACGACCGCCGTATTATTCTTACACAGGCGTTAAGCCAGTTGAAAGAAGAATTACAACCTGCCAGCAATGTGCCTATTGAGTTTGCCATCGAAAAAGGGTCTTCACTGGTTGAAACCCTTTCCCGTTATATTCGCCACCAGGCTATTGATATGGTGATCATGGGAATTACCGGCGCTACACGCCTTGAGCAGATTTTTATGGGAAGCAACACGCTCGACATGGCCAATGAAAGTGTTTGCCCGGTGCTTATCATTCCGCCCGACGCAAAATACCGCAAAATAAAAAATGTGGTGCTGGCCAGCGATTTTAAAGATGTAGACACTACTATTCCCGAAGCACCATTAAAAGCCACGCTCGACCTGTTTAAACCCGCCCTGCATATTGTGAATGTAGACAGTGAGCATTATGTTGAACTGACCGACGATTACAAGGCCGAAAGAGCAAAACTGGAAACGATGTTGCAGGCATATGCACCCGAATTTTATTTTATACGTCAATACGACCTTTTAGATGCCATCAGCCAGTTTGTGTCTGATAAAAACATCGACCTGATCGTTATCGTTCCCAGAAGCAATTCTTTTTTGAGCGGTTTGTTCAAAACCAGTCATACCAAAAAGCTGGCCTACCATAGCCACGTTCCCATTGTAGCTATTCACGAATAATTTTATAATAATATATATTCTTACAGGCGTAGCTTCGGTTACGCCTTTTTTATTAGCATAAATTGGTGTAAATTATCGTGAATGGTGAATGGTCAATGGTGAATGCTCAATGCGCAAACAACCACAAACTGCAAACCACAAACTACAAACAATAAATGCTCAGCTATAGTCACGAAGTATTTTTTGAAGTGGCCACGCATCTTAGCTTTTCCAAGGCGGCTGAAGTATTATACATCAGCCAGCCGGCTATTACAAAACATATTCAATCGCTCGAAAAGCATTATAAAATAAGTTTGTTCGAGCGTAAGGGTAATTCTGTAGCCCTTACCACCGAAGGAAAAATTTTGCTGCAGTATGTGGTAAATGGCCGTGAACTGCAGCGGCAGCTTGAATTTGATATCACCAAACAAAAAAACCTGCAACAGGCCAAAGGATCGCTTACGTTAGGCACCAGCACTACTATTTCGTTATATGTAATTCCACCCGTTTTTTCGGCCTTTCATCTTAAATATCCCAACATTGAGCTCACCCTCGTTAACCGCAATTCAGAAAACATTTTAAAAGCCTTGCTCAATCACGAAATTGACCTGGCAATTACCGAAGGCCGCAATACCATTACCTCGGTTAAATACCAGTTTTTTTTAACCGATGAAGTGATACCGGTTTGCAGCGCCAAAAGCGAGCTGGTCAAAAAAAAGACCATTGCCCCCGAGGAATTGAAGACCATTCCGGTAGCCCTGCGCGAAAGGGGTTCCGGCACACTGCAGGCAGTTGCCGAAGCGCTGCAGAAATTAAAAGTAAGCATTGCCGATATACAGCATAAAATTGTACTGGGAGGTACCGAGGCCCTTAAAAATTTTTTGTTAGATGATGTTTGCCTCGGTTTTCTGCCGCTGCGTTCGGTTGCCCGTGCGCTTAAAAACGGCGAACTGGTTCGGTTAACCATTCCTGGTTTACAAATAAACCGTGAATTTTATTTTATGCAGCGGCGCGGGTCCGAAACAGATCGCATCAATCAGCTATTCATTAAGCTGGCTACCAGCCACTATAACAAAAAGTTATAGTGTATAAGCAAACGATATCGTTTTCGTTGCAGCAGGTTACTACTTTTACTTTGTCATACCTGTACAATGAGAACGATAGAACAACTTACTTTTTTAACACAGCTCAGCTGTTCGCAATGCGGCCGGTCGTATAGTGCGTATGAGGTGCACACATTTTCACCCTGTTGCAGGCAACCCCTCGTTGCTGACTACAATTTGCAGGATGTACCGAATAAAACGGAATTGCATAACCGTATTGCAACCATGTGGCGATACAGGGAAGTTTTACCGGTGTTTGAAGAAGAAAATATAATTAGTCTTGGTGAAGGCATGACTCCTATACTTGATTGTCAACGGTTAAGGGCTAAGTACGAATTGCCCAACCTGTTCATGAAAGATGAATCAAAAAATCCTACCGGTTCATTTAAAGCAAGAGGCATAAGCGCTGCAATATCAAAAGCAAAAGAGTTTGGGGTACATACCTGCATTGTTCCAACAGCGGGTAATGCCGGAGGCGCCATGGCGGCTTATTGCGCAGCAGCTGGCATGAAAGCCATTGTTGCCATGCCACGGCATACGCCAAAAGTTTTTAAAGATGAATGTGAATTGTATGGCGCTGAGCTGATACTGGTAGACGGACTGATCAGTGATTGTGCAAAGAAAGTGGCGCAGTTGAAACAGTCGATCGATTGTTTTGATATATCGACCATGAAAGAACCTTACCGGCTTGAAGGTAAAAAAACCATGGGGTACGAAATTGCAGAACAATTTAACTGGGCCCTGCCCGATGTGATCCTTTACCCCACCGGTGGCGGTACCGGGTTAATCGGTATGTGGAAGGCATTTAAAGAAATGCAGCAAATGGGCTGGATCAATGGAAAACTGCCCCGCATGTTTGCAGTACAGGCCGAAAACTGTGAACCCATTGTACAAACGTGGAAGGGCATGCAGCCGAATGCAAAAAATTATACGGGCAGGCCGTCGCTGGCAAACGGACTGGCGGTCCCAAACCCGTTTGCTGAGGATATGATATTACAGGTATTGCGCGAGTCGAAGGGATTACCGCTGGCGGTTAGTGATGATGCCATGATTGCAGCGGTAAAAGAAATAGCCCGTGAAGAAGGATTGCTGATAGCACCCGAAGGCGGATCGTTATTAACCGCGTTGTTACAACTGGTGCAATACGGAACTATTCAACGTACAGAAAAGATCCTGTTGCTCAACACAGGTTCAGGATATAAATACCTCGAAAATATTGTATGATTTTTATGGAGATTTAGGGTTGTTAAAGGGCAGTCCCCCGAGGTTTTGGGGGACTTTTTTAATATCGAATAATGAACCGAAGAATATCGAATTTTGAGGTTGTATTTCCTTCTTCATTATAAATTCTTCAGTTCGATATTCAATATTCAATATTACACGGAAGGCTCCTGCTGGCTTAAACAATGAAAGCTGCCCAGGCCCCAGATGATCTCTGTTGAATCGATGCCGGTCACTTTTCGATCGGGGAAACATTGCTGAATGATCTGTAACGCTTTATCGTCTTTATTGCACCGGTAGGTTGGAACAAAAATGGCGTTATTGGCAATATAAAAGTTGGCGTAGGAAGCGGGTAATCGTTGTTCTTCATGCACTACGGCATCGGGCATTGGCAATTCAATTACATTTAATTGTTGCCCGTTCAGTAACCGCATTTGCTGTAACTGACGCAGGTTGTGCTGCAGCAGGCCATAGTTTTCGTCGTTCTTATTTTCTTCAATGACAGTTAATACGGTATTGTCGTTTACAAAACGAACGGTATCGTCAATATGGCCATCGGTGTCGTCACCAATAATGCCTTCATCTACCCATAATATTTGCTCAACACCATAATAGTTGTACAGGTATTCTTCAATCTGCTGCTGATTCAGGTGCGGATTACGGTTAGGATTTAACAAACAGGCAGTTGATGTAAGCAAAGTGCCTTTTCCATTAAATTCAACCGAACCGCCTTCCATTACAATACCAGGATTGTAAACAGGTATGTTGTAGTGTTGGCCTACCAAAGTTGGAATTACATCATCCAGATCGTAGGGAGGATATTTATCGCCCCAGG
>Ga0114129_10008963_pt1 | contig 14264 bp, 10 predicted proteins | sample RhiMetdeltSRZDD1_FD_80071 | JGI IMG/M metagenome (GOLD analysis project Ga0114129, IMG submission 80071) | Populus rhizosphere microbial communities from Tennessee, USA - Rhizosphere MetaG P. deltoides SRZDD1 (version 2) (version 2) | ecosystem: Host-associated > Plants > Roots > Rhizosphere >... | reverse complement strand
GGGGTGTCCGCCCAGGTGAGGCTGTGCATGCCGGGGGAGTCCGTTCCTTCTGACTGCATCGGGGGTCCTTCCGCTCGCGCGCCGGGGGTGCGCGCATGTCATCCGTGACAAGGACCAACGTAGTTGAATCGAGCGCTGCGCGCGAGCCCTTTTTCGGGGCTCATATGCAGGCGAAACCGCTCCTGAACGCTTAACTGCGGCTTAATCGCCTGCCGCAGTGGGATTCGGCGTACTACGTTAGACTCCGGCGCGCGGTGCAGGGACGGGACTTAGAGCCCGGCACCGTGTCGAGGTTCAGGCAACGGAGGAGAGATAGATGCGCAACCTTGCGGTATCGGCCTCGAGGGCCGAGCCGGTGCGATCCACGATGGTGGCGCGGCGTGCAGACGCCGTCCTTCCTCCGGCCTCCGACGCTCTCGAATCCACCCGCGTTGGCGGCAACGGGACGCCGTCTTGGACCATACGGGCCTGTTAGCGGGGGATCGGCTTTGGGATAACGGATCGTGGGCAGGTCGGCGCTGGCCGCCGTCACGCATCCGAGGGGACGACGCGGGGGAGCATGAGGACCTCTCTCACACAGATTCGCGGTAGGGGACGAACGAACAGATGACGATCGCCAGAGGAGCAGCGATCGCTTCGCTCGTGGTCGCCGTGATCGCGGTCGCGGTGCTGATGTTCGGCTCCGGCGGCGGCGAGACTTACGTCCTGCACATGCAGTCCGCCAACCAGCTGGTGACGGGCAACTCGGTCAAGGTGGGCGGCCTCGACGTCGGGAAGATCACGGACATCTCGTTGTCCAAGGACAACCAGGCGGACGTGAAGGTCGAGATCACGGACGGAGACTTCACGCCCCTCCACGAGGGCACCACCGCGGTCGTGCGCGTCACGTCGCTGCCCTCTGTCGCGAACCGCTACATCGCGCTCACGCCGGGCCCGAACAACGCCCCCGAGGTTCCAGGCGGCGGCGTCATCTCCGAGGACAAGACCACGAACGCGGTGGACCTCGACCAGCTCTTCAACACGCTCGACCCGCCGACGCGCAAGGGTCTCCAGGGCGTTCTGCAGGGATTCGCCACCTGGTACGCGGGACAGAGCAGCGACCTCGCTCAAACCTTCAAGTACCTCGGCCCGTCGCTGGAGAGCTTCTCGCAGGTGATGGCCGAGTTGGTGCGCGATCAGAAGGCGTTCAACGACTTCGTCGTGAACGGCTCACGCGCGGTGACGGCGATCGCCGAGCGCCGCAACGACCTCGCCGACCTCGTCACGAACGGAAACGGATTTGCCCGCGCGCTGGGCACCCAGAACACTGACCTGAACAAGGCGCTGGCACTGTTCCCCGCCACGCTGCGTCAGGGCAGCACGACGTTCACGACGCTGCGCTCCGCCTTGAAGGACCTGAACCGCCTGACCAACGTCTCGAAGCCGGCGACCAAGAACCTCGCGCCGTTCCTGAGCAAGTTCGCCGACCTCTTCAAGGAGTTCCAGCCGGCCTTCAAGGACTTCCGGTACATCGTTCGCAACCCGGGCCCGCACAACGACGCGACGGACCAGATGAAACAGATTCCTTCGCTGGAGAAGCTGGCCGCGACCAACACGAAGAACTCGGTCGCGGCACTGAAGCAGGGCCAGCCGGTGATCGAGTCCATCCGTCCGTACGCAGCCGATCTCGCGGCCTGGATCACGCACTTCGCGGAGGTGCCGAGCTACTACGACGCAAACGGCCACTACGCCCGCGTGCTGCCGATCTTCAACGCCTTCTCCTACGACCAGTCGAACAACCAGCTGAACCCACTCGCGCCGAGCCAGCGCAAGAACATCCTCGGCGGCCGCGGCAACCGGTTCTGCCCGGGTGCCGCCACGCAGCCCGCCGCCGACGGGTCCAACCCGTGGCTCGCAGACGGGGCGCTGACCCCCGCTGACTGCGACCCGAACACGCGGGTGCCGGGGCCATGAGGCAGAGGCTTCTGATCGCCGCGTTCGTGGTGGCCGTGATCGTGGCCGCGGTGGTCGCGATGGGCGCGGGCGGCAGCAGCGGCGGCGACTACAAGGTGCGAGCGATCTTCAACAACGCTTCGTTCCTGATCCCGGGCGAGGACGTGAAGATCGCAGGTGCCAAGGTCGGCAAGGTCGATTCGCTCGACGTCACCCCGGATCTCCGCGCCGCCGCGGTGCTCAGCATCACCGATTCCGGCTTCAAGGACTTCCGCACCGACGCCCAGTGCGCGATCCGACTGCAGTCGGTGATCGGCGAGAAGCTGGTCGAGTGCACGCCGACGCAGCCGCGTGTCCAGGGCCAGCCCGAGGCACCGCCGCTCAAGAAGATCCCGGACGGCCAGCCCGGCGCGGGCCAGTACCTGCTGCCGGTCGAGAACACGGTCACGCCCGTCACCGAGGACCTGATCCGCAACGTGATGCGGCTGCCCTACCGGACGCGCTTCGGGATCATCCTGAACGAGTTCGGCGCGGGCCTCGCCGGACGCGGCAAGGACGTGCGCACGATCATCCGCGACGCGAACCCGGCGCTCCGGCAGTTCGACCGCGTGATCCAGATCCTTGCGAACCAGAACAAGGAGCTCGCTGCAGGGGCCAAGGCCGGCGACAAGGTGATCAGCGAGTGGGCCGCGCGCCGCAAGCAGGTGGCGCACTTCATCGTGGCGGCCAACATCACAGCCCAGGCCACCGCCGAGCGCCGCGCCGATCTCGAGAAGAACTTCCAGAAGTTCCCGAAATTCCTCCAGGAGCTGCGCCCGACGATGGCGCGCCTGGGGTCGCTGTCGGAGCAGATGCTGCCGGTCTTCAACAACCTGAACCAGGTCGGCCCCGAGGTGAGCCGCCTGCTGATCGCCCTTGGGCCGTTCTCGCGTGCGGGCATCCCCGCCTTCAAGAGTCTCGGAAAGACGGCGCAGGCAGGCGGCCCAGCACTGGCGGCGGCCAAGCCGACGGTCCAGACGCTCGGCAACTTCACGGCCCGAGCCCGGGTGGTGGCGCAGAACCTCGCCTCGCTGCTCACGAGCTTCGACCAGACCAACGGCATCCGGTACCTGACGAGCACGATCCTGAACCTGGCCATGTCGGTCAACGGCTTCGACGATGTCGGCCACTACCTGCGCACCACGCTGCTCGCTGGGTGCAACTCGCTGGCGACCACGCTGAACCAGGCGTGTAGCGCGAACTTCGTGAACGGCAGCAGCTCGGGGGCGACCGCGGCCAGCGCGAGCCGGCCCCGCGGCGCGGTCGCGCGGCTCCTGGCCGGCGAGGACCCGAACAAGGTGATGGCGGACTACCGCCGCCAGCACCCGGGCAAGCGGCTGCCAAAGCTCGCGGCCGCGCCCACCGCCGGTAAGTCGGCGCCGAGCACCGCTGCGCCGGTGAAGAACCCGAAGCGCAGCACGAAGAACAGCGGCTCGAACGGCGGCTCGAGCGGCGACGGGATGCTCGGCTACCTCCTGGGAGGCGGCCAGTGACCCGGCGGCGCGGAGCCACCGCGATCGCCTCCAACCCCGTCCTGGTGGGCGTCGCGACCACGCTCGTGATCGTGGTCGCCGTGTTCCTCGCCTACAACGCGAACGCCGGGCTGCCCTGGGTCCCGACCTACCGCATCTCGGCGGACGTGCCGATCGCGACCAGCCTGGTGAAGGGCAACGAGGTCCGCATCGGCGGCCTGCGCGTGGGCGTGGTCGACAAGATCACACCGAAGCAGGCCTCGAACGGCGCCACCTACGCGAAGCTCGACCTCAAGCTCGAAACGCGCATCCGGAAACTGCCGGTCGACTCGACGGTCCTGATCCGGCCCCGCTCGGCGCTGGGTCTGAAGTACATCGAGGTCACGAAGGGCACCTCGACCAAGGGGTGGCAGGACGGCGCCACGATCCCGCTCAGCCAGTCCAAGGTCAAGCCGGTCGAGTTCGATGACTTTTTCAACATGTTCGATGCGCGCACACGCGTCGGCGAGCAGCAGAACCTGCGCGGCTTCGGCGACGCGTTCGCGGGGCGCGGCATCGACATCAACAGCGCGCTGCAGGCGTTCGTGCCGCTCGTCGCGGTCGCGACCCCGGTGCTCAGCAACATCGCCGCGCCGCAGACGAACTTCAAGCGCTTCTTCGCCTCGCAGGCGAAGGCCGCGCAGATCGTGGAGCCGGTGGCGGTGGTCCAGGGTGAGCTCTGGGCCAACCTGGACACCACGCTTTCGGCCTTCGCGAACGTCTCGCGGCCGTTCCTGCAGGAGACGATCTCGAAGGGCCCCGGCGGGCAGCAGACCGCGATCGAGACCTTCCCGAAGATCCGGCCGTTCTTCGCCGAGACGCAGAAGTTCTTCACCAACCTCCAGCCCGGCGCGGCCGCGCTGCGCGACTCCGCGCCGACGCTCGCGCACGCGTTCGAGACCGGCACGCAGGTCTTGCGGGCCTCGCCGGCATTCAACCGGAGCCTCCAGAAGTTCCTCATCGATTTCCGCAACTTCGCGCAGGACCCGCTCGTCCCGATCGGCCTCAAGGACCTGAGCGATACGGTCAACGTGCTTGACCCGACGCTTCAGTATCTGACGCCCACCCAGACGGTCTGTAACTACGCATCGCTCTTCTTCCGCAACGCGGCCAGCCTCCTGAGCGACGGCGACCAGAACGGCACGTGGCTGCGGTTCATGGTGGTCACGACGCCGACCGGGCCCGGCGGCGGGCCCGCGCCGAACGGCGAGGGCGGTCCCTCATCGGCGCCGGAAAACGGCGGCGGGCAGCTGATCGACGGGGTGGATCCCGCCTTCCTGCACAGCAACTTCTACCCGAACGCCGGCTTCGGGCCGAAGTCGCAGCGTGAGTGCGAGGCCGGCAACGACGGCGCCAACAACTACGCCAAGGGCCGCCAGGCGATCGGCAACATTCCGGGCAACCAGGGCACCGTGACCGAGGACCAGCCCGTCAAGAAGAAGGGGAAGTGATGGAGTCCTCGAGCACTCCACGCAAGGTGATCCTGCCCCGCCGTTACCAGGGCCGGGTCAGCACGGTGCGCGCGGGCACGCTCACGATCCTGGTGCTGATCGTGGGCGTCTATCTGGCGTTCACGAAGTCGCTGCCCTGGCAGCAGCCGTTCGAGTTCAACGCGGTGTTCCAGACCGGCAACAACCTCCGCCTGGACTCGCCGGTGCGGATCGCGGGCGTCAACGTCGGCAAGGTCACGGCGGTCGAGCGGGACCCGAACACCAAGCTCGTGAAGGTCACGATGACCCTCGACGACGTGGGGCAGCCGATCCACAAGGACGCGACCGCGCAGATCCGCTCGCGCATCTTCCTCGAGGGGAACTTCTTCGTCGACCTCAAGCCCGGGACCCCGCAGGCTCCGACCGTGCACGACGGCGACACGCTCCCGGTGACGCAGACCGCGACTCCCGTCCAGCTCGACCAGCTGCTGACCGCGCTGCAAACGAACGACCGCCAGTACCTCCAGGACCTCTTGAAGGGCTTCGGGGACGCGCTCACACGCACGCCCTCGGCCGCGGACAATTCGCAGCAGGACGTGATCGTGAAGGGCAAGACCGCCTCCCAGGCCCTCAACACGAGCCTCGACTACGCGCCCGCCGCGCTCAAGAACGGCTCCCAGGTGAGCGAGGCGCTGCTGGGCACGCAGCCGCACGACCTGTCGAAGCTGGTCAAGGGCCTCGCCAAGGTCGTGACCGCACTCGACACCAACGAGGCGCAGCTGAAGGACCTGATCACGAACTTCAACCGCTTCTTCGCGATCTTCGCCTCGGAGGAGACCAACGTGCAGCGGTCCGTGAAGCTGCTCGCCCCCACGATCGAGCACGCCCACTCGTCATTGCGGAGCCTGAACGCCGCGCTCCCGCAGCTGGCCGGCTTCGCACGGGACATCATCCCCGGCGTCAAGGAGACGCCGCCGACGATCACTGCGGTCACGCCCTGGATCGCCGAGGCGCAGAAGCTGTTCGCGCGCTCGGAGCTGGGCGGTCTGCTCAGCTCACTGCGCCCGGCAATCAACAGCTTCGCGATCGCGACCGACAACTCATTCGACCTCTTCACGCAAACGAACCTGACGAGCCGCTGCTTCAACGAGGTGATCCTGCCGTCCGGCAACACGGTCCTGAACGAGGGGCCGCTCACCAGCGGCGTGCCGAACTACAAGGAGTTCTGGTACACGGTCGTCGGCCTCGCGGGCGAGTCCCAGGGCTTCGAGGGCAACGGGTCCTATACCCGCACGGCGACCGGCGGCGGCGACGTACTCGTCAAGTCGGGCAAGCTGGCCGGCCGCCCGAAGAGCCGCGACACGGTGTACGGGCACGCGCTCCTGCCGCCACGCGGCACGCGGCCCGCGAGGCCCGCGAAGACGCCGCCGTTCAAGACCAACGTCGCGTGTTACAAGAACCCGAAGCCGAACCTCAACGGCCCGGCATCGAAGGCGGGCCCGGGTGACCAGGTGCTGCGCGGCGGAGGGGGCAAGCCGTGAGGCACGCGATCTCCAAGCACATGCGCGACTTCATCGCGATCATCGCGCTGTCGCTGTTCGCGCTCGCGATCACGGGTTACATCCTGGCGCACCAGCGCTTCTACCTGCCGAGCTGGGTGCCGATCCTCGGCACCGATTTCTTCGAGCTGAAGGGCGAGTTCAGCACGGCGCAATCGGTCACGCCCGGTCAGGGCCAGACGGTCGACATCGCGGGCGTGCCCGTCGGCGAGATCAAGAAGGTCGACCTCGTCCAGGGCCGCGCGGTCGTGACGTTGGAGATCAAGCACAAGTACGCGCACATGATCAAGAGCGACGCGACCATGCTGCTGCGTCCGAAGACCGGCCTCAAGGACATGATCGTCGAGCTCAACCCGGGCACGCAGAGCAGGCCTGCGGTCAAGAGCGGGTTCACGGTGCCGGTCGCGAACACCCGCCCGGACGTCAACCTCGACGAGATCCTCTCGAGCCTCGACCGCGACACGCGCGACTACCTGCGCCTGTTCGTGGCCGGCGCCGGTGAGGGTCTGAAGGACAACGGGCCCAACACCGCCGCCACGCTGAAGCGGTTCGCGCCGCTCAACCGGGACATCGCGACGCTCACCGGGGAGCTCGCCAAGCGCCGCACGAACCTCGCGAACCTGATCCACAACCTCCAGCTGCTCGTCACCGAGGTCGGCACGAAGGACACGCAGCTCTCGCAGCTGGTCGTGTCCCAGAACGCCGTATTCCAGGCGTTCGCGAACCAGGATCGCAACCTGCGCCACACGTTCGAGCTGCTGCCCGGCGCGCTCGACACGACCCAGCGGGCGCTCAAGGTCTCGGACCAGCTGTCGCGGAAGCTCGGGCCCACGCTGCGCGACCTGCGACCGGGTGCCCGCGCGCTCGGGCCGAGCCAGGTGGCCACGCAGCAGTTCGCAAAGGCCACCACGAGCATCATCCACAACCAACTGCGCCCGTTCGTGAAGCAGGCCCGCCCGACCGTCGACGTGCTGGGGCCGGCGCTGCGCGACCTTTCCAAGGCCGTTCCCGAGCTGGCCACCAGCTTCCGCGTGCTGAACAAGTTCTTCAACGCGCTTGCGTACAACCCGCCCGGCGTGGCGGAGGGGTATCTCTTCTACGCGTTGTGGCTGAACCACATCGGTGCGTCCGTCTACTCGACTCAGGATGCGAACGGCCCGATCCGGCGCGGGATCATCCTGACGGACTGCATCGCGGCCGGCGCGCTCGAGAACGTGGCCAAGATCGACGCTCAGCTGGGGACGTTGATCGCGCTCACGAACTTCCCCAGCAGCACGGAGATCTGCGGAAAGTGACCATCACGTAATGCAGAAACAGGTCCCGACAGTCGGCCGGCTGCTGGTGATGGCGATCTTCACGCTGTCGTGCTTCGGGCTACTCCTGTACCTGTGGTCCGCGTTCGGTGGCCCGGTGCCGCTGAAGCCGCACGGCTACCGGTTCCACGCGCACTTCGCCGAGGCCACGCAGCTCGCCCAGGAGGCCGACGTCCGGATCTCCGGCGTCAACGTCGGCAAGGTCAAGCAGATAGATCTCGGCGACGACGGCCGCACGGACGCGACGATCGAGCTCCAGGACAAGTACGCCCCGCTGCCCGACGACAGCCACGCGATCCTGCGCCAGAAGACGCTGCTCGGGGAGACCTACGTGGAGCTCACGCCTGGCACGAAGAGCGCTGCGAAGATCCCCGAGAACGGAACGCTCGCGACCACGCAGGTGGCGCCCACGGTGGAGCTCGACGAGATTCTCCGCGCCTTCGACAAGAAGACGCGCGAGAGCTTCCAGGTGTGGCAGCAGGACCTGGGGGCCGGCATCGACGGCCACGGCCAGGACTTCTCGGACGCGCTCGGCAGCCTCGCGCCGTTCGCCGAGAACACCAACGCCGTGCTCCAGGTTCTCAACTCGCAAACGCGTGCGGTGTCTCAGGGGATCAAGAACACCGGCGTCGTGTTCGACGCGTTGACCGAGCGCGACGGCCAGCTCTCGGACTGGATCGCCAATTCCAACCGGCTGCTCGCGACGACCGCTCAGCGCGACAAGGAGATCGAGGGCCTCTTCCGCGCCTTCCCGTCGTTCATCGACAACTCCTCGTCCGCGTTGAAGGCGCTCGCGGCATACGCCGTGAACACGCGCCCGCTGATGGTCCAGCTGCAGCCGGTGGCCACGCAGCTCAGCCGCTTCCTCGTGAACGCGAAGGGGCTCTCGAACAACTTCGACCAGTTCTTCGTCGGCCAGGGACAGCTCCAGAAGGCATCTGTCAAGGGCCTGCCTGCCTCATCGCGGTTCCTCACCGACACGCGCAATCTGCTCGCGCAACTCGATCCGTTCCTGCGGAACTTCAACCCGTTCCTGCGCTATCTCAGCCTCTACAAGCGGGAGATCTCGGCGCTCTTCGCGAATGACACCGCGACGCTTCAGGCCACGGACCAGATCGGCAACAACCGCGTGCACTACCTGCGCCTGACGAGCCCGGTGAACCCCGAGTCGCTGGCCGTGTACCCGCAGCGGCTCGGCTCGAGCCGGCACAACCCGTACTTCCAGCCCGGCGGCTACAACAACCTGAAGAGCGGCCTCGAGGACTTCAACACGAACCTCTGCGGCCAGGGCGGCTTCCCGACGCTCGGGCCTGCGGACGCGAACATGTCCGAGACGCTGCGGAGCAACATCCTGGCCTTCTTCCTCAACAATGGCGTGACCGCGGCGCCGCCCTGCAAGCAGCAGGCGCCGTTCACGTTCAGCGGCGAGACCTCGCAATTCCCGCACGTCCGGACCGACCCGCGGCCCAGTCCGTAGTTCTCCCCTGGCGCTTGCGCGGGGCCGGTTGATAGATTCGAATGTGCCCCGGCGGACGCCGGGCAACCCCTGACCAAGACGACGGAGGATCCATCAATGCCCACGAAGGTCGGCATCAACGGCTTTGGCCGCATCGGGCGCAATCTCTTCCGAGCGGCCTTCGAGCGCGAGGTCGACCTCGATTTCGTGGCGGTGAACGACATCACCGACGCGCGCACGCTGGCCCATCTGCTCAAGTACGACTCCACGCTGGGCCCCTTTCCCGGCAGCATCGAGGCCGGCGATGACTACATCGAGGTGGACGGCAAGCGGATCAAGGTACTCGCCGAGCGCGACCCCGCAAAGCTGCCGTGGAGCGACCTCGGCGTGCGCGTGGTGGTCGAGTCGACCGGCATCTTCACGGACCGGGAGGGCGCATCCAAGCATCTCGAGGCCGGCGCCGACAAGGTCGTGATCTCCGCGCCCGCCAAGGACCCCGACGTGACGGTCGTGCTGGGCGTCAACTTCGATGACGCCTACGACCCGGCCACCCACCGCATAATCTCGAACGCTTCCTGCACCACCAACTGCCTGGCACCGGTCGCGAAGATCCTCAACGACGAGATCGGGATCGTGCACGGCCAGATGACCACGATCCATGCCTACACCGCGGACCAGCGCCTCCAGGACATGCCGCACTCCGACCTGCGGCGCGCGCGGGCGGCGGCCATCAACCTGATCCCGACCTCGACAGGGGCGGCGAAGGCGATCGGCCTCGTGGTGCCTGAGATCGACGGCAGGCTGAACGGGATCGCGGTGCGGGCCCCGGTCGCGACCGGCTCCGTCGTGGATCTGGTCGTCGAGGTCTCACGCGAGACGAGCGTTCAAGAGGTCAACGAGATCTTCCGGCGTGAGTGCGACACCGGCCGCTACCACGGGATCATCCGGTACACCGAGGACCCGATCGTGTCCACCGACATCAACAAGTCTCCGTACTCGTCCGTGTTCGACTCCCAGCTGACGATGGTGGTCGACGGGACGCTCGTGAAGGCCGTTGCCTGGTACGACAACGAGTGGGGCTACTCGTGCCGGCTCGCCGAGCTGACCGAGAAGGTCTCGGTTGCACAGCCCGCCGTCGCGTAGTGAAGTTCCCCAAGAAGACCGTCGCCGACCTCGATGCCGGTGACAGGCCCGTGCTCGTGCGCGTCGACTTCAACGTGCCGCTCGAGGGTGATGGGCCGGGCGAACGGCGCGTGGCGGACGACACGCGCATCGTCGCCGCGCGGCCGACGCTCGATTACCTGCGCGAGCAGGACGCGCGCCTGATCCTCGTGTCCCACCTCGGCCGCCCCGCGGACCGCGACCCGGCCTGGTCGATGACCCCCGTCTCGCGCCGGCTCGCAGAGCTGACCGGCTGGAACGTGAGCCAGGCGCCCGCCGTCGTGGGACCCGCGGTCGAGAAGCTCGCGGCCGGGCTCGACGGGGCCGACGTCCTGGTGCTCGAGAACTCCCGCTTCGAATCGGGCGAGACCGAGAACGATCCCGAGCTGGCGGCGGCGCTGGCCCGGCTCGCGGACGTCTACGTCAATGACGCATTCGGCGCGGCGCACCGCGCGCATGCCACCACCGAAGGCGTCGCGCACCTGTTGCCGGCCGGCGCCGGCTTTTTGCTGGAGCGGGAGGTCACGGTGCTGAGCTCCCTGATGGCCGACCCCGCGCACCCGTTCGTGGTGGTGCTCGGCGGCGCGAAGGTGAGCGACAAAATCGGGGTGGTCGAGCGCTTCTTGGAGATCGCGGACGCCATCCTGATCGGCGGCGCGATGTGTTTCAGCTTCCTCCGGGCGCTCGGCCACGAGACCGGCGACTCGCTGGTCGACGAGGCGGGAATCGACCAGGCCCGCCGGCTCCTCGACCGCGCGGATGGCGCGGACTGCCTCCTCGAGCTCCCCGAGGACCTCGTGGTCGCGGACCGCTTCGATGCGGACGCACCGCACGAGGTGGTCGACGGCATCGACGTGCCCGCCGGCAGGATGGGCCTCGACATCGGCCCCAAGACGGCGCAGCGGTACGCGGGTCAGGTGCTGGAGTCGGCGACTGCATTCTGGAACGGCCCGATGGGGGCTTTCGAGCTGGAGCCCTTTGCGGCGGGCACGCGCGCCATCGCCGAGGCGTTCGCCGCCTCGCCTGGCACGACCGTCGTGGGAGGCGGCGACTCCGCTGCGGCGATTGCGCGCTTCGGCCTGACGGACTCGGTCACGCACGTGTCCACCGGAGGCGGCGCGGCGCTCGAGCTGCTGGAGCGAGAGAAGCTCCCGGGCGTGGAGGCGCTCGACGACCGCGAATGAGCAACGAGCGCCGCCCGTTGATCGCGGGAAATTGGAAGATGAACAAGACGAACGCGGAGGCGGCCGAGTTCCTGGACGAGTTCCTGCCCGGCGCGGGTGACCGGCCCGACGTCGACGTCGCGATCTGCCCTCCGTACACCGCGCTGCGCACGGTCGCCGAGCGCTCCGCCGGGACGCCCTTGATCGTGAGTGCCCAGAACATGCACGAGCGGGAGGGGGGCGCGTTCACCGGTGAGGTGTCCGCGCCGATGCTGCGTGAGGTGGGCGTGCAGGCCGTGGTGCTCGGTCATTCGGAGCGCCGCCAGCTCTTCGGCGAGACGGACGTCGCGCTTCAGCGCAAGGTACCGGCCGCGCTTGCCGCCGGCCTCGTGCCGATCCTGTGCGTGGGGGAGACGGAGGACGAGCGCGAGGCGGGGGAGACCGAGCGCAAGCTCCGCCACCAGGTGCAGGCCGACCTCGCGGAGGTCGAAGACGACCGCCTCACGCAAATCACGATCGCTTACGAGCCGATCTGGGCGATCGGCACCGGCAACACGGCCACGCCCGAGCAGGCCCAGGACGCGATCGCGTTCGTGCGGGCACTGCTGAGCGATCGGTCTCCGGCGGTCGCCGCGGGGGTCCGGATCCTGTACGGCGGCAGCGTCAACGCGGGCAATGCGGCGGAGCTCCTGAGCCAGCCCGACATCGACGGCGCGCTCGTGGGCGGCGCGAGCCTCGACCCCGGCGAGTTCGCGGCGATCATCGCCGCGGCGCCCCGATGAGCGCCCGCCGTCCGAGCGCCGCCGACCTGCCGCTCCCGTCCGTCGTGCTGGTGGTGTTGGATGGGTGGGGCCTGGCGCCGCCCGGCCCCGGCAACGCCGTGTCGCTCGCCGCCACCCCGGTGTTCGAGTCGCTCTGGGAGACCTACCCCCACGCGCAGCTCGAGGCGAGCGGCGAGGCCGTCGGCCTGCCGCCGGGCCAGATGGGCAACTCCGAGGTCGGGCACCTCAACCTGGGTGCCGGCACGATCATGCAGCAGGACCTGGCTCGCCTTGACGAGGCGATCGCCGAGCGCAGCTTTTTCGAGAACGAGGCGCTCCGCGCGGCCTGCGCGGCGACCCGCGAGGGAACCGGGCGCCTTCATCTGATCGGCCTGGTCTCCGGCGGGGGCGTGCATTCCAGCCTCGATCACCTGCGCGCCTGCATCGAGCTGGCCGCACGTGAGCACGTTCCGCAGCTCGTGCTCCACGCGTTCACCGACGGCCGTGACACGCCGCCGACGTCCTCGCCGGAGTACCTGGCGGAAGCGGAAGGCTGGCTCGCGGAGGCCGGCGAGGCCGGCGTCGACGCGCGCGTGGGCACGGTCATGGGCCGCTACTGGGGGATGGACCGCGACCGGCGCTGGGACCGCACGAAGCGGGCGTACGACGCGATCGTGCATGCCGAGGGGTTGCGTGCGGGGACTCCTCAGGAGGCCGTCCGCCACGCTTACGGCCGCGACGAGACGGACGAGTTCATCCAGCCCACGATCATCGGGGAGCCCGCGCCCGTCCGCGCCGGTGACTGCGTCCTGACCTTCAACTTCCGCCCCGACCGCATGCGCCAGATCGTGCGGGCGCTCGGCGAGCCCGGCTTCGCCGAGTTCGACCGCGGCGACGCGCCGCGCGTGCGCATCACGACCATGACCGTCTATCAAGAGCACTGGGACTATCCGGTCGCGTTCCCGCCGGCGCGTCCCGAGACCACGATCGCGGCGGTGCTGGCGGAGCGCGGTGACCGCCAGCTGCACGTCGCCGAGACCGAGAAGTACGCACACGTCACGTACTTCTTCAACGGCGGGAGGGAGGAGCCGTACCCCGGCGAGGAACGCTGCCTCGTGCCCTCGCCGCAGGACGTTCCCACCTACGACCACAAGCCGGAGATGAGTGCGCCCGAGGCGGCGGCCGCGTTTTCCTCACATTGGCGCGAGGCCTCCTCCGAAGGCCGGCCGTTCCGGTTCGGCGTGATCAATTTCGCCAACCCCGACATGGTCGGCCACACGGGCAGCATCCCGGCCGCGACGAGGGCGGTCGAGACCGTCGACTCCTGTCTGGGCGAGGTGGTCGCCGCCGTCACCGAGACCGGCGGGGGCCTGATCGTGACCGCCGACCACGGCAACGCGGACGAGATGCTGGAGCCGGACGGGAGCCCGAACACGGCGCACTCGACCAATCCGGTGCCGGTGGTGGTGACGGTCGGAGGCTTGAAGCTGCGCGACGGCGTGCTCGCGGACGTCACCCCGACCGCGCTCGGACTGCTTGGGATAGACGTCCCGAGCGCGATGCGCGGGCGTTCGCTGCTGGTTGATTGATCACAACCTCGTCTTCGTTTTGCCTGGAAAACCGGGCAATAAGGAAGTGGTTCAGGAGTGGGCGGCCGTCCGAGCCGGCAACCCTTCACTCGACGCCGGTCGGCCTTTGGGTGCAGGATCTGCAGCGCTGAGCGCGGCAAAGACCGCTCACATCAGCGTGGAGCCCCTCGAATGAAGGGTTTGCCACCCTCGGAGGCCGCCCAACCTCTGAACCCATCCCCTTGGTGCCGGTTTCAAAGGGAGTGCCAGTGCGGCGCGCGCGGCTACTTCGTGGCGCCGTCGATCAGGTCGCGGATGCCGTTGATCTGGTCCTGGACCCGGTCGCGCACCACGTGCTCGAAGTGCCGGCT
>Ga0114129_10008962_pt1 | contig 14265 bp, 10 predicted proteins | sample RhiMetdeltSRZDD1_FD_80071 | JGI IMG/M metagenome (GOLD analysis project Ga0114129, IMG submission 80071) | Populus rhizosphere microbial communities from Tennessee, USA - Rhizosphere MetaG P. deltoides SRZDD1 (version 2) (version 2) | ecosystem: Host-associated > Plants > Roots > Rhizosphere >... | reverse complement strand
TCGGGGCGACCGGCTTGACCAGCATCGCCTGGCCGAACGCCGAGCTGCTGGCTGCCCGAGCAGCCCGGCGCGCGGGGGCCGGCCTCGCCCTCAGCACCTACGCCTCAAACTCGATCGAGGAGGTCGCCGCGACCGGGGTCACCCCGCGCTGGTTTCAGTTGTACGTCAGTCGGGATCGCAAGAAGACGGACGAGCTGATCGACCGGGCCCAGGCGGCCGGTTACCAGGGGCTCGCCATCACGGTGGACACCCAGGTCCCGAGCATGCGCGAGCGGAACGTCCGCAACGGCTACCAGGCCCCGCCTCGAATCACCCTCAGCAACGTCGTAGACGTCTCCTGGCGGGCCGGCTGGCTCAAGCGGTTCCTCAAGGGCCCCCGCCCGGCGTATCGCAACATCAGCGGCGAAGCAGCCCTGACGCCCAAACAGTTCGTCGAGCTTGGCTACCAGCTCGCCCGCGAGATCGACCCGGCGGTGAACTGGAACGACATCGAGGCGTTTCGGGCGCGCTGGAAGGGGCCGATGCTGCTCAAGGGCGTCGTCTCGACCCGCGACGTCAAGACGGCGCTGGACGCCGGCATCAACGGGTTCATCGTCTCGAACCACGGCGGGCGCCAGCTTGACTACGCGCCGTCCTCCATCGAAGTGCTGCCCGAGATCGTGGACGCCTGCGCGGACCGCGCCGAGGTCTACCTCGACAGCGGCATCCGGCGCGGCAGCGACATCGTCAAGGCGCTTGCCCTTGGCGCGAAGGCCGTGCTGATCGGCCGACCGTACGTCTACGGCCTCGGCGCGGCCGGCGAGGATGGCGTGGACCACGTCTTCCGGATCCTGACGGACGAGATCGACCGCTGCCTGGCGCTGATCGGCATCCCGAAGCTGTCGGACGTGACGCGGTCAGATCTTCGCGCGGTGCCGACCCTGCCGCTCGGTGAACGCCAGGCCGTCCCAGTGGTCGCCCGGTAGACCTTGCTCCGCAGCGGGCGCAATGAATTGCGCCCCTACCGGGTCCGATCCGGTAGGGGCGCAATTCATTGCGCCCGCGTTCACTGCGCCCACGCCCCGGGCATGCATCGTGCGTCTCAGATCCTCCAGGTAGGAGGATGCATGCAGCATGGCGACCAGCGGCGTGACTGGGTGGTCAAGCGCCACCTGAGCGCCGAGGCACTCAAAGAGTACGTAGCCCGCCTGGAGATCGATCGAGCCCAGGTCATCGCGATCACCGAGCATCAAGACGGCGTCTTCACCCTGATCTTCGAGCCGACCGACCATCAGCAAGATCACCTCGAAGCCGAAGTGGGCCAGGTCGCCGAGACCCTTGACACCCTGTTCGGCGCACCGGTCACGCCGGTCCAGGAGCGCGCCGTCGAGGAGTCCGGGGCCGTCGTGGCCGTGCCGGTGGCACCACTCGTGGCCCCGCCCACCGCGCCGTCCGCCGAGCCCAGCCCCTCCTGACTCCCCCCTCACGCAATGCGTGTGACCGCGAGCCCCTGGCCCGCTACCATCATCGCACCCAGTCTGCCACGCACCGGGGGACGGGCACGGCTCCACAGACGCAACGCAGCGGGCGGAGGGGAGAACCATGGCGCTAGTACAGGGCAAGGTCGCGCTGGTGACCGGAGGCGCCCGGGGCATCGGGCGCGCAGCGGCGGAGCTGCTGGCCGCCGAGGGTGCGCGCGTCGCCGTCGCCGACGTCAACCTGGCCGGCGCCGAGGACGTGGCGAGCGGCATCGAAGCGCGCGGAGGGCAGGCGCTGGCGCTGGCCGCCGACGTCTCCCAGCCGGACCAGATCGGACCGATGTTCGACGCGGTGCTCCGGCGCTTCGGACGGCTTGACGTGCTCCACAACAACGCCGGCGTGTTCGCCAAGACCGCCGTCGACGAGATCGACATCGACGGCTGGGACCGGCTGATGGGCGTCAACCTGCGCGGCGCCTTCCTGGTGGCCCAGCACGCCCTGCGGATCATGAAGGCCCAGCGGGGCGGGCACATCATCAACATGGGCTCGATGGGCGGCCAGGTCGGCGGGGTCGTGGCCGGTGCCGATTACGCGGCTTCGAAAGCGGCGATCGCCTGCCTCACGAAGTCGATGGCGAAGTGGGGCGGCCCGTACGGCATCCTCGTCAACACGCTCTGCCCGGGCGTGATCGACACGGCGATGCCGGCCCAGTTCCCGCCCGACCGCCTGGCGGCGATGATCGAGGCGACGCCGCTGCGTCGGATGGGGACCACCGACGAGGTCGCGAAGGTCGTGCTGTTCCTGGCCTCAGACCTCTCCAGCTTCGTCACCGGCGCCCACATCGACATCAACGGCGGCCTGTTTACTGATTAGGTTCTGGGTGCTGGGTTCTGAGTGCTAGGCTAATACGGAGGCCGCGAGGTCACGCCTTTCCGTACCGCGAGCGTCAGCGAGCGGACCCTGGACGCACAGGAGGTCCGGCTCGCTGACGCTCGCGGTACGGACCCCGACTTGAATCCAACACCTGAGACCATCGGAGCAATGATGGCGATGCAATGGCGCGGGCGCGGCGGCCCTGCCGGACGGCCGAGCCCGGCGATCAACGAGAACCCGTTTGACGATGTCCTGGAGCAGGTAGATCGAGCGGCCGGCGTGCTGGGTCTCCGGCCCGCCGAGGTCGAGCTGCTCAAGCACCCGAAACGCCAGGTGATCGTCTCGCTGCCCGTCCAGATGGACGACGGCACCGTCCAGGTCTTCACCGGCTACCGCGTCCTTCACGACAACACCAGAGGCCCCGGCAAGGGCGGCGTCCGCTACCACCCCGAGGTCGACCTCGACGAGGTCAAAGCGCTGGCCGCCTGGATGTCCTGGAAGTGCGCGCTGGTGGACGTCGCGTTCGGCGGCGCCAAGGGCGGCGTAACATGTGACCCGACGACGATGTCGCAGGGCGAGCTCGAGCGCCTGACGCGCCGCTACACCGCCGAGATCTTCGACGTGATCGGCCCCACCCTCGACATTCCGGCCCCGGACGTCGGCACCAACGCTCAGGTGATGGCCTGGATGATGGACACCTACTCGATGAAGAAGGGGTACGTGGAGCCCGGCGTCGTGACCGGCAAGCCGATCCTCCTGGGCGGCTCGCTCGGCCGTGAGGAGGCGACCGGGCGAGGGATCGTCGTGACGACCCGCGAGGCGCTGCGCGACCTGAACATCCCATTCGAGGGCGTTCGGGTCGCCATCCAGGGGTTCGGCAACGTCGGCTCGAACGCGGCCCGCTTGCTTGCCGCGGCCGGCGCGAAGATCGTCGCCGTGAGCGACGTGCGCGGCGGTATCTTCAAGCCTGACGGCCTCGACGTCTCGTCACTGCTGCTCTACCGCTCCGAGCACAGCTCAATTCAGGGCTTCCCCGGCACCGAACCGCTGACGAACGACGAGCTGCTGGCCCTGGAGTGCGACGTTCTGGTCCCGGCCGCTCTTGAAGGGCAGCTCCACGATCGCAACGCCGATGCTATCCGCGCGAAGCTGGTGGTCGAGGGCGCCAACGGTCCCACCACCGCCGAGGCCGACGAGATCCTCCGTGGGCGCGGTATCCCGGTCGTGCCGGACATCATGGCGAACGCCGGCGGCGTGGTCGTCTCGTACTTCGAGTGGGTTCAGGACCGGTACGGCTACTTCTGGCCTGCTGCCGAGGTCAACCTCCGGCTGGAGGAGAAAATGGTCTCGGCGTACGCGGCGCTCCGCGAGGCGATCGACCGCTACGACCTGGTCCACGACCTGCGAACGGCCGCCTACACCGTCGCGATGCAGCGCATCCTGGAGGCCCGCCGCCTGCGCGGCCTGTACGCCTGACGGAGTAGGCAGTAGGCAGGTTACGTTCTATCTGCCCTCTGCCCTCTGCCTACTCGTTCGCCAGGGGCCGGGCGGCTGGTCTGGGAGGTCGCGCGAGCCAGTGTAGATCCGCGCGATCGTGAAGCCTCTCGCCTGGTAGTTCGCCAGCGCGTGTGGGCCGTCCACACTACAGGTGTTGACGGTGACGATACGCGGCCCCAGCTCCCAGGCCCGCTCGATGGCGCGGGTGAGCAGCCAGCCGCCTATCCCCTCGCCGATCGCCCAGGGCAGCAGCCCGAACAGGGCGATGTTCACCGAGCCTTCGCCGACGCGCCGGTCCTGCAGCTCAAAGTAGCCGGCCGGCGTCCCGTCCACGTACGCCGCCCAGGTCTCCACCTGCTCGGTCCAGGCCCGCCACTGCTCGTACGTCCACTCAATGCGGTCGATCCAGTACCAGTTGCCGCCGACCGATCGGTAGAAGAAGCGACTGAACTCCGGGCACGGCTGTCCGACGCGCGTCAACACCACTTCTCGTCGAGGCGCCCGGCCCGGCTTGAGCTGATCGGGCGAACGCATCTCGAGAAACCAGGTTGTGATCTCGGTCAGCACCACCGCCTCAACGCTCCTCTCAGGTCTGGTTGCGCTCGAGCCACTTGAATGACGGCGCCTGGGGCGGCTCGTAGCCGACGAGGCGGTCCAGCAAGACGTCCGGCGTGGCGGCATGGAGGAACATCTCGCGGTCCGCACTCATCACGAACCCTTCCTCGATCGCGTGCTCGACGAGGTTTAGCAAGCCATCGTAGAAGCCGCCCACGTTCAGCAGACCGATCGCCTTGCGGTGAATCCCGAGCTGGGACCAGGTGATCGTCTCGAACAGCTCCTCGAATGTGCCAAAGCCGCCCGGCAGCGCGATCACCGCGTCCGAGAGCTCGGCCATCAGCGCCTTGCGCTCGTGCATGCTGTTCACGACGCGCAGCTCCGTGAGATCGTCGTGCGCGAGCTCCCGCCGCACCAGGGACTCCGGGATCACGCCAATCGCCTCGCCGCCGCCCCTGAGCACCGCGTTTGCCAACGCACCCATCATGCCGACGCTGGCGCCGCCGTACACCAGCCCGATCTGCCGCTCCGCGAGCAGGCGGCCAAGCTCACGCGCGGCCTCCAGGTATTCAGGTCGGTTGCCTGGGCGGGAACCGCAGAAGACACAGATTCGTTTGATGATGGGTCGCGGCATCAGACCCCTTTCGCCATCACGTTCAGCTTTACCCCGAAGATGGGGAAGATTAGGAGTATGCCATGGGGTTGGATGGGCCGAGCTTCTACGACGACGACCAGGTCTTTGCGACGTACACGCGGCATCGGCTGGGAGACGAGACGCCGAACGACACCCTGGAGAAACCGAACCTGCTGGATCTGATGGGATCGGCGGTCGGGCTGCGGGTGCTCGATCTCGGGTGCGGCAACGCCGAGATCGGCAAGGAGCTGCTCGCGGCCGGCAGCGCATCGTATCTGGGCCTCGAGCCGTCACGGAACATGGTCGGCGCTGCCCGCGAGACGCTCGCCGGGACCGCCGGCGAGGTCGTTCAGGCGACGATCGAAGCCTGGGAGTACCCGCCGGACGCGTTCGACCTGGTCATATCGCGGATGGCGCTCCATTACGTCGAAAACGTCGAGGAGACGTTTCGGCAGGTACACCGGACGCTGGCCGCGGGCGGACGGTTCGTCTTCTCCGTGGAGCACCCGGTCATCACCAGCTGCGACCGAGGCCGGCCGCCGGGCTCGAAGCGCCTGGACTGGGTCGTGGACGACTACCACGTCTCCGGGCGTCGGGTGACGAACTGGCTGGGTCAGGACGTCGTCAAGTACCACCACACGCTGGAGGAGTACTTTGGGGCGCTCCAGCAGGCCGGGTTCGCCGTCGTCGGGCTGCGCGAGGGTCGCCCCCGGCGGGAGCTGTTCGTCCGCGAGGAGACGTATCAGCGCCGGCTGCGCATCCCGCTTCCCCTGATCGTGGCGGCCCTGAAACCTCGCTGAGCGGCGCGACGGCCTGGCACCGGCCGTTGCAACCGGGCCTCAGACGCGGGCACCGCGGCGCGTTAATCGTTGGTCGGCCCGCGGCCCCGGGCGTACAATCCGGGGGAACCTCAGGCTGGCACTCCGAGCGGGCTCCCGCGCGACGCTGGCTGACGGTGGAGCCTTCGCCCAGGGTGCTTGCCTCCCCGGAGGAACGAGCCCATGGCGCCACGGTTCCCACAGCGCTCCATCGGCATCACGGCACTGCTGGCCGGTGGACTGCTGATCGCTGTCGCTCTCGCCCCCGTCGCCGCTCAGCAGACCTCAGGAATCGACGGCCAGGTGGCGGTCCGCTCTGACGGTGCCGTCTACCTGATCACGAACGGCCAGCGCCGCTGGGTCGCTACCGTCGCCATTACCGACGAAGAGCTGAACGCCTACCCGGAAGGCGAGCCGATCTACACCGGCCTGGCGCCGATGGGATCGCAAGCGGCAGCCGGCGCGCCGTCGCCGAGCAGCTCACCCGTGACGACCGTGTCGTCGAAGCCGGCGACGACCGCGAACATCGTGCCGCCATCGAGCTCGCCCGTCTCTGACCCGGCGACCACGAACACCGCCATCGGGCCGGAGGCAGTCGGAACCCCGACCGGCGCGATCAGCGAGATCGACCCATCGATCCCCCTTGAGGTCGACGTGGACGGCACGCCGAAGTTCGAGGCCGGCGAGGCGGTGACGGTCAACGTGAAGACGAAGGCTGGCGTCACCTGTGAGCTAAGCGTCACCTGGCCGAACGGCACTGAAGTCCCTCAGCCGAGCATGGTTGCCGACAGCCAGGGCCGATGCGAGTACGAGATCGACGTCCCGACGACGGCGTCGGTCGGCACGGCGACCCTGAAGGGCGTCGCGCGCGAGGGCGGTCGGGTGAGCCGTCAGACCGTCGAGTTCGAGGTCATCCCGAGCAACTGACCGCCGACGGCCGGCAGCCGCACGGTGAAGGTGGAGCCCTGGCCGTGGACACTCTCGACAGTCAGGTCGCCGCCCATCAGGTGGCAGAAGTGGCGGCTGATGGCGAGGCCCAGGCCGGTCCCGCCGTACCTGGATCGGGTGCTGGCTTCGGCCTGGGAGAACGCCTCGAACAGCCGAGAGAGCTGCTCCTCGGTCATGCCGATCCCGGTGTCCGAGACGGCGAAGGTGACGAGGGGGTGTTGAGAGGCGACTCGCAGCTCGATCCTGCCGCGCTCCGTGAACTTGGCGGCGTTTGAGAGGAGGTTGAAGAGGGTCTGCCGGAGCTTGGTCTGGTCGGCGTACATGGTGCCGAGGTCGTCAGGGCAGGAGACGACCAGGGTGTTGCCGTTCTTCGAGACCAGTGGCTGGACGATCGCCTGGACATCCCGGACAAGCTGGCCGACCTCGAACGTCGAGAGGTCCAGGTCCATGCGCCCCGCCTCGATCTTGGACAGGTCGAGGATGTCGTTGATCAGACCGAGCAGGTGCTTGCCGGCCGCGTTGATCCGCTGGAGATCGGGGAGGAACGTCTGCTCGTCCAGGTCTTCGGCCTCTTCCTGGAGCATCTCGGAGTAGCCGATGATCGCGTTCAGCGGCGTGCGTAGCTCGTGCGACATGTTCGCCAGGAACTGCGACTTGTGCCGGCTCGCCACCTCCAGCTCCCGGCTCGTTTCCTGGACCTGCTGGAACAGCCGCGCGTTCTCGATGGCGACCACCGACTGGCTGGCGAACGTCTGGAGCAGCTCGACGACCGCCCGCGGGAACTCGCCGTCCGTTTTCCGGCGAATCACGAGCGCGCCGAGCACCCGCCCCTCACGCAGCAGCGGCACCGCCAGCGTCGACTTGAACCCCTCGCGCAGGAGGACCACGCGGACCGGATTCTCTCGTCCGCGGGCGAGAAATTCGGCGTCGACGAGGTTCGCGACATTCACCGTCGCCCGCGTTTCCACGACCCGATCGACGATCGCGCTGGACTGGAGCGCCCGGTCGTCCTGTTCTATCGCGTCCATCAGTGCCTGGCTCAGCCCGTACGCGGCCTTGGGCCGGATGCGGCCTGTTTCGTCGTCCAGGGCGTAGACGGTCCCTCCATCCGCCTTCGAGAGCTCCACGGCGTGGGTCAGGATCGTGGTCAGCACCTCCTGGACGTCGAGCGACGAGGAGACGGCCTGGCTGACCTCCCCAAGCGCCTCCAGCTCGCCGACTGAGCGCGTGAGCTGCGCGGTCCTCTCCTGAAGCTCCTCGAAGAGGCGGGCGTTCTCAATAGCGATGACGGCCTGATCGGCGAACGTCTCCAGCAGCCCGATCTGCTGCTCCGTGAACGGGCGGACCTCCTGTCGCTGCAGCGACAGCACGCCGAGCGGGGTGCCATGCCGCAGCAGCGGGACGTACACGACGGTATGGGTTCCGGTCCGCGCCTGCATCCTGGCGGAGTCCGGGTACTCGGACTGGACGGCCTCGGCGAAGTCTCGAATGTGGAGCGTCCGACCTTCGAGGTAGGCACGACCGGCGGCCGAGGTCAGTTCGGTTGGCACACCGTCCACAGTCTCGAAATCGAGCCCGTCGCGCTCACGTCTCGCCCGTGCAGGGCCAAATCTCGCGCGCGGGGCGAGCCGCCCGTCTCGCTCTCGGAACTGGATCAGCGTGCCGCTTGGGGCCTCGCAGAGTCGGGCGGCCGTCTCAACTATGGCGTCGAGCACCCGCTCCAGGTCGGTCGGCGCCGAGGCGATGACGCGCAGCACTTCGGCGGTGGCGGTCTGCTGATCCAGGGCGCTGGTAAGCTGGGCGTTGCGCTGCTCCAGCTCCGTGAACAGGCGGGCATTCTCAATCGCGATCACGGCCTGATTGGCGAACGATTCGATCAGCGCGACCTGCTGGTCGGTGAACGGCCGCAGCGCGTACCGGTGCACCGCGAGAATGCCGACCGGCTCACCCTCGCGCAGCAACGGGGTCAGCACCTGCGATCGGTTGCCCATCGCGCGGTAGAGCGGGAGCGAATCGGGGTACTCGTCCTGAACGGCCGCCTCCATATCAGGGATGTGGATCGTGCGCCGTTCTCGGAAGGTTCTCGCCACAACCGTGCGTGTCGAGAGCGGCGTGCTGCTCTCCGGGAGCGCCTGCACGGCCTCCATCGCCGCCACGGCAGCGCCGTGCGCGACGATCGGCGTCAGGTGGCCGTCGAGCAGCTGAAGCACGAACGCGCCATCGGACTCGGTGAGGCGCGCCGCTGCCGCCGAGATCGCCTCCAATACCGTCGCGCGATCCGTCGGCGCGGACGCGATGACGCGCAGCACCTCGGCGGTGGCGGTCTGCTGATCCAATGCGCTGGTGAGCTGCGCGTTGCGCTGCTCCAGCTCCTGAAACAGGCGAGCGTTCTCGATGGCGATGACCGCCTGGTCCGCGAACGTCTCCAGGAGCTGAATCTGCTTTTCGGTGAAGGGCCGAAGCTGATTCCGGCGAGCATGGATTGCCCCGATGGCGACCCCTTTGCGGAGCAGCGGGACCGCCAGTGCCGACCGCGTGCCATGTCGTCGAGAGAGCGGCGCGCCCACCGGATACTCGGCTTCCAACACGGCCTGGACATCTGGCTCATGAACGGGACAGCGGTCGATGATGGCCCGACCTGGAATCGACTGGCGAGTGAGCGGGACCCGGGATCCACGTGGCGCGCTCTCCATCGTTCCTACCTTGGCGATGTGGACGATGCTCTCGTCCTCAACACCGTGGATCACGACGTCGTTGATCTCGCAGAGGCGCGCGGCGCTCTCAGCCACCGCGGTCAGGACGCGGTCAATATCGATGGGTGACGCCGCGATGACGCGGAGGACTTCGGCGGTGGCCGTCTGCTGCTCCAGAGATTCGGTGACCTGTCGATTACTCTCCCGAAGCTCACCGTTACGTTCCCCCAGCTCCTCGAAGAGCCGGGCGTTCTCGATCGCGATCACGGCCTGGTCCGCGAACGACTCCAGGAGCGCGATCTGCTGATCCGTGAACGCCCGCAACTCCGAGCGCCGGACGTAGATTGCCCCCACCGCGACCCCGTCCCGGATCAGTGGCACGGCTAACGCAGACCTCGTCCCGTGCGACAGGGATCTCGCAGCCTGCAGCGGAAACTCGTCGTCCAGGACCGCTTCGAGGTCCGGAACGTGGATCGGGCGCTGCTCCAGAATCGCCCGACCGGACATGTTTCTTCGATCAATAGAGACCGGGGGAGGAGGCAGAACGATGGGCATATCCCCAACCCACATGATCGCTCGATACGTGTCACCCTCAACGCCGAAGATGATCACGTTGGGCGCCTCACAGAGGCGAGCCGCGCTCTGCGCCACTGCGCGCAGCATCCGGTCGAGGTCTGCCGGTACCGTGGCGATGGCACGCAGGATCTCGCGCGTGGCGGCGTTCTCGTCCTGAGACGCCGCGTAGCGCGCCCGCAGCTCCTGAAGCTCCGCCTGAAGCTGGTCAACGGTGACAGTATCGTCGGCCATGGCGGCGCCAGGATAGCACGCGCCGCTGGCAGCCGCCTGTGACCTTCGTCACCGTTCGGGCAAACCTTCCTGGAAGCTATCCCCAGCGCGGCTGCTCCCCAAGTTCGATCCCGAGCGTGGTCTTGCCGACGATCTCGTGGACCAGCGCCGCGTTCGCCGGGTGGAACGCGCCCGCCCGAACGTCGCGGTACAGCCGCTCCAGCTCGTTCGTCTTGAACATGCCGGCCCCGCCCGAAATGTCCATCGCCAGGTCCACGACCCGCTTCGCCGACTCGACGGCGTGGTACCTGGCCGCGACGATCTTGGACGCCCAGGACTGGCCGTGGTCCACACCATCAGACCAGTCCCGCGCGATCTGGTCCAGGTGCGGGCCGACCGCCTCGATCTCCAGGCTTATCTGCGCGGCCATGTGCTGGATCTCCGGGTGGTACGCCATCGTCCGGGAGACCGCCAGCGCCGTCCGCTTGCGCGCCGAGGCCACCGCCAGGTCACGTGCCCGCAGAGCGATTGCGTAGTAGACGTTACCGAACAACAGGTCCGCCCAGGCGAAGATCGAGCCGAGGAACGGATCGAGCACCCCGGCCGGGACCGTCCGCCCGATGTACCGGTCCGGCACGAACGCCCCGTTCAGGATCGTGTCGTCGCCGCGGGCGGCCCGCATCCCGAGGGTGTCCCAGGTCTGCTTGATCTCGTACCCGTCGGCGTCGCGCGGCATGAAGGCGTGGACCACCATCGGACGCTCGGGATCGGAGGTGTCCATCGCGTGAATCCCCAGGCGCGTCCAGACCGGCGAGAGACTCCCGAACATCTTGCGCCCGGTGAAGCGGTAACCGCCGTCCACGCGCTCCGCGGTGGCGGTGGAGAGCAGTCCGGGCAGATCGTTCCCGACCTCGCCGTGCCCGGCCGCGAACACCTCGCCGGCCGCCGCCTCGTCCAGCAGCCAGGTCAGCGACGTATCGCCCATCCGGTACAGGTCGGCGGCAACGCCCACCCAGGAGAGGTGCATGTTGGTCGCCAGCGCGGTGGCCGGCGCACGGTACGCCAGGCGGCGCTGCTCGTGACAGGTCTGGAGCAGCGACAGGCCGTGGCCGCCAAACTCTCTCGGCACGGTCAGGAGCAGGTAGCCGGCCTGTCGGAGCTCCTCGAAGTCCTCGCTGAAGAAGCGATTGTCCCGATCGTAGCCGGCGGCGCGCTGGCCGCAGCGGTCGATCAGGCTCTCGGTCAAGACGGTAGTCACGGGTTCGGCGAGGGTCATGGTCAGCATCTCCCGGGGTCAGACTCGAAGCGCCTGAGCCGGCGCCTCGTCTCTGTCAGTCTGCCCTCGCCACAATCCGCCGCCATCGCGGGAACCCCTGATATCAGGCCACTATTTCGCTCTCCGGGAGCGCCCACCAGTCCGCAATCCGTGGACTGAAGTCCACGTCTACCATAGTGTCGTCGCTACGCGACTCACGAGGGGTCTGCCTTGCTGGCTATGCTATGTCGACAATCGTGGTCCCGGTCGCGGAGCGACTGACTATGGTAGACGTCGGTTTCAACCCACGGCACGCCTCTTCTGTCTGGGTGCACATCCCGAGCGAATGTGGTACTGACAGTAGTGGGTAGAGTGAGCGGACATTGTGGACCCCGACCTGCACCATCCATGGAAAGGCCACCTCCATGAAGCAGCGTGCAACCGCCTCCCTCGTGACGCTCGGGCTTGTCATCCTCGCCGTCCTGTTCGTCCCCGCGCTGCGCACCCAGGCGGACTGGCTGGTCGCCACGGTCTACGACACACGGCAGGCGTACGCCGCCTACGCGGCAGACTGGCCGGCGGGGCCGTACACCGCCGAAGCGCTGGCTCGCGAGGACGCGCGCGCCTGGCAGACCGCCGAGCGTGTCGGCACGATCGCCGCCTACCAGGCGTACCTCCTGGACCACCCGGGCGGCGCCTACGCAATCACTGCTGCCGCGCAGCTCGACGACCTCTCGTGGGCCGATGCACTGGCTGAGCGATCGGCTGCCTCGCTCGAATGGTACCTCCAGACGTTCCCGCACGGCCGGCACCTCGAAACGGCCCAGGCGACCCTGGAGGAGGTGCGCTGGCGCGATGCGTTCGGCGCCAACGCCGTCGAGCCGGCCCTCGCCTATATCGCCGAGTACCGAGACGGCCGGTTCGCCGCTGCCGCCGCTGCCCGGATCGACGAGCTGCGCTGGGCACACGCCGAGCGCCTCAACACCGTGGACGGCTACCAGCAGTACCTCCGCGAGCAGGCCGAGGGCCAGTACCGCGATCAGGCGGTCGCCCAGATCGACGGCCTGCGCTGGATGCAGGCCGCCGCTGAGGACACCGCTGACGCCTTCCAGCGCTACCTTGAGCATGAGCCGACGGGGCAGTTCCGGGCGCATGCCGAAGCGCGCATCGAGGACCTCGCCTGGGAGGCCGCCGTGCAGGCGGGCACCAGAGACGCACTCGAAGCCGTGCTCGCCCGCTGGCCGGCCGGCCGGCACGTCGAGGAGGCGCGCACGCTGATCGACCATCTCCAGTGGCGAGCAGCCGTGGCGCGAGGCACCCTGGGGGCGTACCGCGAGTACCTTCGGATCGCCGAGCGCGGCCTGCACGCCGCCGAGGCCCGTGCGAGAATCGCGGCGATGCCGGCCCCGATTCCGAACATGGCGTACGCCGGCCAGACCCAGCACGACGGCGCCATCCGGCTGGTCGTCGGCCCGGGCTCCGCGATCACGTCGGCGCGGATCTCGCTGCGCGGCATCGACCAGCCTGAGCGTCCGGGCTGCCGCCTGATCGTCTGGCAGGACGATCCTCGGCGCGGCCTGGCGTTCGGCGACTACCCGGACGTCGCCATCGCCGCCGACGACCTGCCTCTCCCGATCCGCGACAGCCGGATCACCTACACGCCAGATCGACCGCGCACGGTCCCCGCCGTGCTCTCCGGCGGCTCGATCGCGTTCCGCATCGGTCCGAACCCGCTGCCGTCCGGCTCATCCGTGACGATGCAGCTCGTGCAGGTCGCGGTGCGCGGCGAGTTCCGCGCCGATCGGCTGGAAGGCACCATTCAGCCGGTCTTCCCCGGACTGCCCGGCTGCGACGGCCCGGCCATCTCGTTCTCGGCCACCGCCGTCGATCGCTGAGAGACCCCCTCCCCCTGCGAGGGGGAGGGAGCATCAGTGCATGCCGAGCGTCCCTGTACGCCGGCAGTACCGTTCCACCAGATGGAACACGCCGTAGCCGGCCGGGACCATCACCGCCATTGACAGCAGCAGGATCGCGATCTCCAGCGGGCGCGGCAGCAGCGTCTCCGTTCCCAGCAGGAACGACCGCGCCAGGTCCAGTCCGTAAGTCAGCGGCAGCACCAGCGCCAGCGGCAACAGGAACCGTGGCAGCGCCTGGACCGGGAACTGGGCGCCTGAGAGCAGCACCACGATGTAGTTCGACGTGTCGATCAGGAAGTTCGCGTCGCGGGTCAGCAGCACCAGCGCGCAGAACCCGAAGCCGAAGCCGTACAGGATGACCAGGTACGGCAGGCAGATCGCGAGCGCCGCCAGGACGTCGCCCTCGAGGCGGAAGCCGAAGATCAGCCAGGCGAGGGCCAGGATCAGCGCGTTGTTGATCGTGGTCACGGCCAGACTCGCGACCGTCCTGCCGACCAGCAGCACCAGGTGGTGGACCGGCGCCAGCCAGTTGCTCTCCAGCACGCCGGCGTCCATCTCGTTCTTCAGCCCGAGCCCGATCCCCCAGAACACCGACATCGTGTAGTTCGCGAGGATCGTACCGATCAGGATGTAGCTGAAGTAGTCGTTCGTGCCGGTGTAGGCGGCGAAGCCGCTGCTCCTCGCCCCAGCATCGCCCGGCCCGGCAAAGCTCCTGCCCAGGAAGTAGATCGGCGCGAGCCAGACGATCGGCTCGACGACGCGGAGGACGGCGTTGAGCGGGTAGCGGAAGAAGACCGTCCAGTCCTTCCAGGCGATGGCGAGGACCGCCCGC
>Ga0114129_10008960_pt1 | contig 14265 bp, 9 predicted proteins | sample RhiMetdeltSRZDD1_FD_80071 | JGI IMG/M metagenome (GOLD analysis project Ga0114129, IMG submission 80071) | Populus rhizosphere microbial communities from Tennessee, USA - Rhizosphere MetaG P. deltoides SRZDD1 (version 2) (version 2) | ecosystem: Host-associated > Plants > Roots > Rhizosphere >... | reverse complement strand
GATCATGCTGAGCTGGAGCGTCACCGGCGGCGCGGACGGCATAGCGAACATCCCGCCGGTGAGCATCGGGGATCGCCCACTCACCGACACGGGCTATTACGTACTGCTTGGTGCGATCGCCTTACTCTGCACCGCATTCACCTCCTATCTGAAGCATTCCGCCATCGGCTTGTCGTGGCGTGCGGTCAGGGACGACGAACTGGCCGCCGAGGCTTCGGGAATCCGGGTCACGCGGGCGAAAGTCATCGGGTTCGTGGTGGGCGGCGGGTTCGCCGGGCTCTCCGGCGGTCTTTACGCCGTCTTCAACGGTTTCGTCAGTTCGGTGTCCTTCGGTATCGATCAATCGGTGCTGGTCATCCTCATGGTGCTGCTGGGCGGCGCCGGGCGCGTCTGGGGGAGCGCGCTGGCCGCGGCCCTGCTGACCTGGCTGATGGCCGAGCTGACCACATTGTCGGCGGTGTCGGTCGGGATCACCGGCGTCCTGATGCTCGCGGCGATCATATTTCGCGTCCGGTCCGGGGACTGGCCGCGCGGCTGGGCGGGCAGGGCTGGCCGCGTCGTCGGTCTGGCGCCCCGCGGCCGCCCGCCGGCGCATGTCGCGGCGCCCGCGCTCGCCGTCGGTGGGGATCGGGCGCCGCGCCGCGGTGAGGACGGAGCACCGCACGGGTCCGCCATGGAGGAGGTGCGATGACCATGCCCGACCGGATGGTGCTCGAAGTCAGGGACGTCAGCATGGCCTTCGGTGGCGTGCGCGCGCTCGACAAGGTCACGTTCGACATCGCTGCCGGCTCGGTGTTCGCCGTGCTCGGTCAGAACGGGTCGGGCAAAACAACGTTGATCAACGTCATCACCGGCTGCTACAAGCCGACCGGCGGTCACATCCGGCTGCTCGGACAGGAGATCACCGGGCTCGGCGTGGCCGAGATCGCTCGCGGCGGCGTGGCCCGTACCTTCCAGAACCTGCGGTTGTTCGACGAGCTCACCGGCGTGGAGAATGTCCTGGTCGGTGCCGCGGGCCGGCGCAATGCGGGCTTCTTCTCGAGCGTGCTGCCCCTGCCCGGCCAGCGGCGGAGGGGCAGCGCCGATGGCGAGGCCGCCCGCGAAGCGCTGCACCTGCTTGGCATCGGCCACTGTGGGAACGTACCGGCGAAGGACCTGTCACACGGAGATCGCCGCAGGCTGGAGATCGCGCGCGCGCTCGTCTGCAGACCCGCGCTACTCATCCTCGACGAACCGTCGGCGGGCCTGACCAAGGTAGAGGCAAACACCCTCGTCACTGCGCTGCGCGGGCTGGGGAACCCGGCGCGCTCGGTGTTGCTGATCGAACACAACCTGGCCGTGGTGGATCAGCTGGCGGACCAGGTTCTCGTCCTGCACGCAGGCTCGCCGATCGCCCTGGGCGAGCCGGGCGGCGTCCGTCGCGAGCCCACGGTGCGCTCCCTGTACCTGGGGCTTGCCGATGGCTGATCCGCTCCTTCGGATTCACGGCCTCGCCGTCGGGTACAAACGCCTGCCCGTCCTGCACGACGTGTCGCTGAGCATCGCTGCCGGCGAGTCGATCGGCCTGGTTGGCGCCAACGGCGCCGGCAAGACGACCTTGCTCCGTGCCATAAGCGGCGTGCTCCGCAGCTGGGCGGGCACCATCGAGTTCGACGGCTGCGACATCGGACGATGGCCGGCCGAAAAGGTCGCCCGCCGCGGCCTTGCGCACGTGCCGCAGGACCGGCACGTATTCCCGGACCTGACGGTCGCGGAGAACCTTTCGATCGGCGCGACTCCCGCGTTGCGCAACGGCCTGAGCCGAGCGGAAGCCACCGCGCGTGCGGCCCACTGGCTGGGCCGGTTCCCGCTGCTTGCTCAGCGATCGAACCAGCCGGCGGGCGTGCTCAGCGGCGGTGAGCAGCAGATGCTCGTCATCAGCCGGGCGCTGATGGCCGGGCCGAAACTGGTTCTGCTCGACGAGCCGTTGCTCGGCCTCGCGCCCGCCGCACAGCAGCAATTCTTCGAGCTGCTGGCCGAGCTTCAGCGGGACAGATTGACGATGCTTGTCGTCGATCAGGACGCGGACCGCCTGCGCGGCGTTGTGCCCCGGCTCTACCGGCTCGAGTACGGGGAAGTCACTGAGACACCGGCGAGCGAAGCGAGGGAAGATGAACCTTCAGGCATTGCTGGCTCCGCGATCGATAGCGATAATCGGCGCCTCTGAGGACCAGGATTCCTGGGCGCCCGCCTTCTTCCGTACCCTGCGCGAGTTTGGCTTCACCGGGCCCGTCGTGCCGGTGAACCCGAGGCACCGGGTGGTATGGGGGGAGCGGTGCCTTCCCTCGGCGGCGGCGCTGGACAAGACCATCGACCTTGCCATCATCGCGGTTCCCGCGCCGGCCGTGGTTCGAGCGTTCGGCGAAGCGGCCGAAGCGGGCATTCGGTCGGCGATGATCATATCGAGCGGATTCGCCGAGTCCGGCCCGGCCGGCGCGCAGCTGCAGGGCGAGCTTGCCGAAACCGCCCGGCGATACCGGATCCCGCTGCTCGGGCCCAACGTCGAGGGCTTCTTGAACTACCCCGACCGGGTGGGCATGTACGCGGCGGACCTCCCGCCGGAGCCGGTGCCCGGCGGGCTGACCGTGATCGCGCACAGCGGTGCGGTGGTGTGGTACCTGGCACAGCAGGCCTCCGATCGCGGGATCGGCCTCAGGCTGGCGGTCGGCGTCGGCAACGGCGCCGTGCTCGACACGGGCGATTTCCTGCGCTGGGCGGCTGGTGATGCCCGCACAGAGGTGGCGGCCTGTTACCTGGAGGCGGCACGGAACACCGAGTCGCTCGGACGCGGGATAGAGGCGATGACCTCCCAGGGCAAGCCGGTGATCGTCTGCGCGCCGAGCGGGCGCGGTGACGCGGTTCAACGCGCCGTCACCGCCCACACTGGCACGCTCGCCACAGACGATCGCCGGCGAGACGCTTGGCTGCGGGCCAGGGGGGCCCTGCTCGTGCACGATGCGGCCGAGCTGTTCGAAGCGGCCGTGCTGCTGCTGCGCTACCGCGAGCTTCGCGCCGATGGGGTCGCCGCCGCCATGGAGGCCGGGGGCGACGCCACCTTGTTCGCGTCGGCCGCCGAACGCGCGGGCGTACCGTTGCCCGCGCTTTCCGCCGATACGCGGGCACGGCTGCGGCGCATCCTGCCGCCGTTCGCGAACCCCACCAACCCGCTGGACGTCACCGGGCAGGCCGCGTTCATCCCCGCCATGTACACCGGCGCACTCGACGCGCTCGCCGATGACGAAGAAATCGGCATCATCGTGCTCGATGCCGCGCCGCCGCGCGGGCCGGTGGATACGTACTGGGCGGCGCCCACACTCGCGCACGCCGCCGAGTTGAGCCGCCAGACCGGCGCGGCCGTGGTGTCGGTGCTCACCTCACCGCTGGCGTACTCGAGCGCTACCAAGGAGTACGTCACGCAGTCCGCTATTCCCTTCCTACACGGTCACCGCGCCGCAGCGCAGGCCATTCGAGTGCTGCGGGAGTTCCACCGCCACTCGTGCTCCGTGGCCGCCCCGAGCGCACGCCCCGCACAGAAAGCACAGGTCCGACGCCTGCTGCGGGGGCGAGACGGCGTTGTCGACGAGTGGACGGCCGGCCGGTTGCTCGAAGCGTACGGGATCAGCCGGCCGGCCGAGCGGATGGTGTCGACCCCGGACGAGGCCGCCGCCGCAGCCGCTCTCGTCGGTTACCCGGTCGCCGTCAAGGCGGTGAGTGCCCAGCTTCCCCACAAGGCGCAGGCGGGCGCGGTGGAGGTGGGCCTCACCAGCGCCGAGGCGGTACGTGCCGCGGCGACGGAGGTGCTCTCGACCGCGCAGCGGCACACCGGCCGCCCACCCCGGCTCATCGTGCAACGCATGATGCGGGGCGCCGAACTGCTCGTGGGTGGGATCGTCGACGAGACGTTCGGCCCCATGGTGACGCTGCGTCCCGGCGGGGCCCGCGCCGACGTGGACGGGGCCGTCTTCCACGCGGCGCCGTTGGCCGAGGATGCCGCGGCGAAGATAGTCGATGCCGAGGCGGCGCGGTGCGGGCTCAGCGCCGATCCGGACGTGCGCGGCCTTGTCGCCCGGGCAGTCTTCGCGATGGCGGCGCTGATCCACGACTTCCAGCACCGGCTGGTCGAGGTGGAAGCCAACCCGCTGATCGTTTCGCCAGCCGGCGCGGTCGCGGTGGACGCCCTCGCCGTGAGCAGGCCGGCACCGCCAGTCGCCCGGGCCCGGTGATCTCGACGCGTTGAGCGTGCGGGACTCTTGTTGTCGGGCTGCCGCCCGGCGCTGACGTGGGCGGCGGGCACCGGGACGAGCCGCTCGCGGACATCTCCCACGGAGGCCACGCCGCTGCCGCTGGATCGCGCTACCGGGCGGCAACGCCGCCGCCGCGTCCCTACGGGCCGATCCGGTAGGGCCGCATCATCTCGTTGTCCTCGTGCTCGACGATGTGGCAGTGCCAGACGTACTGGCCGGCGAGGTCGAACAGGGCGCGAACGCGGGTGATCTCGCCCGGGTACGCGATGACCGTGTCTTTGCGGCCTCTTTCCCAGGCCTCGGGCGGCCGTGCCGGACCGCCGACGATCGGCTGCCGGTCCACGACGCTGAACTGCACCTCGTGGATGTGGATAGGGTGGGCATCCACCGTGAAGTTGTACATCTCCCACACCTCGACCGAGTTGTGCGCCGGGTTCTCGGTCACCGGATCCGCCCACTCCAACGCCCGACCCGTCCGATCAGGATTCACGGTCCCGAGCAGGGCCGCCCGCGGGCCGATCCCCGGGAGCGTCGCGGAGTCGACCTCGTTGAGCGAGACCTGCCGGACGTTGGTCGCCGGGGCCACCGCGGGTGGCGCCGGAAGCGTGAGTACGGCGGGCGGGACGCTGGTGTCCCGGCCCACCCGGGGCACCACGACGAACCGCATGACCTGACCGGTCGTGCCGGGGTCGGCGAACGGGAAGTCCACTCCGGCCACTCCGCCGCCGAACGGCTCGTCGGGACCCTCGTTGACGAGGTACACCTCGGTGCCCACGGGCAGTTCGGAGAAGTCGACGATCACGTCGGCCCGCTCCGCGGGGGCCATCAGCAATGCGGGGAGCTCGACCGGGGCGGGCAGGAACCCGCCATCGGCTCCGATCTGCCAGAGCGGCAGTGCCGCTACCGCCGGCCGTACCGTGGGATTGCCGGTCGCCAACTTCAGGATCAGGAACCGGCCGTTGCAGCCGTTGAGCAACCGGAACCGGTAACGGCGTTGCTCGACCCGGAGCTCCGGCCAGGTCCGGCCGTTGACGACCATCGTGTTGCCGAAGAACTCCGGGTTCCAGATCGGCGAGATGTCGCTGTCCGGGATGTACGGTCCGCCGAACCCGTCGAAGAACTCGCGGCTGCCGGGGTAGAACAGCGACCCGTCGAGGTTGAACGAGCGGTCCTGGATGGCCAGCGGAATCTCGTGGTAGCGCACGCCGGCCGGATCCCCCAGGGCGGGTGCGGGCCCCGGCAGTATCCCGTCGGGCAGGTCGTTGGGTCCGCCGCGCAGCACGTAGAAGCCGGCCGGGCCGGCGTAGACATTGAGCCGCGTCATCCCCAGTGTGTGGTCGTGATACCACATTGTGGTCGCCGGCTGATCGTTGTCGTACTGGAAGACCGCCGATCCGGGCTCCCACACCTGCCCGAAGCGACTTTCGAACGTGGCTCTGAACTCCTCGTAGAAGGAGCCGACGGTAGCCAAGCCGGCGGAGATGTTGCCGGCCGCGGGCAGGTACCACGCCTCGGCGTATCCGTCGCTCTCTTCGCGGCTGTGACCGCCGTGCAGGTGGGTGACGATCGGAACCGGGCCGGTGTACGGGCCGGGCGTGGCGGAGAAGGTCGGCCGCGCGTCGCGTCCGGACTCTCCGCCGGGCGGGTTGGCCCAGTGCAACGTCGGATCCACCGGCAGCAGGTGCGGCAGGAACCTGCCTTTCGCGTCCTTCAGGTCGTTCACCCACTTCACCCGGACCGGCGCTGTCCACTTCGCCTCGATGGTGAACGCGGGGTAGTTGAACGAGCCGGTAGAGGTGAGCGAGCCGTAGCTCCACACGGTGGTGGGCGGCATCGGCGCCGGCAGGATCTGCTGGCTGAACTGGCGTACCGCGATCTCGTAGTAGCTGATGTTCTTGCCACCGCGCCGAGTGATCTTGCGGGTGCGGGGCATCGCCGGCGGTACGACCAACCGCGTCACGTACTTGGCCAGGGCGTTGGGATCGAGCGTGCCGCCGGGAAGCGGCTGGGCATATGCCGACCGGAGGCGCCCCGGCAGGGGGGTGGTACCGACAAGGGCACCCACCCCGGCTGCTCCGGCCAGCCGAAGAACCTGGCGCCTCGTGAAAGGTGGCAAGGTCGGACCGAACAACACCATGTGCCTCCCAACCTGGAGATACAGTGCATCAACGATGGAAAGGTGTGTACGGTAACGCTGGCGCTCTCATCGCAGTGGTGTGCGGGGCTGCAGATGCCCGGGGTTGAAGATGCGCTCTCCAGGCGAGTTCGACACGGAACTGACTCTCGTCCTGGCGAGAAAGCCGGTGGTGCCTCCTGACCGGGCGACGACCGGGTGACGACCAACCGTTACCGGTCCCGGGTGGCTGTCACAAGTTGGTCCTGCGCTGAGGGGGTGGATCGGAGAGCCGGTGGGTACTGGCAGTGAATCATGAAAGATCCTGGTATGAGAGGACAATATATAATGTTGCGTCAGGAGGATGTACAGAACCTGGCCGGACGCGAGGTGTACGACCGTAACGACAACAAAATCGGCAGGGCCGGTCAGGTGTACCTGAACACCGATAGTGGCCAGCCGGAATGGTTGTGCGTCAACACCGGGCTGTTCGGCATGAAGGAGTCGTTCGTGCCGCTGCGCGACGCGCAGATCAAGGGCGACGTGGTGTATGTCGCGTACGACAAGGAGCAGGTCAAGGATGCGCCGAGCATCGAGCCCGACGCCTCGGACATGGGTGACCCGCAGGTCCAGGAGCTGTTCGCCTACTACGGCGCGCTGGGCTGGCAGGTACCGCCCGCGAGCGGTGCCGGCGATCGTCGGCAGGCCGCCGGCCGCGGTACCCGCGACGACGCGATGACCCGTTCCGAGGAGCGGCTCCGGGTCGGTACCGCCCGGGAGGAGACCGGTCGGGCCCGGCTGCGCAAGTACGTGGTCACGGAGCAGGTCCAGACCACGGTACCCGTGGAGCGCGAGGAAGTACGCGTGGAGCGGGAGCCCATCACCGACCGCAACCGCGACGCGGCCCTCTCCGGGCCGGAGATCACCGAGTCGGAACACGAGGTGACGTTGCACGCCGAGCGGCCGGTGGTGGAGAAGGAGACGGTACCGGTGGAGCGGGTACGGCTGGCCAAGGAGACCACCACCGACGAAGAGACCGTCGCCGGTGAGGTCCGCAAGGAACAGATCGAGACTGATCTGCCCAACAAGTCGCGCAAGAAGCGCCGCTGACCCGGCCTGCTCCGCCGGGTCCCGGGTAGGGCATGAGGAACGGACCAGCGGCCACGCTGATACCGTGCCTCATGCCCGGCCCGAGTGTGCACATCCAGGTGCAGGCGTGCAACCGTCGGGCCGGGGGCCGGTGGGGGCTGCGCCCGGAGGAGGCGGTCGGCCAGCATTTCCTCAATCCCGACATCGGACCGCCGGTCAAGCAGGCAGACGTTGCCAGCGCGGATCCGCCGGTCGGTAGGTGGCGAAGTGCTTGCGGTCGAACCCGATACGGAGCCGCCGCGCCGCCTTGCCGGCGGTGAGCAGGCGGCCATTCCACACCAGGTACGCCACTCCGCCGATGTCCGGCAGAGAGAACTGGTTGAGCCGCTGGTCGCGGGCGTCGCGGTAGGCCACGAGCGGCTGGCCGGTCAGGCTCGCAGCCGCGTTGTCGGCGGCCAGGTATGCCTGCCGGACGGCCCGCTGCCAGTTCTTGCGTACCGGCTTCGGGCCGTGTGCCACGGCGTCGCCTGCGACGAAGACGGTCGGCTCGTGGACGCTGCGCAGGTACGTGTCGACCGGGAAGAAGCCGCGGTCGTCGGTCAGTTCGGCGGTCTGGATGTCCGGCCCGGTCAGGGCGCCGACGACCGCGGTGAGCGTGGAGGGCAGGCGACGCCCGTCCGCCAGGGTCACCGCATCGGCATCGATGGAGGTGACGGAGGTACCCAGGACCACCTCGGCGCCCCACGCCTCGAGCTGGTCGCGGAGCCGGCCGGTCACCTTCGAGCCGAACTGCTCGACCACGCAGTCGCCGTTGGCAACGAGACGGATCCGGGTGCCTGCCTGGCGTTGCGCCGTGCGGGCGCGGGTCAACCAGGCCACGTCCTCCAAGCCCGGCGAGATCCGCTCGCCCGTGAGCACGATGGTCACGACCCCGGTCTGCAACGTGTCCAGGCGCCGCTGGAACTCTTGGAAGCCGGGCACGTCACAGGGGAACACGGCATGCTGGGCCGCGCCGGCGACGGCTTCGCGATCAGTGGGCGCACCAGCGGCAACGATCACGCGCTGATATTGGACGGCTTCGCCGCCCGCCACCGCCGTCTTCGAACCGGGATCGAGTTTGTCGACCTCGGCCAGGCGGAACGTGAAGCCATGCTGGTCGGCGGTCTCCGCCAGCGAGATACGCAGGTACTCGGTGGGCAGCAGGTGCGGCAGGGCGTACATGAACCACGGCCGGTACACGTTGAACGGGGTCGGGTCCACCAGCGTGACCCGGATGGTCGGCGCCCGGGAACGCAGCCGGGTGGCGGCGGCGAGTCCGGCGGCGCCGCCTCCTACCACCAGTACGTCGGTGTCCATCACGATCTCCTATGTCGACTGGGGACTAGCCGAGCGCGTCGAGCAGCCGGGCGGCGAAGCCACGGTCCGACAGGTTGAAGAAGTGGTCGCCGGGGACGGTTTCCTGCCGGTACGCCGAACGGGTCTCGGCGGCCCAGCCGGCCATCTCAGCCGGTGGCGCCTCGTCGTCGTGGGAGCCGGCGAAGGCGTTGATCGGGCAGTCGAGCGCAGGCTCCGGCCGGTACCGGTAGGTCTCGCAGACTTCGAAGTCGGCGCGCAGGGTGGGCAGGAGCATGGCGCGCATCTGGCGATCGGCGGCCACCTCGGGCGGCGTACCGAGCAGAGCGCACACCGACTGCCACAGGTCGTCGTCGGGAAGCCGGTGGCGCGCCAGGGCACGCTGGACGCGCGGCGCGGCGTGGCCGCTGAGGGCGAGGCGGTCGGGCTCGACGCCGTAGGTCCGCCGAAGCTGCCGGGCCAGCTCGAAGGCCAGCAGTGCTCCCATGCTGTGCCCGTAGAACGAGAAGCCGGAGGACAGCAGGGGAGCGGTGGCGCGCGCCAGCTGTTGCACCAGCGACGGCACGCTGTGGCAGCGCGTCTCGTCAAGGCGCGTCTCCCGTCCGGGCAGGTGCACGAGGAACGGCCTGAACCGGCCGAGCATCGCCTGGCCGAGACGGCGGTAGGGGTTCGGCCCGGCGCCGGCGTGCGGGAAGATCAGCAGTGGCGTACCCGTCCGGTTGCTGCCGAGTTCGACGAACCATCGCGACGTCGGTCCGCCGTATGCTGGCGGGGTCGTCGGGGTCGGCCGGGCCCGCGTCTCCAGTAGCTGGGTGGTCATCGTTCCTGCTCCTCCCCGCCTTCCCGGGTGGCCGTGCCCCGCCGCGCACCCACCGTCTCTGGATCCATAGTGGACAGTAGCGGCGGTTCCGCCTCGTGCCGGATGCCGAACCGTTGGTACAGCCGACGCAGCGGTGCGGGCGCCCACCAGTTGAGGCGGCCGGCGAGCCGCATGACGGAAGGCACCAGCAGGCCACGCACGATGCTGGCGTCGACGAGCACGGCGAAGGCGGTACCTAGCGCCAGCATCTTGACGTGAGTAAATCCTGATGTCAGCAGCGCGATGAAGACGATGGCGAGCAGGAGCGCGGCGGCGGTCACGATACGACCGGTGCGTTCCAGCCCGAGAGCCACCGCCGCGCGGTTGTCCCCCGTGCGGTCGTACTCCTCCTTGATCCTGGACAGCAGGAAGACCTCGTAGTCCATCGACAGTCCAAAGAGGACACAGATCATGAGGATGGGCATGGTGATGTCCAGTCGGCCGCTCTCGGTGAACGGCCCGGTGAGCCAGGTCGCGTGACCCTCCTGGAAGATCCATACGAGTACCCCGAGGGTGGCGGCGAGGACGAGGCTGTTGACCACGACCGCCTTCACGGGGACCAGTACGCCTCCGGTGAACAGGAACAGCAGGCACGCGGTCACCAGCACGACGATGAGCAGAGCCCATGGCGCCGCGGAGTACAGGCCGCGCATCGTGTCGGTGTAGGCAGCCGCGGTGCCGGAGACCAGCGTCTCCGCGGCCGGCGAAGGTGCCTGCCGGACGTCGCGGACCAGATTCCGCCCCGCCGTCGAGAACGGTTCGACCTGTGACAGCAGCACGAGGCGCTGGTCCGGGCCGGCCACATAGCTGCCAGGCACGGCCGGCTCCGGCGACACCTGGGCACCCTGGCGGTAGGTACCCGTCGGCCCGTACACCAGGTCGATACCCGCAATCCGGGACAGTTGCTCGGCGTATGCGGACGTACCTGACCCGACGTCGCGCAGGACGACCTGGAGGGCGTCGGCGGACCGCACATCGAAGTTTGTGCGGATGGCGGTCCCTACCTGCGCGGCGGAGGCGCTCGCCGGCATCACCCGGTCGTCGGGCAGTCCGACCGACAGTCGGGTCGATGGCACGGCCAGGAACACCAGAAGCGCGGTGACGCCGAAGGCGAACGCGATCGGTTGGCGCATCACGACGGTCGCCAGGCGGTGCCAGAATCCCGCGGACTCGTCCCTGGGTTCGGCCCGTGGGTCGCTGCGGTGGCGACCGAACCGGCCGAGCAGCCGCCGTATGCTCAGCGCGTCCACCCGCCGCCCAAGCATGGCCAGGATCGCCGGTAGGACGACGACGGCACCCACGGCCGCGAACACCACCACCGAGATGCCCGCGTAGGCGAACGAACGCAGGAAGTACAGCGGGAAGATGAGCAGGGCGGACAGCGAGATCAGCACGGTGATCGCGGAGAAGACGACGGTCCGCCCCGCGGTGCCCACCGTCGTCCGGACCGCCTGGGTCACGTCAGCACCGTGCCGGAGCTCCTCCCGGAATCGGCTCACCATGAAAAGTGAGTAGTCGATGGCCAGGCCCAGGCCGAGCGCGGTGGTCAGGTTCACGGAGAACACCGACACGTCGGTGACGAGCTGGATCAGCCGGAGCACGGCCAGCGCCCCCAGGATGGAGATCGTCGCAATGACCAGCGGCAGCAAGCCGGCCGCGATGCTGCCGAAGATGATGATGAGCACCACGAGCGTGATGGGGACCGCGACCGACTCCGCCCTGGCGAGGTCCTCCTTGATGCGGTCGGCGCCGTCGTAGTTCATCACGCTCTCGCCGCCGTCCTGCACGGTCAGCGGACCCTGCGAGCCGGTGAACGACGGGGCGAGTCGTCTGGCCGTCCGCATCGCGGCATCTTCGTCGCCGGCCAGGTGAGCCAGGATCAGCGCCTGCCCGCCGTCCCGGGCCCGCAACGTCGGGTCGCTGGTGTCCCAGTACGACTCGACCCGGGTAACGCCGGCCTCCTGTCCCAGTCGCTGGGCCATCTGCCGTCCGGCCGCCCCGGCCGCCGGCGTGTCCACCCCGCCGGGAGCGGTCACGAGCAGGATGTAGTTGATATCACCCGCGCCGAACCTGGACTCCAGCAACGCGCTCGCCGCGGCCGACTCCGAGTTCGGGTCTCGGAAGCCGCCGTTCGACAGCACATTCATGGCCGGTGCGGCGACCAACGCGGCGAGCAGGACGATCCCGCCGGTCAGTAACAGGACCCGCCGGCGATAGCGGATGGCGACGTTCGCGACTCTTGTCAACATAAGAACCTCCGGGTCAACCGGTCCGCGTGGCGCACCACACCACCGCCACGGCACGCAACGTCACTTGGAAACCGAGGAACTGCCGCAGGCCGACGTCGTCCGGCGCCGGCTCGACCAAAAGGCCCACCCGGTCGCCCCGCTCAACTCCGAACTGTCCAATGAGGACGTGGGATAGGTCTTCGCCCGCCTCGACCAACTCCGCGAACGGCAGGCTCCGGGCACGGAGGTTGCTGTCCAGCAGCACCCGCCGGTGATCGGCGCGGGCGCCCCGGCGCAGGCTCTCAACGACGGTGCCGGCGGCGAGCGGCGGCGCCGCCGTCGAGGTCTGCGGGAGACTGCCGATGGTCGTCATGGCGGTGGTTCCTTCTCCGTCATCGGGCGGCTCAGCCGCCTGCCATGAGGTGGTGCAGGGACTTGACGGCCGGCGGCAACGCCCAGATGTCCACCGGCCCGGAGACGTCGCAAGCCGCCCGCACGTCGTCCAGCGCCACCGAGATCAGCGCGCGGACCGTGTCCTCCGCGTGGCAGGACGAGCCGTAGGTGCAGGCGAGCAGCGTGTCGTCGGCGATCGATCCAGCCAGGAACTCGAGGAGGTGTTCGCGTTCCACCCCGGCCGCGTGGGGCGGCCCGGGGTCCGCGTCCGCCAGGCGCAAGCGGTCCGGCGCCAGCAGGGAGTCGACCCGGCCCAGGTAGTTGAACAACACCTCGGAACGCGTTGCCTGCAGGCCGGCATCGCCGGCCACGTAAGCGAGGAGGTCGAAGTTCGCACCGTCCATCGGTGCGGCCAGGCGGGACGCGGTCACCCTGCGGGCCACCTCGAGCAGGTCGGCACCGCCGTCGATGGCGATATCGAGCGGCCGCCGGGTGGACAGCCGGCCGATCGTCCGCGACGGGTCGGCGTCGACATCGGCGCGGTTGCGCCCGTGCCCGTCCAGCTCCACGCGGACGAGATCGCCGCCGGTGCGGTCGGCGAGCGCGCGTACGGTCGCCGCGAGCAGCACATCGGCGACGGTGGTCGTTCCGTCGCGGGTCAGCTGCGCCAGCCCGGCGGTGGCGTCGGGTCCGAGCGCGGCGATGACGGTGCGGGCATGTGTGTTCTGGTTGGCACCGGGACCATCCATCGGCAAGGGCGACGGTCGCGCCACGGCGAGCCTGCTCCAGTACTCGCGCTCGGCGACGACCTCCGGGCTGCCGGCGAGGGCGGTCAGGCGCTCAGCCCAGACGGCCAGCGGTGTGGTGGCCGGCAACGTCACCTCGCCGTCGGCGACCACCTGGTCATGCCCGCCGAGCAGATCCTCGAGGAAGACCCGGCAGGAGTAGTTGTCCCACATCAACCAGTGCCCCGCGACGAAGAGTAGATCCGTGCCCGCGGGCCCGGAGCGGAAGTACGCGACTCGCAGCAGCGGACCGGAGAGCTCGATGGACGCCTGCAGCTCCCGGCACGTGCGCTCGACCGAGGCCCGTTGCTCCTCCGGCGGGAGGCCGCTGAGATCGAACCAGGAGAACGGCATCGGGTACTCGTCGGCCGGCGCGATGCTCGCACTCCACCCGCCCGCGCGCTGGAACGAGATCCGCAGCCCATCGTGGTGGCGGAGGACCGCCCGCAACGCCACCCGAAGGGCTGTGCGGTCGAGTGGTTCGGGAAGCACGAAAAGCATCGTGTACAGCCAGTGCGCCGGTGGGTCCGGGTGCACCGCCAGGAACGCGGCCTGACGCGGGGTGAGCGGGACCGTACCGGACACGTCGGCTCCCGCCGCTGACGTGGCGTTCACCGGTCCGGTAGCGGCGAAGACCGCGAGATCGGCGATGGTGGGGTGGGCGAAGAACTCCCCCGGGTTGATCCGCACCCCTCGGCCGGCGGCCCGGTGAATCACCTGAAGGGCGAGCAGCGAGTCGCCGCCGGCGGCCGCGAAGTCCTCGAACACGCTCACCTCCGTGCGGCCCAGCAGCTCGCACCAGATGTCATGCAGGATCCGCTCCGGCTCGTTCCGCGGACCAACCCGGGACTCCTCGGGTTCTTCCGGCGGCGGGTCGTCCGGCAGCCCCCGACGATCAACCTTCCCGTTGCTGGACAGGGGGAGCTGGTCCAGATGCACGATCCGGGCCGGCACCATCCACTCCGGTAGCTGCCGCCGGCACAGGTCCAGCAACTCAGCGGAGAGCGATCGCACGTCCACAGTCGACGTCGCGGCCGTGGTGACGTATGCGGTGAGGTGGTTGTTGGTGGTGGTGACGATGGCGTTGGTGATGGTGGGGTGGGTGGTGAGGGTGGTTTCGATTTCGCCGAGTTCGATGCGGTAGCCGTTGAGTTTGATTTGG
>Ga0114129_10008959_pt1 | contig 14266 bp, 11 predicted proteins | sample RhiMetdeltSRZDD1_FD_80071 | JGI IMG/M metagenome (GOLD analysis project Ga0114129, IMG submission 80071) | Populus rhizosphere microbial communities from Tennessee, USA - Rhizosphere MetaG P. deltoides SRZDD1 (version 2) (version 2) | ecosystem: Host-associated > Plants > Roots > Rhizosphere >... | reverse complement strand
TCGCGCTCGAGCTCCTCGAGCGCGATCGACTCGCCGAACGTCACGATCTCCCCTCCCGCCGGTTGACGCGGTTCGCCCGCCAGAGCGTAGCCCGCACGCTTCCGCTACGGTTCGCTTCCGGCTGGCGGAGGTGCGGCGTGCGGCTCGAGGGCAAGGTCGCGATCGTGAGTGGTGGCGGCACCGGGATCGGTGCCGCCACCGCCGCGCTGTTCCGTCAGGAGGGCGCCGATGTCGCGATCACCGGGCGGCGTCCGGAGCCGCTCGAGGAGGTCGCCGTGGCGACGGGAGCGATCGCGATCCCCGGCGACACGTCGTCCAGCGAAGCCGTCGGCGACGCGGTCGCCGGGACCGTCGACCGGTTCGGAGGGCTCGACGTCGTCGTGGCCAACGCCGGGATCGGCTTCGGGGGCGCGGCCGGCGAGGTCTCCGACGAGGACTGGCGGCGCACGCTGGACGTGAACCTGACGGGCGCGATGCTCCTGATCCGGGCCGCGCTCCCCCATCTCGTCCGGCGGCCCGGCGCAGCGATCGTCGCGGTCTCGTCCGTGTCGGGGCTCGTGTCGACGCCCCGGAGCACGGCCTACGAGGTCTCGAAGGCCGGGCTGCTCGCGCTCGTCCGCTCGGTCGCGCTCGACTACGGGCCGCTCGGCGTCCGCTGCAACGCCGTGTGTCCCGGCTGGATCCGCACGGAGATGGGCGACCGCGCCGCCGAGCAGGTGGCCTCCGAGCGCGGACTCACGCTGGACGAGGCGTACGCGTTCCTGAACGAGCCCGTCCCACTCCGACGGGCCGGCACCCCGGAGGAGGTGGCCGCCTGCTGCGCGTTCCTCGCCGGCGACGAGGCCTCGTACGTGAACGGGGCCGCCCTCGTGGTGGACGGAGGTGGGATGGTGGTCGACACCTCGTCCTTGCCCTGGACGTCCCCCACGTTCGACGAGACGGGCGCGTGACCGTCCGGCTCGTCTGCATCCTGAGCGAGAACCACACGCTGATCCCGGCCAGGGACCTCCGGGGGCTCGTTGGCACGGCGGTCGAGGCGGAGCGGGCCGGCTTCGACGCGGTGATGGTCAGCGAGCACGTCGTCCTCGGTCGCGGATCGGACGCCGACGGGCTCCCGCTCAATCCCCGTGACTACGCGCTCCCCGGCAACCAGGATCCGGACACCCCCTGGCCGTCGTCGCTGCTGCTCCTGTCGGCGATCGCGGCGGTCACCGAACGGATCCGGGTGGTCGCCGGGGCCGTGATCCCACCGCTCCGCCACCCCCTGTTGATCGCCAGGGAGCTCGCAACGCTGGATCTGCTCAGCGAGGGACGCCTCGTGGTCCAGCCGACGGTCAGCTGGCATCGCGCCGAGTACGAGGCCCTCGGCGTGCCGTTCGAGACCCGAGGCGAGCGCCTCGACGAGCACCTCGCCGCGTGGGAGGTCCTGTGGCGACCCGAGCCGGCGACGTTCCGGGGGCGCCACTATGCGTTCGAGGAGGTGCACCTCCAGCCGAAGCCCTTCCGGCCGGACGGGCCACGCCTCTGGTTCGGCGGCCGTCGTCTCCACGACGCGATGCTGCGGCGCCTCGTTCGCTACGGGCACGGCTTCAACCCGCTCGGTCGACCCAGCGACGAGGACCTGGAGCGGCTCCGGGGCGCGATGGCCGCCGCCGGGCGGGACGTCGGCGAGCTGGAGATGGTCGGCGGGACGCGTGGAGCGTTCCCCGACGCTCGCAGCGTCGCGCCCCTCGATGAAGCGCTCGGGTCGATCCCGGAGCAGGTCGCGCGAGGCTTCACGACGATCTGCGTGAAGCCGAGCCAGTTCACCGACGATCCCGAGGAGCTCCCGTCGCTCCTGCGGCGGATCGTCGAGCACGCGAACGGGATCGTCGAAGGCGCGTAGCGGCGAGGCGCCGCCTATCCGGAACGAACGCCCCGTGTCAGCGAGCGGAGCATCGACGCGAGGCCCTCCTGCTCGGCCGGCTCGAGGACCGACGCCAGCCTCCGCTCCTCCTCGTTGAAGCGAGGGAACAGCTCCTCGATCTTGCGGCGACCGCTCGGTGTGAGCGAGACCAGGACCACGCGACCGTCCGCCGACGCCTTGCGTCGGCGGACGAGCCGCCGCCGGTGCAGCGTCGTGACCACGCCCGTCGCGGTCGGACGGCTGATGCCGACCGCCGCGGCGAACTCGCGCGCCTCCATCTCGCCCCAGATCCAGAGCACCCACAGCGCGGTGAACGCCGTCCAGGAGAGCCGGTCCGCCGAGAGCACCGTCGATTCGAGATGGCGTCGGAGCGCCGTCGACGAGCGGAACACGTTGGAGATCGCCCACATCGCACGGAAGTCGAGCGGCAGGTGACCGAGCTCCTCGAGCACCTTCCGTTCGGCGGGAAGCAGGCCGCCCGAGCTCACGGCCGACTCGCGATCCGCTCCCCCAGCTCGGCGGCGACGTCGAGCACGGCCAGGACGTCGTCGTCCGTCGTCCGGTAGTTCACGAAGCACGGCCGCAACCACACCTTGTCCTCGATCAGCGCGGAGGCGAGGTACACACGGCCGTCTGCCTGGATCGCGTCGGCGAGCGCCTGGTTGTGCGCGTCGAGGTCATCCACGCCGGGCGGGGTGTGCCGGATGGGGACGATCGAGAGATGGGGAGGTGCCTCGAACGTCTCGAAATCGGCGCGAGCCGACGCGGCGCCGTGGAGGAGCTGGGCTTCCGCGAGGTTCCGCCGGATCGCCTCCCGGAACTGATCTGCCCCGTGGGCGCGGAACGCGAGCCACAGCTTCAGCGCTCGCAGCGGCCGGGAGTACTCGAGCGTGATGTCGGCCGCGTGCAGCTCGTGCTGCTGGTGCGGCAGGTAGCCCTGTTCGTGGGCGAACGCCTCCGAGAGGACGTCCGGCTCGCGCACCAGCGCCACGCTGCAGGCCTTGGGCACGTACAGCCACTTGTGCGCATCGACGCTCACGGAGTCGGCGCGCACGACACCCTCGAACCGTTCCGGGACGACCGAGGCCGCCGGCAGCCCGTACGCCCCGTCGACGTGCAGCCAGAGCCCACGCTCGGCGCAGATGTCGGCGATCGGCGCGATCGGATCGATCGCACCGGTCAACGTGGTCCCGGCGGTGGCGACGACGGCGACCGGTGTGACCCCCTCCGCGACGTCCCGGTCGATCGCCTCGGCGAGGAGGTCCGGCCTCATGCGGTGCTCGCCGTCGATCGGGATGTCGCGGAGCCGATCGCTCCCGATCCCCAGGAGCTCGACCGCTCGCGTGATCGAGTAGTGCACCTCGGCCGACGCATAGACCGCGACACGCATTCCCCCGAGGCCGGCGGCGCGCGAGCCGGGCAACGCCCGTTCGCGCGCCGCCGCCAACGCCGTCATGTTCGAGATCGTGCCGCCGCTGGTGAACGCGCCGTGCCTGGCCGGGTAGCCGACGAACTCCCCCACCCACCCGACCGCCTGCTGCTCGAGCACCGTGGCCGCGCGGGCATCCACGGCGAGGTTCATGTCGTACGTCGCGGCAAGGAGATCGCCGAGCGCGCCGATCTCCAGCCCCGACGACCCGATGAAGGCGAAGTAGCGCGGACGCGGCTGGGCGATCGACTCGTCGAGCGCTCGGAACGCGTCGTCCAGCGCCTCGTGGACGCTCACCGGCTCGGACGGGAGCCCGGCCCTCAGCAACGAGCGGAGACGCTCGTCGAACGGCGGTTCCTCGGGACGCGGCCGATCGAAGCTCCGCCATGCTTCGGCGACGAGCTTCGCCGCGTGCTCCAGCGCCTCCTCGCGGGGGGCGTCGAGCCGCAGCGGACGTTCGGGGTCCGTCATCGTCGCCGGCTGGCGCCCCTAGCCCTCCTCCCCCGTCGACAGGTCCGCCAGCGCGACGCGAGCCGGCTCCCGCCCTCGGATCACCAGCATGAACAGCAGCCCGATCCCGGCCCACACCAGCGCGTAGATCGGCGCCAGGATCGTCGGGCTCGGCACCTCCGCGAACGACCCGTAGATCGCACCGCCGGTGAGCGCGATCCCCACGATGGCCGCGATCACGACGCCCGCGTACCTGGGGTGGTCGCGCAGCCCCACCAGCGCCCCGACGGCCATCAAGAGGTACACCACCACGAGGGCGAAGCCGCCGAACGTCGACGCCCACGCGAAGATCGAGAAGTAATGCGGGAGATCGGGAAGGGCGAACAGGTCGTCCCAGAACTCGGTCGCGACGATGAACGCGGCCTGGATCACCAGCAGGAACACGATCGCGCCGACCGGCGTCTCGTACCGCTTCGACACGGCGGCCAGCGGCTTCGGCAGCCTGCGGTCTCGGCCCATGGCGAACAGCCCCCGGGTGGACGCGACCGCCGCGCCGATCCCCACCGCCATGATGTCGAGGAGCACCACGACCTCCATCACGCGGACGAGGGTCGTGGAGCCGAACCCGCCCGCCGAGGCCGGCGACGCCAGCGCGAAGAGCGGGGCGGCGGCCGCGGAGGCGAAGGTCTGCACGCTGAACCCGAACCCGGCCACCTGTGCGTACGACGTGACGAGGTAGAAGATCGCCACCACCACGACCGAGGTCAGCACGGCTCTCGGGATCGCTCGTTTGGGGTTGCGCGTCTCCTCCGCGAGGTTCGCCGCGGTCTCGAACCCGACGAAGATCAGCACCCCGTAGAGGATGCCGAACAACACCCCCGTCATCCCGTCCGGTGCCTCGTTCGGGTTGAACGCGCGGCCGACGTCGTTCTCCGCCTGCGAGATCACGTAGATCGAGAACGCGAGCACCGCGAGCGCCGAGACGAGGGCGAGCGTCAACTGGGACCGGGTCGAGAGTTGCACGCCGAAGTACAGGAAGCCGAACAGCAGGAGCGCCCACACCACGTTCCACGCCCAGATCGGGAGCGGTTCGACGTTGTACTCCATCTGGAGGGTGTCGTGGACGTATCCCCCGATCAGCACCCCCAGACCCGTCGTCAGGACGATCGTGCCCCCGTAGTACAGCCACCCGGTGGCTGCCCCGATCGTCCGGCCCAGGCCGTTCGACACGTAGTCGTAGAGCGATCCGGCGGCGTGGATCCGCTTGGCGTATTGGGCCACGATCCAGCCGAGGGCGAACACCCCGATGCCCGCGAGCAACACCGAGAGCGGCGCCGCCACCCCCGCTCCCTTGCCGGTCGCGCTGATGATGCCGACGATCAGGGGGATGATGAACGCCGTCGAGAAGACCGGTCCCATGAACCCAACGGACTGGGCGATCACGTCGACCAGGGACAGCTTCGCCCCACCGAGGCGTTCGTACCCGGACTTGCCGCCGCCCATCATGTCCATCTCGGTTCCCACGCGCTGCCCCCTCTCGTCGCCTGCGCCGAACCCTATGCCGCCGCCGTCGAGCCGGTCCAACCGGCCGCGGGCCGCTCGAACCACACGTGCACCTGTCCTGTGCCCACCGAGGCCTCGTAGTCGCTGAAGAGCTCACCGGGCGCCGAGCACGCAGCACCGCCCAGCGCACCGGCGACGATCAGGTAGTGCCCGAACTTGCCCTCCGGGCCCACCTTCCGGTACTCGGGCATCCAGTCGATCACGCCCGCGTGATCGCCCTTCGCCAGGAGGTCGAGCACGTGGAGATCGGATTCCCGCGCCTCCGGCGTGATGATGTTCTTCAGGGGATCGGAGCTCTCCCGACCTCGGAGCTCCCGGAACGGCAGGAACCGATGGGAGAGGCCCCCCGAGGCGAGCAGCACGACCTTCCGATCGAGCGAGAGCACCGCGTCGCCGATGAGCTGCCCCAGCAGGAGGAAGTCGTCGGTCTGGGCGCACTGGTTGATGCCGACGCTCACCCAGCGCTCGTCGCCCTCCTTCAGGTACGACCAGACGTTGACGGTCCCGTAGAAGATCGGCAGGTACGGGTCGTCGGAGGCGAGCACCCACGTGTCGTCGCGGTCCTCGGCCTGCTGGGAGACCGCGAACGCGAGCTCCGGATCGCCCGGCATGTCGTACGGGATCTGCCGCATCCCCCGTGGCAGCTCATGCGAGGTGAAGATCCCCTCGCGCTTCTCGTGCGCCGTGATGATGTGCTCGAACGTCACTTCCCAGTGCGTATCCATCACGACGATCGTGTCGGCCTGCAGCCGGTCGAGGACCTCGGTGCGGAGGCGTCGGAGCCCGGGGACCAGCGAGATCTCGTTCCCGTCGTTGATCTCCAGCCGCACCTCCTCCGGCAGCATGATCGTGGGGACGTGCGAGACGATCCCCGCGCCGACGATCTCACCCATCGCGCGCTCCTCTCAGGTCAGTTCCACGGGGCGGTGCAGACGTTCTTCACGTCGGAGTAGAAGTCGAAGCTCCAGAAGCCACCCTCCCGGCCGATCCCGGAGTTGCGGAAGCCGCCGAAGGGCACCCGCAGGTCGCGGACGAAGAAGCAGTTCACCCACACGGTCCCGGCGACGAGCGCCGAGGAGACCCGCTCCGCGCGATCGGGATCGCCGGTGTACACGATCGCCGACAGGCCGTACGTCGTGTCGTTGGCCTTCGCGACGCCGTCCTCCTCGCCGGAGAAGCGCTGGAGCGTGAGCACCGGTCCGAACACCTCCTGCTGCAGGATCTCGGATCCCGCGGGCGGCTCGACGAAGACGGTCGGGCGGTAGTAGAGGCCGCTGAGCTCCTCGTTGGGTCCGCCGCCGAACGCCACCTCGACGCCCTCTGCCTTCGCGCGCTGCACGAAGCCGTCGACCCGCTCGAAGTGCTGACGCGTGATCAGTGGGCCGAGGTCGGTCGTGTCCTCTCGGGGGTCGCCCTGACGGAGCGCGGCGGAGGCCTCGGTGAACCGCTCGAAGAACTCGTCGAAGATCGCGTCTTCGACCAGCAGCCGCGTCCCGGCCAGGCAGACCTGACCGGCATTGTCGAACTGGTTCACCGCCTGCTTCACGGCCGCGTCCAGATCGGTGTCCGCGAAGATCAGGAACGGCGCCTTGCCGCCGAGCTCGAGCGACACCGGCGTGAGGTTGGCGCCGGCCGATGCCGCGACGAGCCGGCCGGTCGCCACCGAGCCGGTGAACGCGACCCGTCCGACGTCCGGATGGGCGACGAGCGCGGCGCCGGCCTCCTCGCCGATCCCCTGGACGACGTTGAACGCGCCGTCGGGCATGCCCGCGTCGCGCGTGATGTCCGCGAGGAGCGACGCGGTGAGCGGCGCCCACTCGGGCGGCTTGGCGATCACCGCGTCGCCGGCGGCCAGCGCCGGCGCGATCCGCCACGTCGCCAGCATCAGAGGGGCGTTCCACGGCGTGATCACCGCGGCGACGCCGGAGGGATCCCAGATCACGTGGTTCGTGTGGCCGCGGGTGTCGAAGTCTTCGAGGTCGTCGAGCCTCGAGAGATGGTCGGCGAAGAAGTGGAAGTTGTATCCGGCGCGTGGGATCACCGAGTTCGTCATCGAGCGGAGCGTCGACCCGTTATCGCGCGTCTCGACCTTGGCGATCTCCGACGCACGCTCCTCGATCAGCTCGCCGACGCGGTGAAGGACCTCGGCACGCTCCTTGAGGTCCATCGAACCCCAGGTCTCGAAGCCCTTCCGGGCGGCGTCGACGGCGGCGTCGACCTCGTCGACGCCGCCGCGCGCGACCTCCGCGATCGGCTCTTCGTCGATCGGCGAGACGTCGGTGAACGTGTCGGCGGAGCCGACCCGTTCACCGCCGATCCAGTGCTCCGTCGAGATGTCGACGCCCTCGACCTGCACCGTTCGTCCGCTCAGCCTCGTTCCCCTCCGGCCGGAATCGTTCGTATCCGAACGGTATGGACGCGTCCCGAGTTCTGTCAAACGCGAGGAACCGGCGGCGTCAGCCGATCGTCACGGAGCCGCGCATCCCGTAGGCGTAGTGGCCAGGCAGGTGGCAGCCGAAGATCAAGGAGCCGCCCGAGACCGGAAAGGTGTACGTGGTGACCACCGTCGCTCCCGGCGGGATCGAGACCTCGCCGGGCCGAGGGGGGTGATGGGCCTCGGTCCCCTCCTCGTGGACGAGCTGGACGTGCTCGTCGCCGAGGATGAACTCGTGGTCGATCGGATCGGTGTTATGGATCACGAACCGGACGGTCTGGCCCGGCTCGACCTCGATCGCGTCGGGGTCGAAGTGCGAGAAGTGGATCGTGATCCGGACGCTCCCGTCCGTTGGCCGGGCCGCGGCGGCGCCGCCGGTCGCCAGCGACCCTCCCACGAGGAGCATCGCCAGCCCGGCGAGCGCCGCCACCGGCCCGGGCTTCATCGGCGCAGGACCCGAACCGCGAGCCGACGGAGACCCGGATCGGTCAGCGCCATCAGCAGCGCGATCGCCGCGATCGCGGCCGCCAGCGTCCACGCCACCGGCCACGGCTGCGCCGCCGCCGCCGCGGGGAAGCCGGCGGCGACCGGATTCGGGCGCCCGTAGCCGCTGGCGTCGATCGCCAGGTCGTGGGTCAGCTGACCGGCCGCTTCGTTGATCCGGATGTACGTGAGCCACATCCCGCTCGACGGCAACCACTTCATCCCGCGGTCGGAGCGGAGGTCGCGCAGCAGGCTGCCGGAAGCGGGCTCGCTGACCTGTTGGATCATCCCGCGCTGCTTCTGGTCGAAGCCTCTGGCCTTCACGGCCTGCGGGAGCGTCTCGGGCTCCCGATCGGTCAGCAGGAAGACGTCGGCCTGCACGATCTCGGAGGCCTTGCGCCCGAGCGTCAGGATCCGGAGCGGCACCCACGGGTTCGTCGTGGGGATCACGATGTGGATCGGGGTCCCCTGGCCGGTCTGCACACCCTGCTCGGCGGCGCGCTCCGCGTTGAACCGTGCGGCGAGGAAGATCGGGCTGCGCGCCGCGTAGAACGCGAGGACCTCCGGCGCGTCCGGGGGGAGGAAGTAGCCGTGCTCGCGGGCCCAGTTCCCGACTTCGAGCGCGCCGCCCTTCAGCACGGTGATGTCGAGCGCGTCGACCTTCGTCTCGAGGATCACTTGCGCGGATCCGGCGGCGGCATCCTCCGCGGCGAAGAACGCGACGCGCGGCGTCGGCGGCTGCGTCTCGATCACCAGCCGCTGCAAGGTCCAGTCCCCGCCCTTGATCACGTCGGTGGGCACGCCGGGGAGCGGGATGATCGACCCGACCTCCTGCCCCTCGCCGGCGAACGAGAACGACGTGACGTAGTGCTCGATCCCGTCGTGGTAGGCCGCGAGCGTCGTCGTCTTCAGCAGGTTGATCGTGCCGTTCGGCGTGACCAGCCCGCCGCAGGCGAGGGCGCTCCCGGCGCCGGCGACCACGAGGATCGCGGTGAGCGTCGCGAGGGCCGCGGCGCGTGCCAACGCGTGTCGCATGACGAGCTCCCTTCTTCGGTGGCCGGTCGTCGGCCTTCCCGGCCGAACGACCACTCGGTTGACCGCGGTTGGACGACCTCACGGCGTCGATGGGTTCCGGCCACGCGCCGGAAGATCGTTCGCGGGTTCATGCCGGCTGCACGGGCAGCCGTGACCGGTCCTACGCTCGGAAGCGCTCCACGAGCTCCGGCGTGATCCGCTGCCGCAGGGCGGCGGCCTGACGCATCCGCTCCAGCCCTTGCTGGAGCATCAGGTGGTTCTGCGGGATGTCGTGGGTCTCGAAGAAGGCCTCGACCTCCCCGACCACGTCGGGGTCGGACAGGTATCGGATCCCCGAGACCAGCCCGATGATGTTCGATGACGCGAACCGATCCTGCAGCTCGTCCCAGCGCTCGGCGATGAAGCGCCACACGGTGGGCCCGTGCTGCCGGTTCGTCGTGCTGCGGGCGAGCAGGTACGGCGCGTCCTGTGTCCGCACCTCGTCCGACACGCTGGCGTCGAGCACCCGGCGGATCTCCGCCTCGCCGGGGAACCGCGCCGTCGCGAACAGGTACCGCTCCTCCTCCTGCGGGGTCGCCGCCCCCTTGTAGCGCTGCCAGTAGCGCTCGAAGTCCTCGGCGTTGCCGTCGGCGGCCACGGCTTCCACGGCGGCCTGTAACAGCTGTGGCTCCCCGCCGCCGTCCAGCTCGAGCTCGCGCGCGTGGGCCTGCGCCTCGGGATCGGCGCCGAGGATCGCCAGCGATTGCACGAGCTGCCCGCGAAGGGCGCGGGTGAGGTCCGGCTCGCCTTCGGCGGGCTCCCAGCCGAGTCGCCCCAGCGCCGGCCGGACCAGGTCGCGAACGAACGAGCGCAGGCCCTCCCGCTCCTCACCCTCGAGGAATCGGTCGAACCACCCGAGCCCGCCGAGGATCGCCTGCCACACCCGGAGGTCGTCCTCCTCGCCGAGGCCGGCGACGAGGTCGACGAACGACGCCGCCGACGCCCGGCCGGCGACGACCGCGGCCCACGCGTCGTCGACCAGCGTGTACCGCTCGACCGGCGACAGGACCTCCGTCGCCCGGGCCACGATCCTCGATCGCAGCTCGTCGTCGTAGACCACCCGGACGAAGCTGGATGCGCCGGCGTTCGCGACCACCGCCGCGTCGGGCGCGAGCATGTCGAGTTCGGCACCGTCGGCCTCGATCAGGATCCGATCGAGCCGCTCCCGATCGCCGGCGACCTGGCGGACCATCAGCGGCACCGGCCACGTGGTGTCGTCCTCGTCCCCCGACAGCAGGAACCGCCGCTGGGAGAACCGGAGGCGATCTCCGTCGAGCTCGACGGAGATCGCGGGGTACCCGCGCTGGAAGATCCAGGCATCCATCACGCGGCGCACCGGATCGCCGGTCTCCTCCTCCAGGGCGTCCCACAGGTCGTGCGTCTCGGTGTTCCCGTAGGCGTGCTTGCCCAGGTAGCGCCGGATCCCGTCGCGGAACCGCTCGGCGCCGAGCCACTGCTCGAGCATCCGGAGGACGGCGCCGCCCTTCACGTACGTGAGGGTGTCGAACATCCCGCTCGCGTCGTCGGGTGAGCGGACCTCGTATTCGATCGGCCGGGTGGTGGTGAGGGAGTCGACCTCGAGCGCGTTCGTCCGGCCGCGCGCGAACTCGTTCCAGATCTCCCAGTCCGGCCGGAAGTCGTCGACGGCGAGCATCGACATGAACGTGGCGAAGGCCTCGTTCAGCCAGATCCCGTTCCACCAGCGCATCGTCACCAGGTCGCCGAACCACATGTGGGCGAGCTCGTGGGCGACGGTCTCGGCGACGCCGAGCAGCTCCTCCTGCGTCGAGCGAGCGGGGTCGATCAGCAGCACCTGCTCCCGGTACGTGACACAGCCGACGTTCTCCATCGCGCCCTGCGCGAAGTCGGGGATCGCGACGTTGTCGAGCTTCGCCTCCGGATAGGGGATCCCGTAGTAGTCGGCGAACCAGTTCAGCGAGTGGACGCTCGACTCCAGGGCGAACCCGGTCAGGTCTCCCTTCCCGGGGACGTGCACGATCCGGATCGGCACCCCGCCGGCGTCGGCCGGTCCCGAGGCATCGAGCTTGCCGACGACCCACGCGGCGAGGTACGTCGACATCTTCATCGTGTCGGCGAACCGGATCTGGACCCGGCCGTCGTCGAGCGTCGCCCGCTCGATCTCGGGCCCGTTCGACACCGCGGTCAGGCCCTCGTCGACCACGATCGTGAAGCCGAGGACGGCCTTCAGGTCCGGTTCGTCCCAGCACGGGAAGGCGCGCCGCGCGTCGGTCGGCTCGAAGTGCGTCGTCCCCACCACCCGGGTGGCGCCCTCGTCGTCGGCGTAGGTGCTCCGGTAGAAGCCGGTCAGACGAGGGTTCAGGCGTCCGTGGAACCCAAGCAGGAGCTTCCAGGAACCCGGCTCCGCCTCCGAGCCGAGGTCCAACGTCAGTCGCTCCGCGTCGTCGTCGGTGCGGATCTTCGTCACCTCGACCTCGACGTCGTCGGACGTGAGCCTGGCCTCGTCGACCTCGAGCTCGTGGGAGTTCAGGACGATCTCCGTCACGGACTCGATCACCTCGAGCGTGACGTCGACCGTCCCCTCGAACGTCCCGGCGTCGAGGTCGGGCGCGAGCGTGAGGTCGTACCGCGACGGCACGACCGTGCGGGGGAGCCGATGCGCGTCCTGGCTCAGTGCCTCACTCCCGCACGTAGGTCAGCCAGTGGGCGTACTTCTCGTTCTCGCCCTTGGTCGCGGCGAAGAAGGCCCCTTGCAGCTCCTTCGTCACCGGGCCCCGATGCCCCTCGCCGACGACCCGGTCGTCGACCTCGCGGATCGGCGTGATCTCGGCGGCGGTGCCGGTGAAGAAGCACTCGTCGGCGTTGTAGAGATCCGTCCGGACGAGGTTCTCCTCGCGGACCTCGTAGTCGAGGTCGCGTGCCAGGGTGATCACCGACGCCCTGGTGATGCCGTCGAGGCACCCGGCCGAGATCGGCGGGGTGGTCAGCACGCCGTCCTTGGCGACGAACACGTTCTCGCCGGAACCGTCGGTGACCATGCCGGTCTCGTTCAGCATGATCGCCTCGTCGTAGCCGGCCTTCAGGCTCTCCACCTTGGCCAGCACGGAGTTGATGTATTGCCCGGTGGCCTTGGCAGCCGCGGGGAGCGAGTTCTGGTTGTTCCGGCGCCAGCTGCTGATCTTGATCCGCACGCCCTGCTCGAGCGCCTCCTCGCCGAGGTAGGCGCCCCAGGGCCACACGGCGATCACCACGTTCACCGGTGCGTCGAGCGGGTTCACCCCCATCTCGCCGTAGCCGCGGAGGACGAGCGGCCGGACGTAGCAGGCCTCGAGCCCGTTGGCCACGATCACGTCCTTCGTGGCCTGGGTGATCGCCTCGCGCGAGTACGAGATCTCGGTGTGGTACAGCTTCGCCGAGCGGAAGAGCCGCTTCAGATGCTCGTCGAGGTGCCACACGGCCGGGCCTCGGGACGTCTCGTAGGCGCGGATCCCCTCGAACACCCCGCTGCCGTAGTGGACCGCGTGGGAGAGCACGTGGATCTGGGCGTCCTGCCAGTCGATCAGCTCGCCGTCCATCCAGATCTTGTCGACCTGCGTGATGGGCACCCGTGCCTCCTCGTCCGAAGCGGGCTCGCCGGCGTTCCGGCGCCCGAGCCGAGGTCACAGGATACCCGGCACACCCCCGTCGCCGAAGCTCCGACCGCGGCAGCGCGCATCGCCTCGCGACGTTCGAGCACCGAAGCGAGGAGATAGCAGGCCGCCACCACGAGCAGCAGCGCTCGATAACCGACCGCGATCGACACGTACTCGAGCACGCCGCCGGACATCGCGCCGAGCAGGTTGGCCCCGAACGCCACGGTCGTCGCCGACGTCTCCCGGAACCGCTGGGCGAAGATCAGGTTCGCGATGAACACGGGCCCGAAGGCGAGCGCCACGGCGGCCGCGAAGCGGATCGGGACCGGAAGAGCCAGGAGTCGACCCCCGGGGACGAGCCACGCCACCGCGAGGGCGGCGAACAGAGCCGCGTACAGCCAGGCCGACCCCGGCAGCCGCACCCGTCGGGCGACCTCGATCGCCAGGTACACGCTCACGAGCACCCCGGCGAAAACGAGCGCGTTCACGAACCAGGTCGTCCCGAACAGCAGCGCGAACTGCACGACGTTCTTCGTCTCGAGCAGGAGGAAGGCCGTCCCCATCAGGAACAGGTCGAAGTAGGGCGCGAGCCGCCGGACGCCTCCCGTCGAGCGATCCACGGCGACGAAGGCCACCAGCAGGATCAGCCCCAGCGACACGAGGTAGAAGGGCGGGATCGTCCGCCCCGCGAGGTACGGGAACGGATGATCGTCGATCGAGGGCTCCGCGGAGACGTCGCCCGGCGTCCAGCGGCGATCGCACCCGAGGACGCCGCCGTCCCGCGCGATCGTGAGCACGGCCTGGATGCGGCGGCCCGACCCGGCCCGCGGCCCGGCGTCATAACACGGCTCGCCCCCGAAGGCGGCCGTGATGGTGCTGGCGTAGCGCTCGAAGACGTCCGGGCGATAGTAGTTGTACATCGTGAAGACACCGTCGGGGGTCAGCCGCGCGCGCGCCCGTTCGAACGCCTCGCGCGTGAACAGGTAGCTCTCCAGACGCAGACCGGCCTGCCCCGAGACGAGCGTCATCGAGTCCGGCAGGGCGAAGATGATCAGGTCGTAGCGGCGGGTCGTGCGTTCGAGGAACGCCCGCCCGTCGTCGACGATCCTGCGAACGCCGGGGCTGTCGTACGGGTCCTCCGGATGCAACTCGACGCCGCGCGCCATCAGGACCGGGTCGATCTCCACCGCGTCGACCCGGTGAGCGCCGTGGTCCAGCGCGACGGCGACGTCGTTCCCGCTCCCCGCACCGATCACCAGCACGCGATCGAGGGGCCCGAGAGGCACGTGCCGGTACGCGAAGTCGTAGAAGGGCTG
>Ga0114129_10008957_pt1 | contig 14266 bp, 14 predicted proteins | sample RhiMetdeltSRZDD1_FD_80071 | JGI IMG/M metagenome (GOLD analysis project Ga0114129, IMG submission 80071) | Populus rhizosphere microbial communities from Tennessee, USA - Rhizosphere MetaG P. deltoides SRZDD1 (version 2) (version 2) | ecosystem: Host-associated > Plants > Roots > Rhizosphere >... | reverse complement strand
GGACAGGACCCGCGACGCATGAAGTTGCAGTAGGGCCGGAGTCGCGAGCCCGCTAAGTCTTCTTCCTGCTCTTCTCGATCTTCTCGCGATCCGCCAACGCGTGCTTCACGGTCGTGAACTCGGAGAGAGTTTCGCGGCGGTCGTCGCGCACTCCTCGGCGGAAGGCTGGGTCGCTAGCGCGCCGGCGCGCGAGGTCGGCATCGCGGCCAGCGGCGTCAATCGCGCTCGCGATTTTCCGCAGCCGGCCTTCGCCCTTGCTCTTCTTCTTCTTGGCGGTCACCGCTTGTACACGGGCGTGACCCAGCTGCGGTACTGAGGCACCTTCCCGCGGACGGCGTCGAAATACGTTTCGCTGATCTTCGCGGTGATCGGACCGCGCTCGCCTTTGCCGATCGCGCGGTGGTCGATGCTCGTGACGGGCGAGATCTGCGCACCCGTGCCGCAGAGGAACACCTCGTCCGCGATATAGAGCTCGGTGCGGTCGATCTGCCGAACCGCGCTGGGGATCCCGTTGTCGGCGGCGATCTTGAGGACACACGCCCGGGTGATCCCCTCGAGGATGTTGTCGGTGCCCGGCGGCGTGATCAACGTGTCGTCGCGGACCAGGAAGAGGTTCTCGGCGCTCCCCTCGCTCACGTGGCCGTCCTGCGTGAGCACGATCGCCTCGTCGAAGCCGGCCTCCTGGGCCTCGGTTTTCGCGAGCGCGGCGTTGACGTACGCACCGGTGATCTTGCTGCGGGCGGGGATGGCGTTGTCGTCGGTCCGCCGCCAGCTCGAGACGCTGCACGAGATCCCACGGTCGATATCGATGTATGTTCCGAACGGGATCGCGAAGACCGTGAAGCTGTCCTCGAGGTCGTGGAGGCGAACTCCGATGAGCGGGCTCGACTTGTAGGCGATGGGCCTGATGTAGGCGTCCTCGCGGTACTTGCACCGGCGGAGAAGCTCCAGGGTCATGCCGACCAGGTCGTCGGGGGTGTACGGAAGCCCGATCCGCATGATCCGGCAGGACCGGTGGAGCCGCAGGTAGTGCTCCTTGAGGTGGAGCCCGTAGAGCTGCTCCTCCTCGGCGTTCCAATAGGCCCGGATCCCCTCGAACACGCCCGTTCCGTAGTTGAAGGCGTGGGTCAGGACGCTCACCTTGGCGTCCCGGACGGGGATGAACTCGCCGTCCAGGAAGGCGAAAGCCGTATCTGGGGCCGCGCCGCGCCGTAGCGAAGTCGGTCTGGTCAGCTCCTGCACCATGCCCACACTCCTTGCCCGGTTCCTGCGACCGAACGAGCTCTGGACCGGCCGACCGCACGCCCCATGCCGACCCGCTTCCGCCATTGTGACAGGATTACTCGCGGTCAGACCGCCGGTGTGACCCCTTAGACACCGCGGTGCGTACCTGCTCCATGGAGGTGCGTGTCATGTCGAGGCCCGTGATCCGGACTGCGGCGATCCTGGCGGCCGCACTCGTCACTCTCTCAGCCTGCGCCACGGCCAACGCTCCCGCGCCGAGTGCGTCGACCTCGGCGGCGGCGGCGGTCCAGCCGACTCACCCGGTCGAGTTCGTCATCAGCACGGCGCCTGGTGGCGGCTCCGATATCTACGCCCGCGCGATGGCGACCATCATCGAGACGAAGAAGTTCTCACCCCAGCCGGTGACACCACTGAACAAGGAAGGTGCCTCCGGGGCGGTCGCATTCACGTATGTGTACGACCACAGCGGCGACATGCATTACGTGATGATCACGCTCAACAGCTTCTTCACCACCTTGATCACGCAGAAGCTTCCGTACAAGGCAACCGACTTCACGCCCATCGCGAACCTGGCGCTCGACCCGTTCTTCCTCTGGGTCAACGACGACAGCCCGTTCAAGACGGCCCAGGACTTCATCGACGCGGCGAAGAAGGACTCTCTGACGGTGGCCGGCACCGGCGCGAAGCAGGAGGACGAAGCCCTCTTCCGGCGCATCGAGGACACGATGAAGACCAAGCCGTTCACGTACTTGAGCCAGACGTCGGGCGCGACGGTGGCGGCGGCGCTCGCCGGACACCAAGGCGGCGTCGTGGCTACCGTCAACAACCCGAGCGAGGGGCTCCAGCTCTACCAGGCGAAGAAGCTCCGCCCGCTCTGCGCGTTCATGCCCGCGAGCCCGACGACGGCCGTGTACTCGAGCCTCGCCACCTGCAAGTCGCAGGGCATCGCGATCGACGACTACTTCATCATGCGCGCGATCATGGCGCCCCCGGGACTCTCGCAAGGTCAGCAGCAGTTCTGGATCGACGTCTTCAAGAAGGTGTTCGACTCCGAGGACTGGAAGAAATTCATGAGCGACAACGCGCTCCAGCCGGAGTTCAAGTCGGGACTGGAGTTCAGGCAGTTCATCCTGCAGTACCAGCAGCTTCACCAGGACATCGCGACGAAGTTCAAGTGGGTCTGATCTCGGCTAGGTGAGGCCCTACCAGGTCGCGACGGCGGCGGCGATCGTTCTGATCGCCGCCGTCGCCATGTTCGATTCACGCGCCGCGTTCAACCCGTCGGCGGGTACATCGCCGGGCGACGTCGGCGCTCGGTGGTATCCGTTCTGGGCGGCGACCATCATGGGCATCGCCGCGCTGGTCGTCGTCTACCGATCCCTCACCCTGCCTCAGGCCGCTGAGGGCGTCTTCGAGGGAAGGAAGAGTGTCTTCGCGGTCCTGAAGCTCGCCGTGCCGATGGTCGTCTACGCCCTCCTGATCGGCGGCATCGGCTGGAGGACCACCGACTTCACCTATACGGTCATCCCGCCTTTCGGCTTCTACCTGGGCACCGCTCTCTACATGGGCCTCTTCGCGTGGTGGCTGGGGCGGTACAAGATCTGGTGGGTCGCTCTCATCAGCGTCGCCGTTCCGCTGGCGATCTTCGCGGCCTTCGAGATCGGCTTTCGGGTCTCGCTTCCGAAGAGCTTCCTCTACACCTCCGGCATCCTCCCCTTCTAGATGGAAGTCCTCGGCGATCTCGCACGCGGCTTCGGGACGGCGTTGCAGCCCATCAACATGGCGATGCTCCTCGTCGCCGTCATCCTCGGCCTCGTCATCGGCGTGCTCCCGGGGCTTGGCGGGACGAGCGGGGTCGCGATCCTGCTTCCGATCACCGTGTTCATCGCGCACGGTTCGCTCCCCGGTTCGGACGCAACGACCGCAATCATTTTTCTTGCCGGGATCTACTGGGGCGCTCTATTCGGCGGCGTCATCACATCGATCCTGTTCAACATCCCGGGCGAGCCATGGGCCGTCGTGCTGCTCTTCGACGGCTTCCCACTCGCGAAGCGACTTCGCAAGCCAGGCCTTGCGCTCGCAAGCTCATTCGTTTCGTCGTTCCTGGGCGCGCTCGTCTCGACGATCCTCTTCACCTTCTTTGCGTTACCGATCGCGCTGAAGGCGCTTGAGTTCGGCCCCGCGGAGCTCTTTGCCGTGTTCGTGCTCTCGTTCGCGACCCTCATCGGCCTCGGGGCCGAGGCGCCCATGAAGAGCCTCGCGATGCTCGCCCTCGGATTGCTCCTCGCGGCCGTCGGCTTCGACACGATCACCGGCGAGCAGCGGCTGAACTTCGGCCAGGTGCCGCTCCTCTCCGGGATCAGCTTTGTTCCGGTCACCATCGGCCTCTTCGGCATCGGGGAGATCCTCGCGTCGGCGGAGGAGCAGGGCATCGGTTACGTCGAGAAGATCTCCGCCCGTCTCGGCCTGGCCGACGTCTTCGAGGCGATCCGCGAGCTGCGCAAACGGATTCGCCTTGTCCTGTCGAACGCCATCATCGGTTTCTTCTTCGGAGTGCTGCCCGGCCATGGCGCGACCGCCGCGTCGTTCCTCGGCTACGGGCTCGCCCGTCAGTACTCGAGCAACAAGGAGAACTTCGGCAAGGGCGAGATCTCCGGGATCATGGGCCCCCAGTCGGCCGCCGACTCCGCCGGCGTCGCGTCGCTCGTTCCCATGATCACGCTCGGGATCCCAGGATCGCCGACGTCAGCAGTCATCATGGCCGGCCTTTTCATCTGGGGCCTTCAGCCTGGCCCGGTGCTCTTCATCCAGCATCCGGATTTCGTTTGGGGGCTCATCGCGAGCATCTACCTCGGGCACCTGCTCACATTCATCATCTGCCTGCTCGCGGTCCCGCTGCTCGCGATGATCATGCGGGTCCCGTACGCGATCATCACGCCGTTCATCGTGGTGATCTCGATCATCGGCTCCTATTCGCTGAACAACAGCATGCTCGACGTCTTCATCACCGTGATCTTCGGCGTGATCGGCTACTGGCTACGCAAAATGAAGTACCCGCTCGCCCCGCTCGTCGTCGCCCTCGTTCTCGGTGACTCGACCGAGCGCGAGCTGCGCAAGGCGCTCATCGCCGGCCACGGCAGCCCGCTCTACTTCTTCAACAGCGGCCTCTCGACCGTGATCATCCTGATCGCCGTCGTCCTCGTGCTCATCCCGCTCATCCGCACGATTCGCCGCAGGCGTGCGGCGGCGGCCGCGGCCGAGAGTCCAGCGCACCCCTAGGCGACGAGATGAGCCTCGTCGACCTCGCGCTCATCGTCGGCGCGTTCGTCCTCATCCTGTTCGGGGCGGAGGTCTTCACGAACGGCGTCGAGTGGCTCGGCCTCAAGCTGCGCATCAGCGAAGGGGCCACCGGTAGCATCCTGGCGGCGCTCGGGACGGCGACGCCCGAGACGCTCATCCCCGTCGTGGCGATCCTGTTCACGAACACGGCGGATTCCGACGAGATCGGCGTCGGCGCCATCCTGGGCGCTCCGTTCATGCTCGGAACGCTGGTCATGCTGCTCATCGGCGTGACGGCTTTCGTGCTCCGGAGGAAGCGGAAACGCGACACGCTGCACGTGGACGCGCCCCATGCGCTCCGCGACCTTTCCTTTTTCCTCGTGCTGTACTCGATCGCCCTCGGCCTCGCGCTGCTCCCGAGCGAGGTGCACTTCCTGAAGGCGTATCTCGGCTGGATCTTCATCCCGGCGTACTTCCTCTATCTGTACCTCGTCCTCCGAGCGCCGCGCCGGAGCGCCGAGGACATCGAGGAAGAGCTCGAGGAACGTGAGGCGTTCGGTCAGCTGACCTTCGTCTCGCTTCTCGGGCGGGCGGGGATCACGATGCGCGATCCGACTCCGCCGCTCTGGCTCGTTGTGACGCAGACGGTCGTCGCGTTCGGCGCGATCCTCCTGGGAGCGCGTTTCTTCGCCGACTTCGTCGAGGACTTCTCCCACGCGATGCACTTCAACACGCTCCTTGTGGCGCTCATCCTCGCGCCGCTCGCCACGGAGCTTCCCGAGGCGGCGAACTCGCTCATCTGGACGCGCGACGGGAAGGACGTCATCGCGCTCGGCAACGTCGCCGGCGCGATGGTCTTCCAGTCGACGTTCCCGGTGACCATCGGTGTGCTGCTCACCCCGTGGCAGCTCGGACAATTCGGCACCGTCGCGGCGATCTTCGCGCTCCTCTCCGGGCTGCTGATCTACGTGCAGCTCCGGCTGCGCGCGCGCGAGAACTCATTGCCGCTGTCGTCGCTCATGCTCGGCGGAAGCCTCTACGTTGTGTTCCTTGGGTACGTTCTGTGGACCGTCCTCGCCTGACCTAGTATTCGCGACGTCGCGCGCCCGCGCGACGAATTGAGGGAGGTCGGACGAGGACATGAAGCGTCTTCTCGCGCTCGGTCTCGCCGTAGGACTCGTGGTCGCCGGCTGCGGCGGCGGCGGGCTCCTGGGCGGCGGCTTGAAGATCGGGATGGTCACCGACATCGGCCAGCTCGAAGACAAGTCGTTCAACGAGTTCTCATGGAAGGGCGTCCAGGACGGCGCCAGCGCGGTCGGTGGCACCGCGAAGAACATCGTCACCAAGGACATCGCCGACTACAAGCAGAACATCCAGAGCTTCGTCGACCAGAAGTACGACGTCATCGTGACGGTCGGCTTCCTGATCACCACAGATACGCTCAACGCAGCGAAGGCGAACCCGAGCATCCAGTTCTTTGGCGTTGACCAGTTCTTCGCCGATCCCGTTCCCGCGAACCTCCAGGGTCTGCTTTTCAACGAGGCCCAGGCGGGGTATCTCGCCGGGATCGTTGCCGGGACGCTCACCAAGAGCAACAAGATCGGGGCGGTCGGCGGACGCGAGGACGTCCCGCCGGTCGTCAACTACATCAAGGGTTACCAAAACGCCGCGCAGGCGACGAAGCCCGGCGTGCAGGTCCTCGTGAACTACGTCGGCGACTTCAACGCCCCCGACAAAGGCGAGGCCTCGGCGAAGACGATGATCGGCCAGGGTGCCGATGTGATCTTCCAGGTCGCGGGCCTCACCGGAGCGGGCGCGCTCCGGGCCGCCTGCAACGCGAAGATCACGGGCATCGGGGTCGACGTCGACCAGTACCAGTCCCTACCCGATTCGAAGGGGTGCATCGTCACCAGCGCCGAGAAGCACCTCCAGGTCGCGGTACGCGATGCCATCAAGCGCTTCAAGGACAAGGGCAAGCAGAGCGGGATCTTCACGAATGACGCTACAAACGACGGAATCGGCTACTCGCCGATCCGTAACCTCAACCCCGTCCCGGCTGGGCTCGAGGACAAGCTCAAGCAGGCAGTGGCCGACATGAAGTCCGGGAAGCTCAAGCCCGTTCCCTAGCGCGTAGAGCGACCAGTCGAGATCGAGCGGGCCGAACCCGGGGGTCGGGCCCCGGATGGGGCAGGGGCCCCAGGGTTCGGCCCGCTCTTCGCGTGAGGAGCAGATGAGCGAGGTACCGGCGGTCCTCGAGATGCGCGGCATCACGAAGCGGTTCCCAACAGGGACGCTCGCGAACGACGCGATCGACCTCGAGGTGCGCAAGGGTGAGATCCACGCTCTCCTCGGCGAGAACGGCGCGGGCAAGTCGACGCTCATGAACATCCTCTACGGTCTCGTCACCCCGGACGAAGGCGAGATCCGCATCGACGCGCAGCCGATCACGATCCACGACCCCGCGGACGCGATCGCGCGTGGCATCGGCATGGTCCACCAGCACTTCATGCTCATCCCGGTGCTCTCCGTCGCGGAGAACGTCGTGCTCGGACAGGAGATCGTGCGCGCCGGCGGAGTACTGGACCTGAGCGAGGCCGGCACTCGGATCAACCTCCTGGCAAAGAAGCTTGGCTTCGACATCGACCCCTCGAGCAAGATCGAGGGGCTGTCGGTCGGTCAGCAGCAGCGGGTCGAAATCCTGAAGGCGATCTACCGCAATGCCCGAATCCTCGTGCTCGACGAACCCACCGCGGTCCTGACGCCCCAGGAGACTCGCGAGATCTTCGAGGTCCTCCGCCGGCTCCGATCGGAAGGGGCGAGCATCATCTTCATCAGCCACAAGCTCGACGAGGTCCTCGAGATCGCGGACCGGATCACGGTCATCCGCCGCGGCAAGGTCGTCGGCAGTCGGCGGCCGCGGGAAACAAACGCCAACGATCTCGCCGAGCTCATGGTCGGACGCGCTGTCAGCCTTCGCGTTGACCGCGGACGGTCGCATCCAGGCGAGTCGATGCTCGAGGTTGCGGGCTTGCGCGCGAAAAACGATCGCGGGCAGGACGTTCTGCACGACATCGACCTATCGGTGCACGCCGGCGAGATTGTCGGGATCGCCGGCGTCGCCGGGAACGGCCAGGAAGAGCTGGTCGAGGCGCTCATCGGCCTCCGGAAGCCGACAGGCGGGAGGATCCGTCTGGGCGGCCACGATCTGACCCATGCCTCGGTCGACGAGCGGAGGGACCGAGGGATGGCCTTCGTCCCGGCCGACCGGCACAAGTACGGGCTGGTCCTCACCTATCCCCTCGACGACAACCTCGCCCTCACGCGATACGGCGATCGACCCTTTGCGGGCGGGTTCGCAGGCATCATCCGAAACTTCCGCGCGATCGCCGAGAACGCGATCCGTCTTATGAAGGAATTCGACATCCGGGCCCCGGACCCGAAGGTGCCGGCGGGAACGCTTTCCGGCGGAAACCAGCAGAAGGTAGTCGTCGCACGCGAGTTCCGTCACGACCTCCGCCTCCTCGTGCTCGATCAGCCCACCCGCGGCCTCGACGTGGGAAGCATCGAGTTCATCCACAAGCAGGTGATCGGGCGGCGCGACAGCGGCGCCGCGGTGCTCCTCGTCTCCGCGGAGCTGGACGAGGTCCTCGATCTTTCGGATCGCGTGCTCGTCATGTTCCGCGGTCGCGTCGTCGGAACGTTCCTGGCGGACGAGGCACAGCGGGAAAAGGTCGGGCTCCTCATGGCGACCGGCGGGGCAGCAGCGTGAGCCGGCTCCGGCGAGCCGCGGGGCGCGTCTGGCAGGTCGCATCGATCCCGCTGCTTGCGATCGTCCTCGCGTTCATCGTCGCCGCGTTCGTCATCGTCGTTTCGAGCGTCTTCACCTCCAGCGGGCTCGATGTCTTCCTTCCTCTGGGCGCCTATGGAAGCCTGCTGGCGGGAGCCTTCGGGAGCGGCACCGGTATTTCAAACACGCTCGTCGCGGCCGCGCCACTGATTCTCGGCGGGCTCGCCGTGGGCCTGGGATTCAAGGCGGGTCTCTTCAACATCGGCGTCGCGGGACAGTTCCTCGTCGGCGCGTTCGCCGCGGCGGTCGTCGGCGCGAGCCTTGCGGGTGCGCCCGGCGCGGTCGGCGTATCACTCGCGATGATCGCCGGCGCGCTGGGCGGCGCGGCCTTCGGATTTATCCCGGGACTCCTCAAGGCTCGGACCGGCGCACACGAGGTGGTGACCACGATCATGCTCAACAACGCGGCGGTCCTGCTGCTCACGTGGGCCGTGAACGACCTCGTCCGCGCGCCGGGGTTCTCCTTCCCGCGCACCGGCGACATAGGCAACAGCGCCCTTCCCATCCTGCTGGGGCGGAACGTCCACCTCGGGATCCCGCTCGCGGTCCTGGCCGTTTTCGCCGTCCGCTGGCTGCTCGATCGGACGACGAATGGATTTGAGATCCGGACGGTTGGCCAGAACCCGAATGCGGCGCGCTACGCGGGTATGCGGCCCGTCTTCGTGACGACGCTGACGATGACCCTCTCGGGCCTCCTCGCGGGCACCGCCGGCGCGATCCAGATGCTCGGCGTGATCGGCTTCTACGCCCCGGGCATCACGGCGTCGGTCGGCTTCGACTCGATCGCGGTCGCGCTCCTCGGACGGTCGGACCCCATCGGGATCCTGTTTGCCGCGATCCTCTTCGGCGCATTCCGCGCGGGCGCGCCGCTCATGCAGATCGAGACGAGCGTACCGATCGAGATCATCGACATCATCCAGGCGCTCGTCATCCTGTTCCTTGCCGCCGACCTCATCGTGCGGCGCGTCTTCCGCGTACGCGCGACGAAGCCGGTTATTTCCGAGCTCGCGACCGTCGCGCGGACGTGGGCCGGCGGTACGCCTCCCGGCGGGACCCCCTAGATGGATGCGGTCGGGTACGTCCTCCGTCTCATCTGGGAGCTCGGCGTGTATCTCTTCACGGTCGTGCCGGACCTTCTGCCGATCATCCTCGCGCTCGCGACGCCGCTCGCCCTCGGCGCGCTCTGCGGCGTGCTCAACGAGCGATCCGGCGTCGTGAACATCGGCATCGAAGGGATCATGCTCATGGCCGCGTTCTTCGCGTACCTGACTGGCTTCGCCTTGCACAGCGCGCTCGGTCCCGGCGTCTCGATCGCGCTCGGGATCCTGGTCGCGATCCTCGTCGGCTCGCTCCTTGGGCTGGCTCACGCGTGGCTGACCGTTTCGGTACGCGCCGACCAGATCATCGCCGGGACGATGATGAACATCGCGGCGTTCGGCGTGACCGGTTATCTCAACCGGCTCATCATCACGCCCTCGGGTCTCGGCGGTGCCGGCGTCATCGCTCCGTTCCACCTGCCGGACGCCGTGGCGAACCTGCCGATCGCCGGACCGGTGCTCGTCATGTTCTTCGATCAAGGCCCGATCGCGATGAGCGTCCTCTTCATCGTCATCGCGCTCCAGTTCGCGCTGTTTCGGACGCGCTGGGGTCTCCGCACGCGGGCGGTGGGCGAGCACCCCAAGGCCGCGGACACGGTCGGCATCGACGTCTACCGGCAGCGGTACCTCAACGTCATCTTCGGCTGCGCGCTCGCGGGTCTCGCCGGGGCGTTTCTCACCCTCGAGTCGACCGGCTCGTTCCAGAACGGCATGACGAACGGCCGGGGCTTCATCGCGCTCGCGGCGATGATCTTCGGCCGCTGGACTCCGATCGGCGCATTCGGCGGCGCGCTCCTCTTCGGCACCGCGACCGCGCTCGGGGTCGTCGTCAGCATTCGCGTTCCGGAGGGAGACCTCGGCGCGATCATGCGATCGATCCCGAGCTACTGGTACGCCGCGCTCCCCTACCTCATGACGATCGTGATCCTCGCGGGCGTCGTGGGTCGCTCCACGCCGCCCGCTGCGGACGGTGTGCCCTACGTGAAAGAGGGCAAGGGCTAACGCGCCGGAGTGAGCTCCTCGACGCGGGCTTCCGCGATCACCTCATAACGCTCGACCTCGGTGATCCTCGCGACGGATGAAGCTCGCGAGCGGAGCTGCGCCGCATCGTCCTCGGTCGCATGAAGGGCAGCTTCGCTTTCGTAGAGCGTCATGCTGAATCCTTTGCTCGTCATGCGATCGATGAGCCAATACCCACCTTTGAACCCCTGGAGCCTCTTCGCCTCGGGAGCCATCGTCTCCTTGATAAGCTTTGTCGCCGCGTCCAGCTGATCAGGCTCAGTTTCGAACCGCGTCACGCGTGCGAACATCTCAGTCCTCCCCAAGTTGGTCTCCGTGCGCGATACCCGCGGCAAGGCTACGCCCGGGGTGGGCCAATCAGACGATGGTGCGGTCGTCAGGCGATGCCGAGCTCGTCCAGCGAGCGATGCAGATCCGCGGGATCGCGATAGACGCGGAACGCTCCGGCCGACGTGAGCTCGTCCCACCCGTATCCACCCGAGAGCAGCCCGACGCTCAGCATTCCCGCGCGACGCGCCGCGAGCAGATCCCACACCGCGTCGCCGACGACATAGCAATCGCGAACCGCGACGCCGAGCTCCTCCTGGCATTTGAGAAACAGATCAGGCTCGGGCTTCGCGCGCAACACGTCGCCGCGATCGATCACCACGGTGCCCGGTGGGATCTCGAGAGCCGCGAGCGAGCTGTCGATCTCCGGATGCCGGCCTGAGGTCGCGATCCCGTGGGGAATGCCCTCGTCGCGCAGCCAGCGGAGGAGCGCGACGGCACCGGGAAGCGGACGGCGGTCGGGCAGAAGCTCGCGAAAGAGCTCGCCGTGCCGGGCCTGGATGCGTCCGGCCTCCGCGTCGCTCAGCGGTTTTCCGATCTCGCGAGCCACCGCGCGGGTGAAGAGCCCGCCACTCATCCCGATGCGCCGGTGGATCTTCCACCCGTCGATCGCAAGACCAGCCTCGGCGAGCGCCCGCTGCCAAGCGAAGACGTGCGCGTACACGGTGTCGATGAGCGTGCCGTCGAGATCGAAAATGAGGGCGCGCACTGGTGAGCCGCGCCGAGCCTACCCCGGCGCAACATTTGACGGCCCGGGGCGCCCGCCGTAGGCTCTCCTCGCGTCTGGTCTGACCACCTGACCAGAGCCCATTTCCTAGGGAGGTGCGGCGCTGACCGTCATCGAGCCGATCCGCCGGAGCCGTCTCTACCAGGGAATCGTCGCGCAGATCGAAGGTTTGCTCGAAAAGGGCGATCTGCGGCCAGGCGATCAGCTTCCGCCCGAGCGTCAGCTCGCCGAGCAGTTCCAGGTATCGCGGGCGTCGGTGCGCGAAGCGCTCCGAACGCTCGAGCTTCTCGGCATCGTCGAGACGCGAGCCGGTGGCGGCACCTTCGTCCGCCAGACCTCACCGGACGACCTCGCGCGGCCGCTCACCAGCCTCATCGCCCGCGGCCACTCACTGGCTGACGTCATCGAGTTCCGCGGGCTCATAGAGCCGGCGATCGCGGCGCTCGCCGCGGAGCGCATCACCCAGGCGCAGCTGGCCGAGCTCGGCGAGATCTTCGCCTCGCAGGAACGCAAGGTCGCCGCCGGCGAGTCGTACGCGGAGGAGGACACGCGCTTCCACGAGGTCATCGGTGAGGCGAGCCGCAACGAGCTCCTCACGACGATGCTGGGCGTCGTCTGGGACGTGATGCGGGAGTCGCGCGAGCAGTGGCTGCAGACGAACCAGCGCGCCCACTCGTCACTCGACGGGCACCGCCGCATCCTCGCGGCGCTTGCGGCACATGACGGCGAGGCTGCGCGCCGCGCCGCGGCGGAGCACATCAAAGCGGTCGGCGAAAGCATTCTTCGCCTGATCGGAGGGAGCAAGACATGAGCGATCCGAAAGAGACCTCCATCACGGTCGAGGTCGTCTACCGCGGCATTTTCCAGAAGACGCTCGCGCAGAGGATATGCCGGTCCATCGTGCTGGCGGCTCGCAAGCGTGGCCACACCGGAACGGCGTTCGCGCGCTACGGCGACTCGCCAGAGCGGAACGGCGTACCCGCGAAGCAATTCGCGGTCGTGGCGGTCAACGATCTCGAGCTCGAAGCCTCGATGGCGAAGTACGAGCCCGCCGTGGTCGATGTTTCGATCGCGGTCGACGACACCCTCGTGAAGGGTGTCGAGTCGTGGGCCTGGTACGGCCGCCAGCCGATATGGAAGCCAGTGCGGAAGGACGGGTTCCTCCTCGTCACGAGCGAGAACTCGCCCGAGGACGTACTCGCGCAGACCGACACCGCGGAGCGCCCCTACACGCTTGTCATCGTTCCCGGCGGCGCGTCGTTCGCGGGCCTCTGGGTGTTCAAGGACGACCACACCGATTACCGCGTGCTCGGGGCGCTCGCGAAGGTCGAGCCCGATTGGGTCCGTCTCGAAGACGTCAAGGCGCTCATCAGGGAGCAGACCAAGGACGAAGGGGCGGTGCAGTCGGCGCAGTACGGCTACGACGGCGCGAAGCTTCGCACCGTCAAGACCGGCGAGGGCACGAGCGGCCACGAGAAGCTCCAGTTCACGAAGCCCGGCTGGACGACGATGCGCCCGGGGATCGTGGTGGACGCGCGCAAGCCCGGCGAGCGCAACCCGCAGTACAAGAAGTACACCGCACGCACGCTGCGCCCGGTCGTGAACTTCGACACTTGCATCAAGTGCACGATGTGCTGGCTGGACTGCCCCGACGAATGCTTCGAGGTCACGCCCGAGGGTCACTACGAGGTCGTGTACGAAGCCTGCATCGGCTGCGGGATCTGCGCGCAGGTCTGTCCGGTGAAGGACTGCATCGTCATGGTCGACGAGCTCAAGTTCGAGGACAACGAGGACAAGTGGCAGTTCTGGAAGAAAGACCACGCCGGATACAACGCCTGGTTTGAGGCGAAGAGCGGCGTGCCGGCGGATCCCGGCAAGGTCGCGCGCGCATCAGCCGCCGCGGAAAACGCGAACCCAGCGGCGAACCCGACATCGGCGACAGGGGGTGACGACTAGATGGCTGTCGAAGTCAAACCGCGCGAATCGAGCGACGTCGAGACCGAGCAGCTCGCGACCGGTTGCGAGGCTATCGCCGAGGCCATCCGCCTCGCCGACGTCGATGTCATGGCCGCTTACCCGATCCGCCCGTACGACGGCGTCATGCAGGCCGCCGCGAAGCTGATCGCGAACGGCAAGATGGACGTCGAGTACATCGTCGCCGACGGCGAGCACAGCCAGTTCGAGATCGTCAAGCACGCGTGCGCTGTCGGCTCGCGGGTATTCGTTGGAAGCTCCGGCGTTGGCTGGTTCTACGCGTTCGAGGCGATCGCCGTGACCGCGGGTCTCCGCCTGCCAGTGGTGGCGATCTGCGGGAACCGGGCGCTCGACGACCCCGGCGCGTTCGGGACCGAGCACAACGACTCTCTGGCGGTCCGCGACCTGGGCTGGCTCCTCCCGTGGGCGGAGACGGCACAAGAGGCGCTCGATCTCGCGCTCATGGCGTGGCGCGTCGGCGAGGACAAGCGCGTGTCGCTCCCGGTCGCGATCGGCCTCGACGGCGCGTTCCTCACCCACTCGCAGCAGATCGTGAAGGTCCCGACCCAGGCGGCCGTGGACCGGTTCCTGCCGCGGTTCGACCTTGGCGACCGGCTGCTGCACCCCGACAACCCGATCACGATCGCGCCACAGGTCGACCAGGACTGGCTCATGGAGATCCGCATGCAGAACGACCAGGCCATGCGGAAGGCGCAGACGGTCATCCGCGAGGCGCACGCCGATTTCAAG
>Ga0114129_10008956_pt1 | contig 14267 bp, 5 predicted proteins | sample RhiMetdeltSRZDD1_FD_80071 | JGI IMG/M metagenome (GOLD analysis project Ga0114129, IMG submission 80071) | Populus rhizosphere microbial communities from Tennessee, USA - Rhizosphere MetaG P. deltoides SRZDD1 (version 2) (version 2) | ecosystem: Host-associated > Plants > Roots > Rhizosphere >... | reverse complement strand
GAAGAGGACGAGGAAGTGGCGACGCGCGGCGGGGTGCACGGGCTCGCCGCCGCCCGAGATCTCACGGGTCTTCTGGGCCAGGTCGATCGCGTCGAAGCCGACGATCGTCTGCTTCCTTCCCTCGTCGAAGAGCTCGAAATCTTTCTTCTCCAGCCCGCGAATCGGGTTCCCGTCGCGATCGACGACGCGGACCGGGACTTCGACGAGAACCACCTCGGCGGTCTCGTGAACCGGAGATTTCGCGGGGTCGGCCGGAAGCGGTTTCGGGGAGGACTGCGGCATCGCCGGCGCGGGGAAAAGTGTGAACAGAACGACCACGAAGACGGCGCAAACCGGCAAGGTCCGTGTCATGGCACCACCCCCCGAAAGGGTATCCCAGCCAGCCTCCTCCGGCCTCACGATCTTCGCGCCGGAAGCCCCCGGAGGAGCCTTCGCGCCTCGGCGATGCGGGCCGAATAGCGTTTCGGCGGCGCCGAGGCGACGAAAGCTTCGAGCCCGCGCCGCGCGCCTTCCGGATCGCCGGTCCGTCCCGCGAGCACGGCCCGGTTGAAGAGCGTGTCGTACTGGGTGGGATCGAGGACGAGCGCCCGGTCCCAGGACGCGAGCGCCCCCCGCGTGTCCCCGAGCTGGACCTGAGCCAGCCCGAGCGCGGAGAGGGTTCCCGCGGCGGCCGGCTCGGTTTCGAGCGACTTCGTGAACCAGTCGCGCGCCGCGGCCGGGTCGTTCTCCCGGAGCGAGAGCATCCCGAGGTGGAGGAGGACGTCGGCGCGGCCGGGCTCGAGCTCGAGCGCCCGGCGGAATGCGGCCCTCGCCTCGGAGAGCCGCCCCGACTCGGCGAGAACCGCGCCGTAGACGTCGAGCGTCGCCGGATCGCGGCTTGCGGCGGCGTCGGGGAGAAGTGCGAGCGCCTCGGCGGGCCGGCCGCGCCGCAGGAGCAGACCGGCGAGCTCGCGTCGCACCGGCTCCGCCTCGACGCCGCGGGCCTTGAGGTCCGAGAGCGCCTTCTCCGCGACTGCCGGATCGCCGGCCCGGGCGAGGAGCGTGGAAAGCTGCTCGATCGTCTGGTCGAGATCCTCGGCACTCCCGGTGAGATCGTGCCGCGATAGCGCCGACCGGAGAGCGGCGGCGGCTTCCGCCGAGCGTCCCAGCCGGTCGAGCGAGGTCGCGAGGATCCTCCAGACCGAGAGGATCTGCGGATTCTCCGAAAGCATCGCGCGCGCCAGCGTGACCGCTTCGGCGTCCCGGCGCGCGTAGAAGACGTCGAAGAGTCGTTTGTACTTGCGGAGCTCGGCGATCCGATCCTTGGGGTCGGGAAGGTCTTTCTCCGACGCCGAGCCGGGATCGACGCGGATGTACCCGAGCGAGCCGAGCTTTTCGACTTCCTCGGCCGAAGGCTTCTCCGGCGCGGGGGCGGACCTGCGCAAACCCAGAAGCTCGGTGCGCATGGCCCGCAACGCAGGAGGAAGAGACGCGGCGAGGTCGCGCTTCTCGCCGGGGTCCGAGACCAGGTCGTAGATCTCGGGCCGCGGCGCTTCGATGTACGACCAGCGGTCGTCGGTCAGCGCCGCGAGGTCGCTCCACCCGAGCTGCAGGCGCGGGTAGAGCGACTCCGAATAGATCCGCCGCGCCGCCGGCGTCGACGCCGTCGCGAGGCGGGTGAGCGGGAGGCCCGGACGGCCGCCGGAGTCGGTCACTCCCGCCGCCTCCGCGACCGTCGGAAACACGTCGATCAGACCGACCGGGGCGCGAACGCGCTCACCGGCTGCGTGCGAACCCGGCAGCTTGACGAGGAGCGGCACGCGGATCGTCTCGCGATACAGGAAAACTCCGTGCTCGTCCTCTCCGTGATCGCCGAGCCCCTCGCCGTGATCGGAGAGGAAGACGATCAGAGCCGGGTCGTAGAGGCCCCGTTCTTTGAGGTCGGCGATGAAACCGCCGACGGCCGCGTCGGCCGCCGCGATCTCGCCGTCGTAAGGATTCGAGGCGTACCGGCTCGCCCAGGGCTCCCGCGGCGCGTACGGCGTGTGCGGCTCGTAGAGATGGAGGAAGAGAAAAAGGGGCTTCCCCGCGTGCGACTGCGCGAAGGCCTCGAGACGCTTCGCCGTCTCGGGTCCGGGGCGCTCGTCCGTGCTCCCGGTCCCGAAGTCGTCGTCGTAGAGGTCGAATCCGGCGGCAAGGCCGCGATCGCGGCGAAGCGCGAACGAGGACACCGCGGCGCCGGTCGAGTATCCGCGCTCCTTCAGGACGGCCGCGAGCGTGGGGTGATCGGGCGCGAGTCGGAAGCCCACGTTGTCGCGGACGCCGTGCTGGGTCGGAAGCAGTCCGGTCAGAAGCGTCGTGTGGGAAGGCAGGGTCAACGGCGCCTGGCAGTACGCGTTCTCGAACACGATCGAATCGCGGGCGAGAGCGTCGATCGCGGGCGTCGAAACGCCGCGGTACCCGTAGACGGCAAGGTGGTCCGCGCGAAGGGTGTCGACCGAGATGATCACGATCGGCGCGCGGGGAGACGATCCGCGGCCGCGGGCGCAGCCGAAGGCGAAGGCAGCGGCGACGAGCCCGGCCGCCGCGAGGGCTCGAGCTCTCAAGAGCCCGACTCCTGCAGCCGCTTCAAGAGCCCGCGGGCGCGCTCGATATCCGCGCGGTAGGCGACGGGGGGCGCCGTCGCGACGAAACGCTCCAGCGCCGCCTGCGCTTCCCGCCGCATTCCGTTCTTTCCGGCGGTCAGGCCCAGATTGAAAAGGGCATCGTAGAGAGAGGGATCGAGCGAGACCGCCCGCTGCCAGGCTTCGATCGCGGCGCGCTCGTCCCCCATCCGCGCGAGCGCCACGCCCAGGCCGTTCCAGGCGCGCGGAAGCTTGTCGTCCGCGGCGAGCGCCTTGCGGAAGAGGTCCCGGGCGCCGGGCGGATCGTCGGCCCGAAGCTGGAGGATCCCCAGGTTCTGATTGGCCTCGACGAATCCCGGATCGAGCTCGAGCGTCCGGTTGAACGCCGCGGTCGCTTCCGCCGCCCGTCCGGCGTCCGACAACGCGATCCCGAGCGCGTTGACGGTCTCCGGGTCCGAGCTGCCGGCGAACGGCTGTAAAAGCGCGACCGCCTCCGGCGCCCGGCCCACCTCGCAGAGCGCGAGCGCGTACTGCATCTTCAGCTCCTCGCCCGCAACCCCCCGATCGACCGCCGTCCGATACAGGGTGAGGGCCTCGTCGGGATGGTCCGCGCGCCGCAGCAGGAACGTCAGGTTCTCGTACCCCGCCTCCATGTCCGGTTGCCTGCGGAGAACCGCGCGACCGATGCGGATCGCCTCGCCGAGCTTTCCGTGCTGATAGAGCTCCACGCTCTCGTGGAGCTGCTGGTCGATCGCGATCAGGTTCTTCGGGTCGTCGCTTTCCGTGTAGCGTGACTTGATCGCCGCGCTGCCGGAGAGATATCCGAGGCTCCTCAGGCGCGCGACTTCCTCCCGTGTGGCGGACGCCGGGCGGGCCCGGCCGAGCTCCGACTCGGTGGGCAGGCTTCGGGCGAGGCGCCGGAGGTCTTCCGGACGGGCGCCGGCGAGGTTCCGACTTTCACCCGGATCCGCCGCGAGATCGTAGAGCTCCGGGATCGGCAGGTCGACGAACTTCAATCCGTCCGCGATCAAACCGCGCAAGGGCGCCCAGCCGCGATTGAAGGCGGTCGAGAAAGACTCGAAGTAGGTCGACTCGCGTGTCCGCGACGTGGAGAGGAGGGACGACCCTTTAAGAGCTGCCGGCTTCGCGACTCCCGCGGCCGCGAGCACCGTCGGGACGATGTCGATCGAGCTGACGAACTCGGATCGGGATCCGGGCGGCACCTTTCCCGGGAAGCCGACGACGAGCGGGACGTGGAGCGTCGCCTCGTACGCGAAGAGACCGTGGGTCTCCTCGCCGTGGTCGCCGCGGGCTTCGCCGTGGTCCGAGGTCACGATGACGAGCGCGGGAGGCATCTGCCCCGACGAGATCGGATCGAGCAGCGGCGCGAGGGCGGCGTCCGTCGCCGCGACCTCGCCCAGGTACTCGTCGGAGCGATAACGCGCGGCGAAGGTCGGGGGCGGCCGGTAGGGCGCGTGCGGGTCGTAGAGATGTACCCAGAGAAAGCGCGGCGACGGGCGCTTCTGCTGCCACCAGGCAAGCGCCGCCGGCACGACCTCGGAAGCGGGCCTCTCCGGCATCTCGAAGTCGAGCTGGGTTCTCCCGCGGGGATACCGGTCGTCGTACACGTCGAAACCCCGCGCGAGACCGAACCGGGAGTCGAGGGGAAAGGCGCCGATGAATGCCGCGGTCGCGTAACCGCTCGCCTTGAGCATCGTCGCGAGGGTCGGGATCGACCCGTCGAGCCGGAAGCCGGAGTTGTCGCGGATGCCGTGCTGGTAGGGCAGGAGGCCGGTCAGGATATTCGTGTGCGACGGGAGCGTGACGACGTTGTGCACGTGCGCGTTGCTAAACACGAGACCGCGGGCGGCGAACCGGTCGAGCACGGGGGTCTCGACCCGGTGGTTCCCGGCAAAGCCCACCGCATCGGCGCGCAGAGTGTCGATCGTGACGAGGAGAACGTCCGGCCGCGCCGAGCCGGACGCGGGAGCGGCCGATCCGGCATCGGTCGCAGACTTCCCGCGGCAGACGGCCGTCAGCAGAAGCGCGGCGAGTAGAGCTGCGCCCGTCGTGATCCGCCTCATTCCGGCAGACAGTTTCTTCCCACGCATCCTTAGAAACGAAAAAGGCCGCCGGGAAGCGTATTCCCGGCGGCCGGAGAGAAGGAGAAAAAGGACCTAGAAAGCGAGGCGGAGCCCGAAGCGCCACACGCGCGGGCTCTGAATCTCCTTGATGTCGTTGGTATTCCCGACACGCAGATTGGACCGGTTCAACCGGTTGAACCTCTGGAGGACGGTGTTCTCGTTCGTCACGTTGAACAGGTCCGCCGAGACGGTCAGGTTCGCCGAGGTCGTGATCGGGACCACCTTCTCGATGCGCGCGTCGACCTCGTAGACGTTGTCGTATCTCTCGTTGTCGAGATCGGACACCGCGACGTCGCGGAGCTCGCCGTCCGGACCGCTCACCCGCCGGAACCAGTTGATCGGATAGCCCTCACGACCGATGAAGCTTCCCGCCACGTTGAAGCCGAGCGGGAGCTGGTACATGGCATTCAGGTAGAACTGCCACTTGGAAGACAGGAAGACACTCGCCTTGTCGCCGCTGCCCGTCGAGCGGACGCCGACGACGACGTTGTCCGCGCACGTCTGGGCGCTATAGCCGGTCTGGGGATCGCCGGCGTTCAACGACTGACCCGGCAGGACATTGGTCGGATCGACGCAGCCGCCGGTGCCCACGTGCTGCTTGTTCCATTGGTAGGTGAAGCTGCCGCGCGCCATCCAGCGATTGGCCAGACGCTTCGTCAGGACGAAATCGACGCCGTGGTACGTCTGGTCGTAGTCGTTACGATTGCCGTACACATATCCGGGCGGCGTGTCGATGCCATCCCGGATCCGGTAGACCGGCGCGCTGTAAGCCGTGCCGTCCGGGAGCGTACCCGTGATCGTCGTGTACTGCACGTAATCGGCCCGGGTCAGTCCCGTGCGGGACCGGAAGATCAGGTCGTCGAACTTGCGATAGGTGTACGCGACCCCCACCGCGAACGCCGGGAAGAGCTCGTGGTCGATGCCTGCTAGGAACTCGTCGGTCTTCGGCGCGTGGAAACCAGAGGCGAAGCTGTCGACGGAGACCGCAGCTCCCGGATGGTCCGGGTCGAAGTTGCGCGAGAACTGGAAGTCGTTCACGTCGACTTCGTCGACCTCTACCAGGTTGTTGTGGTTCGCGTCGTTCCAGGCGTAGTAGGCGTAGGACACGCCGGCGAGAGGATTGACGTTGTCGATCGTTCCGGTGCCGAGCGCCTCTGCGTATCGGGAATAGCTCGCCTTCAAAACCGTACTTCGGGCCGCCCCGAGCGCATAGGTGATGCCGATGCGCGGCTGCCAGTCCTTCCAGATGAAGGGCCGGCCCGAGCCGGGATAGTCGATTGCCGGCAGGAGGTTCGGGAACGACTCGTTACCCGGGACGACAGTCGGCGCATTCTCGCCGGTCTGCCAATCGTAGCGGACTCCGACGTTGACCGACAGCCGGTCGAACGAGAAGGTGTCCTGCAGGTAGCCGCTCCAGTACTTGTTGTCGACGACGAGGTTCGACTTGCGCGTGATGACCGCGCACGGAATGTCGCAGTCGAAGAGGTCCCCGTAGGTGGCCTGCGCGAGCCCGTTGACCGCATCGCCCGGCCAGCTCGAGTGCGAACGGGCGCCGGACCGGAGATATCCGAATCCGGCCTTCAGCTCATGTCCGAGGCTTCCCGTGTTGAAGAAGTACGAGAAGTCGCCCTTGACCTGGCGCTGGGGACGGGGCGCGGCGTAGATCTCGTAGGAATTGTGCCAGACACCGCCTTCATCGAGGAAGGTGTGCTTGTTGCCGCCTTCCGGGTCGAGGGTGAAGTTCCCGTTGATGCCGTTGTACTGAACCGTCGCGAACAGACTCGAGGAGAACACCTGCGAGTCCTCGACCTTCCACGTGTTCTGCGGAAGGGTCTGGTCCCAGGTCGTCTCCTGAGGGTGGGTCGGTCCGGCGTTGCGGCCGAATTTCAGCTTGTCGCTGTGCATCCACCAGCCGTTCGCCGCGTTGGACGGAACGATCTGCCAGTTCAGCTTGAAGTTCAGGTTCTCGAGCGTCGTCTTGTCCGACGCGCCGAGCGCCGTGACCAGGTTGATCTGGTCCCGCCCGTAGGCGCCCCAGAGCCAGAGGTGATCTCTCCAGATCGGTCCTCCGGCTTCCCCGCCGTAGTCCTGGAGGCTCGCGATGTGGTTGCCCGACGCCACCGGGGTCCTCTGGTGGAGCGCCTCTTCCGGAATGTTGTTCGACTGGAAACGCTGATCGACGCCGAACACGCGGGCGCTGCCGTGAAGGTCATTCGTGCCGCGCTTCGTGATCATGTTGAGATGGGCGCCCGTGCCCGCAATCGACGCGTCGCCGCCACCCGTGATGACCTGCATCTCCTGGAACATGTCGAAGTCGAAGTACCCGGCGGAGGCCCCGAGGGCCGACATGTCGGTCAGGTTGACGCCGTCCACGGTGAACGTACCGCCGCCCGTCCCGTGCGAATTGAAGTTGGACTGCTGGCCGCTCTCGCTGCCGGCGATGTTCATCCGGTCGACATTGACGCCCGGCGAGCTCTGAAGAATGACCCAAGGGTCGCGCGCGTTCGGGATCGACTTCAGCTCCTGCTGGGTGACGACGGCACCCGTCTGGACGCGCTTGGTCTCGAGCAGCGGTGCCTCGCTCGACACCGTTACGGCGGCCTCGACTCTCGTCAGGCCCATCGGAATCGTCAACTCGGTGTTGCGACCGAGGTTGACCGCCACGTTTTCCCGGTTGACGGTCTGGAAACCGGCCAGGTTCAACGTGAGCGAGTAAGTGCCCGGGTCGAGATTGGCGACCCGGAACTCACCGCGCGCGTCGGTGTACGCCGTCTTCGGCGCGCCGGGGCCCCGCAGTGTGACCTGGACCCCCGGCAGGACACCTCCCTGCTCGTCGGTTACGCGGCCCTGGATTCCGCCGGTGTTCGACCCGTACTGGGCGAAGACCGGTCCGGCCGCGAGGGCAATCGCGAGCAGCGCGATGGCCCATCGGAAGACATGGAACCGTCTCGGCATAGATCCTCCTTCTTTCTTCATCTCGAATCTGGCAGGTGCTGGATAGGAAGACACGAAAAGTCCGAAGCGGAAGAGAGCAATTCGAGCGCCATAGGACCGAGGCCGGATTCTAAAGGATGAAGGGGCGCTAATCTTATTTAAATCAGTGAATTATGTATGTCTCGGTCCGGACGAGGTCAGAGACGAAATCCCATCCATTGAATTCGAATTCAAGAATCCGGATGACGAGGGTTCGGGCATCGAAGTCGGCGAAGAGACCGCGTAACCCGGCAGCCGGTCGCGTCACCGGACAAACAAAAAGGCCGCCGGGAGAGCCCCCCCGGCGGCCCAAAAGAAGGAGAAGAGGACCTAGAAAGCGAGGCGGAGCCCGAAGCGCCACACGCGCGGGGCCTGAATCTCCTTGATGTCGTTCGTGTTCCCGACGTCGAGGCCGCTCCGGTTCAGGCGGTTGAACCGCTGGAGGATGGTGTTCTCGTTCGTCACGTTGAACAGGTCCGCCGAGATCGTGAGGTTCGCGGACGTGGTGATCGGCACGACCTTCTCGATACGGGCATCGAGCTCGTACACGTTGTCGTACCTCTGATCGTCGAGGGCCGAGACGGCGACGTCGCGCCGCTCGCCGTCGGGACCGTTCACCAGACGCCAGTAGTTGATCGGATAGCCCTGCCGCCCGAAGAAGCTGCCGGCGACGTTGAACCCGAGCGGGAGCTGATACATGGCATTGACGTAGAACTGCCACTTCGAGGAGAGGAAAACGGAAGCCTTGTCGCCGCTTCCCGTCGAACGGAATCCGGCGACGACGTTGTCCGCGCAGCTCTGCGCCGTGTACCCCGTTTGGGGATCCTGGGCGTTGGCGGAACCCTGCCCCGGAACGACGTTCGTGGGATCGACGCAGGATCCGGAGCCGGCGTGCTGCTTGTTCCAGTTGTAGGTGAAGCTGCCGCGCGCCATCCACCGATTGGCCAGACGCTTCGTCAGGATGAGATCCACGCCGTGATAGGTCTGGTCGTAGTCCGGCCGGTTGTCGTAGGTCCAGCCGGGTGGTTTGGTGACCCCATCACGGATCGCATAGACCGGCGCGCTGTAGGGAGTGCCGTCCGGGAGAGTGCCGGAAATGGTCGTGTACTGGACGTAGTCGGCGCTCGTCAGCCCGGTCCGATAGCGGAAGAGCAGGTCGTTGAACTTGCGATAGGTGTAGGCCGCGCCGACGGCGAACGCCGGGAAGAGCTCGTGGTCGATGCCGGCCAGGAACTCGTCGGTCCTCGGTGCGTGGATGTTGCGGCCAAACGAGTTGACCGAGAAGGCCGATCCCGGGTGTAGCGGGTCGTAGTTGCTGAAGTTGATCAGGTTTCCGAGATCGACTTCACCGATCTGAACCAGGTTGTCGTGATTCGCGTCGTTCCAGCCGTAGTAGGCGTAGGAAACGGCGCCGAGCGGGTTGATGTTGTCGACGAGGCCGGTCCCGAGTGCCTCGGCGTACCGGGAATAGCTCGCTTTCAGGACCGTGCTCCGGCCGGCCCCCAGTGCGTAGGTCAGGCCAACCCGGGGCTGCCAGTCCTTCCAGTGGAAGGGCTCACCCGAGCCCGCATAGTCGATTGCAGGCAAAGCGTTCGGGAAAGTCTCGTTCGCCGGGACGATCGTCGCCGCGTTCTCCCCGGTCTGGTAGTCGTACCGGACTCCGAGGTTGACCGACAACCGGTCGAGCGAGAACGTGTCCTGGAGATATCCGCTCCAGTACTTGTTGTCGACGACGAGGTTCGAACGCCGCGTGACCACGGCGCAGGGAATGCCGTTGTCGTCGGCGTCCGTGCAGTCGGCCAGGTCGCCGTAGGTCTCACCGGCGAGGCCGGTCGGTCCGCTGCCGCCGATGCCCGGCCAGCTCGAGCTCGACCGCGCGCCGGTTCGGAGGTACCCGAAGCCGGCCTTGAGCTCGTGTCCGACCGAGCCCGTGCTGAAGAAGTACGAAACGTCGCCCTTCAACTGCCGCTGAGGACGGGGCGCCGCGAAAATCTCGTAGGAGTTGTGCCACACGCCCCCTTCGTCCTTGAAGACCTGCCGGTTGCCGCCCTCCGGATCGAGCGTGAAGTTGCCGTTGATTCCGTTGTACTGAACCGTCGCGAAGAGACTCGTAGAGAAGACCTGCGAGTCCTCGACCTTCCACGTGTTCTGCGGAAGCGTCTGGTCCCATGTCGTCTCCTGAGGGTGTTCGGGACCCGCGTTGCGGCCGAATTTCAGCTTGTCACTATGCTGCCACCAGCCGTTCGCCGCGTTGGACGGAACGATCTGCCAATTCAGCTTGGCGTTCAGGTTCTCGAGCGTCGTCTTGTCCGACGCGCCGAGCGCCGTGATCAGGTTGATCTGGTCCCGGCCGTACGCGCCCCAGAGCCACAGGTGATCTCTCCAGATCGGACCGCCGGCTTCCGCGCCGTAGTCCTGGAGGCTCTGGATGTGGTTGCCCGACGCAACCGGATGGGCTTGAGCCTTGGCTTCCTCGGGAATGTTCTGCGACTCGAAGCGCTCGTCGACGCCGAACACACGGGCGCTGCCGTGCAGGTCGTTCGTCCCACGCTTCGTGATCATGTTGAGGTGCGCGCCGGAACCCGAGATCGACGCGTCGCCGCCCCCCGTGATGACCTGCATCTCCTGGAACATGTCGAAGTCGTAATAACCGGCCGAAGACCCGAGCGCCGACATGTCCGTCAGGTTGACCCCGTCGACCGTGAACGTACCGGCCGGGGAGCCATGTGAGGAGAAGTTCGACTGCTGGCCGCTCTCGCTGCCCGCGATGTTCATCCGGTCGATCTGGACTCCCGGCGCGCTCTGGAGCACGACCCAGGGATCGCGGGAGTTCGGGATCGACTTCAACTCCTGCTGCGAGACGATCGTCGAAGTCTGGACGCGCTTGGTCTCGAGCAAGGGAGCCTCGCTCGACACCGTCACCGCGGCCTCGACTCTCGTCAGGCCCATCGGAATCGTCAACTCGGTGTTGCGACCGAGGTTGACCGCCACGTTCTCCCGGTTGACGGTCTGGAAACCGGCCAGGTTCAACGTGAGCGTGTAGGTGCCCGGATCGAGGTTCGCGACCCGGAACTCCCCGCGGGCGTCGGTGTACGCCGTCTTCGGTGCACCGGGACCCTTGATCGTCACCTGGACGCCGGGGAGAACTCCCCCCTGCTCGTCGGTAACGCGCCCCTGGATACCGCCCGTGCTCTGCCCGTACTGGGCGAAGACCGGCGCAGCCGCGAGAGCGATCGCCAGGAGCGCGATCGTCCATCGCAAAAATCGGACTCGATTCGCCATGCGACCTCCTTTCAATTTCTGAAAAAGTGTGCGCAGTCGCCTTGCACACGTCGCATGCGAAGAGCAATTTGAGAGCCCGCAAACTGCGAAGGAAGGACGAACGACGCGTTGCCGATGACGAACGATCCGACCCGCGGATGAAGTCCGGTTTTCGCGCGCGGGGCGCCTACTCCGTCGCTGCGCGAAACAAACGTCTTTTTGGATTTTTCTCCAAAATTCGGGGGAGCGACCGACGTCCGCCAGAAGGGCGGGCGTCAGAGAATCGTGAACGGCGCTTCGGTTTCCGCGGCAGCGCCCTTGCCCGCAGAGTCCCCGAAAGTAATGAGCAGGGAGTAGTCGCCGGGAGGAAGTGACTGCGGGGCGAAATCGATCAGGAGCTTCCAGAGACCTCGCGCATCCGGAGCGGTACGACCGACGACCGAGAACCGGGCGGGCTCGAAGGAATGTCCCAGCCCGTCGCGGATCCGGGCCTCCAGGCGTACGAGCGATCTCGTCGGGTCCGGAGCGCCTGAATAGAGGAGTAGACAGAGGCGCGTCGGCTGGCCGGCGGCGAGCCGCGGACGAAGCTGCGGGACGAACGAATCGCCTGCCAGCTCGAACGGCTCCGAGACGGAGCTCTCGTGGCGCTCCCGATCTCGCAAGCTGATCCCGTGCCCTTCGGCCGCGACGAAGAGCGGCGGAAGCGCGCGAAGCACCCCGGCTTCGGACGGAGGGACATCGAGAGGAACGACTCGAAATCCGAAGCGCCCGCTGTCCTCGTCGCGCACGAAGGTGCGAATCCGATACTTTCCGGGGAAGAGCCGGAGGACTCCGTAGTAGCGAAATGCTCCGTCGCTCAGTCGAGTTCTGTCGCGCGCGAGGTCGATTGCGACGGATCGCGAGAAGAAATCGGCCAGGCGACCGGCGTCGTCGACTGCGTACACGTAGAGGCCGAGCGTGAGGCTGGCGGCCGCGGTCCCGGCCAGGAGCTCACGGCCGGGAACCTGGAGAAGAACCGGAACGCGGCTCAACGGCTCCTCGTTCAACGCCATGGGAAGCACGTCCAGCGGAAAGTCGCCGCGCTCTCTCTCGTGTGTGATCACGTCCGCAGCCGAGAGCGCGCGCTCGAGCGGCGACAGCGTGCGGAAAAGGCGAGTCTCGTAGTACCCCGCCCGGGCGGAGACCCGCGCCCCCTTCGTCTTCACGCGGACCTTCAGTGTATGGAACTTCCCTTCCCCGCCGGCGCGGGTCGGCTTGTAGGTCAGGACGTAGGTCAGGCTGGTCTTTTCGGCGATCCGGCGTACCTGCGCGCCGAGGTCATTGGCGTTCTTGAGAAGTTCCCCGCCGGTTCCTCGAGCGAATGCGAACAACGCATCCTCCCCGAAACCTCCTCCAGAACCGAGGGTGACGTCCCCGTCGGCCTTCAGCCCGGCGATGTCGATCGGATAGATCACGCAATCGGAGCGGCGAAAGAGCGTGAGGGTCTCGTCCAACTGCCGCTGCAGGGATGTGTTTGCGGTGCGGCGGTCGACGTCGAGAGCCCAGAGCCGGCCGTCCAGGATTGCATCGTTGTCGGTCAGCGTCTCCTCCCCGGACCGCTCGCGCGCGAGGCTTCCCAGGAGCAGGCGGCCGTCGAAACCCTCGGAGAAGAAAATGATGGTCTTCCTCCCTACGACGGCATTCAGAGCGGACGCGAGCGAGCTCATCGCGCCGAGGTGCTCCTGGACGCGGTTCTCGGAATAGTTGTCCGCGCTCTTTCGCACCATGATCGTGTAGATCCGCGTCGAGCCGGGATCGATCAGGTTGATACCGGTGGCCCGTTCGGTCACGCTCGAAGGCGAGTTCCTCGAGAGGTAGGGCTCGCCGGGAACGACGAGCGAGAAGGAAAGCGGGTCCACGTTGCGCTCTTCCGTCCGCGGAAGGCCGAGGATTCGAATCGCCTCGGCGAGCTGCCGGCGGTCGGCGGTGAAAGTGACGAGCAGCCGGGCCCCCTGATCGACGGACGTCGTGGCCACCGCGGCGAGATCCTCCGGGGCCATCGCCGTCGCGAGGAAGAGACTCGCGGCCTCGCGGGCGCGCACGATCCGGGCCGCGGTGGAAAAAGAGAGATCGAACAGCAACAGGAAGTGCCGCCGGCCCGCGGCCGGCACTTCGGAGGGAAGAGAGGGGTTTGCTCCCGTCTTCGTCAGATCGACGACGTCGACGGAAGCGATCGTCTGTCGGACGCCGTCGTCCTCCAGCGAGAAGTCGCTCATCCGGAGTCCGGCGATCGGCTTGCCGTCGCGTCCCAGCACGTTGACGGGGACCTCGACGAGCGTGACCTCGGCGCTCTCCCGAACGATCGGCTGCTCGCCTGGCGCAGCGCGCACGACGAGAAAACACAGGAGCGCGGCAGGGAGCGTCCGCCGGATCGAGCGAGACGGGTTCTCACGGAGCGTTCGGATCACGCGCAAGTCCCCGCGAAAAACTACACCTTTTCCGGAATCGAAAAATCCCCGCCGGGAATTCCGGCGGGGATCGAGAGACGTCGCCTTGAACCGCTAGAAGCTGACTCTACCTCCGAATCGGAGCACGCGCGGATTCTGGATCGTCCGAATGTCGCCGACCGTCCCGACGGGCCCCGTCGCGTCGAACTCGCGCATGACGATCGTGTTCGCGTTGAACACGTTGAACATGTCCACCGACAGGGTGATGTCGACCTTCGGAGCGATCGGCACCACCTTCTGGACCGAGAGATCGAGCTGATAGACGTTCTTGGTGCGGTGATCCTCGGCGTCACCGAGCGCGATCGCGCGCGTGCCCCAACCGTCCCCCGGGTCGTCCTGCACGACGTACGGGAGCGGGTACCCCTGACGCCCGTAGAAGCTCGCCGAGACGTTGAAACTCAACGGAAGCTGATACATGCCGCTGACGTTAAAGGCCCACTTCGCGTTCAGGAAGGTGTTCCCGTTGTAGTCGTAGGCGATATCCCCGTCCGCGCAGCTGTTGCCTCGTCCCTGGGCTCCTTCGAAAACGCCTCCGGCCTGACCGAAGACTCCGCCCTGGTTTGTCGGGTCGAGGCAGCCGGTCGCGACCTTGTCGACCTTCTGCTTCCAGTCCATCCAGGTGAACGACCCGTGCGCCATCCACCGGTTGGAGAGGCGTTTGTTCAACTGCAGCTCGACGCCGTGGTAGCGCGTCGAGTAGTCGGGCCGGTTCGTCGTGAAGAGGCCATACGTATAGCTATTGGCGATCGCCTCGTTGAACCTCGGGTCATCCGGCGTCAGGACCGGAATGTAATAGAGCG
>Ga0114129_10008955_pt1 | contig 14267 bp, 12 predicted proteins | sample RhiMetdeltSRZDD1_FD_80071 | JGI IMG/M metagenome (GOLD analysis project Ga0114129, IMG submission 80071) | Populus rhizosphere microbial communities from Tennessee, USA - Rhizosphere MetaG P. deltoides SRZDD1 (version 2) (version 2) | ecosystem: Host-associated > Plants > Roots > Rhizosphere >... | reverse complement strand
TGCTGCACATGCCGAAGGTATTGTTGTAATTACGGTGCTTGTCGACGAGGCGGGTAATGTGATTTCCGCCCACGCTGCGAGTGGCCATCCTTTGCTGCAAGCACCAGCTGTGGCTGCCGCTCGAAATGCGAAATTCACGCCGTTGATCGTAAACGACAAGCCAGTAAAGTTTTCCGGCGTTCTTCAATACAAGTTCCCGCCGGAGCAGTAAAAGTCTTCCGGGAGTTGAAAGAGTGAAATACGGAGTCATAGTTTTTCCAGGTTCTAATTGCGACCACGACGCATATCACGTTATCTCTAAGCACGTTGGTCAGCCGGTCGACTTCATCTGGCACCGCGATACAGATCTGAGCAGTTACGACGCCGTGATTATTCCCGGCGGATTCTCTTACGGCGACTACCTGCGCGCCGGTGCGCTCGCGCGGTTTTCACCCGTGATGAACTCGGTTAAGAAGTTCGCGCAAAGCGGTCGTTTTGTACTCGGCATCTGCAATGGTTTCCAGATTCTCTGTGAGGCCGGCCTTCTACCCGGCGCGTTGATTCGCAATCGCGACTTGCATTTTATCTGTGAGCACGTCTACGTAAGAGTTGAAACAAACGACAGCCCTTTTACAAACGAACTCCAGACCGGATCCGTACTTAGAATTCCGATCGCGCATGCCGAAGGGAATTACGTCTGCGACGATTCAACACTTGATGAGCTGCGGCGCGAGTCACGTGTAGTATTTCGTTATTGTGATCCACAGGGCAACATTACTGATGCCGCTAACCCGAATGGCTCGCGTGATAGCATCGCCGGCATCTGTAGTCGCGAAAGAAATGTCCTCGGCTTAATGCCTCATCCAGAGCGAGCGTGTGAAGATCTGCTCGGATCGAGTGACGGCCGAGACATCTTTCGCTCTCTTGCAGCGACCGTCGCGGCCGCCGTTTAAGACAACACAAATAGACCATGAGACGAATTCTGCCTTTCTTGATTATCCTGAGCGTGCTGGGCGTGGCCCTCGGCTCAGCCTGGTACCTGAAGCGATCTGCAAGTAGCCAACCGGCCAGCGGTCCGTCGGTTTCATCTAATTCAACTGGCTCGACTAAGCCTCCACCACCGCCATTAACAGCGCCGGGAGCCGAGCCCCCGCACGCAGCGGGGCCAGCAAACGCTCCAGTCACACTTGAAGAGTTTGGCGACTTTGAATGTCCACCATGTGGCCAGTTTCATCCAGTTCTCAAAAAGATGCAGGAGGGATTTGGTGACAACTTGCATGTGATCTTCCGCGAATTCCCGCTCGCGCCGGCACACCAACACGCTATCGCCGCAGCAAGTACCGCAGAAGCTGCGGGAATTCAAGGCAGGTTTTGGGAGATGCATCACCTGCTCTACGACAATCAGAAGACGTGGCATGAAGCATTTGACGCACGCCCAATCTTTGAAGGTTATGCCAAGCAGATTGGCCTCGACGTCGAAATGTTCAAGCGTGACATCAATAGCGACTTAGTGGCACATCGAATAACTGAGGATGGCAAGCGCGCCCACTCCCTTGGCGTATCAGGCACTCCGACTGTTTTTATGAATGGTCGCGAAATGCCTTTCGCAACGATCATCGATGAGGCGAAGCTTCGCACTGCGATCCAGACCGAAATCGACGCGCGAAAACGATGATCCACACATCAACCGCGGCTGATCCAACTACAACCCCACCACCCGGAACGAAGCGATCAACTTATTTCTATATTGCAGTGGCGCTGATCTCATTGATAGGACTTGCCGATGCCACGTATCTCACCATAGAGCACATTACGGGACAGAGTGTGCGATGCACCATTGTCGCTGGTTGCTCTGAAGTGCTCAGTAGTAAGTACGCGCTGGTGGCCGGCGTTCCACTCGCGATGATTGGAGCCACGGCTTACTTCAGCGTGTTCTCGCTGGCAACACTTGCCGCGTTCGGTTATCGCTTTGCCGGCAAATTATTGAACGTCCTCGTAGCTTTCATGCTGCTTGTTAGTCTTTGGCTGATCTATCTTCAAGCTTTCGTTATCCATTCGTTCTGCCAGTATTGTCTTCTATCAGCAGCAGTCACATTCGTAGCGGCTGCACTCCTTTTTCTCCGCTGGCGCAATTCGTAATTTGTGCCTGAACCGCAAGGCGTGTAAGGTATTCAAAAAGCGTTTGGAGTGCGGTGACTTGTCACTGCTTTGGTCTGCGGCGACTCGTCGTCGCATCAAACAAAGGCCGCGACGAGTCGCGGCCTAACAAAGCGCCGAGAACTCGGCGCACTCCAAAGAGGGGAATGATGGATCAGCAACAACCGTCGGTCGCGGATATCTTTCGGCGCGCGCAGGCGCTGCGGCTGGAGCATTCGGACTGGAGTTACAAACAGATCAAGCAGGCATTGGTAAACGAATTTTCCGGCGCACCCCTTCCGCCACTGTACAATCTGACAATACCCGAACAGGATGCACGTGCGCCGGAGGAGGATTGGTCAGCCGGCTTACCGCTGGTGCGTCGGGGTATTCAATTCAACGATTGGAATGAGATAGCTGACGGTATCGTCCTGAGCCTCGAACAAACGGAGAATTATGAGCGTGAGCACGGTCCTGAGGGCGATCGAGATGACTGGCACAACCGGAACGTCGGAATCGACGACGCGCTCGCAAAAGGCGTAGGAAAGTGGATGCCGGACGAGTTGCGGAATTTAGTGGAGGGGCAGAACAAAGCGAAGTGAACTTTATAGGAACCCAGGACACATAGGACCTAACCTTTTTCCCACTATGAGTTTTCTCAACAACCTATTCCAGGATCCAAACTATCAAACCTCCGATCCGCGAAAGCCGGAGGAGATTCAGGATCGAGAGATCATCATTAGTCCTGACACGCGCCGCGACAACCGCATTCCGCCAGGCCAGTCGCGCACCAAAAAGTGGCCGGTGCTGGATGCGCATGGGACACCAGATATTGATCTGGCAACGTGGTCATTTTCAGTCGAGGGACTCGTCGAAAATAACCTCGAATGGTCGTTCGACGAATTCATGCAACTTCCTGCCGTGCGCGTCTATGCTGACTTCCATTGTGTGACGCGTTGGTCGCGGCTCGATAACGTTTGGAGTGGTGTGTCGACGCGTGAGATCGCGCGATTGGCAGGTGTGAAGCCTGAGGCAAAGTTTGTTTTGGCATTGGCTTACGATTACGGTTGGAGTACCAACGTTCCGATTGAATTCTTTTTTAAGGAAGACTCGCTGTTCGCATGGTCCCATGACGGGCAACCCATTCCTCCCGAACACGGCGGCCCGGTTCGCTTGATAATTCCTCAGCTCTACGCATGGAAGTCAGCAAAGTGGGTCAAGGGTGTGCGCTTTCTCGAGCGTGACGAGGCCGGCTACTGGGAAGAGGGCGGTTATCACATGCGCGGAAACCCCTGGGCCGGCGGCGATGGGGAACGATTCCGCTGGGGATAAAGGCAGGAGCAGCAGGCCGGAGCAAGAATCATTGGTCAGTTATCATTTGACATTTCTCAATTGTCATTTTGAATATCGGTAGTTGAAGCTGAATTCAAAATGACAAATGGAAAATGTCAAATGATAACTGACCAATGATTCTGTCCGTCGTCGACTGATTGAAGTTGATTGATGTTGTCCCAAGTGAAGCCTGTCACACCCAAAGACGCCGCCGCGGTAATCCTCCTCCGTCGCAACACAGATTCTTCGAATCCTGAAATCTTCTGGGTGAAGCGTAACCCGCAGTTGGCTTTTCTCGGCGGCTTCTATGCTTTTCCTGGCGGACAAATTGACGAGAGCGACAATTCAGTCGACGTCAGAAATGCGGCCGATGAAGTAACCGCAACGATGATCACCGGCGCTGCCCGCGAGCTATTCGAAGAGCTGGGCGTGCTCGTGGTGCACGGCGGCAACACCCTGACGAAAGGTCAACGCGAATCGCTTTGGGATGACCTGGAATCGAAGCGCATGCCTTGGCCCGCGTTGCTCCGTCACTACGATCTCCACCTTAATGCTAATGACTTCACCTTTGTCGGCCGTTGGGTAACCCCACCATTTAGTCCGCGAAGATTTGATACATGGTTTTTTCTTGTGACTTGTCCGGCCAGGCAAGAGCCGCGAGTTGTTCCCGGTGAACTGTCAGACGGAGAGTGGATCGCGGCGAAGGATGCCTATGAACGCTGGTTTGCAGCAAATGAACTGGTCGCGCCGCCGACACTCCACGCGTTAAAGACTTTGGCCGAAGGACTCACGGCTGATTTGCTCGAAAGATTCTTATCGGTACCACAAGCTCACGGACAAACAGTCAGAGCCATCGAATTTCGTCCTAACTACGTTTGCTTTCCTGTTCGGACTCCCACGAGACCGCCAGCGACTCACACGAACTGTTACGTCATCTACACGTCAAAGGAATTCTTCGTTGTCGATCCGGGTTCTCCGTATGAAGATGAACAAATTGCGTTAACCGAATTCGTTGACGAATTGCAACACGATGGCCGGCGTTTAAGAGCTATTTTGTTAACGCACCTGCATCCTGACCACGTCGGTGGTGTTAACTCTTTGCTTTCTCATGTCGGTCCGGAAGTGCACGTCGCGGCCCACGGCGATACCGCTGCCGCATTGAGCACAGTAAGCGTGAACCAATTGATTGAGGATGGCGAAATCCTGGTTCTCGATGGCGAGCCTCCTATTCAGCTTCGCGCAATGCACACACCTGGCCATGCGCGCGGGCATCTTTGCTTTCACGATGATTGCCGAGGGATTCTCTTAACGGGCGACAATATCGTCGGCCTTGGGTCGGTATTGATCGATCCACCAGAGGGCAATATGCAGGACTATTTCGAGTCCTTGCGCCGCATGCGCGCCGTTAAGGATCTGAAGGTGCTGCTGGGAGGTCATGGGCCGCCGATATTGAATGCGTATGGAAAGATAGACGAATACATCAACCATCGACGCGAACGCGAGCAGAATATTCTGAACGCAGTTGCAAGTGGCTGTGACACAATCAGGCAAATCGTCAAAACGGTTTACACAGATGTTTCTCCCAAAGCTCATCCGCTCGCAGAACGTGCTGTTCTCGCGCATCTGCAGAAACTCGAAGCCGACGGAGTAGTCAGACGAATCGATGACGATCGGTTTGAAGCGGCCTAGGCAATTACTAGTTCTGCTGAACAAACTCTCTGTGTAACCTCACTGTTCTCTGTGTCTCTGTGGTTGAATATCGCGATGGCTAGCAAAAACCACAGAGACACAGGGAATACGGAGTTTGCACAGACTGAATTCTGTAATCCTGTCTCCTTTCGGTTAGAATCCTTTGAAAACGAATATGGATTACCCAACCACTCTACGGCAGCTAACAGCATCGGGATACGCAACGCGTTCTGTGAAGGACGAACTGCGGGCAAACCTAATCAAAAAACTTCGCGCGCGTGAAAGGCTGTTCCCTGGAATCGTCGGCTACGAGGACACCGTCATTCCCCAATTGATCAATGCAATCCTTGCGCGCCATAACATTATCCTGCTGGGACTACGCGGACAGGCGAAGAGTCGCATTATTCGTCAGCTTACAGAACTACTGGATGAAAAGATCCCGATCATCGCGGGTTCTGAAGTAAACGATGATCCGTTCGCGCCAATCTCCGCCTACGGCCGCCAAACACTCGATCAGCAGGGAGATCAAACTTCAATCACGTGGATTGACCGCGACGCGCGTTTCGTGGAGAAGCTTGCCACGCCTGACGTCACAGTTGCCGACATTCTCGGTGACGTTGATCCGATCAAAGCGGCGAAAGGCGGTCACCTGCTCAGTGACGAACTAACTATCCATTACGGGTTGTTGCCACGCGCTAACCGCGGAATCTTTGCAATCAATGAGCTGCCGGACCTCGCCGGCAAAATACAAGTTGGTCTTTTCAACATCATGCAGGAAGGCGATGTTCAGATTAAGGGATATCCCGTGCGGTTGCCGCTAGACGTGGTTTTGGTGTTTTCCGCGAATCCGGAAGACTACACTGCGCGGGGGAAAATTATTTCGCCACTGAAGGATCGTATCGGTACCGAGATCATGACCCATTACCCGAAAGAGCTTCAGACGGCAATTCAGATCTCCAAGCAGGAAGCGTGGACGCAACGTGAGAATTCAGACAACCTAATCATTCCCGAGTTCATTCGCGAGATTGTCGAACAGATTGCCTTTGAAGCAAGAGACGACAGCCATATCGATAAGCATTCTGGCGTGTCGCAACGAATGCCGATTACGGTGATGGAATCTGTGGTTTCTAACGCCGAACGAAGATCGTTGTTGACTGGCGAAAAAGCAATCGTCGCACGCATCGCCGATGTCTATGCCGCAATCCCGTCGATGACTGGGAAAATGGAGTTGGAGTATGAAGGCGAACAGGTCGGTGCGACCCACATCGCGCGCGACCTGATCAAACGCGCGGCCGGCGAGATCTTCGAGGGGTATTTTGTAGGCATTGACTTTGGTCGCACAGTCGAGTGGTTTGATGCAGGCAATAAAGTATTGCTGGCTGACACAGCGTCTGCAAAAGAGTGTGAACGCCTGTTAGATAGTGTTCCCGAGCTGATAGAGACGGCAACGATTCCTTTCGACTTCAAAAGTTCGGACACTGCTCGCGTTGTTGCCGCCTGCGAGTTTGCACTGGAAGGCCTGTATGCAGAAAACAAGATCAGCCGGAATGAAGAAGGCGGTTACACGGCGGTAACCAAGGCCAGGAAGGATCGTCGTGGGATGATCTACGATGATCTAACAGAGACGGGGAAGTACAGCTAAAACATTGCCGATTGCCAATTGCCGATTGCCAATTGGAATCGTCGTTTAAATGAACCGGCTTAGGCAACACGCTTAATCGGAAATCGGAATGAAGTTCACACGCTACTCAAAGTTCAAAGGGTTCGACGTCTCAGCCATTAATCTTGGCGAGTTAATGGACAGTATGTCTGACGCTCTTCTCGATTCGGGCTACGATGACGATTACTACTGGACGCGCCAGCGACAGACTCGCGACACCTCGCTGGATGCACTTCGCGCCGCACTTCTTCGTGCTTTGATGGATCAAGGATTAGTAAGTCAACAGCAAGTCGAGGAGATGCTCGCGGAGAATGAAGGAAAATTCCGCGGTTCTCTGTTGGAGCAGTTGCTCAACGAGTTGATTGAGCGCCTCGTCGATGAAGGATATCTAACGCTTCACGAGGTGCCGCCACAGACTAGTGAACGACACCCTGTGCCCGAGGGCGGCGAAGGTGAATTCTCCGAACAGCTGCAGCGCAATGTGCGCTTTGAAGTTACGGAAAAGGGTTTGGATTTTCTGGGCTACAAAACTCTTCGCGGTCTACTCGGAAGTTTCGGGAAAAGTGCAGCTGGTCGCCATGATACTGAGCACTTGTCGACGGGCGTCGAGGCCGCAGCAGCAAGTAAGCGCTATGAATTTGGGGACACGATCAACCTGGATGTAAACACAACGTTACTCTCAGCGATTCAGCGCGAAGGTCTCAAGGTTCCGCTTAATCTGGAGTACAACGATCTACACGTGCATCAGTGCGACTATCAGTCATCTTGTGCGACAGTGGTCATGCTTGACTGCTCTCACTCGATGATTCTCTATGGTGAGGATAGATTTACGCCGGCTAAGAAGGTCGCTCTTGCCATGTCGCACCTGATACGCACGCAATATCCGGGCGATTCACTGAAAGTTGTACTCTTCCACGACTCCGCGGAGGAGCTGCCGCTGGGAAGGCTGGCAACAACGCGTGTTGGCCCATATCACACGAATACGGCTGAAGGTTTACGCTTGTCGCGCCGGTTGTTGCAGGCGCAGCGGAAGGAGATGAAGCAGATCGTGATGGTCACTGACGGTAAACCGACTGCCTGCTTCCTCGAACAGAGTTCCCATCCATCTATCCGTAGATCGTCACGATATTTTTCTGAAGATGCAGAGACCAGTGTTCGATCTGGAAGGCGGCTGTACAAGAACTCAATGGGCGGCGACCCGTACGTTATGGCTGAGACCTTCAAGGAGGTTCAGGCCTGCCGCAAAGCGGGTATAATGATTAACACATTCATGTTGGCGAGCGATTATTACCTTGTCGATTTCGTCAAGCAGATGACTGCCATGACAAACGGCAAGGCTTACTTCGCAAATCCAGGTAATCTGTCGCAATTTGTTCTAATAGATTTTCTTCGACGAAGGACTCGCCGGGTTCGATAGCTTTCCAACTACAACGCGAGTCGGTTTTATAACAAGCAGGGCCAAGCCACCCTTTTTCCAACCCGACTGGGATTTGATGCGTCTGCGTGCAACTGAACGCAGCCATGAGTGTCGACAGCACGCGAGGACGCCTGCGCTCCCGGTAATTAAGGTTTCATTTAACGCCGGCTAAAATTTCTGACTTTTGGTTTCGCTGTCTCTATGGGCGTAAGCGACTCTAGCAAATCGAACTCTCAGATCGGTCGTCGTCGCCACACCAGGCGCGTGCTTCTCCCCTACATCATTCTGGTGCTAGGGCTTTGCTTTACGTTCCTCGTGTCGTTCTATTTTTCGAGGATGGCCAACGCACAGGATCAGAGTCGCTTCCGAAACTCCGTTCAGTCAGTCGACGACAGGATCAGATCTCGCATTCAGACATCAATCGCCTTGCTGCGTGCCGGGACCGGTTTGTTTGCGGCGAGTGAAGCTGTCAGTGCGGTCGAGTTTCAGAAGTTTGTTGAACAGATTCAGCTAAATCGCAATTATCCCGGCATTCAAGGCATCGGCTTTTCTCAGAAGTTCCTGGCTAAGGACAAAGCAGCAGTGATTGCCTCATTGCGACGTGCCGGCCATGCCGACTTCAAGATTTGGCCGGAGAACCCATCACGCGATGAGCATCACGCGATTATCTACTTGCAGCCAAGCGATCGCCGTAACCAAGCAGCGCTGGGTTACGACATGTTCACTGATCCGGTCAGACGGCAGGCGATGGAAACTGCTCGAGACACCGGTGCGCCGACGGCTTCAGGAAGAGTTGTCTTAGTGCAGGAGATAGACGCAGAACAACAGTCTGGGTTTCTAATTTACGCACCGGTTTATCGTAACAACGCCCCAATTGAAACGGTCGACGAACGGCGAGCGGCACTCGTCGGCTTTGTCTATAGTCCTTTTCGAGCTGGCGATTTCCTCTTACCTGTTGCTTCCGAGCAAAGCGACATTTCGTTTCAAGTCTACGATGGAACCCAAGCAAATCCCGAATTGTTGCTTTTCGCTTCGAAGCCGGCGACGCCATCGAATGATGTCCCACACTTCCTCAGCAAAAAGGACCACAACGTTGCAGGCCGGCCTTGGATTGTGACATACCAAACAAATCCATCATTCGACGTTGTTTCAAGTCGTGCATTCTTGCCTTATACGATCGCGGTCGGTGTTTTTCTTAGCTGGTTGTTCTTTGCTCTTACTCGTGCCGAGGTCGGCGCGCGATCTGCAGCAGAACGATCTGCGGCGGAACTACGGGCGTCTCAAGAAGCTCTCCGCGCAGCAGACCGTCGAGCGATTTCAGAATACGAGCGTCTGCTTGCGCGCATCTCAAACCTGTCTCAGGTACTCGGTACGGCGCGCGACTTAGAATCAATCTTTCGAGGGCTCCGGGATTTTACGCAGGTCTCTGTACCATGTGACGGTTTCTTCGTATCGCTTTACGATCCGCTTCAAGATATTCGCACTGCATGCTACGGCTGGGGAGACAATGCGGAAGTCGACGTTTCAGGTCTGCCGCCAATGCCGGTAACTTCGACTGGTGGTCCCAACAGTCGTGCCGTGAAAACCGGACAAGTCGTGATTACAAACGACTACATGCGTGCGACGCAGGGTCATCCTTCTGTAATCGTCGGCCCCGATAATGGTCTTCGGCCGCAGTCGTCCATCGCCGTTCCGATGGCGGTAATGGGCCGAATCATCGGAACGATAGAAGTTCAGAGTTATCAACTTTCAGCTTATAGTCCTGAGCACGCCACGGCTATGACAATGGCGGCCAACTTGACGGCAGTCGCGATTGAAAACGTGCGATTGTTAAAGAGAGAAAGTGATGCGCGGGAAACTGCTGAAGAATCGAATCGATTGAAGGACGAGTTCCTCGCAACTGTATCTCACGAGCTGCGCACACCCTTAACCGCAATATTAGGTTGGGCGCGCCTGTTGGAAAGCGGCTCGCTCGATGAGGCGATCTCACGCCAGGCCGTCAACACCATCTGGCGGAATGCAAAATCGCAGGCGCAGATCATCGACGATATTCTTGATGTATCGCGCATTATCACAGGCAATCTTCATCTCGATCTACATCCTATTGAGCTAATTCCCGTTGTCGAAGCAGCTATCAGCGTTGTGAGACAAACGGCAGACGCGAAGAGTATCAAGATCGAGACTCAACTAGATGCAACGCCACTCGTGGTTTCTGGCGACGCCAATCGCCTCCAGCAAGTAATCTGGAACTTGCTGTCGAACGCGGTGAAATTCACAAACGCCGGGGGCCGTGTGGTCCTGAAACTGCGACGGGCACGATCTGACGTGGAGATCAGCGTCACTGACACTGGACAGGGCATTAAACGAGATTTTTTACCCTTTGTATTTGATCGCTTTCGCCAGGCAGATAGCACCACTACACGTCAACATGGTGGGTTGGGACTGGGACTCGCGATCGCCCGCCATTTAGTAGAAATCCACGGAGGAAAAATTATGGCGGATAGTGAGGGTGAGGGTCACGGCGCAACTTTTACAGTTGCGTTGCCAGTCTTTGAATCATCACTTAAAGAGTCGCCTCGGGAAGCACAAACAGCGGCGGCACCGCGTCAGTTATTGTCTGGGCTTCGCGTTTTGGTAGTCGATGACGACGCTGACAACTTGAAGTTGATGACAACGGCTCTCAGCAGCAGACAGGCAACAGTTACAGCTGTGTCGTCGGCAGGAGAAGCGATGGAAGCGATCAAGATCAGTCGCCCTGATGTATTAGTTTCTGATATCGCAATGCCTGACCAAGATGGTTACGGCTTGATTACGCAGATTCGCTCGTTGGAAGGTTCGTCGGCGCCTGTCATTCCGGCTGTCGCAATCACTGCATACGCGAAGGAAGAAGATCGAAGGCGCGCACTTTCCTCGGGCTTTCAAATCTATTTGGCGAAACCTGTAGAGGTGACGGAGCTGGTGTCGGTTGTGGCAAAGGCTGCGCGCAGAGAGTTCTGATGTCCAAAGCAGATCCACCGATTTAAATCATCTGCTTCTGTGGAAATCGGTGGACCTGCTTGATAGATGATGGAAAAGATTCGCCTCAACAACATAAACGTTGCGTATGAAGATCAGGGTACTGGACCCGTCGTCGTTCTCATTCACGGATACCCGTTCAATCGCTCCATGTGGGCTGAGCAACTATTAGAACTTGCGATTAACCGTCGAGTAATCACTCTCGACTTGCGCGGCCATGGGGACAGCTCGATCTCTGCAGGCGTAGCAACAATGAGCCAAATGGCGGAAGACGTTTGCGCGTTAATGGATGCGAATGGCATTGAGCGGGCAACAATTGGTGGCCTATCAATGGGTGGATACGTAACCCTCGCGTTCTATCATCTGTTTCCCGATCGGGTTGAGAACCTCTTGCTCGCAGATACTCGCGCGCAGGCCGACACTGAAGAAGGCAAAGCCGCGCGCGCTGAACAGGCAAAGAAGATTCTCGCCGAAGGTATGGCTCCAATCGCAGACATGATGTTGCCTAAGCTTCTTTCGCCGGAGACTGTCAGCAAGAGCCCTGACGTAGTGAAGCGCGTCCGCGATATGATTTTGCGCACAAGTCCAGAAGGCGCAGTGGCGGCGTTGAGAGCGATGGCGGAACGTGAGGATCACACTGAACTTCTTTCAAGAATTAAGGTACCGACACTGATAGTTGTGGGAGCCAAAGATCCGATTACTCCGGTGGCGGATTCAGAGAAGATGCATGAAAGAATTGCTAAATCAAAACTCGTGATCATCGAGAACGCGAGTCATGTTTCCAACATCGAGCAACCTGAGCAATTCAATCACGCAGTAAAAGAATTCCTCGACTTTTAAGAACCCTATGAAGAAATTCACGATTGAGGAGCGGGTTCGCTGGGGCGATGTCGATGCCGCGCGTATCATTTTCTACGGTTCATACATTCACTTCTTCGAATTTGCCGAAACAGAGCTCTTCCGTGAAGTGGGACTCCCATATGGCGTGATGTTCGATGAGCTTTGCATTTGGCTACCGCGAGTACATCTGGAATGTGACTTCTTACGCGCGGCGCGCCTGGATGATTTACTTGAAGTCAGTGTTTATGTCGGGCGGTTCGGCAACAAATCGATGCAGCTTAATTTTGAAGTCCGACGAAAGGGCGAAGAAGAACTGATTGCAACCGCGAAGTTTGTCCTCGCGTCTGTCAAACAAGATACCTTTGAGACTGTGCGCTTGCCGGATGTGTTAAGGGAGCGGCTCGCGCCGTTCGCGACGAGCAATGACTGATCACACCGAAGTATTCGATGAAAACAGCATCGACCGGAATCCGGTGACACAGTTTCGCCGATGGTTCGACGATGCGATCGCTTCTGGCATGAAATTGCCGGAAGCCATGACCCTCGCGACTGCAACGCGCAATGGAATGCCATCTGCGAGGGTCGTGTTGTTGAAAGGGGTCGATGACGACGGGTTTGTGTTCTATACAAATTATCGCAGTGCGAAGGCGCGCGATTTGGACACAAATCCTCAAGCAGCATTGGTTTTTTATTGGCCACAGTTTGATCGACAGGTGCGTGTCGAAGGAACGGTAGAACGCACATCGGCGGAGGAATCACGAGCTTATTTTGCGACGCGACCGCGCGAGAGTCAGATAGGAGCGTGGGCCTCGCCTCAGAGCGAAGTTATTTCCGGACGCGACATCCTTGAAACGCGAGCAGGTGAGCTGGAGCAACTTTATTGTGATCGTGAAGTCGATTGTCCTGAGCATTGGGGTGGCTATCGTCTGAGGCCGGAGCGAATCGAGTTTTGGAAAGGACGCCTGGGAAGATTACATGATCGAATTGTCTATGAGAGAAAAGGCAATGGCTGGAAGATCTCCCGTCTGGCGCCGTAGAATTAGATCCAATCGGTCCTTGCTCGCTTTAATCTCATAGAGGCTTCAGCGCACTTCTCACTAGCTTCTTTTTTAAGTCCAGGTATCCCTGATCACCTGCCACGAGTTCCCCTAATACACGTTTCACCCCTCGATGGCCGCGCGCGAATTCGATCATGCGTTCCGTGAAAGGCGCACCCCAGAAGTTACCGTAGAACCGTCGGCGCATTTGGGCGGCGCGCCTTAACTCACCACCGAAGTCCTGTCGCCAACACTCTTCGTACTGCTGTGGCTTGCCTGCTAACCAACATTCGGCGAACAGTTCCGCTGAACGTAATGCGTAGTAAATGCCTTCGCCGGTTACAGGATCGGCAAAACCCGCTGCGTCGCCGAGCAACGCCCATCCCTCACCTGACGCTTTTCTTGTGTCCCACGTCTTATCAGCCAAGCCAGGGATTCGTGCGGCGTAACGCTCGGCTGTCTGCTCAAGCTGTCTCTGGATTTTTGATGTTTTGCGGTGAGTGTCGATCGACCAAAACTTTTTTGGTCCATCTACCGTTGCTGTGTAGTAGTTCAACATGAAACTCCACAGGAGATCATCCAGCGGCTTGTGTTCGAACGCGTCCTGCGTAGTTGCTATACCAAACGAGACGTGGTCTGGTCGTGGAAACGCCCAGGCGTATCCAACCCACCGAGGCAGAAACGCTACGACAGTGGCGGCTTCACCATTCGCGGGAAGCGGCGCGCGGTATCCGAAGGCGACCTCCATGTCGGACGCGTCGAGCGGCCCTGCGAGCATTTTGCCGATTCCACTGTTAGCACCATCCGCGCCGATTAACATTCGACCTCGCCACTGACCGGCGTTTCCGTTTTGCAACAACCATCCTTCTTCGGTTCTTTTGATCTTTCGTGCGGAGATCTTTTCAGCAACAACCTGCGCACCGGCTGCGCGGGCCCGGTCACGAAGATATGAGTCAAACGCAACACGCGAGTAAACGGCGAATGGCTCGTCAAGCTTTAGGTGCAGCTTCTTGCCGGATGGCGAGTACAGATCGAGTTCGTGAATCGTTCGGCCCACCGCATCGAGCAGTTGCGGCCAAGCCTTCAGTGCTTTCGCGGTCACGCCACCACCGCAGGCCTTCGGTTCACCCTCAGTGCGACCATCAAACAACAGCACTCCTGC
>Ga0114129_10008953_pt1 | contig 14267 bp, 10 predicted proteins | sample RhiMetdeltSRZDD1_FD_80071 | JGI IMG/M metagenome (GOLD analysis project Ga0114129, IMG submission 80071) | Populus rhizosphere microbial communities from Tennessee, USA - Rhizosphere MetaG P. deltoides SRZDD1 (version 2) (version 2) | ecosystem: Host-associated > Plants > Roots > Rhizosphere >... | reverse complement strand
CTCTCGACCCAGCCACACGTCCGGGCAGTGCTCGACGAGTACGCGCGACGCGATGCCCGCATCAAGGTCGCGTACCGCGCGAGCAACGGCCACATCTCGGCCGCCTCGAACAGCGCGCTCGAGCTGGCGAGCGGCGATTTCGTCTCGCTCCTCGACCACGACGACGAGCTCGCGCCGCACGCGCTGTACTTCCTCGCCGAAGAGATCGCCGCCCACCCCGAGGCCGATTTCCTCTACAGCGACGAAGACAAGATCGACGAGAAAGGCGAGCGCTTCGACCCACATTTCAAGCCGGACTGGGATCCGGACCTCCTCGCCTCGCAGAACTACGTCGCGCACCTCGCTGCCTTCCGGTCGGCGCTGGTGCGGCGCATCGGAGGGTTCCGCACCGGCGTCGAGGGAAGCCAGGACCACGATCTGTGCCTGCGCGTTTCCGCCGCGACGGAAGCTTCCCGCATCCGACACGTCCCACACGTGCTCTATCACTGGCGCGCGATCGGCGGTTCCACGGCGGCGCACGCCGCGAACAAGGACTACGCCGCCGCGGCGTCGATCAAGGCGCTGCAAGACCGCTATGGGACCGTGGACCCGCGCATCCGCGTCGAGACAGGACCTCTACCGCTCACGTACCGCTTGCGCTGGCCGCTCCCCCCCGAGCCACCGCTCGTCAGCCTCCTCATCCCGACGCGCGACGGGTACGCCATCCTGAGCCGCGCGATCGAGAGCATCCGCCAGAAGACGGCGTATCCCCGGTACGAGATCGTGGTGGTCGACAACCAGTCGCGCGATCCGCAGACGCTCGCCTATTTCGACGAGCTCTCGCGCAATGGTCACGCGCGAGTGGTGCGCTGGGATCATCCGTTCAACTTCTCCGCCATCAACAACTTCGCCGTGAGACAGGCGCGCGGCGAGCTGATCGGGCTGATCAACAACGACATCGAGGCGATCGAGCCGGAGTGGCTCGAGGAGATGGTCTCGCATGCGCTGCGGCCCGACGTCGGCTGCGTCGGGGCCAAGCTGCTCTACCCGGACGACACGGTCCAGCACGCCGGCGTGATGCTCGGATATTACGGCGTGGCGGGCCACACTTTCCGCCACCTGCTGCGAGACTCGGGCGGGTACTTCAGCCGCGCGCGCATCGTCCGCCGGGTCAGCGCGGTGACCGCCGCTTGCGTGGTCTTGCGGCGATCGATCTACGAGCAGGTGGGCGGGCTTGACGAGGACAATCTCGCCATCGCCTTCAACGACATCGATTTCTGCCTGCGCGTGCGCGAAGCCGGCTACCACAACGTCTGGACGCCGTTCGCATTGCTGTCCCACCACGAGTCGGCAAGCCGGGGACTCGAGGACACGCCCGAGAAGCGCGAGCGATTCGCGCGCGAATGCGACTTCATGAAGCGGCGTTGGGGGCGGAAGCTGCTCGAGGATCCGTACTACAACCCGAACCTGAGCTTGCGATCGGAACACATGGACCTGGCGTGGCCTCCGCGCGCACGCAAGCCATGGCAGCGACGCAACGGCGGCTAGACCGGATCCGCGACCGCCTTGGTGAGGTAGGAAGCCTTTCCATATGGCGTCATCGGCGCGCTCGCGTTCGTCATGCACTCGCCGCTGTAGTAGTGGCACGCCATGCTCCTCCGGCGGGCGCGCGGGTCCTCGATGGTCCCGCCGCCGTGTACGAAGAACGCGTGCCAGAGCAACACGTCGCCTTTCTTCGCCATGAACTGGGAGCGGGCAAACCGCTCTTTCTGCTGTGCCACGTAGTCGGTATGCTTCGATTCCAGCTCCGGCCTGTAGTGGTAGCTGCCCTCGAAGTCGTACGGCGGAAGCCGATGGCTGCCCGGCCAGAGCTGCAACGGCCCCGCCTCGGGTTTCACGTCCTCCATCGCGATCCACGAGGCGATCAGTCGGCGGGGAGGATGCGGGGTCATGTACACGTGGTCGATGTGCGCAGGCTGCTGCGAGCCGAACTCGAACGTCAGTGAATTGCAGCCGACGACGGAATTCTCGAAGACCAGCTCGGCGAACCGCACGATGCGCGGGTGCATGAAGATCTCGAGCGCGCTCGGCGAGAAGAGATACAGGTCGTTGAGCTTGTGCGGAACGCTCCTGAGGGAAGAGTCGATCTCGTCGACGTAGGTCCGGCGCCCATCCGTGAGGACGTCGATGCACACGTGCCGGCGCTCGCGCCAGACCCGCTCGACGTCCTCGAGCGCGCGGTCGATGAGATCGTGCGGAATGGAGCCGGGGAGCACCACGTACCCGTCCCTGGCCCAGTGCCGGAGCTGCTCGGCCTCCTCGCTCGTGATCTGGCCGAGACGCAATTTTCGCTCGATCTGCTGTTCCGCATCGTCCAGATCGAGCCAGAGGAAGTTCGAGCGCAGCTCGTTCCGCATGATCGGAGCGTTCGTGTCGATGCGCAGGATGTGCGGCCGCGAGGACAGCGCCTCGCCCGCCCGTGGCTCCTGCGCAGACGATTCGGGCAGGACCAGATCGAGCAGGCTGAGGATCCCGACGTCCACGAGGCTGCGCAGCCCCATCCGCCGCAGGTTCTCCATCAGGGGCAGCCGGCGGCTCACGCCCCTCGCGCGGCACTCCCGGATCACGCGGTTCTGAGCGGTCCTGACGCGGCTGGCGAGAAACTCTTGCATCTGCGGTCTCCGGCGGTTTGGACCGTCGCGCATAGCGCGGAGCCGCCGCGCCGGTCAATGCCGTCTATGCGGCGCAGCGGGCTACCAGGTTCATGAACGCCCTCGTCCCGTTGACCTCGAACTCGCCCAGGCGTGAGAACGACACCGATCGGAAGACGCTGCCGAGCGCGGCGCCGAGGCTCGCCTGCGTGAAGAAGTTCAGGTGCGTGGCTTCGAGGAGATGCCAGGGGACGACGCCGTGCGGGAACAGCGTGGGGATCGCGCTCATGTCGGGAACCGTGATCAGAGCTTCCGGCGCGACGCGGGCGATCTCGCGAATGGCACCGGCGTAGTCAGGAATGTGCTCCAGCACCTCCGAGCAGATCACGGACCGGAAGCGGCGGTCCGCGAACGGCAACGGAAAGCCGCCGGCGTAGAGCGTGATCCACGGCTTCACGTCGTCGCGGAGCGAGGCGACGATCTCCGGCCGCTGCAGCTCGATGCCGTATGCTTCGACGCCGCGGCTGCGCAAAGCCCTGATCAGCGCGCCGCTTCCGCAACCGAGGTCGAGCAGAGGGGCCGGTAGCGAGCGTGCCAGCTCGAGCACGTCGAGGTTCGGCTCCGTGTCTGGAGGGCCCCGACCGTAGATGTCGTCCCGGTGCAGCACGCGCCGGTCGTCGTACAGCCCGGAGTAGTGCGGCGGGCGGACCGGTACGTGCACGGCTAGCCGCGCCAGTTCCCGGCCCGCCTCCTCCACGACGACGCTCGTCACCGCGCTGGCCTGCGGACCTTCGTATTCGGCGCCAAACCCTCGGGCGGGCGGAACGACGTCGTGCCGCAACAGCTCGAACGACTTGTCCAGGCGCGCGGGTTCGCCATTCACGGAGACCTTCAGCTCGGGCGCGGTCCCGCGATGCCACCCCGTCACGAGAACCCGGCCCGAGGGCTCGAGATCGATCCGATCGAGCACGCCCCAGTCGCAGGTAACGGCGACGACCGCGTGCGGTGCCGGATCGTACAGGGGCGGCGAGCCAACGGGCTTCACTGGAGCATCGACTTCAGACGGCGGTAGTACGGTTCGACGCGCGAGCGGGCGAGCTTGAGCGGGGCCGTGACCGCCTGGCCGACGCGGTAGGTGGTGGAAGCGCGCAGCCGATCGAGATCGCGCTGGAGCGCTTCCGCCTTCAAGTCCCCCAGCGTCGACTGCGCCGCGCCGACGCTCAAGTCGACGAGCTTCCGCCCGTTGGGCAACGACACCGCCCGAAACGGTCTGCCGTTGTAGCTCTGCGGGACGCGCTCGCCCGTGCGGATGTCGATGATGTCTTCTCGGAGCGCATATTCGCCCATGGTGCGATTGGAGCAGACGGGCGTGTAGTAGATGCAATCCTCGAAGTAGTAGTGCGTGACCTGCGAGTGCCGCGTCCGCGCCGGGTCCGCGATGCGCGTGCCGCCGTGGACGATGTTCGAGCTCCAGATGAGCACGTCGCCTCGTTTCACGTGGAGGCGGCGTGCTTGGAAACCATGCGCGGCCATCAGCGCCGCGACGAACTTCTCGTATTCGGGGTACGCGGGATTCTCGGCGGAGAAACCCAGGTCGTACAGGTCGTACTCCGGCAGCCGATGCGATCCGGGGAAGTAGAAGAGAGGCCCGTTCGCGTCGTCCACGTCCTCGAGGGCCGCCCACGCGCCGCACATGTACCGGGCGGGGATGGAGCTGAAGTGGATCTGATCGGAGTGCCCGGCCTGCTGCGATCCGCGACAGAAGTTGAGCGTCTGGAAGGGAAACGGCGTGCGCCCGTAGAGGACCCGCAGGAGGTCGAGTATGCGCCGGTTCGAAGCGAGCTCGCGGACGGCAGGCGACTCGCGCCAGCCGTCCTGCACGCGGTACCGGCTTCGCGCCCCGTCGGCCGCGTCCGTGAAGAGCGGCGCGGCCTCGGCGACGATCCGCTCGGCGAGCGCGGGCGAGACGACCTTTTCGAGGACGACGTACCCTTCCTCGTGGTACTGGCGCGCGAGGCGCTCCTGCTCCGGCGAGAGGCCGTTCGTCGGCAGGAGCGCCTCGAAGAAGGGCGACTCGACCCACGGCAGGTTCATCGGTACCGCGGTGTTCACGGGCTCGATAGGCAAGCTCGCGGCGCTCGTCGTTTCCATCGGCAGGCTCCGTTCCCGTTCCGGGACGGACAAATAGCACGGTCAGCGCGCCGTTGACGTCGACGACGCGACGTCCGCCGCGCTGCTCTTCCGGATGTCCTCGTAGAAGGAGAGATGGAGTCGCGCCGCCAGATCGAGCTTCGCGGCGATCGGCGCCGGATAGATCGCAGGGCAATTTCCGTCCCCGGTCTTCGTGTAATACTCCCGGACGCATTCGAGGCCGAGGCGCCTGCGCTCGGCCATGTGGCGATACGGTTTGGCATTCCAGTCGTCGGCGAAGCCGAGGAAGCAGAAGGCCCACAGACCGGCGAGCACCAGCGCCCTGGCCCGGTTGCTTCCGCGCATCGCCATGCTCCACAGCGTGGCAGTGAACGGCACCAGCCAGATGGCGACGAAGGCGTAGCGGGACTCCTTTCCCGTGGCGGGTCCGAATCCACCGCGGGCGACCGCGATCCCCGCCAGTGCGCCGACGATCCCGAGGGTGAGGGCGCTTGAACGCCAGAAGCGCGTCTCGACGCGCAGGCCGCGCCGCCAGAACTCGACCGCGACCGGAGCCAGCGCCAGCGCCAGGCACGACAGGCCCAGAGCGACCGACCGCGTCGCAAATCCGAATCCATGGGCCGTCACATTCGTAAACGCCGTCCAGAAAGCGGAGCGGTCGGGGAACGCCAGCGCGGGGTGATGCAGAGGCTTTCGATAATCGTGAAAGGCGAGAAGCAGGACCGTACCGACGATCGCCAGGACGACACCCAGCCCGCCGATCTCGCGCGCGGCCGATCCCGCTCCATCCGCCCTGCGCCACGCCCGCGTCAGCTTGAACAGCGCGAACCATGCAGCCAACGAGAGTCCGGCCACCAGCCCGACGTCGTTGGAGAAGAACGCGACGACGATCGACGACGCGCCCGCAACGAGCCAGCGCACGCCCTGGGTCTCGTGAAAGAGACAGTGGGCCGCGATGACGAAGAAGAATAGCGAGAGCGTCCAGCAGAAGGTGGCCGCCCAGCTATGGACCTCCCAGGCGATGGCGGAGAGGAGGAAGAAGGAAAACCCGTAGGCTGCCCAACCCGGCAGTTCCGGGGCCGCCTTGCGCGCAGCGCGCACGACGAGGAGGACCAGCAAGCCGTAGAAAACGAAATGCACGAGCTGGAGGGTGACGACGTTCCATCCTCCCCATCTCGAGCTCAGGAAGACCTCGAGCCGCGTAAGCACGGGGCGATGCTCGTTGCTCCAGCTGAACAACCACCCCCAGTCGATGCGGCGGAGGTCGGCCGGGAGCATGTCCCATTCGTCCCAGTGCGGGACGTTCACCGCGTACGTGGCGAGCACGATGAAGTGCGCCAGGAAGAGGCCGCCGAGAATGCCCGCCGCAACCCGCGTGAGCCGCTCGGATCCGTCGACGCTCGCTGGGGCTTCTTCCATGGGTCCGGTGGGAGCCGTCGCAGGTATCAGACCGCCGCCGGGAGGGTCAAATGCGGAACGGGACGCGACGAGGCACACCTCGACCTCGCCTCTCGATTGACGCAACTGGTCTTCTTGAGTAGATGACCCCGGTACTCCGCCGGCTGCAACGCGTCGAGGACCGAGGAGATATCCGGTTGAGCAGCAGGCCCAGAAGGATCCTGGTCACCGGCGGCACTGGGTTCATCGGCAGCTACCTGGTACGGGCGCTGGTCCAGGCCGGATCGCAGGTCCGGACGCTCGACGACGACTCACGCGGGTCGAAGGAGAAGCTCGGGGACGTCGCCGGCGACGTCGATCTGCGCAAAGGGGACATCCGGGATCGCGCCACCGTCGCCGACGCGGTCCGCGGTGTCGACTGCGTCTGTCACCTCGCCTACGTCAACGGCACCGAGCGCTTCTACACCCAGCCGGAGCTCGTGCTCGACGTCGCCGTCCGCGGCATGCTCAACGTGCTCGACGCCTGCATCGAGCACCGGGTCCGGGATCTCGTCCTCGCTTCGAGCTCCGAGGTCTACCAGACGGCGCCGCGAATCCCGACCGACGAAACCGTCCCGCTCTCCGTTCCCGATCCGGTAAACCCGCGCTATTCCTACGGAGGCGGGAAGATCGCCTCCGAGCTGCTGGCGATCAACTACGGCCGCAAGCACTTCGACCGCGTGGCCATCTTCCGCCCGCACAACGTCTATGGTCCGCATATGGGCTGGGATCACGTCATTCCGCAGCTCGTCCAGCGGCTCCATGGCATGCGCGCGGACGTCAGCGATACCGTGCGGCTCCCCATCCAGGGCACCGGCCAGGAGCGACGCTCCTTCGTCTACGTCGACGACGCGATCGCCGGCATCCTCCGGATCGTGGAGCGAGGCGAGCACTTGCAGATCTACCACGTGGGGACCGAGGAGGAAGTCAGCATCGAGCGCCTCGCCATCGAGATTGGAAAGCGTCTCGGGCGCGCGGTACAGGTCGTCCCCGGCGCCCTGCAGCCGGGCAGTACGCCGCGCCGCTGCCCGTCGATCGCGAAGCTCCGGCAGCTCGGATTCGAGCCCCGGTTCGCACTGCGCGAAGGGCTCGGCATCACCGTGCGCTGGATGGAAGAACGACTCGGGAGCAACGCCGATGCCTGAGAAGAAGCTGGCCGCCGGAACCAACGGCAGCGTCGTCGTGCGCAGCTGCCAGGTCTGTGACGAGGCCGGTCTGGAGCCCGTGATCTTCCTCGGATACCTCCCTCCGGTGAACACGATGCCCGCCGTGGGGACCCGACCTGCCGAGCAACCGGCGTATCCCGCGCAATTGCTGAGATGCCCGCGGTGCCAGCTGGTGCAACTCGGGCTGGTAGTCGACCCGGCGATCCTCTTTCCTCCGAGCTATCCGTACACGAGCGGCACCACGAAAGTGCTCCGCGACAATTTCGCCGAGCTCTACGCGGAGGTCCGGTCGATGTTCGAGCTGGGCCCCGGCGATCTGATCGTCGACGTCGGCTCGAACGACGGCACGCTGCTGGCCAACTTCCGCCAGGGAGGCCACCGCGTGCTCGGAATCGAGCCGACCGACGCGGCCAGACTGGCGATCGCAAGCGGAATCCCCACCCTGAATCGCTTCTTCAGCCCGGCGGCGGCGAAATCCGTCGTCGAGGAGAACGGCAAGGCGCGGATCGTCACCGCGGCGAACGTCTTCGCTCACATCGAGGATGTCCATTCCGTCGTCGAGAGCGTCCTCGCGCTGCTCGCCGACGACGGCCTCTTCGTCAGCGAGTCGCACTATCTGCATTCGCTGCTGGAGACCGTGCAGTACGACACCATCTACCACGAGCACCTGCGCTACTATTCGGTAACGAGCCTCCGGGCCCTCCTCGAGATGCACGGCTTGGAGATCGTCCACTGCAAGCGCATCCCCACGCACGGCGGATCGATCCGCGTATACGCGGCACGCAGAGGGACCCATCGGATCCGACCCACCGTGCACGCGGTTCTGGCGGAAGAGGGCGAGCTCGGTCCCGCGGCGATCGAGAGCTTCCGGCAGAAAGTCGTCCGCTCGAAGCTCGGTCTGATGGCATTGCTCTGCGACCTGAAGAAGAACGGCGGATCGATCTTCGGCGTCGGCGCTCCGTCCCGCGCCAGCACGCTCATCAACTACGTGGGGCTCGACGACGGCATCCTCGACTGCGTGGTCGAGATTCGCGGGTCCTACAAGATCGGCAAGTACGTCCCGGGCACGCTGATCCCGGTCGTGGACGAATCGAAACTGATCGAGCGCCAACCCACGTACGCGCTCCTGTTGTCCTGGCACATCGCGGACGAGCTGATGCCGAAGCTCCGCGTCAAAGGATTCAGAGGCGACTTCATCGTCCCGCTGCCGGAGCCGCGGATCGTCGAGGGTACCGGATGAGCAAGAGCGCCTTCGCGTTCGACACGGTCATCGTCGGCGGCCTCGGCCACGTCGGGCTGCCGCTCGGGCTCGTCCTCGCGGACAAGGGCTCGAGCGTCGCGCTCTACGACGTCGACGAGAAGAAAGCGCAGATGGTCCGCCGCGGGAAGATGCCGTTCGTCGAGTACGACGCGGAACCCATCCTGGCGCGGACGCTCGCAAACGGCAGGCTGCAGGTGACGAACGACGTCGCGAGCGTCGCCGCGGGTCGGACGGTGATCGTGACCATCGGCACGCCGGTGGACGAGTTCCTCAATCCGCAGACGCGGATCTTTCTCGACTCGATCGCGCGGCTACGCGAGCACCTGCACCCCGAGCAGACCCTCATCGTCCGCAGCACGGTCTACCCGCGCAGCTGCCGGCAGCTCCTCAACCTGCTGCAGAGCGACGGGCAGACCTGGCACATCGCCTACTGCCCCGAGCGCATTGCGCAGGGTTACGCCATCCGCGAGCTGGCCACATTGCCCCAGCTCGTCGCGGGTCTCACGGAAAAGGCGACGGCGGACGCGTGCGCGCTCTTCGGGACCTTCGCCCCCAAGCTCATCCGCGTCACCATGGAGGAGGCGGAGCTCGCCAAGCTGTTTTCCAATGCGTGGCGCTACATCCAGTTCGCCGTCGCCAACCAGTTCTACATGATCTCCACCGAGTTTGGCGTCGACTATGACTCGGTCCGCCGGGCGATGATCGACGGCTACGGGCGGGCAGCAGCGCTCGCCAGCGCCGGGTTCGCGGCGGGGCCGTGCCTCTTGAAGGACACGATGCAGCTCGTCTCGTTCCAGCGAAACCACTTCCTCCTCGGCCATGCAGCGATGATGGTCAACGAGGGACTCCCCGATTTCCTCGTCCACACGCTCAGCCAGCGGCGGGACCTCTCGACGTCGAAAGTCGGGATCCTCGGCATGGCCTTCAAGGCGGACGTCGACGACACTCGCGCCTCGCTGTCCTACAAGCTGGGGAAGGCGCTACGCTTCCACGGCGCCACGGTCCTGTACTCCGACGAGTTCGCGCGCGACCCGACTTTCGTGAGCAAGGAGGAGCTCGTGGGCTCGTGCGACGTGGTGATCGTCGGTGCGCCGCACGGCGCATATCGGGGGCTCGAGATCCCTCCTCAGGTGGAGCTCGTCGACCTGTGGGGCATCGTCGCGGGCCGCCGTCCCAGCGATCTCCCGCAGCGGAACGACTCGGGCCATTGACATGTCAGGACACGGGCGAATTCCCTGGTGGCAGCCGCGGATCGGAACCGAAGAGGCGAGCCGGATCCAGGCCGTGCTCGACAGCGAGTTCGTGAACGACGGCGAGGTGACGGCGGAGTTCGAGCGGCGCCTCGCCGAGCTGGCCGGGTGCAAGTACGCCGTCGCGGTGACCAGCGGAACCGCGGCGCTGTACCTGTCGCTGAAAGCAGTCGGGATCGGACCTGGCGACGAGGTCGTCGTGCCAGACGTGACGTTCATCGCCACGGCGAATGCAGTGAGCATGGCGGGGGCCGTCCCGGTGCTCGCCGACGTCGATGCGAAGACGCTCTCGCTGAGCACCGACTCCTTTGCTCGAGCCGTCACGGCGCGGACGAAGGCCGTGATCCCGGTGCACGTGAGCGGCCGCGCGGCCGACATGGAAGGCATCGCCCGCATCGCGGAGCAGCACGGGCTGCGGGTGATCGAAGATGCGGCCGAGGCCCTCGGCTCCTCCGTCCGCGGCCGTGCTCTGGGCACGTTCGGCGACGCAGGCTGTCTCTCCTTCTCGCCCAACAAGACGATCACCACGGGGCAAGGCGGGGCCATCCTGACGAACGACGAGCTGATCCACGCTCGACTCCGCGCGCTCAAGGACCAGGGACGGCCGGTGCGTGGAACCGGAGGAGCCGACTTCCACCCCACCGTCGGCTACAATTTCAAGTTCACCAACCTGCAGGCGGCTCTCGGGCTGGGCCAGCTCGCCATGCTGGACGCGCGACTCGATCGGCAGCGCGCGATCCATCGCGCGTACCGCGCCGCGCTGGCGGAGGTACCCGGGATCTACCTCCCCCGCTTCGACGTCGAGGCAGGCGAGACGCCGCAGTGGACGGATGCCGTGGTCGAAGACCGCGACGGACTCCACGACCACCTGCTGTCCGTAGGGGCCGAGTGCCGCAAGTTCTGGTTACCGATCCATTCGCAGCCGCCGTACCGGCTTGCCGACGAACGTTTCCCGAACAGTACGCGAGTGGCTGCGAAGTCGCTCTGGCTGCCTTCCGCGTTCACCCTCACGGACGCACAAGTCGGATTCGTCTGCGAGCAGGTGACCGGGTTCCTGCGCAGGCGACAGCCGGCTACCAAAGCGGTCGCGGCGCCATGATGGAACGATCGACGAACGGCGCGCCGATCGCCACCTCGGTGGCCCCGGCGCCCTCCGCCCAGCTGGCGCCGAAGCTGTCCGTCGTCATTCCGGTCCGGAACGAAGGCGTCAACCTCAGGATCATGATCCGCATCCTCGGCGCCGCCATCGAGGTGCCCTACGAAGTGCTGGTGGTGCACGACGACGAACGGGACGACAGCATCGCGGCGGTGGAGGCGATGGGCGACCGCCGCGCCCAGCTCGTGCACAACCGGCTCGGCGGCGGCGTCGCCAACGCGATTCGTTCCGGGATCGAGCGCGCCCGCGGCGAGTACGTCCTCATCTTCGCCGCCGACGAAGTGGGGCCCGTGCTCGCGATCGAGGAGATGCTCCGCCTCATGGATCGAGGGTGCGATCTCGTGAGCTGCACACGCTACGCACGCGGCGGACGGCGCCTGGGAGGCTCGCGGATCGGCGGAATCCTCTCGCGCGCCGCCAACGCGACGTTCCAGGCCTTCACGGGCTCGGTGCTCACCGACTCCACCACCGGCATCAAGATGATCCGACGCTCGGTGTTCGCCCGGCTCGACCTCAAGGCTGCGCCCGTTGGCTGGGCCGTGGCATTCGAGATGGCCATCAAGGCGCAGCTCGCCGGTCTCCAACTCGGCGAAGTACCCATCGTCTCCATCGATCGTCTGTACGGCGGAGAGAGCACGTTCCACGTCGGTCCCTGGGTGCTCGAGTACTTGAGGTGGTTCTGGTTCGGAGTGCGCAACGTCCGCGATCTGCGCAAGAACGGCCGCCGCCTCCTGACGTGAGCGACAGGGAGCACCAGCCGTTGCCTGCTGTCCGCCTCGACGACGGCGATCTCCCCGCAGTCGAGGCGCTCTTCAACGCGGTATTCCCCTGGAAGCCCGTGCCGGCGGGTTTTGCCCGCTGGCGTTACGGAAGCCGTGAGATCGGCGGCCTTTGCGTCGGCGTTCGCGACCCGGCCACCGGACGGGTCGTGGCTGCGCACGGCGTTCAGCTCTTGCCGGCGACTGGCGGAGTCCTCGTCGGGCTCTCCGTCGACGTCATGGTTGCTTCCGACCACCAACGCAGGGGCCTCGGCGCGCTGATGGAAGAGCAGGTCCGTATCGAGGCGGAGAGGGCGGGCTGCGCGTCGCTGATCTGCTTTCCAAATCCGAAGCTCGCCAGCTTGCGAGCGAAGATTCCCGAATGGCAGACGGTGCTCGACGCCCGTGCCTACAGCGTTCCGGCAGGGCGCTTTGCCGCCGCCTCCGCCGATCGCGCGTGGAAGGCGACCGCGGATTTGCCGGAAGGCATCGACACGCTGTGGCGGGCCATGCGCAAACGGACGCCGGATGTCGTCGGCATCGATCGCAGCCGCGATTACCTCGCCTGGCGCTTCCGCAAGAATCCTCTCCACCGTTACGACTGGATCGTTCCGGTCGACCGCCACGCACCGGCGGCTGCGGCGGCCACGAAGGTCTGGGTCGACCCGGTGACCAACGAGCGCGTCGGAGACGTCGTGGAGCTCGTGGCCCTCGACCCGAGCGGCGCGATGGAGACGCTCCTCGCGGCTTGCCGGCATCTCCGCTCCCAGTCGGTCTCCAGGATGACGCTCTGGGCTCCTCGAACCGTCTCCGAGTCGGCGCTGGCGGGTTGCGGTTTCGAGCCCGACCCGGCGCTCGCGCGCAGTCTTCAGGTCAGGTCCCTCGCGCAGCGACCGCGGATAGATTTTTCCAAATGGTTCCTGACCCAGTCCGATACGGATCTGTACTGAGCGCCGCTTCGAGCCTGCCTCACCGGGCCGCGGTCGCAGGTCTCTTGCGGGTTTCCAGCAAGCGACGGATGCCGCCGAGCGTGTCGAGGTAGGTCACCGAGCAGCGGACCTGTCCACGCCCGTCTGGTGAGACGACCAGATGCGTATCGACGATCTCCGCCTCCGCGTTGACGCAGCTGACCTGCCCGAGGATCGAGGTGTTGATCGCCATCGCGTAGTGGATGCCGGATCCGGCAGGCGCCTGCAGGTCGAAGCCGAGCCGGCCCACCTCGAGACGTGGCTGTCCTTCGCGCGAAGCCCTGCAGGAGTAATCGAACTCCTCCGCGCTCTCCGGCGGGCGCGGTCCTCTAGCGACGCCGAACCGGCAGACCGCGGCTTTGCGGGACCAAAGGACGACGTCGCCTGCCCGGATCGTCTCGAACGAATTGGAGCAATCGGAAGGAAGCGCGGTGGGCGCCGAAACGACGAAATGATTGACCTGTAGCGCGGCTAGCCGGCGACTGCACGGCGACACGGCCACCTGGAAATGGTCCTGGTTCAGGAGCTGCGTCTTCGCCGGGGGAAACGCGAGCATCGTATTCGCATACCGGTTGTACAGATCTTCCGGCGTCCCCTGGCCGGCGGTGAGAAACCGGTAAAGGCCGAGGTCGGGAGCAAACTGGACCGACGCGAGCGATGGCACTCCGTGACCGACGAGCGTGTTCCCGAAATGCAATTGATAGTCGACGATGCGGCCGGGCTTCTCTGCCAGTGCGCGCTCGATGGCTGCGTATCCACTCCCCTTGAAGAACAGATCCCGCGTCCGGATGATCGGATTGACCTTGACGTTGATCAGGAAGACGGCGAGCGCCCAGCCGGCGGCGAGCACGAAGGCACCGCGACTGTCGTGAAGAACCAGCAGCCCGACCATGGAGGTCACGGCCACGACCGTCATCGGGAGCCAGTGCCAGGTCATCGGGATCGAGGGCAGCAGATGCTGGTGGGCGCCGACGAACGCCGTCGCCAGCGCGAGCAAGCCGAAGGCGACCTCGCTCCAGGCGAGCCGCCGCGTCGGCGGATTCGCGACGAGCTCGGCGAGCAGGGATGCCGCGAGGATGGCGACGGCGATCCCGAACGGGAACAGGGTCCTGATTCCCGGAGACCAGCGCATCAACGTGAGGGTCCCGAACCAGCGGGGCAGCGGCAGGAACATCCAGGCGCCGAGCAGCGCGCAGGCGAACACGGTCCCGGGGTTCCGCCGGGCCACCGCCCGGAATGCGGCCCGCACCTGCGCGCTGACGGCGGCCGTCGCGAGCAGCAGGAAGAACGGGATCGTTTCGACGACCGACGCTTCGCACACGTTCATCCACGGGGCGCGGCCGACGTACTCGGCCTCGCCTTTGATGGGCGTCAACACGTCGTGCGACGGCAGCATCATGTCGAGCAGCCGGTCGAGGGACAGCTCTCCGCCGAGCGAGATCCGGTTCCCCGGATACGCCGTGTGCGAGACGAGCGCGAGGTACGGCGAG
>Ga0114129_10008951_pt1 | contig 14267 bp, 6 predicted proteins | sample RhiMetdeltSRZDD1_FD_80071 | JGI IMG/M metagenome (GOLD analysis project Ga0114129, IMG submission 80071) | Populus rhizosphere microbial communities from Tennessee, USA - Rhizosphere MetaG P. deltoides SRZDD1 (version 2) (version 2) | ecosystem: Host-associated > Plants > Roots > Rhizosphere >... | reverse complement strand
TCGCGGCGCAGGACAAGTTCTTCGGCTTTTTCCTGCAGGACGATTTCAAGCTCTCGTCGAAGCTGACGCTCAATCTGGGCCTGCGCTATGAACTGGAAACGCCGATCACCGAACGTTACGACCGGCTGGTGGCGGGTTTCGCGTTCGATCAATCCAACCCGCTGGAAGCGGCGGCCAAGGCTGCCTACGCGCTCAACCCGATTCCCGAATTGCCGGCGTCGCAGTTCCGCGTGCTGGGCGGATTGCAGTTCGTCAATCAAGGCGCCGCCGGGCGCAGTCCCTTCAAAGGCGAGAAGAACAATTTCCTGCCGCGCTTCGGCCTGGCGTGGCAGCCACTGGAGAAGCTGGTGGTGCGCGGAGGTTACGGCTTGTTTTACGACACGCTGGGCGTCAACACGACCGCGCCGATCCAAACCGGCTTTTCGCAGAGCACGCCGATTCAGGCGTCGCCCGACAATGGAATAACTTATGTAGCCACCTTCGCCAATCCGTTCCCGAGCGGATTGCTCGCGCCCCAGGGGGCGGACGGCGGGTTGTTGACCAACGTCGGGCAGGCGATCACGTTCTTCGACCCGAACATGAGGCACGCGTATGCGCAACGCTGGTCGTTGGGCCTGCAGTACGAATTGCCTCTGGGTTTCGTGGCGGACGCCGCTTATGTCGCCAATCGCGGCGCGCGGCTGGCAGTCACGCGAAATTACAACGCGACGCCTAATCGATATCTTAGTACGAAGACGGAGCGCGATGAGGCGACAATCAACTTCCTGTCGCGGCAGTTCCAGAATCAGAACCCATTCTTCGGCCTCAATCCGATCTTTACCAGCCGCAATATCACGCGCGAACAGTTGCTGCGGCCCTTCCCGCATTTCGGCGCTGTCAACGTCGAAGAGCCCATCGGCTATTCGTGGTATCACGCGTTGCAATCGAAGGTCGAGAAACGCTTCGCCAAAGGACTCACCTTCCAACTGGCTTACACATGGTCGAAGTTGATGGAAGCGATCGAGTTCCTGAACGCGGCCGATCCCATGCCGTACGAATCCATCAGCAGCTTCGACCGAACGCACCGCGTCGCGGCCAGCGGCATCGCGGAACTGCCCTTCGGCAAGGGACGCAAGTTCGCCAACGATCTGCCGCGCTGGGCCGACACTTTCGTCGGCGGCTGGCAGATCGCCTTTATCGTGCAGCGCCAGTCGGGGCCGCCGATCGGCTTCGGCAATGTGATATTCACCGGCGACATCAAGAACCTCAAGCTCGAAGGAGATCAACGCGACGTGGATCGCTGGTTCAACATTGACGCCGGCTTCAACCGCAACGCGGCGCAGCAACTGGCCAGCAACGTGCGCTCCTTCCCGCTGCGGTTCAGCGGCTTGCGCGCTGACGACCAGCAACGCTGGGACTTTTCGCTGAGCAAAAAGTTCAACATCACCGAGCGCATCAACGCCAGCTTCCGCGCCGAGGCGTTCAACTTGTTCAACCACGTCAATTTCAGCGGGCCGAACACCACTCCGACCGACACAAACTTCGGTCGGATTACGGGCACGCAATCCGCCGCTCGGAGTTGGCAGTTCGCGTTGAAGATCACCTATTGAGTTCCGAAACAGAATGCGTTTCAAATACATCAACATTTACACAGGAGTCATTCACGAGTTCGCAGAACTCGCCCGGAACCGATGCGCGTTGGAAGCGACGCGTACCCAGGGATTTTCCGAGGAGCGCCACTATGCAACACCTTAATTTTTTTCAGGTAGAGGCTTCCGTCCGTTTCTTCAAGACAATCCTGCTACTCATTCTCGCGTGTGGCGTCGCTCAGGCCCAGAACTTCCAGGCGACTGTCGTCGGCCAGGCGCTTGACGCCAACGGGGCAGCAGTCGTCGGCGCGAAGGTGACGATCACGGCGCAGGGCACCGGGCGCAAAGCGACTGCGACCACAGGCTCCGACGGCGGTTACGTCATCCCACAATTACCGCCCGGCGTCTACGAACTGCGTGTCGAAGCTAATGGATTCCGCCGCGCGGTCACTTCCGGGATTCAGCTAGAGACGGGGCAGACACAGCGAATCAACTTCCAGCTTGAAACGGGGGCGGTGAACGATACTATCACCGTCTCGGCCGAGACTCCGCCGATCAACACCGACACTTCGAGCAAGGGCGAAGTGATTGTCCAGAAGCAGGTGCAGGATCTGCCGCTCAACGGGCGCGATTTCACCGACCTCGCGTTTCTCGCGCCCGGCATCTACCGCCGCCCCTCGGACGACGATCAGGGCAACAGCTTCTCCGCCGCTGGCACGCGCACCGATTCGGCCAGCTTCACACTCGACGGAGTGGTCAACCGCGCCGACCGCAACGGTGGCGTCGGCGTCAACACGTCGGTCGAATCGATTCGCGAGTTCAGCGTCTCGACCTCGACCTACTCGGCCGAGTATGGGCGCACGGCGGGCGCGCAGGTCAACGTCGTTTCCAAATCAGGAGCGAATCAATTTCACGGCTCCCTCTTCGATTACTTGCGCAACGACATCTTCGACGCGCGCAACTTCTTCCAGCCAGCCGGCGAAGACAAGACGCTCAAGCGCAATCAATTCGGCGGCAGTCTGGGCGGTCCCGTCACTCTGCCGGAGAGGATTTTCGGTCCGGCCAATTACAACGGGCGCGATCGCACGTTCTTCTTCTTCAGTTACGAAGGAACGCGCGAGCGCCGCTCCGCCGTGTCGCTGCAAAACGCGCCGAACGAGGCCTGGCTGCGCGGCGATTTCCGCAACGTGCGCGGGCCAGGCCCCGACGGTATTCTGGGCAACAGCAATGACACCAATCGTGTTCTGTTCATCGATCCGGTCACGCGCCAGAAGCGCGAATTCCCGACGCCGAACGTGATCCCCGAATCGATGTTTCATCCCGTCTCGAAGCGGATGCTGCAATTCATTCCGGCGGCGAACATCGCAGGTTCGCTTGATGGATACAACGCCAGCGGAGTGAACGACGTGAACCGCAATCAGTATTTGCTCAAGATCGATCAGCGGTTGTCGCAGAACAATAATCTCTTTGCGCGCTGGGCGCGGCAGACCAACGACAGCTTCGACCCGTTTCCGTCGGCGCGAAACTTCTATCCTGGCTTCGGGCGTGACGTGATCAACCGCTACGATTCGGTCGCGCTATCCGACACTCACAGCTTTTCCCCGACAACGATCAACGAGATTCGCCTGGGCTTCTACGAACAACGCAACCAGAATCTGGGCGAAAACCGCGACCAGGATTGGAACGCCGTCTTCGGCATTCCGGGCCTGAGCGTCGCGCCCGACCTGCAGGGTTGGCCGGCGATCCGCATTGACGGCTTTTCGGAGTTCGGCGACCGGCCCAACGACCCGTTCGTTTACACGATGAAGAACCTGCAGCTCTTCGACGTGTTGACGATGGTTCGCGGCAGCCACAACCTGCGCGCCGGCGCAGACGTGATACGCTCGACCTATCTCGAAGCCGATGTGCGAAACGTGCGCGGCGACTTCCGATTCCGCGGGCGCACGACGAGTCCGAACAACTCCGCGCTTCCGGGCTTCTATTCATTCGCCGATTTCCTGCTGGGCATCCCCGATTCGACGCAGCGGCAGATCGGCGCGCCTCCCGACGATCTGAACGGATGGCAGTACGCCTTCTTCATACAGAACGATTGGCGCGCGCGCCCGTGGCTGACGCTCAATCTGGGTTTGCGATATGAACTTCAACTGCCGATGAAGGAGTCGCGAAACCTGCTGGCCAACTTCATCCCTGAGCAGGGACAGGTCATCAGGGCGGGAACGCCCGCGTTTCCCGAAGCGCTGCTCGAAACAGACAGGAACAACATCGGCCCGCGAGTCGGCTTCGCCATGCGCCCGTTCAAAAACGACCGCACGGTAATTCGCGGAGGCGGAGGAATCTATTACAGTCTCGAAACGTTCAACGTCGCGCGGCAGCAGTTGGCCGTGACCTTCCCGTTCCTTGTGCGCGAGCAGTACTCGCGGCTTACGTCTAACCCGCTGCTGATCAGCTTCAGCAATCCGTTTCCCGATCAACTTCGCGCGGTGCAGGGCGTCAACACGCCGGTCGGGGCGCAACTCGAAAATCCGACGCCGACCTTCTATCAGTACAACCTGACCGTCGAGCGCGAATTGGCGCGCGATCTCGCGCTAGAAATTGGGTACGTCGGCTCGCTGGGACGCCATCTGGGTCTGCGCTACAACATCAACGCGAATTATCCGACCGGACGGCTCAACACGCAGGGGCAGGTGATCAACGCGCGGCGCTATCCGCAATTCGCCGACATCACCTATCAGGAGCAGGGCGGCAATTCCAGCTACAGCGCGCTGCAAACCTCGCTGCGTCGCCGGGCGCGCGGGGGTCTGACACTGCTCGCGTCCTATACTTTCTCTCGCGCGATTGACAATAACTCTTCGACCAACAACTCGACGACCGGCGCGCAGCGCAATCCGCAAGACGTTCGCAACTTCGCCGCCGAACGCGCCGTCTCCGACTTTCATCGCCAACACCAATTTTCTGGCAGCTTCAACTATGAACTGCCGTTCGGCCGCAAACGCGCGTTGTTTTCAGGGGTGAGCGGATTGGCCGAGGCTTTGATAGGCGGCTGGCAGTTGAACGGCGTAGTGACGCTGCTTTCTGGACGCCCATTCACGCCGCAATACAACGCGCCCGACGTGTCGCAGCAGCGGCCCGACCTGATCGGCGACCCGTACGCGAACATCCCCGACGGCTTGTATTTCAATCCGGCGGCCTTCGCGCGCCCAACGCCCACGGCGCAAGACCCTACTGTCTTCGGCAATGCCGGGCGCAACATTCTGATCGGCCCTGATTTTCGCAGCGTGGATTTGTCACTGTTGAAGAATTTCCAGTTACGGGAAGGACTGCGGCTGCAATTCCGCGCCGAATCGTTCAACGCGTTCAACCACCCGAACTTCCAGATCCCGGTCAATTTCCTGGATGACAGCGACGTGGGCCGCGTGAGGATCACGGCGAATGAAGGGCGCGAATGGCAGTTCGCATTAAAGCTCATCTTCTGATCTAAGGAGTTTAGAGGGGAGCAAAAGAGGTAAAAAGAACAAGGAGGGCAAGAAGTTACTTTTTGTTGTTTTTTGCCTTTCTTGCCTTTTTTGCTTCTCACGTCGCTCCGCAAAAAGGGGTATGAAGTTAGCGACAAGCTTATCTTTGGTTTTATTTCTGGCCTCATCGGACCTTGCGTGGCAGGGCAAGCCGCGTCTTTGCTCGCTCGACGCCGAACGATTGCGGCAAGCCAGATCGCGTTCGACTGACGCCGCAATGCGACCGGCGATGGACACGCTGCGCCACGATGCCGACAATTCGCTCAAGGCCGGCCCGTTTTCCGTCATGCGGAAAGAGCGCATGCCGCCAGGCGGCGACAAACACGACTATCTCTCGCTCGCGCCTTACTGGTGGCCCGATCCGAAGAGCAAAGAAGGATTGCCCTACATCCGCCGAGACGGCGAAACCAATCCCGACAGCAAGCGCGGCACGGACGCGCCGGTGATCGTCGCGATGGCCGGCGCCGTCGAGACGCTGGCTATCGCTTATTACTTCACCGGCGAGGAGCGCTACGCCGAACGCGCGGCGCTGCTCATCCGGGCCTGGTTTCTAGACCCGGCAACAAAGATGAACCCGAACTTTCGCTACGCCCAGGCGATTCCCGGCCACAACGACGGGCGCGGAGCCGGACTGATCGAAAGCCGCCACTTCATCAAAGTGGTGGACGCGGCGGGGCTGCTCGGAGGTTCGCGCGCATGGACGGACAAGGACGCGCAGGCGTTAACCGCCTGGTTCCGCGAGTTCGTCGGCTGGATGCGAACCAGCCCGAACGGCAAAGACGAGTCGCAGGCAAAGAACAATCATGGCAGTTGGTACGCCACGCAACTGGCCTGTTATGCGCTCTTTATCGGCGACAAGGAATTGGCGCGCAAGACCGCCGAAGCCGCGCGCGACCGCATCGCGTGGCAAATCGAGCCCGACGGCAAACAGCCGCAAGAGTTGCAGCGCACGCGCGCGCTGGGGTATTCGGCGTTCAACCTGGTGGCGCTGATGACGCTGGCCGAAGCAAGCATACAGGTCGGCGTCGATCTTTACGCTTATCAAACAAAGGACGGTCGGGGCATCCGGCGCGCCCTCGATTACCTGGCGCCTTATGCAGACGCCTCGCGCGAATGGCCCCATCAGCAGATCAACGAGATGGAGAACGCGCGGCGCGATCTGGCGTACCTGCTGCGTCGAGCGTCCATCGCCTACCGCGAAGCGCAATATGAAGAGTTGTTGGATAAACATCTGGCCGCGGCCGCCGCCCAACAACGATGGCAATTGCTATGGCCGCGATGGGCGATCCCACCGCAGTCTCGGTAGTTTTTCTATGCGACATTTATTCATCCAAAAACTTACCGGCAAAAGTAGCGCAAACTGGACAGTTTGCGCCGCTTCCAAATTAAAACCATTCGGGGAAACCAGGGCGGGCGCCTGGTTCGCACGACTGGCAATCAGATACCAGGTGAAGAAAGCGCGCAAACTGGACAGTTTGAGTTACTTTCGCCGAGCGTCTTTGATATTGCTGGCGCTCTGGCTAATTGTTTCGGCTTTGACATCGTTCGCGCAAGACGCCCGCGAGTCGCTCGGCCCTAAGGACAAGCCGGCGCAAGCCAAAGGGCCGCACCCACTGACGCAATTGATGGCGACGCTCAATTCGTCGTTGCGGCCGGAACTGCGGGGCAAACACCCGCGCGTCTATGTGACGGAAGCTGGAATAGTGAAATTGCGTGAACACGCGCGGACGACGCATCGCGATCTTTGGCAGCGCGCGCTGCTGCAGGTTCGCGCGTTGAAGAATGAGCCGCCCCCGCCGCCCGCTCAGGAGCGCCGCGCGCAGAACGAGGTCGGCATCGGGATCGCCGAGGCCGCGTTGGCGTACAAGATCGAAGGCGACAGGAAGTATCTGGACGCGGCAAAGAACTACCTCGAAGCCGCCGTCAGTTACGACATTTGGGGTTACGCCTACAACAAACCAAACGTCGATCTGGCCGCTGGACATCTGCTTTATGGGATGGGTTGGGGCTATGATCTGCTCTACCACGATCTGACCGAGACCGAGCGCGCGCGCTACCGCGAGAAGATCGCGAAGCAGGCGCGACTGCTATTCGATTACTACAAACCGAAGCCGGGGCGGACTTACTCTTACAGCCAGAATCACGTCTTCATTCCGATGGCCGGGTTGGGCGTGGCTGCATACGCGCTCTACGATGAGGTCGAGGATGCGCCGGAGTGGGCCAAGCTGGCGCGCGCCATCTACGACCGCGTGCTGGCGACCTATTCAGCAGACGGTTACTACTACGAGGGTTTTGAATACTGGATCTTCTCAACGCCGTGGCTCGTCCACTACCTCGACGCCCACGCGCACGCGACCGGCGAGGATTTGTACGACCGGCCCGGATTCCGCCGGACGCATCTGTATGTCGCGCATTCGCTCCTGCCTGATGGGCAATACGTCTTCGACTTCGGGGATATTTTCGAGGGGCCAATGACTCGCAACCGCAAAGGCGAGGAGTACAAACGCGCGGCGCCTGGCGGGCGTTTTCATACCAACTATAACCTGCTTTACCGGATGGCCTCGCGATTCCGCGACGCCGAGGCGCAGGGAGTGGCGGCGTGGATGGAGGGGCTGGATCATCACAACGCCGAAGATTACTGGTCGCTGTTGTGGTACGACCCTTCGGTTCCGGTCGTCTCAATTCATCGCCAGCAGCCCTGGCATTACTTCGCCGATCACGAAGTTGTCTTCTGGCGCAGCGACTGGACGCCGCGAGCCGTCGCGTTCGCCTTCAAATGCGGACCGCCTGAAGGCCATCACACGAAAGACGCGCTCAAGACTTTTCTGGACTGGCATCTTTCAACGGGGCACGCTCACCCCGACGCCAACAGCTTCATCATATACGCCAGAGGGAAATATCTGACCGGCGATACTGGCTACGCGGGACTGCCGATGACCGAGCAACACAACACCATCCTGATCGACGGCGCGGGGCAGGCGAGAGAGGGCAAGGGGCACGACGTATTCGATGATGTTTCTTACGACCGACTCGATCAGATCCGGATTGCTGAGGTGATGCTCGAACCCCGTTTCGCCTACGTGCGGGGCGAAGCGGCGCCCGCATACGAAGACCATCTCGGCGTGAAGCGATTCACGCGAAACTTTCTCCTCACAGCTCCTGGCGATTTCGTGGTGTGGGACGACGTGGAGACCGGCGAGCCCCGCCGGATTACATCGCTGCTGCACGCCGACGTGCGAATCGAGCAGGTCGGCAAAAATCAATTCCTGCTCAAGAACGGAGATGAGGCTTTGCGCGCGATCATCGTCGAGCCTGAGACTGCGACCGCCACGATCGAAGCCAACACGGTGACCTCGGCAGGGCCGCCCGGATCGGTGGATAAAGGCCCTCGACAAGAGCGCGGGTCGCGGCTGGCAGTATCGACTACGGCGCCGGCGACGAAAACCCGGTTTACTATTCTACTAAAGATTGAAGATCATCGATGATCCGATTCAAAAGCCTGGCAAGATAAAAAGGGTGACAGGAAATTGCCAGAACCTGTCACCCTCACCTTATTACCCTATTAACAAACTGGGTGGAACGACACACCAGGTTTGCTATCAGGAGTGTAGTGAGGCGCAGTAGTGCAATTGCGGCGCCGAATTGATGGTGTCGAATGTAGGGCGTTTCGCAGAGACATTGTCCCGAAACGCCACGTAGATTGGGTGTGCATTTGCGACCCGAAACGCCACATAGTGCGACAAGGAAACTCTCAAGCCGAGTGCAAGTTTTTCTCAAGAGGTCCGATGGATACTGCGCGTGTTACTGTGCCGTTTCCGACATCGCAAACGGCATTTGTTTTGCAAGATCAAAGCGCAAAGGAGAGAAAGAATGCATAACCAATCGAAACAACTGAACGTTCCGGCGGAACTGGCCGACAACCTGATCGACTCCCTTGGCGACTTGACCGCCATCGAGGGCGACGAACTGCGCCGCCAAGTCATCATGCTCATCGACCACTCATATGCGCTGGGCTACGTAGCCGGCTCTAGCGCGGGACTCATGGTCAGAATGCGATCCAGGCTCGCGCTCGCGGAGCAGGATATCAAACTGGCGCTGTCCACCATCCGCGAGCGCCTGTCTATGATCTTTCATGATCACGGACGCCGTTTCCGCCTGCGTGAGGAAGTCCGCAACGAGCTTCTTCACTTGCATTGATCGTGCGCAGAGGTGAAATTGGCGCGACTGAAAAGTGGCTGCAAGTCTCGATGCGGCGAGGGCACAGGCGGATAATGTGATCGGGTAAGGAAGCGACGTTGCCGCCACTCCCTCCCCTCAGAACTAAATGGGCCAGTTTCCAGGCAATCAGGCGCGTCAACATCAGATTGGACATTGAGTCGTCTCCCCCATCTACCAGTCGGACACGATGATGGATGCGCCTACCGGTTTCATTGGCGCCCTTCTCACGGCATTGCGGGCATCGTCCGCTATGTGGTCGCAGATGATTGTAAACAAGCAGCCTCTCGTCAACGTCCTGTTGTAGTTCTTCTAAAGAGTGGTAGATCTTCTTGCGAAAGGCAATGCTGTAGAACGGTTATCGAACTTCCTTTTTTGATTTTGTCTGCCAACTCGATTCCCCTCAATGTTACTTCCGCATTCCCAAATGTCTTGAACCCCAGCATCGAATAACATCTCTGCGGCGCCTTCCGGTGATCCCTGTCCATACTAATAATTCCGTCTCTCTTTGTTTTCATGCGCTTACAGACATCCAGCGTTAGCAGTTAACTTGCCATTATTAATGAGCCCTCTACGCTAGGATCGAATTTTGGCGAAGGACAGTACTGTCCGAGTAATTTTCATAGAGGCTGCGCCGGGGCATTTCTTTCATACGCAGTTCGGTGTATATTGGGCGCCGTCTCAACAAAACAGTTTTGGCTTCAGGCGCCTGTTACAGTTTCTTGGTAACAGGAGAATAGGGAAGCGGGTGAAACTCCCGCACGGTCCCGCCACTGTGAAAGCCTTTTGATTCTTTTCCTCTCCAATCTTGCGCCACTGCGCGAAAGCGTGGGAAGGCCTATGAAGGAAAAGACACGTCGTATGTACTCGATGTAAAGGCTCAAGTCAGGAGACCTACCTGAAGTTCGGTCGTGTATGTGAACTCTTCGGGGATTGAGAGAGGGCGACATCTTTCTGAATCTATTATTCCTCCAAATACAGATATTATTACACGATAGAAGCGCGAAGTTCATCTGCGTTTGACCTCCAAAACTGACCGGCGGGTCTACCGCCGATAGTCATCAATGCGCGTCCGGGCTCTAGCCGGGCTTTTCCTGGGCTTTTGAGGTCAGGCAATGATCGTCTTCATTTCCGCGGCCGCGACCGAGCGACAAATGGTCACCGCCGCGTCAAAGAGCTTGCCAGTTGGGTTTCCTACAGTACGGGCGGTGGATAGTGGGAAATTGCAAGCGGACCACGAGATCGACATCCTACTGGCTAACGTTGGCGAGGCGCCGTGTGTCTTCGTGGTTCGAGTGCTCGGCGGGAAAAGTTATTTTGAACGTGGATTTGCGCGGCTGCGAGACTTTTGTCGCGGGCGCAACCGATATTTGATCGCGTTACCGGGAGATCAAAATCCCGACGCCGAATTGGACGCCATCTCCAATATCCCACTTGCGGTGGCGGCTAAGGCCTTTCAATACGCCCTGGCGAGCGGCGTTGAAAACTATAGAAATCTGCTTCGCTATTTGTCCGATGTCTTTCTCTCCACGGCATTCGGCTTCGATGGGCCCGCTCCAATACCCGACGCGGGGCTGTATCATCCGGAATCAAGCGATCGCGGGGCTTGCGCGAACTTGAACCTCGCGGAATTTCGGCATTGTTACTGGCGCGAAAATCGGCCCGCCATAGGTATTCTGTTTTATCGCGCATACTGGCAGAGCGGTGACCTGTCGGTCGTGGACGGGCTGGCGCGCGAGATCGAAGCGCGCGGTTACAACGTCCTGCCCGTGTTCTGCTACAGCCTGCGCGAAGAGTCGGCCAAGGCGCCCTCCGCCAACATCTTTTCCAGATACTTCGTAAATGACGCCGCGCCGACGGTCGATTGCGTCATCAGCCTGTTCAGCTATGCGGTCGCGGAACTCCTGCGCGAAGAGAGAACCACCACGGCCGGCGGTCAGATGGTTGATTATTTGCGGACGCTCGCCATCCCTTTCGTTCAGGCGATCACGACCTCGCTGACCGTTTCGGACTGGCAAGAAAGCGAGGCGGGTTTACCGCCCTGGGACGCCGCCACGAAGGTCGTCATGCCGGAATTCGACGGGCGCATCATCGGCCAGGTCGTAGGGTTCCGCCAGCAGGGCGCCAACGGCAATGCGAATTCTGAAACGGAATCTTACACAGTTGGCCTCGCCGACCGCATTCGGGCCTGCGTCGATCTGGCGACGCGCTATTCCGTTCTGCGCCGGAAGCCGAATGCGGAAAAAAGACTAGCCCTCGTTCTGACCAATTTCGCGAACCGGCATGGGCGCATCGGAAGCGCCGTCGGATTGGATACGCCCGCTTCCGTGGCGCGCCTGATGCGAGGCTTGCGCGAACGCGGGTACCACGTGACAAACATTCCCGAAAGCGGCGACGCTTTGATGGAGGAACTGATCGCCCTTGGCGGCTATGACCAGGAGTATCTGACTGAAGATCAGATGCGACTTTCAACTGCCCGTTACAACTCCGCAGAATACGAGCGATGGTTTTCGGAATTCCCGGCTGTTAATCAAACCGCCCTGGAAAAGGAATGGGGCGCGCCGCCGGGCAACGTGTTCCGGCGCGGCGAAGAGATTTATGTCGCGGGCAAGTTGTACGGCAACATCTTCGTGATGATTCAACCGCCGCGAGGCTTCGGCGCCAACCCGCTGGCGGTCTACCACAGCGGCGACCTCATCCCGACGCATCATTACCTGGGCGCGTACCACTGGTTGCGTCATGTGTTCCGGGCAGACGCGCTGGTGCAGTGCGGTAAACATGGGACGCTGGAATGGTTGCCAGGCAAAGGCGTAGGTCTGTCTGAAAGTTGTTACCCCGAACTCGCCATTGGCGACCTGCCAGTCTTCTATCCCTTCATCATCAATGACCCGGGCGAGGGGACGCAGGCCAAGAGACGAATGCATGCATGCGTCATCGACCACCTGATCCCGCCCATGACGCAGTCCGAAACCTATGACGAGCTCGCGCGACTGCAACAGCTGCTGGGGGATTACGCGAACGCCCAGCGAATCGATCCGGAAAAATTGGCTTTGATTCAGCAGGACATATGGAACGCGGTGGTCGCCGCCAATCTTCATCAGGACCTTGGCGTCGATGCGCAGCCGGACGATGAGGCATACGGCGAATTTATCCAGCACATTGACGGATACCTGTGCGAAATCGGCGATCTGCAGATCCGCGACGGTTTGCACGTCCTGGGGCAAATGCCGGAAGGCGAGCAGCTCATCAACCTGGCGTTGGCCTTAATCCGACTCGATTCGCCCGGGTTTACCGGAATTCGTCGCGCCCTCGCCGAAGACTATGGTCTGGATTATGCCTCGCTGAGCGAGGCGGCCAGCCTTGGCGCTTTGTATCGGGGCCCATTGCCTTCGTTTCCGGCGACAGTAGCGGACAGCGATCCGGTCCGCACGAATGGCGATTTGCTGCTCCGATTGGAGAAGGTAGCGCGGTTACTCGTTACCCATCTGTCGGAGAATGAATTTGCGCTGGACGACATCAGGAAGGCTCTGGCTCTATGCAACCTGCCCTCGAGCGGAAAAACCGGAGAAACGCTGCGCCGGCTGACGGACAGAATCATTCCCGATTTACGCCGCACGGATGAAGAGTTGCTCAACCTGCTCGACGGTTTGAGCGGGCTTGCCGTGCCTGCCGGTCCGAGCGGCGCCCCGACCAGAGGCATGACTAATATACTTCCGACCGGACGGAATTTTTATTCAGTCGATGTCCGCGCAATTCCGTCGCCCTTCGCCTGGCAAGTCGGACAAAGACTCGGGAACGATCTGCTGAAACAGTACCTGGAGCGCGAGAGACGCTATCCCGAAGCAATCGGAATGACGGTCTGGGGGACTTCCAACATGCGGACGCAGGGCGATGACATCGCGGAGATCCTGTGGCTGTTGGGTGTCCGTCCGATATGGCAAGAGGAAAACCGGCGCGTCACGGAATTGGAAGTTATCCCGCTTTCAGAGCTGAACCGCCCTCGCGTGGACGTCACGGTCAGGATGTCGGGTTTCTTCCGCGACACGTTCCCGGGGGTTGTGAGCTTACTTGACCGCGCGATCAATCTGGTCGCCGATCTGGAAGAGCCGGAAGACGAAAATTTCGTGCGCAAGCACGTCCGTCAGGACGAAGAGAAATTCACAAGAGGCGGCGTCGAGCAGGCGCGGGCGAAGGCGCGTTACCGGTTGTTTTCCAACAAGCCGGGTTCGTATGGCACGGGCATTTTAACGGCCATCACAGAATCGAACTGGGAGACCAGCGACGACCTGGCGCGCATTTATCTCGAATGGGGCGGGTTCGCCTATACCCGTGACATTTACGGCGCCCCCGCGCACGACGAATTTCAATACAGGCTGACGGGGACGGAGATCGCGGCGCAGAACAAAGACAATTACGAGCACGACATTTTTGACAGCGACGATTACATGCAGTTTCACGGGGGAATGATCGCCGCCATCAGGTCGCTCACCCGGAGCGATCCGATGGCCGTCTTGGGCGACTCTGGGAACCCTGAAACGGCGAGGAATCGTGACGTCAGGGAAGAAGCGCGCCGCGTCTTTCGCGCCCGCGTGGCGAATCCGAAATGGCTTCGCGCGATCAGGCGGCATGGCTACAAGGGCGCGCTCGAGATGGCGGCGACGGTTGACTACCTGTTCGGCTATGACGCGACGGCGCAGGTCATTGACGACTGGATGTACCAACAGGTGGCGGAAAAGTACGTGCTGGACGAAACAAGCCGCGAATTCTGCGAGCGCAGCAACCCTTGGGCGTTGCGCGAAATGACGGGGCGTTTGCTCGAAGCGGCGGAACGAGGGATGTGGGCCGAACCGCATGCGGAGACGCTGTCGAGCTTGAAAACAGCTTATCTTGCGAACGAAGGGCTTCTCGAAGCGAAAGGCGAACGGCAATGAGCTTGGATACGACGCTGGATGCTTTGAAAACGTCAGGCGCG
>Ga0114129_10008950_pt1 | contig 14267 bp, 10 predicted proteins | sample RhiMetdeltSRZDD1_FD_80071 | JGI IMG/M metagenome (GOLD analysis project Ga0114129, IMG submission 80071) | Populus rhizosphere microbial communities from Tennessee, USA - Rhizosphere MetaG P. deltoides SRZDD1 (version 2) (version 2) | ecosystem: Host-associated > Plants > Roots > Rhizosphere >... | reverse complement strand
TCCCGCCCGTCGACGGCCCACGGAAAGTTAACGCCGTTCGCATACCCGGCTCGGACCGGGGCGGCGACCCCGAACGAGGCCGCCTCGAGGGCGACGTGGCGGCCGGCAAGGAACAACTCGAGCATCTGGTCGAGCCCCGTGTACTCCGCGCTCTGGTAGACGCAAAGCCGCTCGGGAACGCGCAGGTTGCCGTTGAACAACGCGAGCCGCGTATTCGTGCCGCCGATGTCGCCTGCGAGGATCATCGCGCCTCAGTGTGGGGCCGCCGTCCTCCCGTCGAATCGGCGAAATCGCCAGGGTTCAGGCTGCCCGAACCGCGTCGCCGGAGCGCGGTGCAGCCAGGCGATTGGCCGCGTCGATGGCCGCCACCTTGTAGGCACCGGCGAATGTCGGGGCGTTGAAGACCGCGTGCACGAAGTAGTCGACCTCGAGCCCGGCTGTGATCGCCAGCTGTCCAAGATGGACGAGCTCGGTCGCCGACGTGCCGAGGATGTGGACTCCGAGGATGCGCCTGGAGTCCGCGTCTACGAGGAGCTTCAGGAGCCCCGACCGATCGCCTGCGATCTCGCCTCGCGCGAGCTCCCGATAGCGGGCGACCCCCGCGACGTATGGAACAGCGGCGCCGATCAGCTCCGGCTCCGAACGGCCCGCGAACGAGAGCTCGGGGATCGTGTAGATAGCGAACGGAAGCACACCCGCACCCTCCGGCGCCAGGCAGAAGGCGGCGAGGGCCGCCCGCCGACCTTGCTCCATCGCGGTCGACGCGAGCCGGGGGAAGCCGGTCACGTCGCCGACGGCGAAGATGTGGGGCTGAGCGGTCCGGTAGTCCCTGTCGACGGCGATCCGGCCGTGGCGGTCGGCCTCGAGCCCGGCAGCTTCCAGGTCGAGCTCGTCGGTGGCGCCACGGCGACCCCCCGCATGCAGCACGACCTCGGACGAAAGCCGTTCGCCGCCGAGCAGGCACGTGACCGCTCCACCTCCGCTGTGGCGCTCGACCGCCACGGCCTCCTCGCCCAATCGGAAGACGACGCCGCGGCCGCGTAGGTGGTACTGCAGCGCCTCGACGAGCTGCCCGTCCACGAACTCGAGCAGCCGCGCGCGCCTGTCGACGAGTGTCACGCGCAACCCGAGCGCGGCGGCCATGGAGGCGTATTCGAGCCCGATTACGCCGCCCCCGATCACGGTCAGCGTTCTCGGGAGTTCCGCCAGGCCGAGGATGCCGTTCGAGTCGAACACGGCGCGATCGTCGAAGTCGATCGCCCTCGGCCTCACGGGCTTCGTTCCGACCGCGATCACCAACCGCTCCGACCGAAGGAGCCGTCGACTCCCTCTGACATCGACCCTCAGGGTGTGCGCGTCGACGAACGACGCCGAGCCGGCAATGACGTCGACGCCGTTGCGGCGAAGCTCGTCGTGGATCACTTCGCGCTCGTGCTCGATCACCTGGTGCGTGCGCCAGAACAGATCGTCGGTGGTGAGCTCGTGCCTCGCGCGGTACGCGTTCCGATAGATCCCGTGTCCCTGGCCGGTCAGCTCGACCACGGCCGCCCGCAGCGTCTTCGACGGCACCGTGCCGACGTTCGTCGACACCCCGCCAATGGCCTCGCGCTCGACCACTGCGGCGTGCTTGCCGAGCTTTGCGGCCTCGATCGCGGCGCATCGGCCGGCAGGCCCTGACCCGATCGCGATCAGGTCGTATGCCGCTACGGCCGTCACGCAGCGGCACGCAGCTGGGCGAGCGCAGGATGCGCCAAGAGTTGCTTGAGGGCGGCAGCTTCGATCCGCCGCACCCGCTCGCGCGAGATCCCGAGCTCCCTGGCCACGTCGTCCAGCGACTGCCGATCCCCGTCGATCCCGAAGCGGAGCTCGACCACGCGCCTCGAGCGCTCGCCGAGGCTGGAGAGGGCACGGACAAGAGTCCCCTGCTCGTCCTCGGCTCCGAGTTCGCCCGCCAGGTCTACCTCCCCCTCGGCGCCTATCAGGTCTTCCAACGTCGTCTCGTCACCTTGGCCGACCGGCGCCGAAAGCGACGCGACGCTGCTGGTGCGGCGAAGCTCCTCGACCCAGCGCGCATCTACTCCTGCAGCCGAAGCGACCTCGGAACACGACGGCGGTCTCCCGAGCGTCTGCGTGAGTCGCTCCTCTGTGCGGTTGATCGCGGTCGCCTGCGCCGCGAGGCGGATGGGGAGGCGGATCACTCGCGACTTGGTCGAGAGCGCGCGAGTTATGGCCCGCCTGATCCACCAGACCGCGTAGCTGGAGAACTTCGCCTCGCGGCGCCAGTCGTACCGCTCGACGGCGTCCAACAGCCCGAGGTTGCCCTCCTGGATCAGGTCGAGCATGTCCAGCCCCAGGCCCCTGTAGCGCCGTGCCACGGCGACGACGAGCCGGAGGTTCGACTCGGCCAAGCGCTGCCTTGCCCAGGCATCGCCGGCGGCCGCACGGCGCGCCAGCCGTACCTCCTCGGCGCGGGTCAGCAACGGGTGGCGGCCGATCTCGTCGAGATACCGCGAGAGCGAGTCGTCGGCGGCTTGGGTTGACCTTCGCTTCTGAGCTGCAGTCATGTCGCTCACGCTAGGCCCTCAGCCGCATGGTCGCGTCGGCGAGATCGCCTAACTCGCGACGAGCCGCGAAGACTCGCGCCGGCCCAGATCGCAGCGAGCCCAAGGCTCACACAGACGAGGAGTACGGTCAGGTAACCGGTCGCGCGGGCACCGTCGAAGAACACGACGCTGCGAAGCAGATTCCCGCCGGCTCCCGGAGGCAGCAGCTGCCCGATCGCGCCCAGCGGCTTCGGCAGGAGCTCCGGCGCCGACGCGATGCCCGACCACGCGTTGCCGACGAGCACCATCACCGCGGCTCCGATCCCTATCCCCGCGTGCCCGACGAGCGCCGCCAGCCCGGCGATTACGGACGCGATCGCGAGCATCGTCAGCGCGAGCACGCCCGCGTTCAGGACCCACGTCCCGCCGATCGCGCCCAGCCAGTTCTGCACCATGGCGGTGGCGACGAACCCGCCGACCGCCGACGCTGCCACCAGGACCCCCGCTTGCTGTGAGCCGGGGCGAATCGTGAGCGCCGCGATTGCCCCCAGCACGATGCTCGAGAGCACCAGCGGAAGGATCAGCGCGCCGAAGACAGTTCCGCGCGGGTCGTCGGAGTCCGCCGGAACGACCTCGACGAGCCGACCGGTCGCGCTGCCCGGTGCGGCGAAGGCGTGCTCCAGGAACGCCGCGACGAACGGGCTCGCCGCGGGAGCGGTGAGCAGCGTCGGGCGGGTCTTGGAAGCAACCAACGCACCGTAGACCTTGCGGTCCTCGATCGCCGCGCGGGCCTCGGCCGCGCTTCCGTACCGGTGGATGTCGAACGCGCCTCCCTGAGAGTCGAGCAGGCGGCCGACCGGCGCGGTGGCCGCATCCGACCCGGCCAGGCCGAGCGGCAGGTCGCGAGGCGCCAGGCGTGCGTTCGGCCACGCGAAGGCCGACAACGCGACCGCGAGGACGATCGGCACGATCACGATGGCTCGCAGTGACAGCGGATCGAACGAGCGAGCGCCCGGCGCCTCTGATGTGGGTTCGATTGGGCGTGTAGACACTGTTCTCCTCCCTTCCGAGGCGGCCGAGCGCCGCGCTCTGACGGTGCGCAAGGTGCGCGCGACGACAGCGCCGTCGCATCGGCGCAGCCGCCTAACCGGGATCAGGTATGAAGAGCCGGTCCGGGCAAGAGCCGAGCGGCGAGTAGGGTCAGGCCGGCACCGAGCGCGCCCATCACGAAGACACGGTCGTAGCCCGACTCGAAGGCAGCGCCCGCCCCCGAGAGGATGACGAAGGCGATTTGCACACCGAGTGTCGCGGCCGAGTTCCTGCCCACGACGTTCACCGAGATCGCCACCGCGGTCTTGTCGGTGCTCACGCCGTTGATCGTCACGAGGTAGATCGCCGGGAGGAGGAGGCCCCAGGTGAGGCCCAGGAGCGCGCTTCCGACGGCGAGCACGGCGTGAGTCTCGGGCGCCAGGGCGAGCGCCAGGTACCCGACCACGGCCAGCGCAGAACCGATGGCCACGAATGCGCGGGAGCCGACCCGATCAATCAGCCGCCCGCTGATCCAGCCACCAAAGGCGCTTGCCAGCCCGGTCGGGAGCAGGAGTAGCCCGATCTCGGTCGTACCGAGTCCGAGCCCGTAATCCGTGTCTTTCGGCGCCGCGGCGATCAGAGGGACGAGGAAGACCGCGAGGAAGAACGAGTAGCCGAAGAGAACGGCGCAGACGTTGGCGTCGGCGAATGGGCGCGTGACGACGAGGGCAAGGTCGACGAGCGGTTCGCGAACGCGCCGCTCGACGAGCGCAAACAGGACAAGAACGACCGCAGACGCCGCGAACAGGGCAACGATCCGAGGCGACGACCAGCCCCACGCGTTTCCCTTGGAGATCGCGAGCATGGCGGCAAGCAGGCCGAGCGCGAGAAGGAACGCGCCTCCGACGTCGACCGGCACGCGCGTGCGCAGCGGCGTCTCGGGGACGAGCGCCCAGATCGCCGCCCCCGTGGCAAGAGCCAGGGCGAGGAGGAACCAGAAGATCGCGTCGACCGAGACGTAGTCGACAAGCAGCCCACTGAGGACGAAGCCGATCGCGCCGCCGGCGGTAGCGCAGCCGACGACGGTTCCGATTGCCCGCGAGACGAGTCCGGGCTCGACTGTGTCGCGGGCGAGGCTGTACGAGAGCGGGCCGACGGCCGCACCGATGCCCTGGATGACGCGCCCCGCGATGGCCAGAGCAATGGCATCGGTAAGGGCACAGATCAGCGCCCCCACGGCGAAGGTGCCGAGTGAGACGAGCAACAGCCGCCGCTTCCCATAGATGTCGCCCATCCGCCCGAGCACCGGAACGGCCACCACGCTGGCGAGCAGGAAGCCGGTCACCAGCCAGCCGACCGCGACGAGCGAGGCGTCGTAATGGTCGGCCAAAGCCGGGAGCGCCGGGACGACGATGGACTGCTCCAGGCCAAAGTCGAGCGCTCCGAGCGCGAGCACGAACACGCCGGCGATCGAGAGGGTGCCGGCAGGCGGTTCGGCGGCGCGCGAGATCGTTGTCATGGGATCAGACCGCGGCGGCCTCCCTGGTCGACGACGGCTCCTCGTCCCCGAGCGGCATGCGAGCAAGCTGGGTTCGCGAGGTGATCTCGAGCTTCTGGAACACGTTGCGCAGATGGGCGTCGATCGTGCGTGGCGAGAGGAAGAGCTGGGTCGCCACGTCCTTGTTGGACAGGCCCTCGGCTACCAGGCGCGCGATCTGGAGCTCCTGAGGCGTCAACTGGCCCAGCGTGCTCGGGTCGCGCTTGCGTGCCGTTTCCCCCGTCGCTCGCAGCTCCGTTCGCGCCCGCTCGGCCCACGGCTCGGCCTTCAACCGCTCGAATCCCTGCAGGGCCGCCCGCAGCTGCGCCCGCGCATCGACCCGCCGGCGTTCCCGCCGCAAGTGCTCCCCGTAGAGCAGCTGGATCCGGGCAAGGTCGAACGGCCGTGCGTCGCCGCCGAGCCGCAGCGCCTCCTCGAAGTGCTCGGTCGCCTCCTCCCTGCCGGTCAACAGCGCACGACAGCTCTCGAGCAGCGGCTGCGCCCACGCGGCGCCCGAATGGGTTGCCCATTCGTCGAAAGCAGGAAGCGCCGCCTGGGCGTCGTCCGGGCGCCCGGCCCGAACGGCGGCTTCGACACGATCCGGAACGGTCATCACGACCCAGAACGGCTCGCGAATGCCGGGCCGGAGCTCCGCGAGCGCGGCGTACTGCTCGAGCGCTTCGGCCCAGCGACCGCGCCCCAGGTCGAGCAGGGCGAGAGTCCGCGCCACCGACGCCGCGCGCACCGCGAGCCCGTGTGCGGTTGCCAGGTCGAGCGCCTCGCCGGCGCGCGCACGAGCGGTGTCGTCGTCACCGCGGACCGCCGCGACGTGTGCCAGTGCGGTAAGCGGCATCGGGATCAAATTGTCGGCTCCGAGCTCTCGGGCCAGCTGCAGCGCCTCGACACCGGCGAGCTCGGCGCTGTCGAAGCGCTGCGCCACCGCGAGCTGTGAGGCGCGGAAGCCCAGTACCTCCACGAGGGCGGCGATCGCACCTTTCGTACGTGCGGCAGTGCTTGCCCTTCCCAGTGCGGCGAAGATCGCGCCGTCCTGCCCGAGCCACAGCGCCGAAACCGCGGTGAAGAGCAGATCGCGGGGATCGTCCGATTCCATACCCCAGGCGATCGCGCACTCGAGTCGCGGCGCTCCGCTCGCCGGATCGCCCCCGGCCATTGCTCCAAAGCCGGTCAACAGGTCTGCGACAAACGACCGAGAGTCGTACTCGTCCGGCAGCGGGATGCTGTCGGCAAGCGCGCAGGCCTCCTGGTAGGCGTCGAGCTCGCCGGCCTGCGAGGCGGCCTGCACCGCATAGGTGAGCAGCTCGAGAGCCTTGTGAGAGTCCATGCGGGCGACCTCGCGCGCCGCGTCCGTCAGCATCGTGACGGCGTCTCCAGGGCGGCCGCGCTGGATGTCCGCCATGCCACGGATCCGGGTGACCTCGGCGCGCAGCAGCGGATCTTCCACAAGTGTGAGCGCTTGACCCGCGAGTGCGACCGCAGTCTCGTCGGCACCAGCCATACTTGCCGCTCGCGCCGCGCGGACTAGGCGCCGACCGCGTGACGTGCCATCAGAAGACAACTCGGCCGCCCGCTCGAGCGCCCTGGCGGCAGCCATGTAGCCCGAGCGGTCCTCTGCGCGCTCGGCGGCGTCCTCGAGCGCCTGAACCACCTCCTCATCCGGCTCGACGGTGGACGCCGCGAGATGCCACGCGCGCCGGTCGGCGTGCGCATCGTCCAAGTCCAGTGCGTCGGCGAGCGCCCGGTGCGCCTCGCGGCGCGCGCTCGAGGTCGCCCCCTCGTAGACCCCCGACCTGACCAGCGGATGGCGGAACTCGAGGTGCTTTGCGTGGACGGCGATCAAGCCGGCCTCCTCGGCCGGATCGAGTGCCCGCGGCCCTGCTCCGAGCGCCGCGCCGGCGCGGGTCACGAGCGCGACGCTCTCGGAGTCGTCGGCCGCCGCTACCAGCAACAGGAGCTGCGTCTCATCGGGAAGCCGTCGCACCCGTTCGAGGAAGACGCGCTCGACTTGGCCCGTCATCGGCAGCGCCTCCGGAAGCGCCTCCACCCCCGCGAGCTGTGCGGCCGTGAGCCCGGTTGGCACCTCGAGCAGCGCCAGCGCGTTGCCGCGCGTCTGCTCGAGCAGCCTGTCGCGCACGGAGGCGTGGAGCTCGATTCCTGCTCCGCGTGCGAGCAGCGTCGCGGCCGCTTCGACCTCCAGCCCGCCGAGTGCGAGCGAGGGCAAGTCTGGCGCGTCGAAGCGGCGGACGTCGCCTTCGCGCGCAGCGAAGAGCATCACGATCCCCTCCGCGTCGAGGCGGCGCGCGACGAAGCGGAAGGCGTCGGCCGAGGCCGAGTCGAGCCAGTGCGCGTCGTCGACGAGGCAAAGCACCGGACGCCGCTCCGCGAGCTCCGAGAGAAGCGACAGGCATGCCGCGAAGACGAGGAAGCGTTCCTCGCTGCCGCCCTCGTCCAGGCCGAGCGCCCGGCGGAGCGCCGAAGCCTGTGGCGGCGAGAGTCGGTCGAGGTGCTCGAGTGCGGGCCGCGTCAGCTGGTGCATCGCACCGAACGGCAGCTCCGACTCCGACTCGACGCCGCGCGCGCTGAGGACGTGCATGTCCGCCGCCCGCTCGCGCGCGTCGAGGAGGAGCGCGGTCTTCCCGATTCCAGGCTCGCCGCGGACAACGAGCGCGCCGCTGCGTGAATCCCGCGCGGCATCCAGAAGCTCGCCGATCACCGCCCGCTCCGCGTCCCGCCCGTACAGCACAAGACGATCGTACGCAGTTGGTGCAAATCGCGGCAATGTCGCCGATGCGATCCGCAGAGCATGGCGCCAGCCTCCGGAGCGAATACAGGCAAAGGAGGCGCGCGTGCACGGCTACTTGCCGATTGAGGACCACGGGATCGTCGGCGACCTGCACTCGGTGGCCCTTGTAGGCACCGACGGGACGGTCGACTGGTACTGCCCCGGACGCTTCGACGCCCCGAGCGTGTTCGCCTCGATCCTCGACTCGGTGCGCGGCGGTTACTGGCGAATCTCGCCGGCACTGCCGGGCTGGAAGTCGAAGCAGCTCTACCTGCCGGACACGAACGTCCTCGTCACGCGCTTCCTCACTCCGGAAGGGGTCGTCGAGGTCGAGGACTTCATGCCCGTGGCCAAGGCGGGCGAGCCACACGTGCAGCGGCTGATCCGACGCGTCGTGGGAGTGAAGGGAGCGCTGCGAGTCCGGATGGAGATCGAGCCGCGCTTCAACTACGGGCGCGACCCGCACGAGCTGCACTCGTTCGAAGGCTGCGGGGTGTTCCGCTCTCCCGCGCTCTCGCTTGCAATCAGCATCGACGCTGCCAACGAGCCCGAGCGTCACGAGGTCACGGGAGCCGAAACCGCAAATGGGTTCATGGCCTCCGCCACCATCAGAGCGGGCGAGACGGTGACCTTCACGCTCGAGACCGTCGGCGACGACTGGCAGCCACGGCGCTACACGGAGGACGAGACTCGCGAGCTGTTCACCCGCACGGTCGCCTTCTGGCGAGGCTGGCTCGCCCGGTCGCGCTACGCCGGCCGCTGGCGGGAGATGGTCAACCGCTCGGCGCTGACGCTCAAGCTCCTCACCTATCAGCCCACCGGCGCGATCGTCGCCGCCCCGACCACGAGCCTGCCGGAACAGATCGGCGGCGAACGCAACTGGGACTACCGGTTCACCTGGATCCGCGACGCATCGTTCTCGCTCTACGCGCTTCTCCGGCTCGGGTTCACCGACGAGGCCGAGGCGTTCTCCGACTGGCTCACCGAGCGCTTCCGCAACTGTCCGGGCGAGCGTGGGATCGGGCCGCTACAGCTGATGTACGGCATCGACGGGCGCGAGGACGTGCCGGAAGAGGCGCTCGCGCATCTCGAGGGCTACCGCCGGTCAGGCCCCGTGCGGATCGGCAACCACGCTGCCACCCAGCTCCAGCTCGACATCTACGGCGAGCTGATGGACTCGGTCTACCTCTACAACCGCTACGGCAAACCGGTCTACCACGACGCCTGGGTGCAGGTACGCCGCGTCGTCGACTGGATCGCAGAGAACTGGGATCAGGCGGACGAGGGGATCTGGGAGAACCGTGGCGGGCGCAGGCACTTCACATACTCGCGGCTCATGTCGTGGGTCGCCCTGGAGCGGGCGATTCAGATCGCCCGTGATCGCGGTTTCCCCGCTGACCTCGTGCGCTGGCTTGAGATCCGTGACGCGATCTACGAGCAGGTGATGGAGCGGGGCTGGAGCGCGAACCGAGGGGCATTCGTCCAGCACTACGAGTCCGACGCGCTCGATGCCTCGAACCTGCTCATGCCGCTGGTGAAGTTCATCTCCCCGACAGATCCGCGCTGGTTGTCGACGCTCGACGCGATGTCGCAAGAGCTCGTCTCGGACAGTCTCGTGTATCGCTACAACCCGGCGCATTCGCCCGACGGGCTCAACGGCGAGGAGGGCACCTTCTCGATGTGCTCCTTCTGGTACGTCGACGCGCTTGCGCGCGCCGGCCGGCTCGAGGACGCCCAGCTCGCGTTCGAGAAGATGCTCACCTATGCAAACCACGTCGGGCTGTATGCCGAGGAGATCGGCCCGACGGGCGAGCAGCTCGGGAACTTCCCCCAGGCGTTCACCCACCTCGCGCTGATCAGTGCCGCCGTGACGCTCGACGGCGCGCTCGGCTAAGCGCCTTGGTGATCTCACCGATGCGAGGGCGCCCTCCGCGCAGGGATATGCGACTCGACGTGTATCGCGACGTGAGAGGAGAACCATGGCCACCTATCTGTACCGACTCGGAGGCTGGGCCTTCGAGCACCGCTGGAAGACCGTGGGAGCGTGGGTGCTCGTGCTGGTCGCGGTCGGCACGGCTGCAGTCGCGTTCAAGGGAAAGACCGACGACAAGTTCTCGGTCCCAGGGACGGAGTCGCAGCGCGCCGACGCCCTGCTGCAGGCCAAGTTCCCCGGAGCCGGCGGCGCGTCGGCTCGGGTCGTGTTCGTCGCGCCCCCCGGCGAACGGCTGACCGACGACAAGAACCGGGCAGCGGTCGAGGCGACGCTCGCACGGGCGAAGAAGGCGCCGCAGGTGATCGCGGTCGTCGACCCGTACCGCGTCGGCGCGCTCAACGCCGATAAGCGCATCGGCTTCGCGGATGTGATCTACCCGGTGCCCAAGGACGACGTCGAAGACGAGGCGCGAGACGCGCTCAAGGTGTCGGCCGACCTCGCCCAGGCCGCCGGTATGCAGGTCGAGTTCAGCGGCGGCCTCGTAAAGGAGGACTCCAAGAGCTCCGAGGGAGCCGCGATGATCGTCGCCTTCGCGGTCCTGGCGGTCGCGCTGGTCTCGTTTCTCGCGGCGGCGCTACCGCTGCTCACCGCGCTGCTCGGAGTCGCCATCGGTGGCGTGGCGATCACCGCGCTCACGGGTGTGATCACCGTCTCCGAGACCGCCCCGATCCTGGCCACGATGCTCGGGCTTGCGGTCGGGATCGACTACGCGCTCTTCATCCTCTCGAGGCACAAGCAGAACCTCGCGGACGGGCTCGAGCCCCGCGAAGCCGCCGCCCAGGCGACCGGGACGGCCGGCAGTGCCGTCGTCTTCGCGGGCCTGACGGTCATCATCGCGCTGACCGGGCTGGTCGTGCTCAACATCCCGTTCCTGACGGTGATGGGGCTCGCGGCGGCGGGCACGGTCGGAGTGGCGGTACTGATCGCCATCACGCTGCTTCCGGCGCTGATCGGGTTCGCCGGCCCGCGCTTGGCGCGCACGAACCGCCTGCTCGCCTACAGGTTCGGCCGCAAAGCCGCAGCCGACGGCGTGCCCTTCAGCGAACGCTGGGCGCGGTTCGTGACCAAGCGCCCGCTGCCGGTTCTTGCGATCGGCCTCGTCACGCTCGTCGGAATTGCCCTGCCCGCGCTCCACATGCGGCTCGGCCTCCCGGATGCCGGCAACCAGCCGACGTCGTCGACGGAGCGCAAGGCATACGACCTCCTCACCGAGGGGTTTGGACCGGGCTTCAACGGCACGCTGACAGTCGTGGTCGATGCACCTGGCCTGAGCGCCGAGAACCAGAAGAAGGTCGCGGAGGCCGCTTCGAGCGGGCTCAACGCGTTGCCGGATGTGGTCGCGGTCGGAAAGCCGGCGCAGAACGCGTCGGGCGACGTGACCATCGTGTCGGTGACACCGCGGAGCGGGCCGTCCTCGGAGGCGACGAAGGATCTCGTCTCGCTGATCCGCGACAAAGCTGCCGAGATCAGGCGGAAGAGCGGCATCGACGTTCTCGTCACGGGCCAGACCGCGATCAATATCGACACCGCCGACCGGCTCAGCTCCAAGCTCCCGGCGTACATCGCGATCGTGGTCGGGCTAGCCCTGCTGCTGCTGACGCTCGTCTTCCGTTCGATTCTCGTACCGGTGAAGGCCGCTGCCGGCTTCCTGCTCAGCATCGCGGCGGCCATGGGCCTCGTCGTCTGGGTGTTCCAGGACGGCCATCTCGGCGGGCTGTTCGACGTCACCAGGACCGGCCCGATCGTCAGCTTCCTGCCGGTGCTGCTGATCGGCATCCTGTTCGGGCTCGCAATGGACTACGAGGTCTTCCTGATCTCTCGCGTCCGCGAGCAGTTCGTCCACACGGGCGACGCCCGCGAGGCCGTGGTCAGGGGCTACCGCTACAGCGGCCGAGTCGTGATCGCGGCGGCCGTGATCATGATCTCCGTCTTCGGCAGCTACGTCCTCGACGTCAGCCCCGTCGTCAAGTCGATCGGACTCTCGCTGGCCTTCGGCGTCCTGGTCGACGCCTTCGTCGTCCGGCTGACGCTGGTGCCCGCGGTGATGTCGCTGCTCGGCCGCAGTGCCTGGCGCCTCCCTCGGCGCGTCGACCGGCTCATGCCGAACGTCGACATCGAAGGCGAAGGGCTTGTCGAAACCCTGAAGCACTCGCGGGCCACGCGTCCTGCGGCTGGGCTCAGCGGCGTCGGAAGCGCCGAGAGCGCACTTCGCTGACGCATCGTTCCAAGCGCCCGCGGCGGCATCGCCGCCGCGGGCGCACCGCTCGGGCGTCATCGCCTATGCGACCGGTAAGCGGACCGGCGAAGCCCCCGATGCGACGCGGCTCGGACGGCCATAGCTTCGAGCCATGACGAAAGGAGCCGAAATGACCGATGCAACCGTCACTCGGTACGTTCATGAGCTCGACCGGCGCGACAGCGACCGGCGTCGAGGTGTCACTCCTCTGGCACGAGCTCTCCAACCGCGTCTTCGTCGACGTGTCGGACGTGCGAGCCGGAGACAGCTTCGAGGTCCCGGTGACCCCGGCCGACAACCCGCTCGACGTCTTCGAGCACCCCTACGCCTACGCCGCGTTGCGGGGCATCGAATACCCCGCCGGGGCACCAAGGGAGCCGGTCTATGCGTAGCGCGTTCGCGGCCATCTGCATGTCTTGCGGGGCGCCGCTCCCGAAGTCGCTTCGCATCGAGGGCTCGCTGCGGTGCCACGACTGTCGCGACGCCAATACTCCGCTACGCCCAGAGTTCGTCGAGCCGACGCCGAAGCAGTGACGGCGCGGTCGTCGCTACGCCGTTTCGCCCTGCTCGAGTTGGCGCTCTGGGGCTCGATCTATCCGGCCTACCTCGCGGTTCGTGGGATGACGATCGGCAATCCTGGCGAGGCGACCGCACACGCCCTGAGGGTCGTCGACCTTGAGCGTGCGCTCTCTCTGCTACACGAGCATGCCCTGCAGAATGGCTTCAGCTTTGCCACTGCCTTCTTCTCGACCTACTACATCGTCGGCTTCGCTCCGCTAATCGCGTCGACGCTGATCTGGCTCGGCCTGCGGCATCGCGAGAGCTATTGCGAACTGAGAACCCCGCTCTTTCTCTCGCTGTCGATCGCAGTGGTGCTTTACGTGCTCTACCCGATGGCGCCGCCTAGGCTTGTTCCCGGCCTAGGGCCCGGAGCGTCTCTGCCGCCTCCTGATAGCCACTGCGGGTGAGGGGCGAACACGGAGGAGGCGGCGAGCCGTCTAGGACGACGAGGTCTGCTTCTTCAGCTCCTGACAGGAACTCGCGTCTTCGAAGCCTTTCTTCAGGTCGCTCGACGACTGCTTTGCAGTGTTGATCGCACTCTGCATCTGTGTCGAGAACGTCGAGACCTGGCCCGCCGCAGTTGAAAGCGTGGTCGCCGCCTGGTTGAGGTTGCCGCTCGACGAGAGCGATTTCGCGCTCGTCTGCAACTGGGCGACCGCCTTGCTCACCTGATTCGCGTTGCTCGTGAAGTTGTCCTTGACGGACTGACCGTTCGCTCCGGGAGCCGGCGGGAGGTTCGTGAGGTTCGTCTCCAGCGTCTTCGTGGCGTCGGCGGCCTGCTGGGCGTCGCCCTTGAGCTGATTGACCGTCGACGTGGACGGCGACTGGATCGCGTTCTTCGCATCGTTCGCGAGCGTGGTCATCTGCTTGCTCCAGTCCAGGAGCGGAGAGCAGACGTCGTCGGCCCACTTCTCCTGCGCCGACTCGCTACTTCCGCCGCAGCCTGCAGCCGCAATCGCTAGAGCGGCCGTGAGGGCAGCGACCGGAGCGAGCTTCGACAGCGATGACATCGCCGCGAGCTTACTCCGGTCGGAGAGGGGGTTCCACCGAAGCCTGCGACGCGCTCTCCCGTCGCGCCAGTTCGGACCGCCGCGCTGAGTCTGCCGTCGGAGCCCGAGGGCCCAGGCCCGCGCCTCCACGAGAGACGTTAGAGCAGGAGATCACCGCCGCTAGGCGTTTGCGTCAGGATGCGCCAGTTGTCGGTCGAACCACCACTCGTCGGGGCGCTCCCCGGTTGCCTGTGAGGAGCTCGTGAGCCTCGTCTGGGCAGGCCTCGTCGTCGCGGCCGTCACCGTCGTCACCGTGACGGCGATGCTGCTCGTTCGCCGAGGTGCGCCGGCCGGAAGCTATTTCGAGGACGGTGACCGAGCCGCTGGGGTGTTCGGGGTGCTCGCAACGGGGTTCGCCGTGCTGCTCGGGTTCGTCGTGTTCCTCGCGTTCGAGAGCTACGACACGTCGCGGAGCGGCGCCGAGACGGAGGCGCAGATCGTCACCCAGCAGTTTGAGACGGCGCAGCTCTTCCCGGTCGCCGCGCGTGCGCCGCTCTCAGGTGCGCTCGTCTGCTACGC
>Ga0114129_10008948_pt1 | contig 14268 bp, 8 predicted proteins | sample RhiMetdeltSRZDD1_FD_80071 | JGI IMG/M metagenome (GOLD analysis project Ga0114129, IMG submission 80071) | Populus rhizosphere microbial communities from Tennessee, USA - Rhizosphere MetaG P. deltoides SRZDD1 (version 2) (version 2) | ecosystem: Host-associated > Plants > Roots > Rhizosphere >... | reverse complement strand
TCGATTGCTCGCCTTGCGACGAGCTTCACCGCGAAGGCTTCCGCCGCAGCGAGGTGCGCGCATTGCTCGGACGCTTCGACGTGGCGCGATTCGCGCTCGGCGCATCCGGCGCAATTACGACACCGGACGGCGTCAGGACGACCGTTCAGGCATGGGCATCGCAGCTTCAAGTCGCGTACACGCCGGCAATCGTCTTTTTCGACGCAAGCGGTGCCGAAGTGTTCCGGATCGATGCCTACCTGCGACCGTTTCATCTTGCCTCGTCGCTCGATTATGTCGCGAGCGGCGCCTACCGCAACGAGCCCTCGTTTCAAAGGTATCTTCAGGCACGCGCCGCGAGCATGCGCAAGCGCGGTCAGCGTGTCGACCTGTGGCAATGATGCGGCGACAGCCGTCGCGATGAGCAGCGCGGGCGCGTCGGACGGTGCGTCGTTCGGGCCGTGGAATCCGGGCATCCGCTCGCCTCTGCCCCGCGAGCTGCGGCCCCTCGCGACCATCTTCCGTCCCGAGAACGTCTATACCCCGCTCGACTATGCCGAGGAGCTTCGCGATCTCAGCGGCCTCGAATTGACGGACGTCGTGGCGTTCCGGCCCGAGCGCCTGGTGCTGCATGAACTGCTCGTGCGCATCACGGCCGATCTGTCCGTGCCCGACGGGAAGAAGATCGAGGACCTCGGCATCAACTTCCGCGAAATGACGCGCGTCACTCTCGCGCGCCATATCGAGCCGCAACTGCCATCGATCGTCGTCGCCTACGAGACGCTGCGGGAGAAAATCGCCGCGCGGATCGCGAATGAGGTCGGCGCGCTGTTCGGCGCACCGAAAGCGAAGCCGCCCACGCGCTCTGGCCTGCGCGCGCTGTTCCAGCGCCGCCGCGGACCGACCGCGGCTGAAAGCGATTCCGATCGTGCCCTCGGGATGATTGCGACGTGGCGATGCTCGGCCGAAGCGGGCGACGAGATCGAGCGCGCGACCGCGCGCGCGCTCGTCAAGGTCGTATCGGCCGTGCTCGCGCGTCACGGCGAGATCTGGGGCAGCCGCGAGATCGTCGCATCGCTTGCGACCAACATCGCCTGCAACGACGCCGGCAGCAAGGCCATCGGGCAGCTGATCGCGCCGCTGATCGCCGCCGCCGCGAAAGCCGAGCGTTACCGGACGCTGGTCGCGCAGCAGCAGCCGCTCGTGATGAATACCAAGGGGCCGTCGGCGTCGGGCAAGAGCACGATCCGGCCCCTGCACAGAAAACTCGCGGCCTACATCGGCATCGACTGGGGCGAGTTCGCGCTGGTAAGCCCCGACATCTGGCGCAAGCAGCTGCTCGATTACGGCTCGCTCGGGCCGCACTACAAGTACGCCGGCGCGCTCGCCGCCGACGAGCTGCACATCGTCGACCGGAAACTCGATGATTACATGGCGCGCAAGGGAGCGCGCGGTGCCATGCCGCATCTCTTGATCGATCGCTTCCGCTTCGACAGCTTCGCGCCGGATTCCGACGAGCCCGGAAGCAATCTGCTCACGCGCTTCGGGCATGTGGTCTATCTGTTTTTTCTCATCACGCCGCCGGAGGCGCTGGTCGAGCGTGCGTGGAAGCGCGGCCTCGAGGTCGGCCGCTACAAGGCCGTCGACGACCTTCTCGCGCACGCGGTCGAGGCCTACTCGGGAATGCCCGAGCTGTTCTTCACGTGGATCCGGCGCGCCGACAAGCGCGTGCACTTCGAATTCCTGGACAACAGCGTGCGCGAGGGCGAGCGGCCGCGCACGGTCGCATTCGGCTGGAACGAGAAGATGACCGTATTCGACGTCGGCTGCCTGCTCGACGTCGAGCGCTATCGCCGCATCGACATCGAAGCGACGTCGCCGCAGACGCTCTATCGCGATCCGTCGGGCCTTGCGCCCGAGCGCAATACCTCGTTCCTGCGCCAATGCGTCCGGACCTTCGACGAAGTCGACTTCGCCGATCGGGCGACGGGCCGCACTTACGCTCGCCTGCGATCCGGCGCCGTGGTGCTCGCCGATGCCGAAGTTTTGGCCGACGCTCTGCGCGACACCGATACGCGGGCAGGGATCGCCGCCGTCGCGCCGGCCTTGCTCGAAGGCAAGCTTTCCGCGCCGGAACAGCCGATTTTCGTCGATAGCGCCGACAAGACGCACACGGTCGGATCGTGGGCGGCAGCGCCGATGGCATCGGTTGGCGCCGACGAGCAACCTGTCTCAAAAGCTCCCGGGGGCGCCAATCCAGGTACTTAGCAGAGGATCGAGCAGGGCGGATTCTGCTGCCAATACCGCATAGGACCACCGAAGCAGCTTCTTGCGACGCATGCCGCGCTGGTCGTGATTTTCATCTCCAGCAGGCTAGCGATACTGTTGCCATAGGCTCTCGCAAACTGTTCGAGGAGATCGCCGCCCTTCATCCTGGAGGCTGCGGAGCACTGGTAGACAAGCACTTCCACAGGCGCGTCATCCCGAGCCGCGCCTTCGCCGCCGGATGGCACTTTCCTCTCGCAGTCCGGGCGCATCCGATTGCCTTGGCGCTGCATGAATTCATTGAAGCTCTTCAACGGCCCCGGCTCGCCCTTGACGATCACGACGAATTGCCCATCCGGAAGCGATGGACCAACCGGACCACCCGTGGTGCAAGCGGCAAGCAGAATCGCCAACGCGCCGAGCAAGACCAAGCCGTTCTTTCTCGAGATCATTGTGAATTTCCTTTCCCCAGCAGACATTCGCTGCATAACCCCCGGACCTGCACCTTTGCTCTTTCTCCGAACTGCGCATCGTCTTGCAGAAGCGAACCTACCCGCCACAAACTCTCTTAGCAGACATACGTGCACGGCGGAGTCTGATACCAATACCGCAGTGGACCGCCGTAGCAAGTCCTTGCGACGCACGCCGCAGTGGTCGTGATCCTCATCTCCAGCAGACTGGCAATGCTGTTTCCATACGCTTCAGCGAATACTGCGAGCTGTGCATTACTCGCGCGCCTCTCCGTCGGCCTACACTCGTAGGCGAGCTGCCGAGACTCATCGTCCTTGGTCATCCCCTCGGACCTGAGTGGAGGTAGTGTCTGCTTGCAGTCGGGCAACCTGGCTGACAAATTGGCTCTTATGTAATCCTCGAAGGCCTTCAAGGGTCCTGCCTCGCCCTTGACGAGTACGATGAACTGCGAGCTCGGCAACGACGGAGGCAACGGGTCCGTGGCGCAACCGGAAGTCAGGACCGCTAAGCCGGCCATTGAAACGATGCCGTGCATCTTCGCTCTAGTTGTCATTTTCTCCTCCCCTATTGGAAATGCGTAAACAGTCTCTTCTGGAATTACATGCAGCTCAAGCCTGTTCTAGAACTGCAAGGTCAACCTGACAAACGCCAGCCGCCCCTGTGCGAATCGCGGGTTGGTTCGATCGAGCTCCTGGAAGCCCTCGAACTTGCGATCGAACAGATTGCTCACGCCGAGCGTGACGATTCCGCGTGGATTGAGCAGACGATAGTTGGCCGCGATGTCGGTGATCCAGAAACGCTGGTCAACGTCGAACGAGTCGAACCCGACCGCAACCTGGAGCCGACCCGTCTGCCTGACATATGTCGAAACCCATTCCAGTGACAGCGGCGCGACAGGGAACAGCGTCAAGCGGATCGGGACAAAACGCGTATCGAGGTTGACGATACCTTCGTCCCCGGTGAGCTCCTCGGGACGACTCATCTTGTCATACTCGTATTGGATCGCAATGGCGGCAGCGCAATTCGAGGCGTCGATCGCCTGCTGACGTAACACGGCCCAATAGAAGTACGCCTTGGCCGTTCGCTCGTTCCAGTCGAACTCGGTTGTGGAATCGGTGGACAGAACCGGGACTTTCATCTTGCTGCGGGTGAACTCGAGTCCGACTCGCGCGTTTCGCGGCAGCTTCTGGTCGAGGGCAGCGCCATAGCGCGTATCCTCCGTCCCATCGGGGAGATCGAAGAACTGGTTGAAGCCGGCCAGCTGCGTGGGCTCGAGCGTTTGATTTGCAACGAGCGGCCGCTTGAGCGCGCGCATGGCCGCCGCTCGGACGGTGGTCTCCGCGGTGGGCGTCCAGATCAAGCCGATCTTCGGATCTACCCTCGTTTTCTTGAGCGGGTCTTCATCGAGAGAATCCACCGAGAGCCCGCCCTGAACTTTCAAATGGAGCTTCTTGGCTTCGAGCTCGCCATAGGCGTAGATGCTGTAGCCCGAAATGTCCTGCGTGAGGATGCCGACGAATTCCTCGCTCCCATTGAGATAGCTTCCTCCTGCGACCACGTTGAATGCGCCGCCCGAGTAATGCCATTGCACATCGCCTGAGTACGCTCGATCCTGCAGTTTCGTCAGAGCGTTGTCGAAAGCGGGAAAGGTGAGGTCGAGGTCGCGGGTTTGATAAATGGCCGAGACGAGCAAGTCCGACGCCGGGCTGAACCTCTGACTCGCGCCCAACCGAGCGCTCTGTACACGCCCATTCACTCTTACCGGGGTGCCCGCGCTCGGATCGAAAGGACTGAAAAAATCGCCTCGTTTGGTATCGGTTTGCCGCAGCTCCGCCTGGATGCTGGTCGCCGGGCTCGGCCTGACCTGAACCAGCGCAAGGTAGGCATCCTGGCGAAAGTCCTGGTTTTCGCCGAAACCTTCCGTTTCGAAGTGAGCCTGCCCCACGTTGAACGACCAGGCGTTCTGGATGCCGTAGAAAATGAACTGATCGCCGACGGTGTTGCGCTGACCTCCGATCCCGTCGATAAGAAGCGAAGGCTTGTTGCGGTCGAACAGGGAATTGAATTCGTTGAAGCCCGGTTGGATCGGCCCCGCTCCCCGGACGACTCCGGCTCGCGGCAACGACGAAGTAAACGTGTCCTGCGTGCGCAAGGGCGACACCGGAACGACGATCTCGGGCTGCCTCAGGAGGAACTGCAGCTGCTCGCTCTCCCGGGCAATTTCGTGCCGCGGCTGAGTCGAATAGGCGTCGGCCAGAAAAAGGTGTGCGGAGTAGTTGCCCGGATCGTCGGCCAGAGCCTTGGCGCCCTCCGTGACTGCCGCTTGCTCGAAGCCCAGCTCCTGATAGATCCGGGCAAGGCCGGTGCTCCGGGTTGCGCGATCCTCGTCCAGCAACAGCCGCGACCGAGTGACAGCTCTGTTGTCGTTCAGCTCGACCGACTTCTCCAGATCCTGCAGCGCCTCCACGGAACGGTTTTCGGTCTGTTTGCGAATCGCATCGTAGAACCAGGGAGTCGGATCTTTCGGATCGAGCTCCTTGGCGATACGGAACTGGGTGCCTGCGAGACGGTCGCGCTTCTCTTCGAAATACGTCTTGCCGAGGTAGCTCAGGATCAGGGAACGGGCCGGATCGAGACTCGTTGCAATCTCGATCTCCTGTCGCCCTGCTTGGAGATCGCCTTCGCGAATCTTGGCGAGACCCAGACCGAGGCGCGGCAGCGGGTCGGCGCTATCCAGCTCGATCGCTTTCTCGAACGCAGCCTTGGCAGCTCGGGTATCGATGCGCGCGAGATACGCGAATCCCAGCACGCTTTGCGTTTTCGCCAAGCCCGGATTCAATGCGGTAGCCTGTCTGGCGGCTTCGAGGGCGCGGTCAAGGTTGCCGAGCGACATTTCCAGCTCCGCCAACCTCGCCCACACGAGCGCGTTTCCTGGGGCGAGATCTACCGCTTTCTGAACGCTCGCCCGCGCCTCCTCGATCTCGAACCGAGCCTGTTGGACATAAGAAAGCGCGATCCTTGCCGCAGGCGAAGCCGGGTCCAACTCGACCGCTTTATTGGCAAATCCCAGCGCGGCATCCTTGTCGTTCTGCACGACCGCGATGACCGCAAGGAGCGCGTACGCATCGCTGTTGCGAGGCTCCAGCGCGAGCGCGCGCTCGATGTCGGGCCGCGCTTCATCGACGCGCCCAACCAGAAGAAGCAGACCGGCGCGCTGTGTCAGCAATCGGGCGCTGCGCGCCCCTTCAGGTACGCGATCCAAGGCGGCAAGCGCTTCGGCAAGCCGGCCGCCGCGGTACAGGTTGATCGCTTGTTGCACTGCCGGCTCCGCTGGAGCCTTGCCGGCGGCGTCGACGGCATAATCGAATACGGTTGGGAAATACAGCGTCCACTCGAGCGCATCGGTCGGGCGAACCAGAACTTCCTTCCTTGGCGCCGAATTCCTCGCGGCGGTCGCGGCCTCGCCGCTCGTCAAGCTGACGCTTCCGCGCTCGTTGTCGGCCAGGACGCGTCCTTCGTAAACTACGACGCTCGCGCTTTCCATGCCGACGACCAGCAGGAATCCGGTGCCTTCGACGTTGGCGTTGACGAATGGCGTGCGGACCCGGAAAGGCCGCGCCGTGCGAGTGATCGTGTGCAGCGCGCCGCCTAACAGATTCAGCAGCGTGACTTTGTCGGGCTCCGCAGGTGCGAGCGTCAGCGTCGTGCGCTGATCGAGGCGAAGCGTGGTCTCGTCGCTGAACAGCAGCGCCGCGCGGCTTCGTTCGTGCGTCCGCACCGAGTCGCCGGCGCAAAGCACGTCGTTGAGCGCTGCTGCCTGCCAGGCAATTTCTCGCGCCCGGTCCGCGGAAGCGCGTCGCAACTCCACGCTCCCTTGAATCGATACGATGCGCCCGATAGCGGGCGTACAGGGCTCCGCTGCATGAACGCTCGAGAGCCACGTCAGCGCGACAAGAACGACAACCGCCAGGCCGAATATCGACGTACCGACCGCTTGGCGGCATGGATTCATTCTCAACGATCCCCCCTCTAGGTTTGCGGGGAGCCGTCGGTACCCGCAATAGAAGAGGTAGTAGACAAGAATTGACCCTTTTGTGCAATGGGTCAAATTACGAGTTTGAGACAAACTACTTCGGAGCAGCGCAGACACCCGCCACGATGCAGCGCTCTTTTCCGTCGGCAAATAGGGTTGTGGGAGAATTCGCCGACTCGCGAAAACTCGCCTCGCCGCACTCGCAGGCGGTCGAAGGCCTCGCGCAGAGAAACTCGACATCCTGTACTGCTCAAGCTCATCCATCCGAACCGCACATGAAGCGTTTGCGTAAAAGCCTGGCTCTCGGGTTCGCGATCGGTCTGCTCGGCATCCTGATCACCTTGTTGCCGCAGACGGCCGAGATCGAAGAAGACCTGGAGCTGTCTTGGCTGTTCCATCTCCGCGGACCCGTTCAGGCGCCCTCCGATGTCGTCGTGGTCGCGATCGACGAGCAAACCGCCCAAAAACTTGGGCTGCCGGAAAAGCCGCGCGAGTGGCCCCGGGAGCTGCATGCTCGGCTCGTCGATAAGCTCGCGCAGTCCGGCGCGAAAGTCGTCGGTTTCGATCTGACCTTCGACACGCCGAGTCGCTCGCCGGATGCCGACCGGCAATTCGCCGCTATGGTCGATCGCGCGGCCAATGTCGTGCTGGTCGATTCGCTCCGCAAGGAAACGGTTCGTCCAGAGGGCAAATCGAACCAGCGGGTGAGCGAGATTTCGATCGAAAAAATCATGCCCCCGATTGCGGAGCTCGAGCACGCAGCCACCGCCCACGCGCCGTTTCCGCTGCCGAAGGAGTCGCGCGTCAATACGTACTGGACGTTCAAGAGCGGAGCCGGAGACAGTCAAACCCTGCCGGTTGCGGCATTGCAGATCTACGCTTTCGAGGCGTATCGCGATTTTATAGCGTTACTGCATAAGGCAGATGGCTCGCTGCCGCTCAATTCCCCCGCACGTGCGAAGGACCTGGTTGCGTCGGCGGACGGCGGCGGACTCATCTTGAAGCTGCGCGCTGCCTTTGCGCGCGATGTGCATCTCGGCGACCGCGTGCTGAGCGAGCTAGAGACCGATCCGCAACGGACGCCCGAGCAGAAGCGCCTGATTCGCGCGCTAGTCGGCCTTTATCGGAGCGGTGAAGTCGCGTACGTCAACTTCTACGGGCCGCCGCGAACCATTACGACGATTGCCTATCACGATGTCCTCGGCGCGGAGCCACAATCACAACAGAAGATTGCGCCGCGCAGCGATGCTCCCTTCAAGGGCAAGGCGGTGTTCGTCGGTTTTTCCGCGTTTTCGCAACCCGCACAGGACCGGATTCGGGATGACTACCGCACGGTTTTTTCGCAACAGAGTGGGTTGGACATCAGCGGCGTGGAGATCGCGGCGACTGCCTTCGCCAATCTTCTCGAGGATCAACCGCTGCGGCCGGTGCCGTTTCCGGTGCACCTCGCGATCGTCGCCCTGTGGGGAATCGCGCTCGGGGCTGGTTGCAGGCTGCTGCGCCCAGCCGCCGCGACGTTGCTCGTCGTTGCGTTGTCGTCGCTCTACGTGTTCATCGCCGTCCGCGAGTTCGGCGCAACCGGAGTGTGGTTGCCGCTGCTTGTCCCACTCGGCGTCCAGGCGCCGCTGGCGCTGTTCGGCGGGACGCTAGTCAGCTATCGCGACGCGAAGCGCGAGCGCAAACGCATCAAGGAGGCTTTCGGCTATTTCCTGTCCGACAAGATCGTGGATCGAATCGTCGAGAGCGTCGGTCCGCTCAACGCGGCGGATCAACTCGTCTATGGGGCCTGTCTTGCAACCGATGTCGAGAAGTACACGACGCTCGCGGAAACGATGAGCCCGCGGGAGCTCGGCCAGCTCATGAACGAATACTACGCCGAGATGTTCAAGCCCGTCGAAAGGCTGGGCGGCATGGTCAACGAAGTCGTCGGAGACGCGATGCTCGCGATCTGGGCGGCGTCGTCGGCAGAGACCTCACTGCGGAGACACGCGTGCGAAGCCGCGATCGAGATTTTCGAGTCCTTGGAGCGATTCAATCAGGCGCGTGCCGGAAAGCCCGCGCTCGTCACGCGCTTCGGTCTCCATTCTGGACAGCTTTTCCTGGGCAGCATTGGGGCGTCGAAGCATTATGAGTACCAGGCCACAGGGGACATGGTGAACACCGCTTCGCGTATCGAAGGGCTCAGCAAGTATCTCGGCACCCGGATTCTTGCGTCGGAAGCGACGCTCGAGGGTTTGAGCGATTTCTTGACGCGGCGTATGGGGTCGTTCCTGCTCGTGGGTAAGACCGCTGCCGTGCCCATCGTCGAGCTGGGAGGCCGCATACAGAATGCTGATCCGAAGACGGCGGCGCTCTATGAGCGATTCGCAATCGCGTTTCGAGCCTACGAGTCACGCCGATGGGAACAAGCGGCGCGTCTCTTTTCCCAAATCATCGACGCGTTCCCGAACGACGGCCCTTCGCAGTTCTATCTGCGCCGCTGCGAAGCGTATGTTCAGAGCCCGCCGGACGACGCGTGGGATCCGACGGTGCGGCTGGAGCACAAATAGAACAGGCGGGGCGGCTTGAGCCCCCAAGAGAAACGCAGTGTGCTCGCGCAGAAACGGGCGCAATGCCGTGCCGGCGCCGCGCTTCAGCGGTCGGGCTTAACGCCGCGGTGACGGCCCCTTTTCCCGGGCCTGTCCGCCTGCCTGCTTCGCGGCATGATGCGCTACCGCGAAGGCACGGCTCTCGTCATGGCTGTATTCCTCGTAAGCGTTGTTGAACGCCTTGAGGAACGCCTCCTTCTGGTGTTGATCGTACTGGTCCGTCTGGGCCTTCGGCAATTCGGAAATATCCCTGTAAGGCATGGTCAGCTCCCATCGACGTGTTGAAAAAAAGTGCCGGTCGAAATGACTTCATCCGGCCGTTTTCGGTGCTCTTTAGGCATCACGTCGTGGTTTGACGTTCACGGACGCCGAAGAATGTAGGCCTATGACCTACATTCTCGAGCGCTGGAGGCGGTGGCGCAAATTTCGCTTGAAAGTCTCCAAAGCGAACCCGTCGCAAGCGAATCGGTGCTTTCTCCGAGAGATTTAGACTCCAGCCAACCCTGATGTCACCCCTCTCGCGCTCGAACGTGAAAGATTTACCGAAAGCCACTCGCGGTGCCGTCGCTCCGGGTACAAAATCGGCAGCGATGTCGCGAGTGCGATGGCGCATAGGTGTCGGAGCGCGGTTCCGATGATTCGGGCTGCAAAAATCATCTTTCTCGTCGCGCTGCTGGCCGGTGCGGCGGGCCTCGCAGCGGCGGCCGAGAAGCGCACCGTATGCACCATCACGGTCAATTCAGCGGACGAAAAGGAAGCGTTTCGGCGCCATCTCCCGCCGAACGAGTATCAGTTTGTCGAACTGGTCGAGCGAGGACGTCCCGACTGGCTCGCCTCCGCATGCCGGCAGCAGATTCGCTGCGATGCCTTGATTGTCTCCGGTCATTTCAACGGCACCGAGTTCTTTTCGGATCAGCTCGATGTCAGCGAATTTCTGCCGGTTCAGGAAATGGAGCGCGCGTCCTGCGCGGCGTCATGCGCGGGCCTGTTCTCGCGGCTCAAGGAAGTCTATCTGTTCGGGTGCAATACGCTCAACAGCGAAACCACGCGAACACTCGCGCAGGAGATCGAACAAAGCCTCATGCGCGCCGGATATTCGCGAGCCGACGCCGAGCGTGTTTCGTACGCCTTGCGCCGGCGCTACGGCCAAAGCAACCGCGATGTCACGCGGCGCGTGTTCAGCAATGTCCCGGCGATCTACGGCTTTTCGTCGCGCGCCCCGGTGGGGCCGACCGCCGCGTCGCTCCTGAACCGCTACTTTCAGTCGTCCTCCGGCGAGCAGCTCGGCAACGGCGGAGTGAATCGAAAGCTACTCGCCTCATTCTCCGCAAGCTCGATGACGGTCGTTGGCGGCATGAGCACCGCGGATCCGCAAGCCGCGTATCGCGCCGAAGCTTGCCGGTTCGTCGATGAGCGTTTGTCGGTCGAGCAGAAGCTCGATTTCATCCATCAGATACTGCGCCGCGATTCCGCTGAAGGACGGATGTTTCTCGACCGGATCGAAGGTTTTCTGTCGTCGCTGACCGAAACGCAGCGGCACGAGCGCGCAGTTGCCGAGGCTCTCGGCGCGATCGTCCGCGATGATGGCTCCCGCGACCGATTCCTGACCTACGCGCGCGAAGCCGATCAAGCGTCCATCCGTGCGCGAATGACGGCGGTGGCGCGGGAGCTGGGCTGGCTTTCGCCGAACGACTATCGCGCCGAGATCGTGCGCATGATCCAGGATCTGCTCGGCCGCAGGACGATGACTGCGGCCGAAGTCGATTTGATCTGTTCGCTGAACGCCGACCGCAGCCTCGATTCGGCCACCGAAGCATTGCAACCTTCGCTGCTCGCGAGCAGCCGAGTGGACCGTTCGGCGGCGCTCGCCTGTCTCGACAGCCCTGAGCACCATCGTCGCATGCTGGTCGCGCTGACCAGCTCGAACCCGGACGATGTGCGCATGGCCGAGGTCTACTTCCACCGCCGGCCGATCACCGATCCCGAAGAGCTGCGCATCGTTGCCGCGTCGATCGCGACCATGGCGTCCGCAGATTCGCAGGCGCGCGCTCTGGACGTTCTGGCGCAACACCGCGTTTCCGACCGCGAAAGCCTCGCCGAAGTGACGCGGCTGTTCCCGGCTGCCGCGTCCGTTGACGTTCAGCGAGCGATCGCCGGGCTCATCATCCGGTCCGACTATCGCGCGCTCGCCAGGCCGGAGACGGTTCGCATGCTCCGCGAAACCCGGCTCAAGTCGCCGGGTGGCGAAGACATCATCGATATACTTATCCGCCGACTCGAGACGTCATCGTAAGCATCACGCTTTCAAGGCGTCGGATCAGCACGTCGATGACGTCCGTGCCGTCCGGCGACTTCACGCGATACTGGCGCAGAGCGTGCACGAGCTCGGGCTTCGCGAACGCGTCGAAATCGGCGCGAAGCAGGATTCCCGCGATCGCGCGCTGGACGCTCACCGATTGGGTCTGCGGAAACAGACGCACGAGCTCGTCGAGGCTTTCGCGATCGGACAGCCGATAGCTCGCGAGCGTATTGAGCGCTCGCACCTGCGCATCCGACCCGCGCATGTGCGCAACGCTTGTGGTGAGAGTCCGCAGCTCGCCGGCATCGGCAACCGGCCGATGGTGCAGATAGACCTGCGCGATCTGCACGTCGTCGTCGCTGGGACTCGCCAGCGCGTGGAGCACTTTTGCATGACCCTCCGCGCTGCCCAGACACGCCAGCACGGCGGCATTGCTGACTTTGCCCGCAGGAGTCGATGAAACTCTCAGCTGGTGCAGCTCCCGGCCGAGCGCGCCGTCCTTGTTGAGCGCACACGCGAGATCGACGTCCGCCGAACCCACCGAATCGCGGCCGAGCTGCTCGTCGATCATCCGCAGCAATTCAACCTGTTGCTGTTCCTGCGAAAGCCAGCCGAGGGTTCGCGCGAGGCCGATCATGCGCGCGCGGATCGCGGGCTGATCGGCATCGCGCGCAAAAGTCAGAAAGCGCTCGCGCGCTCCAGTGTCGCGCACGATCTGCTCGAACGCGGCCGAGACCGCAGGTTCGTGGCGGTCGCTCTCCGTCAGCGATCCCGCGTACTTCTCGATATGGTCGAGGAACATGCGCACTTCCGCCATCTCGCGACCGAGGAGCCTGTGCACGAACGCGAGCTTTTGCGCCGGCGACAGCCGGTCATCGGAGAATTGGCAGATATCGCGGCGGTAGTCCGCCTGAGCATCGGCATCGCGCAACCCTGCGGCGACGGTCATCGAGCTGGGCGCAAACAGGCTGAGCAGGCGCGGGCTCGCACGCCCCTGGCCGATCTCCCCGACGCCCGATTGGAAATAGCGCTCGAGGATGGGCCCCGCCTTCGCGCCGAGCGGCGCCTTGGACGAGAAACCGTAGATGACGGGCACGTCCTTGAAAATCTGGCGCATGCGATCGCGATTGCTTTCCGCATGGCGCTCGCTCAGCGCGCGCGACAGCCGGCCCGCGTCCGCGGGGGAATAACCCGAGCGCACAAGGCTTCGCTCGATCTCCGCCGACGCGCTTCGCAGCGGCTGTGCCTGCAGCGTATTGCAGCCGAAGAGATAGACTTCCTTGAGCTGGGAAAACAGTCCGGGGCAAGAGTCACTGCACGCTACGCGCTGCATCTCTTCGACGGGAAGCGATTCGCGCGTCTCCAGCCGGTCCGAATAGAACTCGGTGCCGTCGTCGAAGTGGCCGGAAATGAGGAGCACGTCGCAGCGCACGCCCTTGCGGCATGCCGACGCCAGCCAATCAGCGCGCCCATGCTCGACCAGCTCGACGAACTGGTAATCTTCCTGTGAAAGGTTGCGCCGAAAGACTTCCTTTTCGTCGGGCGAATTGACCGTGATGGTGCATACGGTCCTCTTGTCGGCGCGAACGTCGTGCGCCCACGCTGCGCCCAGCAGCAAGGCAAGCGCGATCCAGACCCTGGAAACAACCATGAACGCAGTGGGGAAAAATGCAGCGCGCTAGTATTGCACAGCCGCATGCCTGCGCAAAGAAATTCGCCCGGTCCTCGCACGGCTTTTTGCCCTGTTGACGCGCAGCGGCGGCGCCCGCCCGACGAACGGCGCGGATCGCGAATCGACGAGCTATGTCGAGCTGGTAGAAATCGAGAAGCGGCGGAGCGAAGGCGTTGCGTCAGGCGACGAAAACCGTCTTGACGTTGACGAACTCCTTGATGCCGTAGGCGGAGAGCTCGCGCCCGTAGCCGCTTTCCTTGATGCCGCCGAACGGCAGACGCGGGTCGGATCGAACGGAGTCGTTGACGAAGACGCAGCCGCTTTCCATGAGGTCCGCTGCGATGCGTTCGCCGCGCGACAGATCGCGCGTGATGACTGCCGCGCCGAGTCCGAAAGCGGAATCGTTGGCGATCGCGATGGCTTCGTGCTCGTCTCGCGCGGCGATGACCGAGGCAACGGGGCCGAACAGTTCCTCTTCGTACGCCGGCATGCCTTTTCGGACGTCGGTCAACACCGTCGGTGGATAGAACGCGCCTCGCCCTTCAGGAACCTTGCCTCCCAGCAGGCAGCGAGCACCCCGGGCGATGCTCTGTTCGACTTGGGCGTGCAAGGCGTCGCGCAGATCGTGCCTGGCCTGTGGGCCGATCTCCGTTTCCTCGCTGAGCGGGTCGCCCATTCGCGTCGCCGCCATTTTCCTGACGAACCGTTCCTCGAACGGCTGCCGGATCTTCTCGACGACAATGAAGCGCTTCGCCGCGATGCAGCTCTGGCCGGAATTGACCAGCCTTCCCTTCGTGCAAACCGCAGCGGCGAGGTCCAGGTCGGCGTCCTCGAGCACCAGATACGGATCGCTGCCGCCCAGCTCGAGCACCGATTTCTCCACGAGCGAGCCGGCCTTCTCGCCCACGGCCTTTCCCGCCTTCACGCTGCCCGTGATGCTGACCGCGCGCACGCGCTCGTC
>Ga0114129_10008946_pt1 | contig 14269 bp, 10 predicted proteins | sample RhiMetdeltSRZDD1_FD_80071 | JGI IMG/M metagenome (GOLD analysis project Ga0114129, IMG submission 80071) | Populus rhizosphere microbial communities from Tennessee, USA - Rhizosphere MetaG P. deltoides SRZDD1 (version 2) (version 2) | ecosystem: Host-associated > Plants > Roots > Rhizosphere >... | reverse complement strand
GTCGTGATCGCCTCCTTCCGCTTCATCCCGATCACGCTCGGAACCGATGCGACCGGCGGCTTCGGCGGCTCCGGGAACCCGATCGACGGGCGCCCGTTCATGACCCGGAGCATGTACTGGACCCAGATCGGCGCCGCGACGGTCCCCCCGAAGACGTGTCCCATCGAGTACGGGACGCCCGGGGAGCCCACCCACACCACCGTCGTGAACTGCTTCGTGTAGCCGCCGAACCACACGTTCGTGTTCATCTGCGCCGTCCCGGTCTTGCCCGCCACCGGCCGGGAGCCCCAGCCGCCGGCGGCGAACGCGCTGGCAGCGGTTCCGCCGATCGGCACCCGCTCCAGCATCGCGGTGATCAGGTGCGCGTCGCCGGAAGCCAGCACCGCGTAGCAGGTCCGCTTGTGCTTGAGCAGCACCTTGCCGTCGCGTGCGATCGAATCGACCGTGTACGGCTGACAGTGGCGACCGTCGTTCGCGATCGTCTGATAGCCCGCGGCCATCTGGAGCGGCGAGATCCCCACCGACCCCGTGGCCAGCGAGGCCACGGCGGGGAGTCCTTCGGTCCTGGGGTCCATGCCGATCATCTGCTGTGCGATCTCGGCGACGAGGCTCGGGCCCACGTCGAAGATCAGCTGCGCGAAGACGACGTTGATCGAGTCCTCGGTGGCGGTCCAGAGGTCGACGATGCCGTGGCCGGTGCCCTCGGCGTTCTCCACGCAGTGGTCCTCGTCGTCCCACAGCGGCGAGCACCACGGCGACGAGCTCGAGTACGTCTGCGTCGGCGGGATCCCCTTCCGGAAGGCGCCCGCGAGCACGAACGGCTTGAAGGCCGACCCCGGCTGGTGGGGCGTCGTGGCGAGGTCGAGCTCGTCGTGTCGGTAGTTCCGTCCCGACAGGATCACTTTCACCGCGCCCGTCCGATTGTCGATCGTCACGATCGAGACGTCGGGCGCGGGCGAGCCGGACGGCGGGTAGATCGCGACCCGGAGGGGTTGCCGGGCCGCGGCCTGCGCCCACTTCTGCCAGTCGGGCTGGAGGGTGGTGTGGATCTGCAGTCCCCCCTCGTAGAGCGCTCGCTTGCGGGCCTTCTCGGTGGTCCCGAGGACGTCGAACTCGCCGCTCGTGTTGGAGAGGATCTGCTCGGTCAGGTACCGCACGAAGAACGGAGGATGCTTGCGGATCGTCCGGCCGGCGTTCCTCGGCAGCGTCAGCGGCTTCGCCTTGGCCTCCTCCGCCTGCGCCTCCGTGATCCAGCCGAGCGCGCGCATCCGGTTCAGCACGTCGTTGCGACGCAGCAGCATCTTCTTGGGCCGATCGAGAGGGTCGTAGTACTCCGGCGCGCGGATCATCCCCGCGAGCGTGGCCCCTTCCAACAGGGTGAGGTCGCGCGCCGGCTTCCGGAAGTAGAACTGCGCCGCCGTCCCGAACCCGTACACGCCGTTGCCCATGTAGACCTCGTTCAGGTACATCTCGAAGATCCTCGACTTCGGATAGCGGCGCTCCACCCGGATCGAGAGCGCGAGCTCCTGGAGCTTGCCCTCGATGCTCTGATCGAAGCGGTTCCCACCGAGCGCGCTGCCGACGAGCTGCTGCGTGATCGTGGAGCCGCCCTGGACCACCTCGCCCGCTCGCGCGTTCTCGATCACCGCCCGGATCAACGACGACCAGTCGAGCGCGCCGTGCTGGAAGAAGTCCGAGTCCTCGATCGCCAGCACCGCCTCCCGGGCGATCGGTGAGATCGCGGCGAGCGGCACGATCTCCCGGTTGTCGAGGTAGACCCGGGCGAGTACCGACCCGTCCGAGGCGTAGATCGTCGATCGCTCCGGGAATCGCGGGATCCGGGTGAAGTCGGCGCCCAGCGCGTCGAGCCGCGACTTGACCTCGTTGACACCGAAGCCGACGGCCGCGAACGGCGGCGCCAGGACGACCGCCGTGAGCACCGAGGTGGCCAGGATGATCGGGACGAGGAGCAGCACGGCGATCGGCTTGAAGGAGACGCGGTCGCGTACCGCGCGCGGGTCCCGAGATCCCTGACGGCCGGGTCCCCCGCCCGACGGCGGTGGGCCCGGGCGGTGTCCGGTATCGACGGCCATGGGGTTGCCCCTCAGGATACGCCCCATCCCCGGGCCGATACGATGCCCGGCCGATGGGTCCTCGCCGTGTGTTCCCGCTGGTCGTGGCGCTCGCCGGCTGTCTGGCGGCGGCCGGCCCGGCGGCGGCGAACGCCGCCGCCGGGCCGGCCACCGCGGTGCACGTGATCGAGATCGAGGGGCCGATCGATCGCCCGCTGCTGGCGTTCGTCGAGGAGCGTCTCACCGAGGCCGAGCGCGCCGGGGCGGTGGTCGTGCTCCAGCTGGACAGCCCCGGCGCGCTCGGCCGGGACGGCGTCGCGCTCGCCGTGCGGGTCGCGAACCTGGACGTGCCCGTCCTGACGTGGGTGGGGCCGGCCCCGGCCAAGGCCAGCGGTGCGGGGCTGCTGCTGATGCTGGCGTCGTCGCTCGCCGGCGTGTCGCCCGGTTCGCAGACCGGGCCGCTGACGCCGGTGGACGTGCTGCATCCCGACGAACGCACGCGGGGGTTGACCGAGAAGGCCGACGAGCTGCTCGCCGCTCACGGCCGGAGAGCCGACGTGGGCGCCGCCACCCGGGCGCTCACCGCCCAGCAGGCCCTCGACGCCGGGATCGCCCGGGTGGCGGCGCCCTCGGTGCCGATCCTGCTCGATCGGGTCGACGGGATGACGGTGGAGACGGGGTCGGGGCCCGTCGTGCTGCGGACGAGGCTCGCCCGCACGCCCGCCCAGGCGGAGGAGCGGACCGTCGCGATCCGGTTCGAGGAGCCCGGCCTGATCACCCGGATCCTCCACGCCGTCTCGACCCCGACGATGGTGTACGTGCTGCTGGCGCTGGGGCTGGCGGCGCTCGCGTTCGAGCTGACCCAACCGGGCTTCGGGTTCGCCGGCTTCAGCGGCATCGGGCTCGTCGCGTTGGCGATCTACGGGGTGACGGTGGCGACACCGTGGTGGCCGGGGTTCGCCCTCGTGCTCCTCGGCGTCGGGTCGATGGTGCTGGACGTTCGTCTGCGGAGCCTCTCGTGGCCGACCTGGTTGGGACTGATCGCCTTCGGCGCCGGTTCGGTGCTCGCGTACGGGGGGGTCGATCGCTCGATCCGGATCAGCCCCTGGCTGATCGGCGGAGCCCTGGTGGCGACGACCCTGTACTACGGGTTCGGTCTCACGGTCGCGCTGCAATCCCGGGACCGGATCGTCGGGACCCAGCGAGGCCTGATCGGCCTGGTGGGGGAGGCCCGGGGCCGGCTGGCGCCGGACGGACCGGTGTTCGTGAAGGGCGCCCTGTGGCGAGGCAGGAGCACCGGGGACCCGATCGAGGCCGGCTCCGCCGTCCGCGTCCGCGGGGTGGACGGCCTGATCCTGCGGGTCGAGCCGGAGCCGCCGATCGCGCCGTGAGGTTTCTCCAGGGCACGTTGCGGAACCGTGGCGATGGCGGCGCCCGGGTCGACCGAGGAATCCCGGGCCCCGTCCCCTGCGAACAACCTGGTAGATGCCGGCCGGAGAAGCGTTCGTCGGGTGGCAGCGACTGGCCGCCTGCCGCGGGGATGACTCCTCGTATTTCTTCGCGCCGGCGTACTTCGAGAAGCGCGGCGAGAAGCTCGCCCGAGAGGCCGTGGCCAAGCGGATCTGCGCGATCTGTCCCGTCCGGCGCCCCTGCCTCGAGTACGCCCTGCTCACCCGCGAGGCTCACGGCGTCTGGGGCGGCCTGAACGAGACCGAGCGGCGGGCGATCCTCCGGAGGGCTTCCGAAGCCAGCTGAACGCGCCGCCGGCGTCTGGGAGGATGCCGGCGTGCGGGATGCCGACATCCTCGAGCGGATCGCCGAGCTGGGGCATGAGCTCCCGCCGCCGCCGCAACCGGTCGCGTCCTACGTCCCCGTCGTCCGCAGCGGCCCGCTCGCGTTCGTGGCGGGGCAGATCGCGATGCAGGACGGGCAGCTGCTGCACGCGGGCCGGCTGGGGAAGAACGTTTCGGTGACCACCGGCCAAGAGGCGGCGGCACAGGCTGCGCTGCAGGCGCTTTCGGCCCTTCGGGAGAACCTCGGCGGGTCGCTCGACCGGCTGCGGCGGATCGTGCAGTTGAGCGTGTTCGTCGCGGCGGACAGCGAGTTCGTCGAGCACCCCACGGTCGCCAACGGCGCGAGCGACCTGCTGGTCGGGGTGCTCGGCGAGATGGGGCGGCACGCGCGCGCCACCGTGGGGGTGTCATCGCTTCCGCTCGGCGCGAGCGTCGAGATCACGATGATCGCCGAGATCGCGGACGGGGGGTCCGAGGGCTAGGAGCGAGCGAACCGCAGGTCGCCCTGGCGGCGGGTGATCCCGCGCTGATCGAACCATTCGAGCAGCGGCAGCGCGTACTTCCGGCTCGTGCCGAGGGCTGCTCGGAACGCGCTCACGGTGATGCCGGCTGCCCCGGCGTCCGCGACGACCCCTCGAGCGCGATCGATCACCTCCGGAGAGAACACCAGTTCCGGGGAGACCCGGACGGCCAGGCCCGAACGGACCGAGGCCTCGATCACGTCACGGGGGATCCCCCCGGCCACGAGCTCCGCGATCGTCGGCGGCTGCGTGGCGTCGGGACCGTCCAGCTCGGCGAGCAGCCGCTGCACCGCGGGGTCCCGTTCGTCGATCGCGTCCGCGTGGGACGCGAGCCGGACGCCGGCGGACGTGCGCGCGAGGTCGCCCTCCTCCACGAGCCGGTCGAGGATCGCCTCGAGGAGGTCGGGGTCCGGGCGGCCGGTGGCCGACCGGACCGCCTCGGCGATGGCGGCGCGAGCCCGAGCGAGCGGCGCCCCGGCATCGCGGGGGTGGTCGTGGTGGTAGTCCGTGAGGAAGTCCGTCACTGCGCCGCGCGCCGTCTCGAAGAGACCCTCACGGAGGATCCACCCCCCGGTGTCCGGGCGGACGACGCGTGAGCCCGTCAGGGCGAGCGCGTCGGACGCCCGGATCGCTCCGCGCTCGTCGGCCAGGATCGCCGGGAGCTCGTCCCGCGTCGCCGCGGCCCGCCGGGCCAGCCGGACCTGGGGCTCGGGGCCCGCGCGCCGCGGCGGCGCCGGGTCGAGGACCGTGCCCCCGCCCAGCGTCTCGCGCCGGCCCGACTCGCGCAGGACGAACCGGTCCGAGACGTCGAGCACCAGCGGTCGCGCGGTCGTGATCCGGACGAACGCGTCGGAGCCCGGTTCGATCCGGCTGGCACCGAGGATCCTCAGCCGCGCGTCGGACTCCGCCGCGCCGACGTGCACCGTGAAGGCGCCGCGCGCGGTGATCGGGTGCCCGAGCTCCCGGATCGGCCGGAAGCCGGCCTCGAAGACGGTCGTCGGCCGCCAGGCTCCCGGGGCGCCGAGGACGTCGCCGCGTTCGACGTCGTCACGCGTCGTCCCCACCAGGTTCGCGGCGACGCGCGTCACCGGGTCGGCGTGCTCTTCGTCGCGCCGGTGCGTCTGGAGCGATCGGATCCGAGCCGTCCGGCCACGAGGGTACACCTCGACCTCGTCGCCGACGGTCAGACGATCCCCGCCGAGCGTTCCGGTGACGACCGTGCCCGCGCCGGAGATCGTGAAGACGCGATCGACGAAGAGACGGGCCCGCGCGTCCGCGGGCGGAGGCGTTCGGGCGAGGAGGTCATCGAGGGCGGCGGTGAGGCCGTCGATCCCGTCACCGGTGGTCGCGGAGACGCCGACGATCGGCGCGGACGAGAGGACGGTGCCGGCGATGCGCTCCCGGACCTCGTCCTTCGCGATCTCGTAGATCTCGTCGTCGACCACGTCTCGCTTCGTCAGCGCGACGACGCCGCCGTCGACCCCGAGGACGTCGAGGATCGCCAGATGTTCCTCCGACTGGCGCTGCCACCCCTCGTTCGCCGCGACCACGAAGAGCACGAGCCGGACCGGTCCGACGCCGGCCAGCATGTTGGCGATGAACCGCTCGTGTCCGGGCACGTCGACGAAACCGATCTCGCGACCGGAGGGCAGCGTGCACCACGCGTAGCCGAGATCGATCGTGAGCCCGCGACGCTTCTCCTCCGCCCACCGGTCGGGGTCCATCCCGGTGAGCCGGACGATCAGGGACGACTTGCCGTGGTCGACGTGGCCGGCCGTGGCCACCACGCGGAGCTCGGCCATCTAGTCGTCGTGCAGATCGTGACCGTGCTCGTCGTCGGCTTCGAGCGCATAGAGCACGGCGCGGGCGAGGTGCGGGATCTGGTCGTCCGGGACGGTCCGGCAATCGAGCAGGACCTGGTCGTCCTGGACCCTGGCGAACGCCGCCGGCGATCCGGTCCGCAGGCGCGCCGCGAACGTCCCGGCGTCCGCGATCTGCAGGCGGACCCCCCAGGAGGGGAGCGTCGTACCCGGCATCGAGCCCCCGCCGACGGCCGACTCGCAGCGGACGACGCGCGCTCCCTCCAGCTCGCCGCCGATCGTCTCCGACAGCGTCCTGGCCCTTTCGTGCACCGCGTCAGCCGGCTCGCGGAGCATCCGGAACACGGGCAGCTCGTGCTCCCGTCCCGAGGCGATCGCCGAGAGCACGTGTTCGAGGGCCACGAGGTCGAGGCGACCGATCCGAACGGCTCGGGCGATCGGGTGTCGGCGGAGGACGTCGATCAGCCGCCGCCGCCCCACGATGATCCCCGCCTGCGGGCCGCCGAGGAGCTTGTCCGCGGAGAACGTGACGAGGTCGGCGCCCTGCGAGAGCGCGTCCGAGACGCTCGGCTCCTCCTGCGGATGGCCGTGGCCGTGATGCAGCAGGCCCGATCCGATGTCGTAGAGGAACGGGATCCCGTGCTTCGCGGCGAGCCCGGCGAGCTCCGTCTCGCCGGGCGACGCGGTGAAGCCGACCAGCCGGTAGTTCGAGGGGTGCACCTTCAGGATCAGCCCGACCTTGTCGGTCACCGCGGCGCGGTAGTCACCGATCCGGGTGCGGTTCGTGGTGCCGACCTCGCTGAGTCTCGCGCCCGAAGCGGCCAGGATGTCCGGGATCCGGAACTCGCCGCCGATCTCGATCAGCTCACCTCGGGAGACGAGGACCTCCTTGCCTTTCGCGAGGGCGGCCATGGCGAGCAGGAGCGCCGCGGCGCAGTTGTTCACGACCATCGCGCTCTCCGCTCCGGTGATCGCTTCGAGGAGGAGCTCCGCGTGCCGGCCACGCTTCGAGCGCCGGCCGGTCACGCGGTCGATCTCGAGGTCGGTGTAGGAGCGGGCGGCGCGCGCGGCCGCCCGAGCAGCACGCTCGGGAAGCGGCGCGCGCCCCAGGTTGGTGTGCAGGATCACGCCGGTGGCGTTGATCACCGGGACCAGCCCGTGCGATGCCGCGGATGCCCGCGTCATCGCCCGGGCCAGCAGGATCTCCTCCGCCGGCGGCTCGCGTCCGCTCGCCGCCGCCTCTCGCGCCTCGGCGAGCACGGCCTCGAGGGTCCGCTTCAGCAGTGGCCGACCGAGCGACGTCGCGGCGCGCTTCGCGGGCTCCGACCGGAGGAGCGCGTCGACCGACGGGATCTTCCGGCGGGCGTCGACGGCCATCGTCCCGGCAGCCTATCGCCGGGGCGATGACGCCGGACGTCGGTTCCCGAGCCTCCGATAGGATGGCGACCGCGATGGTCGACATCGGCGAGCGTCCCGCCTTCGAGAGCGCACAGGTCGCGTCGATGGTCCGCGGCGGCGGCCTCGATATCGAGGTCCGGTCGACCGGCGACTTCTCGACCGAGGAGATGATCCTCAACATCGGTCCGCAGCACCCGAGCACCCACGGCGTGCTCCGGGTGGTCCTGGAGCTCGACGGAGAGGTGATCATCCGCGCCGACCCGGTGATCGGGTACATGCATCGGGCCGCCGAGAAGCTCGCGGAATACCGGGACGCCCGGCAGGTCCTGGTGCTGATGAACCGGCACGACTGGATCAGCGCCTTCAACAACGAGCTCGGCTGGACGATCGCCGTGGAGCGGCTCGCGGGGATCGAGGTGCCCGACCGGGCGCAGTGGATCCGCACCATGTTCGCCGAGTGGAACCGGATCCTGAGCCACCTCATGTTCACGGGCTCCTATCCGCTGGAGCTCGGGGCGATGACCCCGATCTTCTACGCGTTCCGCGAGCGCGAGATGATCCAGGACCTCATGGAGTCCGCGACCGGCGCGCGGATGCACCATTCGTACTGCCGCGTCGGTGGCCTGAAGGACGATCTGCCCCGGGGCTTCCTGAAGCAGGCGACGTACGTCCTCGCCGAGACGCGGAAGCGGATCCGCGAGTACGAGACCCTGGTCATGGGGAACGAGATCATCTACGCGCGCACGAGGGACGTCGGGCTGCTTCCGGCCGAGATGGCGGTCGCGTACGGGACGTCGGGCCCGGTCCTGCAGGGCAGCGGGGTCCCGATGGATCCACGCAAGGACGAGCCCTACGAGAAGTACGGCGAGGTCGAGTTCGACGTGCCGGTCGGTATCAAGGGGGACTGCTACGACCGCCTGTGGGTGCTCGTCGAGCGGATGAAGCAGTCGTGCAACATCATCGAGCAGTGCATGGACCGGCTCCCCGCCGGAGAGTTCCGTGCTCCAAAGCTCCCGAAGACCCTGAAGATGGAGGGCGAGGTCTACGTCCGGACCGAGAACCCGCTCGGGCTGATGGGCTACTACCTGGTCGGCGACGGGAAGAAGCAGCCGTACCGCCTGAAGATGCGTACGGCGTCGTTCTCCAACGTGAGCGTGATCCCCGCGATGCTGCCCGGGACGCTCGTCCCGGACCTGATCGCGATCCTCGGATCGATCTTCTTCGTCGTCGGCGACGTCGACCGCTGAGCCGCCCCGACCTCTCTCTGCCTTCTTCGACGTACGGCAGCAGGCGTTCGTCGTAATCCAAGCGATGTCGGAGCGACATCGTGCCCAGAGACGACGCTGATCGGGCAGCTCGACTCATCCTGATCGCGCTCGATCCGTTGAGCGACCGCGATCGGCGGTTCGTGATGAAGGCGCTCCTCTCGGCCGGCCTGACGGCCGGAGCGTCCCGCCGAGGAGCTTGGACGGGGGCTCCGACCGCGGTGCTGGATCCGCGTTCCCGAGCCAAGCCGTCGCGCCAGGTGGATCAGTCGCTGCTCGTTCGGCTCCCCCGACCTTCACGCGAGGCTCCTTCGATGGGCGACGGATCACGGGTTCAGCATGGCGGGCATCGTCCGAGGTCTCGTGGAGCGGTTCCTCGACGAGCAGGAGGGGCGGCCCGAGCGGCCCCGATCGCCGACCGGCACTGGCGTTCAATCTCCCCTGCCTCGCTGCCGATACCAGACTGGGGATGAACGTCGAGCAGGTTGGCTCGTTCCGCACCCGAACCACGGATGACGGATCGCTCGAGGTCTGGGCGCGTGGCTGGCGCCTGGAGTCGCAGGTCTACGCCCTGATCCCGATGGCCCTTTCCCTGATGTTCCTGGTCTCCCCGATGCCGCTCGGGATGCGGGTCGGGGGCGCGATCGTGATGCTGGCGGCATCGCTGGTCGTCTTCAAGATGACGAAGCCCGGACTGTTCCTGTCGAAGGACGCGGTCTCGATCGTGAGCGTGGTGCGGACCCGTCGGTTCCGGTGGGACGTCGTCGCGGGATTCCAGGGCGAGCGGCGGCACGACGAAGGACGGGTCTTGCTGGTCCTGGAGGACGGCGCTCAGGTCCCGCTCCCGGGCACGCTCGATCCCGGGGAGTTGGATCCCTACGGCGAGGAAGGCGAGATGCTCTCGGCCGTCGATCAGTTGAACCGCTTCGGGGAACGCGCGCGGGCGGGCGATCTCCCGAGGCCGCCGGTCCCCACGATCCACGCGGTGGACCCGGAGACCGCGTCGCGGAAGGGCCGCCGCACGGAGCGCAAGGAGCTCCGCGCGGCCCTGAAGGCCGTGCGTGCTCCTTCGAAGCCGAAGCCGGTCGCGACGACGACAGAGGAGGAGCCGCCTCGGTCGCGTCGTCGTCGTCGCGCGAAGCGCGGCGACGACGAGCTTACGCCGGTGACCGTCGGCGAGCCCGAGAAGCAAGAGGTCTCGAGCGGGCCGCGACCACGCCGGGCGGCTGCGGTCGAGACGGCGGGGCTCCCCTCGTACTTCCCCAAGCCCGTCTACATCCCCCAGGCCGAGTACGCGCAGATGCTCCGCGAGCAGAAAGCCGCGGAGAAGGCCGCCGCCGCGGCCGCGGCCGAGCTCCGCGAGCTGGCCGACCTCGACGACCTTGCCCAGAAGGAGGAGTTCTCGGACTGGGCGGACCGCTAGGTTAGAGCTGGCGGTTGAACCAGACTCCCCCAGGCCCGGTGTAGCTGAACCCCTCCCCCCAGACCGCGATCGTCTTCCCGGCGCTGGTGATCGCGGCCTCCCCGTAATCGCCGTAGATCTCCTGGAACCCGGCCGCGGTCTTGTAGCCGGCCCCGGTCGACGCGTCCGAGAGCTTGACGGGCGCAGCCCACGTCGCTCCGCCGTCCGTCGAGCTCCGGTACCAGACGTTCCAGGCGTCGTGGCTACCGCCGTTGGTCTGCGCGTACCAGGCGCGGACGTCGCCGGCGCCGCGTGACTCGACCGCGGGCGACGTAGCCTGCTCGCCGGCCGCCGAGAGCGTCACCCGTGCGCTCCACGTGAGGCCGCCGTCCGTCGACCGCTTGGCGAACGCCGATTGCTTCCCGCCGGACGTCGTGGCGCCGTCGTAGACGTAGACGAGGTTGCCGTTCGCGTCGGCGCTCACGCCGCTGTGCCCGAGGTAGAAGTCGGACTTGCAGCCGGCCGCGACACAGGGCTCGCCGAGCTCCACGGTGTCGACGAGGACGTTCTGCCAGCTCCCGCCGGTGTTCGAGGACACGAACGCGTGGAACTGGACGACGCCGGTGGGCGTCGAGCCCTGACCGCCGTAGTCGATGCTGCTCTCGGAGAAGACGACCCTCCCGTCGTTCAGGACGTCCGCGTCGTACGCGTAGAAGTAACGCGGCGAGTCGACGATCTTCGTCTGGGTCCACGAGGCGCCGAAGTCGTGCGACTGCGCGATCCATGGGTCACCCGCGTTCGGGCCGTTCCACGAGACGTACACGTCCTTGCCGTCGTTGCTCATCGCGATCACGGGCTTGTCGTTCCACGAGACCTTGCCCCAGGTGGCTACCGGCGTGGACCAGGTCTGTCCGTGATCGCTCGACTTCGTGAACACCACGTTGAATCCGTTCATGTACAGCGCGTAGACCGCCCCGGTGTTCGGGACGACCTCGATGATCGGATCGAACTGGCCCGAGCCCTTGCACGCGCACAGGGCTTTCGCTGCCGCCCACGTCGCGCCGCCGTCGGACGAGGTCCGCAGGGCGATGAACGGCGAGGGGCAGTTGCCGGGACAGGGCTTCGCGCCGTACCGCGTCGTCAACAGGTAGACGAAGGGAGCACCGGGATCGGCCGCGATCGCCGGCTCCCAATCGTCGGCCGTCACGTCGACGACCTGCTCGCCGGCCCAGCCGGGGGCCGGCGCCGCGAGGACCGCCACCTTGCGTCCGAACTTCCCTTGGTCCTTCGCCGCCTTCAGAGCCGTCAGTCGCTCCTGGGTCACCTCGAGCTGCTCCTGGAGCTCCTCGTTCCCGCCGCCCCGGCCGCCTCCTCCTCCTCCTCCGCGCTCCTGCTCCGAACGCGCTCGGTCGACCGGCGCCCGTCCCGTCGATCGGCCGGCGACCCCGGCGATCACGGACGCGATCACGAGGGCGGTCAGCGCGAGCGAGACGGTGAACAGGAGGGTGCGGCGGGGCATCGGGGGTTCCTTCCGTCCGGCGTCGGCCGGACGGTAGTGCGACGCGAGGAGCCCGGTCAAGACCGGTCTGGTTCAGACCCACGCCGGCGCGTCGGCCCCGGGGGTCGCCAGCAGCAGCCATCGGTGGCGCCCCAGGGCCGTCGGATCGACCAGGAGCGTAGCGCGGCTCCGTCCGCTCCACGAGCGGACGGCGTCGAGCCCCTGCCCTCGGTCGAGGAGCTCCGCCTGGCGGCGGAGCTCCTCGCGCATCCACCGATCGAAGCCGAGCGACGTGAGCGCGTATCGTTGGGTAACACTGGGGAACGCGATCAGCCCGGCCGCCTCGGCTCGCCCCTGCATGAGTTCGAAGTCCACGCCGATGGTGATGTCAGTGCCGCCCGGCCGGTCGAGCAGCTCCCCGACCACGCGATGGGCGGCGTACCCGTGCACCGGGCCGCCCGGCTCGCCCACCCCGCCGTAATCGATCAGGAGCGCGTAGCCGGGGTGGTCGAGCCGGGCGGCGACCTCGTCGACGAACGCGAACGCGCCCGCCGGGATCACTGACTCCTCGCCGGTGGGCAGCGCGGTCGGGCCATCCGGCTCCGGGTCGAGCAGCCGTTCCACGAACCGGTCGCCCTCGAGGTCCACGTGGACCTCCCGGGGGCCGCCGTTCGTTCCTCGGAACCACCGGAACGGGAGGTTGTCGAGGAGCTCGTGCGCCAGGATCACGTGCTGCCTCTCGGCGATGCGTTCGTCGACGAGGATCCCGTCCAGCTCGGCGAGGGTCGCTCGCGCGCCGGGGGATCGCTCGACGACGCGGTACGTCACGTCCCGGGTTCGGAGCCGCTGCAGCAGCTGTCTCGCCAGCGTCCCGTCCCCGGCCCCGACCTCGGTCACCTCGAGGGGTCGCGGCGATCCGAGGCGTTCGTGGAGGTCCCCGATCGCCCGCGCGAGGAGCTCGCCGAAGACCGGATGGATGTGGGGGCTCGTGACGAACCCGCCCTCCGCGCCGACCGGCGGCCGCACGTAGAAGCCGCCCGGGCCGTAGAGCGCCAGGTCCATGAACCGGTCGAAGCGGATCGGCCCGTCGGCTCGGATCGCCTCCGCGATCGCCTGTCGGGCGTCCACGGCCCCAGGGTACGGCCGTCGATACCATCGACCGGGATGCGGGAGATCAGGATGGCGGCGTCGGTGATCGGCGTGCGCGACGCCGCGGACGGTCCCGAGGTGCTCGTGATCGAGCGGAGCCTCGATCACCGGTTCCTCCCTGGCTACGTCGCGTTCCCCGGTGGCGCGGTCGATCCCGGCGATGCGTCGCTCGCGCGTCGGTGGTTCGGGGACGAGCGCGAGGCCGGCCGCGCAGCGGCCGTCCGCGAGCTCGTCGAGGAGGTGGGGCTGGCCATCACGGCGGACGCCGTGATCGCCACCGACCGACCGACCGCGCTGGACGCGATCGATGCGTCGCCGCCTCCGCCGGATCGTCTCTCGGAGATCGCGCACTGGGTCGCGCCGGAGCAGGTGCCCGTCCGGTTCGACGCCCGCTACTACGCGGTCCGGATCGAGGACGGGGATGAGCCGACCGCGGACGGCAGCGAGGCGGCCGCGGCGTGGTGGCGGTCGCCCCGGGACCTGCTCGTCGGGTGGGAGGCCGGAGACGTGCTCCTGTACTGGCCGACGCACTTCACGATGCGAGCCCTCGCCGCATGCGCGGATGCCGACGAGCTCTGCGCGCTTCGGATCGCGACCCGTGAGCCGCGGGACGACGAGCTGGGACTCCTGCCCCGATCGGTCTTCTACCAGGACTGAGGTCGATGCTCGACGTCCGCCGCGTGCTCGCGCCGAACCCCAGCGTCGAGACCCTGGAGGGAACGAACACGTGGATCGTCGGCGGGAACCCTTCGATCGTGATCGATCCCGGACCGGACGACCCCGGGCACCTCGACGAGGTGGCCCGCGAGGCGGCGCCGGTCGTCGCGGTGCTCGTCACCCACGACCACCCCGACCACGCGCCCGGGGCGGGGCCGCTCGCGGAACGAACGGCCGCGCCGGTCCACGCGATGCGGCTGGCCGGCGCGGAGCGGCTCCGTGCCGGCCAACGCTTCCGCGCGGGCGGCGTCGACCTCGCCGTGATCCCCACGCCCGGTCACACCTCGGACCACGTCGCATTCTTCGACGCGAGCTCGGGAGCCCTGTTCACCGGCGACGCGGTCCTCGGCCGCGGCACGAGCTTCATCGATCCACCCGACGGCGACCTCATCCGGTATCTGAACTCCCTCCGGCGGATGCTCGAGCTGTCGCCACGGACGATCTATCCGGGACATGGGCCGGTCGTGCTCCGACCCCTGGACGTGCTCGAGGGATACCTCGCCCACCGGCAGGAGCGGGAGGAACAGATCCTCGAGGCGATCGCCACCGAGCCTCGCCCGATCGAGGCGATCGTCGAGTCGGTGTACGCGGACCACGACCCGGAGGTCCATCGGCTGGCGGCTCGATCGGTCCT
>Ga0114129_10008944_pt1 | contig 14271 bp, 14 predicted proteins | sample RhiMetdeltSRZDD1_FD_80071 | JGI IMG/M metagenome (GOLD analysis project Ga0114129, IMG submission 80071) | Populus rhizosphere microbial communities from Tennessee, USA - Rhizosphere MetaG P. deltoides SRZDD1 (version 2) (version 2) | ecosystem: Host-associated > Plants > Roots > Rhizosphere >... | reverse complement strand
CTGAAGGTGGCGCCGCAGTACTACTACACGGTGCGGACGGGCGAGGTGATCGCGAGTCAGCTTCAGAAGGTCGGGGTGAAGGTGCGGATCGAGCAGATCGAGTGGGGTCAGTGGCTCTCGCGCGTATGGAAGGAGGCCGATTACGACCTCACGATCATCGGCCACGCGGAGGCCTGGGACATCGCCAACTACGCGAATCCGAAATACTATTTCAGATACGACAGCCGCAAGTTCCAGGAGCTGTTCAAGAAGTCCGAGGTCACCGTGGACGACAAGGCGCGCCGCGAACTCTACGTGCAGATGGAGAAGATGCAGGTCGAGGACGCGCCCGTCGTCTTCCTCTATATTCACCCTCGCCTGGTGGTCACCAAGAAGGGCGTGCAGGGGTTCTGGAAGGACCTTCCCATCCCCTCCGCCGACCTGTCCGAGGTGAGCTGGGCGAAGTAACACCGGTCGGGCGTGCGCCGGTACGTCATACGCAGGGTGGTGGCGATGGCCGCCACCCTGTTCTTCGTTTCCATCCTCGTCTTCGTCGTGATCCGGGTCCTCCCGGGCGATCCCGCCGCGCTGATCTTCGGGACCCAGGGCGATCCGCAGGCGATCGCGCGCCTGCGCGAGGCGATGGGTCTCAACCGGCCGCTCGGCGTGCAGTACGTCGATTGGCTCGCGCACGCGCTGCGCGGCGATTTCGGCGTTTCGATCCAGTACGACGTGCCCGTGGGCAGTCTGATCGCGAGCCGGCTTCCGGTGACGCTGCCGCTCACGCTGCTCGCCGCCGTCTTCATGGTCACGGCCGCGGTGCCGCTCGGTGTCTTCGCGGCGACCCACCATCGCCGGGCCGGCGACTACCTGACGATGGTGATTTCGCAGCTCGGGGTCGCCGTCCCCGCGTTCTGGGCGGGCCTGCTCCTGATCTTGTTGTTCTCCGTTCACCTCGGATGGTTTCGCTCGGGCGGTTTCGATGGCTGGTCGGCGGGTCCGTGGCGCGGCGTGCGCTCGCTGCTGCTCCCGGCATTCGCGCTCGGCTTCTTCCAGGCGGCGGTGCTCGTCCGGGCCACCCGCTCCGCGGTGCTCGAGGTCCTCCGCGAAGAGTACGTCCGCACCGCGCGCGCCAAGGGCGTCGCCGAGCGGTACGTGCTCGCCAAGCACACCCTGCGCAACGCGATGATTCCCATCGTCACCGTCGCCGGCATCCAGCTCGGCCAGCTCATCGCGGGCGCCATCGTGCTCGAGTCCGTGTTCGCGCTGCCCGGTCTCGGCCGTCTCGCCCTCGGCGCCATCGCCGCGCGCGACTTGCCGGTGGTACAGGGTGTCACGCTGTTCGTGGCGGGATCGATCGTCTTCATCAACTTCACGGTCGATCTTCTCTACGGCGTGCTCGATCCGCGGATCCGCTATGAGTAGCCGGCGCCGCCTATGAGCCCCCGGCGTCCCCGATGAGTCGTCGCAGCCTCCGATGAGTCGCCGCCGCCTCCGACCGTTCCGGCACGTGACGTTCGCGCTCGGCGCCGCCGTGACCACCTTGCTCATCGCCACCGCCGTGCTCAGCTTCGTGTACACGCCGGCCGATCCACTCGCGATGTCGATCGGCGGGCGCTTGCAGGGTCCGAGCGCGGGCAACCCGTTCGGCACCGATCAGTACGGACGCGACATCCTCTCCCGTGTGATGGCGGGAGCGCGCACCTCCATCGCCGTCGGCGTCATCGCGGTCGCGATCGGCGCCGGCGTGGGTGTCGCGATGGGGATCGTGAGCGGCTACGTGGGCGGCTGGGTGGACGACGTCTTCATGCGTCTGATCGACGCCGTGCAGGGTTTTCCCGCCATCCTGTCCGCGCTGCTCTTCAGCGCGGTGTTCAGCCCCGGGACGGCCATCAGCATGGTCGCCATCGGTATCTCGTTCGTGCCCGCGTTCGCGCGCCTGACGCGCGGCAGTTTCCTCGAGCTACGCGACCGCGAGTTCGTGCGGGCCGCGCGCGCCCTCGGCGCCGGCGACACGCGGCTGATCGTGCGCCACATCCTCCCCAACACGCTGGCGCCGCTCATCGTGCAGGCGACGACCAGCTTCCCGGTGGCGATCCTCGCCGAAGCCGCCCTCGCCTATCTGGGTCTCGGTACGCAGCCGCCGTATCCGTCGTGGGGGCTCATGCTGAGAGAGGCGCAGAGCTTTCTCGGCGTCAATCCCGCCTTCGCGCTGTTCCCGGGGGGGGCGATCGCGCTCACGGTCCTCGGTCTCAACCTGCTCGGGGACGGGCTTCGTGACTTGCTGGATCCGAAGACCGCGTAGCCTCGGTGCGTGCGTAGATCTTGTAGTCGTGGCGATCCACGACGAGCGTGTAGCGCTCCGCGAGCAGATCGCCGAGCTCCGGAAAGCCGTCCAGCCGCCGATAGCCTTCACGACGCCAGCGCCGCGGAAAGACGACGACCGCGGCCGGCGGTCGGGCGCGCAGCGAGGCGATGAATTCGGCGCGCAGGCGCTGGATGCGCGGGTCCTGCGTGGCCTGGAAGAGCGGCTCGTCGTTGATGAAGCGGTTCGCGGGATAGAGTTGTACGCGGAGCAGAGCGAGCACGCCCCCGCCCTCGACGACGTCCAGGTTCTGCACGCGGTCGCGTCCGCGCACCACACGCGCGAGATCGCGCGTCACCGCCACCACGCGCTGCGCGCGCTCCTGCGCCACCGGATCAGCGGCAAACACGTGTCGGTCGCGCGTGACCATGAAGACGGCGGTGGCGGCGACCAGGGTGATGGCGATGGGCACGCGTACGGTCCCCGGCCACAACACGCGCTCGGCCGCGGCCCGCGCAAACGCCGGCGCCGCCCGCCATCGCGCGCGGTCTCCCGCGGCAGGGGCGAGCGCGGGCGCGGCCACCGCGCACATGAACAGCGCGAACGGGTGGAAGTGATACCAGGTGCCCTTGAACTGCAGCACCACGTGCACGACGCCGTAGGCGAGACCGAAGACGGCAAGACGGAAACGAAGACGGCGGTCGCGGGGCGCGCCGAGCGCGAGCGCGATGACCACGATCACGCCGAGCGTGAGCCAGTACGGCTTCAGGAATCTCCACATCCGGTTGCGGCCGGTCGCGCTGAAGATCGGCAGCGTGTACTCGGTGAGGATCGTGACGAAGGGGGAGAGTCCATCCTGCCACGCAAGCCAGCCGGCGAGCAGCAGGGGCGCCACCGCCATGCCCGCCAGCAGCGCGACGGGGCCGGCGATGCGCCGGCCGCGCGCGCGCGCGCCGACGGCCGCTGCCACCACGCAGCCCGCGCCAAAGAGGACGGTCATCGGCTTGATCGTCGCCGCGAGCCCGAGCGCGAGCCCGCCCGCGACGGCGGCGATACCACCGCCGCGGTCGCGTTCGCACCACGAAGCGGTGGCGAGCGCGCCGAGCAGCAGCGGGAGCGACGCGAAGTAGTCACGTTCGCCCGCATGGCGCTCGCCGCCCGTCAGGTGGTAGAGCGCGAACAGAAGCGCAACGGCGAACGCAGACCATCGGCTTGCAAGCGGGCGACAGTAGCGGTAGAGAGTGATGGCGGTGACGGCGAGCCACCCGAGGTCCCAGCCGCGCCACGCGACGTCACTCGATCCCACCACGGCGAGGGCCACGCCATGAATGAGCCAGACGCCGGGCACGTTCGGATCGAAGATATCCCGATACGGCACATACCCTTGTCCGATGAGCCACGCGATGTAGTGCTGCACGGCGACGTTGGCACCGAGTGGCCACGAGAGCGAGCGCCACGCGAGCACGGCCACGACGGCAGCGATCACGGTGACGACAACGATCGTGACGCGCTCGCGCACGCTGCTCGCGTTCACTGGCGCTCCACGATCACGCATGCGCGCGCAGGTGGCGTGTCATGACGAGCGGCCCGTCATGACGCAGAACGTTGACTTTTGTACGATGGTGTCGTTATTGTAACGGTTGGTCTTGGCGCGGACACAGGCCGGCTTCAACGTCGGCGAATCGGCGATACGCGCCCGGGAGACGCGACGGATGAAGGCGTTCAACACCTCGTTGACGTTGTCGAGTGCGGAACGGACCGAGGTCTCGGACATCACGAAGCTCGTCCGCGACGCGATCCGTCACTTCCCGGTCTCGGCGGGCATCGCCCTCATCAACACCCTGCATACGACGTGCGCGCTGTTCATCAACGAATTCCAGGGCGCGCTCATCAACGATCTGAAGGCGCTCGGCGAGCGGCTGGTGCCCGAACGCGGCGGCTACAAGCACGACGACCCGCGGTTCTCCGACTGCGAGCGCGGCAACGCCCACGCTCATCTGCGCGCGGCTCTCCTTGGACGCAGTATCGCGATCGGCCTCAACGACGGTGACCTCACCCTCGGGCGGTTTCAGTCGATCATCTTCGCGGAGTTCGACGGACCCCGGAAGCGCGAGGTCGCCATTCAGGTCATCGGGGAGTAGGCGCGGCTCGCGTCACCGGTTTTCCCGCTGTTAGCTCCGCGCTGAATGCAGGTCGCCGCCCTTTGACACCCCCGCCGTTCCCCGTCGCGCCGTCATGCGGTTACTGATCACCGGCATCACCGGCTTCGTGGGCAGTCACTTCGCCGAGTTCGCGCTCGCGCAGGGCATCGAGGTCTACGGCTCCTGCCGCTGGCGCAGCAAGACCGAGAACATCGACCACCTGCGCGACCGCATCCACCTCATCGAATCGGATCTCCGCGACCTGTCGTCGGTGCAGAACCTGCTCGAGCTGTCGAAGCCCGACTTCATCGTGCACCTCGCCGCCCAGAGCTACGTGGCCGTGTCGTGGCACACGCCCGCGGAGACGCTCAACACGAACTCCATCAGCCAGGTGAATCTGCTGGAGGCGATCCGCACGCGCCGCGACCCGCCCCCGCGCTTCCTCGTCATCGGCTCCAGCGAGGAGTACGGGCTCGTGTACGACGACGAGCTTCCCATCACCGAGACGAATCCGCTCCGTCCGCTCTCGCCCTACGCGGTGAGCAAGGTCACGCAGGACTTGATGGGCTATCAGTACTTCAAGAGCTATGGCCTCCCCATCGTCCGCACGCGCGCCTTCAACCACGAGGGGCCGCGCCGCGGCGACGTCTTCGTGACCTCGAACTTCGCGCGGCAGATCGCCGAGATCGAAGCGGGCCGCCGCGAGCCCGTGCTCCTCGTCGGCAACCTGCGCGCGCGGCGGGATTACACCGACGTCCGCGACATCGTGCGCGGATACTGGCGGTTGCTCGAGGACGGCGAGCCGGGCGAAGTCTACAACCTGTGCTCGGGACGGGCGTGGGCCATCCAGGACATCCTCGGCTTCCTGCTCGCTCAGGCCACCGTGCGGCCAGTCGTCAAGGAGGATCCGACACGCCTCCGCCCCTCCGACGTGCCCGTGCTCATCGGCAATGCCGCGAAAGTGCGCAAGGCCGTCGGGTGGGAGCCGCAGATCCCGTTCGAGCAGACGCTGACCGACCTCCTTCAGTTCTGGCGGCAACGCGTCCGCTAGCACGCATCGCCGCCGTCGTCGGCGCACGCGGCAGTGCACGGTTCTCTCTTGATGGAGGTGTTATAATTCGCGCGTGCTGGTGCCGTGATGCAGGTGAGCGGGACACGGTCCCCATCACCATCCGCCGTGCAACGTAGACAGGGGAGCGTGGCTGCGACTCCCCCCGCTGTCACCATCTTCGTTCCCGCCTTCAACGAAGCCGCGAATCTCGAAGGGACCGTGGAGGACGTGCAGGCGGCCGCCGCCGGCGTCGCCGACTACGAGGTCATCGTGGTCGATGACGGCAGCACGGACGGCACCGGCGCCGTCGGCGAGCGCCTCGCCGCCCGCGTTCCCGGCCTCCGGCTCCTTCGCAACGAGCGCAATCTGGGTCTCGCCGCCGGTTACCGTCGCGCCCTCGCCGAGGCGCGGATGCCGTACTTCACGTTCGTCCCCGGCGACCGTGAGGTGAGCCGCGAGTCCATCCGCGCCATCCTCGCCGCGGTGGGCACGGCGGACGTGGTCGTGCCGTACCACGCCAACATGGAGGCGCGGCCGCGGTACCGGCGGCTGCTCACGCGCGGGTCCACCGCGCTCATGAACTTCTTGTTCGGCTTGCGCCTGCGTTACTATCAAGGGCCGTGCGTGTACCCCACCGCCGTCGTCCGCACGCTGCCCACCACCACCACGGGTTTCTTCTTCCTGGCGGAAATGCTCGTGCAGGCGCTCCGCCGGGGTCATTCGTTCGTTGAAGTCGGACTCATCCACCAGGAACGCGCTCACGGGCGCTCCAAGGCCGTGACCGTCGGCAACATGGTGCGCGCGCTCAGCACCGTGCTGCGGTTGTGGTGGAGGATCCGCGTCGTTCACCAGCCACCGCCGTACAGGGAGACCATCGCGTGAACAGCGATCTGAGATCCGTACTCGTCACCGGAGGCGCGGGCTACGTCGGCGCCGTCCTCGTCCCCAAGCTGCTCGCGCGCGGGTACCACGTGAAGGTGCTCGACCTCTATCTGTTCGGCGACGACGTACTTCCCAAAGGATCCCCCGGCCTCGAGGAGATCCGCGGCGACCTTCGCGATCAGGTGCTCCTCCGGCGCGCGCTGGCGGGCGTGGACGCGGTGATCCATCTCGCGTGCATCTCGAACGATCCCAGCTTCGAGCTGGATCCCGGACTCAGCCGGTCGATCAACTACGACGCGTTCGAGCCGCTGGTGTCGATCGCCCGCGACGCGGGCGTGAAGCGCTTCATCTACGCCTCGACCTCGAGCGTGTACGGCGTGAGCGACAAGCCGAGCGTCACCGAGGACCATCCGCTCGTCCCCCTCACCGACTACAACAAGTACAAGGGCATGTGCGAGCCGATTCTCGCCCGCTACCAGGGAGACGGGTTCACGACGGTCACGATCCGGCCCGCCACCGTGTGCGGGTACTCGCCGCGCCTGCGTCTCGACCTCACCGTGAACATCCTCACCAACCTCGCCGTCAACAACCGCCGCATCACGATCTTCGGCGGCTCCCAGAAGCGGCCCAACATCCACGTCGAGGACATCAGCGACCTCTACGTCGATCTCCTTGCCATGCCGCCCGCGATGATCGCGGGGAAGATCTTCAACTGCGGCTACGAGAACCACACGGTGGCCGAGCTCGGCCACATGGTGCACGACACCGTGCTCCAGGAGATGCCGCACCTGGGGCCGATCGAGATGACGACCTCGCCCAGCAACGATCTGCGCTCGTACCACATCTCCTCGGAGAAGATCGCGCGCGAGCTCGGGTGGAAGCCGAAGCGGACGGTGGAGGAGGCGGTGATCGATCTCTGTCGCGCCTTCCAGTCGGGCAAGATCCCGAACTCGCTCACCGACAGCCGCTACTACAACGTCAAGGCGATCCAGGCGGCCAAGCTGGCGTGAAGCGGGCCATCGTCACGGGTGGCGCCGGCTTCATCGGCAGCCACATGGTCGATCTGCTCCTCGCCGAGGGTTTCGAGGTGCGGGCGATCGACAACCTCGTCACCGGCCGGCGGGAGAACCTGGCGCATCACCGCCGCCATCCACGTCTCGCCTTCGAGCAGGTGGACATGTGCGAGCTGCCCGCCGTCGCGCCCGTGTTCGAGGGCGTGGACTACGTCTTCCACTTCGGCGGCATCGGCGACATCGTGCCGTCCATCGAGCGACCGCTCGACTACATGCGCGCGAACGTCAACGGCACCCTCGCCGTGCTCGAGGGCAGCCGCCGCGCGGGCGTGAAGAAGTTCGTGTACGCGGCGTCGTCGTCGTGCTACGGGCTCGCCGCCGTGCCGACCGCCGAGGACGCGCCCATCCGCGCCGAATATCCCTACGCCCTCAGCAAGTACCTCGGTGAGCTCACCGCGCTTCACTGGGCGCAGGTATACAAGCTGCCCGCCGTGTCCATCCGGATGTTCAACGTGTACGGGCCGCGCGTGCGCACCACCGGCGTCTACGGCGCCGTCTTCGGCGTGTTCCTCGCCCAGAAGGTGAACGGCCGGCCGTTCACGGTGGTCGGCGACGGCAGTCAGCGCCGGGACTTCGTGTACGTCACCGACGTCGCGCGCGCGTTCCTGATGGCGGCGGAGGCGCCCCTCACGGGAGAGATTTTCAACCTCGGCGCCGGCAATCCGCAGTCGATCCTTCGCCTCGTCGAGCTGCTGGGCGGTCCCGTGGTGCACGTGCCGAAGCGGCCGGGAGAGCCGGACTGCACGTGGGCGGACATCGGCAAGATCAGCCGCGTGCTCGGCTGGAAGCCGGTCGTGAGCTTCGAGGAGGGCGTGGCGGCGATGCTGCGCACGATCGATGACTGGCGCGCGGCCCCGCTGTGGACGCCGGAGTCGATCGCGGCTGCCACCAAGACGTGGTTTTCGTACCTGAGCGGACAGTCGTAGGGGAGGAACGATGTTCCGTCAGAAGATCAAGACGCGTGAAGAGCTCGCGAAGGCGATCGGCAAGCCGCCTCGGTCGAAGACCGTCATCATGTGCCACGGCGTCTTCGACATCGTCCACCCCGGCCACCTGCGTCACCTGATGTACGCCAAAGAAAAGGCCAACATCCTGGTGGCGAGCATCACCGCCGACGCCCACATCACCAAGGCCGATCATCGGCCGTTCGTGCCGCAGGAGCTCCGCGCGCAGAACCTGGCCGCGCTCGAGCTCGTGGACTACGTGGTCATCGACCTGAACCCGACGCCCATCGAGAATCTCCGCTTTCTGCAGCCGGATTACTTCGCGAAGGGCTACGAGTACTTCGCGGAGGGGGTGCCGCCCAAGACGCGCGAGGAGATGGACGCGCTCGAGTCGTACGGCGGCGAGATCGTGTTCACGCCCGGTGACGTCGTCTACTCGTCGTCGAACCTCATCGAGCTCCAGGCGCCCAAGATCGCCATCGACAAGCTCCTGAGCCTGATGGATTCCGAGGGCGTGGACTTCGCGGATCTCAAGAAGGCCGTGCGCAGCCTCACCGGCATCAAGGTGCACGTCGTGGGCGACACCATCGTGGACGGTTACAGCGCGTGCACGCTGCTCGGCGCCGCCGCCAAGTATCCGACCTTCAGCGTCAAGCTCGAGCGTACGGAGCACTTCACGGGCGGCGCCGGCATCGTGGCCCGCCACGTGAAGAGCGCCGGGGCGGACGTGGAGTTCTCCACCGTGCTCGGTGACGACGCCATGAAGGACTTCGCGCTCAAGGAGCTGGAAGCGAGCGGGGTGACCTGCCAGCCCGCGATCGATCGCACCCGGCCCACCACCTACAAGGAGCGTTTCACCGCCGACGGCCACAAGCTCTTGCAGGTCGATCGCGTGGACAACCGGCCCATCTCGGCCAAGATCTTGAAGACCATCTGTGAAGCGCTGCGCGCGAGCCGGGCCGACATCGCGATCATGAGCGACTTCCGTCACGGCATCTTCAACCGCGACTCCATCGGCAAGATCGTGGAGGCGGTGCCCGCCAACACGCTCAAGGTGGCGGACAGCCAGGTCTCCAACCGCTGGGGCAACATCCTCGACTTCACCGACTTCGATCTCATCACGCCCAACGAGCGGGAAGCGCGGTTCGCCCTCGGCGACCAGGACACGATCGTCCGTCCCCTCGCCCTCAATCTGTTCCGGGAGGCGCGCTGCAAGAACCTGATCTTGAAACTGGGCGAGCGCGGCACCATCACCTATCGGCGGCCCACCGCGGAGCCGCGCGACTTCTTCACGCTCGACAACTTCGTGGATCGGCTCGTCGATCCCATCGGCGCCGGCGACGCGCTCCTCGCCTACGCGTCGCTCGCGCTCGCCACCACCGGCAACCTCGTCATCGCGTCCATCCTGGGCTCGCTGGGAGCCGCCGTCACCTGCGAGCGGCAGGGCAACGTCCCCGTCTCGCCCACCGAGCTCGAGGACAAGATCGAGGTGCTGGAGCGCCGCGCCCGCTTCGCATGAAGTATCTGCTCGTCGGGTACGGGAACATCGGCGCCAAGCGCAAGGCGGTCCTGGGCGACCGCTGCGTGGCCACCGTCGATCCCTTCAACGCCGCCGCCGACTACCGGACGGTCGCGGACTGCGCGCCCGCGGGCTACGACGCCGCCATTCTCGCGGTGCCGAACGACGTGAAGGTCGAGCTCATGGAGTACCTGCTCGACCGTGGCAAGCACGTGCTCGTCGAAAAGCCGCTCATCCTGGACGACGCCACGGCGGCCGACCTGACACGGCGCGCCCGCGCCACCGGCGCCATCTGGTATACGTCCTATAACTTCCGCTTCGAGCCCAACGTCATTGCGCTGAAGCGTCATCTCGACGCCGGCACCCTCGGGAAGCTCTACCGCGTGCGCATGTTCTACGGCAACGGCACCGCGGGGACGATCGCGGGCACCTGGCGGGACAGCCGCTACGGTGTGCTGGAAGACATGGCGACGCATCTCATCGACCTCGCCGGGTTCGTGTTCGGCAAGGCCGGATGCGACTTCCGCGTGTGGGAACGGCGCGGCTACGAGCTGAAGGGGTTCGATCACTGCATCCTCGCCAGCGCCGATCGCGAGCTGGTCATCGAGTGCAGCTTCCTCTCCTGGAAGAACCGGTGGCGCATCGAGGTGGTCGGTGAGAAGGGCACGCTCGAGATGGACGGGCTCACCAAGTGGGGCGCGAGCACGCTCACGCTCTGGCGGCGGGTGCTGCCGAGCGGCGTTCCCGAAGAGACGCGCGAGGTGACGCCGGGCCCGGATCCCACGTGGGCGGGCGACATCGCGCACTTCGAAGCGTGCGCGGCGCGCGGGGAGACGTCCGGCGCCAACGACCTCTGGCTCTCGCGCACGATTGCCGCCGCCGCCACCGCGCCCCTCGAGGGACGCGGATGACCGGGTTCCTCGGCCTCTCGCACCTGGGCATCGTCTCCAGCATCGGCTGGGCGTCGTTCGGGGAGCCGGTGGTCGCGGTCGATCTGGATCCGGCGCCGGTGGAGGCACTGCGCGCGGGGCGCCTGCCCGTGCACGAGCCGGGTCTCGCGGAGCTCTTCGACCGCGTGCGCCCGCGCATGACGTTCAGCACCGAGCCGGCGGCGCTGGGAGAGGCCGCGCTCGTCATCGTCGCTCGCGACGTCCCCACCGACACCGCGGACGCCAGCGACCCGTCCGCCGTTCTGCGTCTGATCGACGGCGCGGTCCCCCATCTGCGCGACGGCGTGACGCTGGTCGTGATGAGCCAGGTGCCCCCGGGCTTCACGCGCCGGCTCGCCGACCGGATCCGCGCCCGGCGCCCCGACCTTCGCTTCGCACTCAACTACTGGATCGAGACGCTGATCTTCGGTAACGCGGTCGAGCGCTTCCTGAAGCCGGAGCGTTTGATGGTCGGCTGCGCCGACCCGACGGCGGCGTTGCCGGCGGAATTCGACGCCGGGCTGCGCCGCTTCGGGGCGCCGATCTTCCGGATGGCGTACGAGAGCGCCGAGCTCACCAAGACCGCGATCAACCTCTATCTCTGCGCGGCCGTGACCTACGCGAACACGCTGTCGGACCTCTGCGAGGCGGTGGGTGCGGACTGGGCGGAGATGGTGCCCGCGCTCCGGCTCGACCGCCGCATCGGCCCCGCCGCCTACATCAAGCCGGGGCTCGGCATCGCGGGCGGCAATCTCGAGCGCGACATGACCACGCTGCGCGACCTCTGCCGCGCCCACGGCGTGGACGGCTCGCTCATCGACACGATGCTCGGCTACAACGGGGCGCGCTACCGCTGGGTCCACCGCAAGCTCGCCGCGCACCTCGCCGACGTGCCGGCGCCGGTGATCGCGGTGTGGGGCCTCGCCTACAAGAAGAACACGCACTCGACCAAGAACTCGGTCGCCCTTCGTGTCATCGCCGATCTCCAGGGGCGGGCCGAAGTGCGGGCGTGGGATCCCGTCGTGCGCGCGGGCGACGTCGATGTGGCGGCGAAGGTCGTGGGAGACCGCGACGAGGCGCTGGTGGGCGCCGATTGCCTGCTGATCCTCACCGACTGGGACGATTTCGCCGCTCCCACCGCGGCCGCGCTCGCCACCATGCGCCGACGGCTGATCATCGACGGCGTGGGGGTGGTGGACCGCGCGCGCGCGGAGCTGGGCGACGCCGTGTGCGTCGCCATGGGCCGGGCGGCACCGCGATGAGCCGCCGCGCCGTCTTCCTCGACCGTGACGGCGTTCTCGTGGACACGCTCGTCCGCGACAACCGTGCGTACGCGCCGGTGACGCTCGAGGACTTCCGGGTGAGCCCGGGCGCGGACACGGCGGTGCGGCGCCTGCGCGCCGCTGGCCTCGTGCCCATCGTGTTCACGAACCAGCCCGAGGTCGGACGCGGCATCCTTCCCCGGGCCACCCTGGATCGAATGCACGAGCGGCTGCGCGCCACCGTGGACGTCGAGGACATCTTCGTGTGCGTGCATGCCGACGACGGCGGCTGCGAGTGCCGGAAGCCGAAGCCCGGTATGCTGCGGGACGCGGCCGCGAAATGGGCGATCGATCTCGATCGTTCCTTCGTGGTGGGCGACCGCTGGCGTGACATAGACGCCGGCCGCGCCGTGGGCAGCTACACGATCCTGCTCGAACGCCCGTACAGCGAGTGCGGGGTCGCGGACGCGCGCGTGAACGATCTCGGCGCCGCCGTCGACGTCGTGCTCGCGCGGCTCAAGGAAGGGGCAGCATGGAGTACGTGAGGCAGTACTTCGACGAGGTCTTGCAGGTGGCGGAGGGCATCGATCGGGACAGCGTCTGCCGCGTGATCGACCTTCTCGTCGATGTGCGCGCCAACGGCGGCCGCCTCTTCGTGCTCGGGGTGGGCGGCAGCGCCGGCAACGCCTCCCACGCCGTCAACGACTTTCGGAAGATCGTGGGCATGGAGGCGTACGCGCCGACCGACAACGTCTCCGAGCTGACGGCGCGGATCAACGATGACGGCTGGGACACCTCGTTCGCGAACTGGCTCAAGGCGAGCCGTCTCGGCGAGCGCGACTGCATCTTCGTGTTCTCCGTCGGCGGCGGCGACGCCGAGCGCAACGTGAGCACGAACCTCGTGCGGGCCATCGAGTACGCGAAGGGGGTGGGCGCGCGCGTGTGCGGCATCGTCGGGCGCACGGGAGGCTTCACGGCGAAGATGGCGGACGCGTGCGTGATCGTCCCCACCGTGAATCCCGCCACCGTGACCCCGCACACGGAAGCATTCCAGGCGGTGGTCTGGCACCTGCTCGTATCGCATCCGCGGCTGCAGGCGGCCCCCGCGAAGTGGGAGAGTCTCGGACGGTGAAACCCTCGCGCGTCGTCCTCCTCGGCAGCTCCGGCCACATCGGCCGTGCCCTCACCGCGCAGCTGACGGCGGCGGGCGTGGAGGTGATCGGCCACTCGTCGAAGACGCTCGATCTCACCAGGCCCGAAGCCTTGGCCGTGCTGGAGCCCGTGGTGGGACCGGACACCGCGCTCGTGTTCGCCTCCGCGCTCACGCCGGACCGGGGCCAGAACACCACCACGTTCATGGCGAACCTCGCCATGGTCGCCAACGTGGGGAACTTCATCCAATCGCATCCGATCGGCGCCTGCGTCTACGTCAGCTCCGATGCCGTCTACGGCTTCGACGAAAATCCCGTCACGGAAGCGACGCCGACCGCCCCCGGCGGCTACTACGCGCTCGCCAAGTACGCCGGCGAGAAGATGATGGAGTGGGCGCGGGCGGGGCACGGCGGCTCGCTGCTCACGCTGCGCGTGGCGGGCGTCTACGGGCCGGGTGATCCCCACGGCGCCTACGGACCGAATGCCTTCGCGCGCTCCCTGGCGAAGGACCGGAGCATCCGCCTCTTCGGAGCGGGCGAGGAAGAGCGCGATCACATCCACGTGGATGACGTCGCCGGCCTCGTGGTGGCCCTGATGGATCGCGGCGCCACCGGCATCTTCAACGTCGCCACCGGCGAGAGCCGCTCCTTCGCCCAGGTCGTGGACGCGATCCGCGGGCTCGTGCCGTACGAGATCACCGTGAACTCGGTGGCGCGCAAAGGCCCGATCACCCATCGCCGCTACGACGTCGCTCGCCTTCGCGCCGCCGTGCCCGACTTTCGCTTCACCCCGTTCCGCGACGGCCTGCGCGCCACGCTCGATTCGTTCGGAGCCCTCGCGTGCGCGAAGTGAACCTCCTCGACCGGTATCCGCGCGCCAAGCGCAACATCGCGGCGCGGGAGGCGGCGGTCCCGAGCCAGCGCGAGATCGCGAAGCGGTTCGGCCGCGAGTACTTCGACGGCGAGCGTGGCCAGGGCTACGGCGGCTATCGGTACGACGGCCGCTGGGTCCCGATCGCCGAGCGCCTGCGCGAT